>Ga0136846_1211732_pt1 | contig 15274 bp, 14 predicted proteins | sample HopSoiMetagenom2_FD_96841 | JGI IMG/M metagenome (GOLD analysis project Ga0136846, IMG submission 96841) | Grasslands soil microbial communities from Hopland, California, USA - 2 Assembly 2016 (version 4) | ecosystem: Environmental > Terrestrial > Soil > Grasslands | place: USA: Hopland... | reverse complement strand
CCCGGCGAGGCCGGCGCACCGGTCCAGGCCGACATCAGGCAGGAGGTGGCGTAGCCGCAGACGCGCCCCTGGCACCAGCCCATGCCCGGGCGAGCGAGCAGCTTCGCCGACCGGGCGTCGTCCGCCCCCAGCTCGGCCACCTCGCGCAGCCGCCCGACGGTCACCTCCTCACAGCGGCACACCACGGTGTCCTCGGTCATCCAGTCGACCCAGCGCGCAGGCACGGGGTGGGCCGAGTGCATGGCCGCGGCGAACCGGCGGAGGGAGGCGCGCCGGCGCAGGAGCCCACGGTCGGCCACCGTCCCCCCGGCAGCCACGGTCCCGGCGATCTCCCCCTCGGCCACGGCGAGGTCGGCCCCGCCGACACCGGTGGCCTCCCCTGCGACGAAGACGCCGTCCACGGAGCTGCGCTGCTGGTCGTCGACGACGCAGACGAGGGATCCGTCCACGTCGGTCCTGGTGGCGCAGCCGAGTGCCAGCGGGAGCTCCAGCTGGGGGGTGAAGCCCCAGCCCACCGCGAGCACATCGGCTGCTACCGAGGACTCGGTGCCCGGCAGGATGCGCCCGTCGCGGCCCAGGCGTGCGACGGTGACGTACTCGAGCGCCTCGCGGCCGTAGGCAGCCACCACCGCGGTGCTCGTCCGCACCGGCACCCGATGCCGCACCAGGGTCCGTGCGTAGCCACCGCCCTCGCCCAGCTTCGCCAGGTTGCGCAGCACCGCGCCGGTATGGCGAGCCCAGGCCAGGGGCGACGCGGCCTCGTGGACGCCGACGACCGTGGCACCGGACTCGACGAGCCCGGCAGCCACCGGCAGCAGGAAGGGACCGGTGCCGGCGACGACGACCCGCCGGCCTGCGCTCACCGCATGCCCCTTGAGCAGGGCCTGGACTCCACCGGCGGCCATGACCCCGGGCAGGTCCCACCCCGGGAACGGCACCTGGCGGTCGTAGGCCCCGGGGGCGAGCACCAGACGGCGGCCGCGGATCCGGGCCTCCCGCTCGTCGACGCCCGAGCCGGTGACCGCGGTGACCTCGAATGCACCCTCGACACCGCTCACCGTCCACACCTGGTGCCGCGGGTAGTAGCCGCCGGCCGCATCGATGACGCGCACCTGCTCGACGAGCCGCCGATAACGCGACAGTCCGTGGTGCAGGTGGCCGACCGCTCCGGCCAGGCCGACGTCAGTCGGCTGCCGCCAGAACTGACCGCCCGGCGCGGCCGCAGCATCGACCAGCGCCACGTCCGCCCCCAGCGCCGCAGCCTGGCCGGCTGCGGCCAGGCCGGCCGGCCCAGCACCCACGACCACGATCTCGTGCAGCCGGTCAGACCTCGAGTCGCCCATGGCCCGTCCCCTTCTGGCTCTCCACCCGCATCCCGGCGTCCGCAGGCACGATGCAGGCCCGCTCGTTGGGCCGCCCGTCGACCACCAGCAAGCAGTCGAAACACACGCCGATCCCGCAGAACAGGCCGCGCGGCCGGCCGTCGACCCTCGTGCTGCGCCAGGAACGGACGCCGGCCGCGGTCAGCGCCGCACCCACGCTCTGGCCGGGACGGAATGCCACGGGCCGCCCGTCGAAGGTGAAGCTCTCCTCGGTCATGCGTCCTCCAGCACGAAGCGCATGGGATCGAAGGGCCCCGGGTCCAGCTGGGGCGCGGCACCGGTGAGCAGGTCGGCGATCAACCGTCCGGTAGCCGGGGCCAGGCCTATCCCGGCGCCCTCGTGCCCGCAGGCATGGAGGAGGCCGGGGATCCGCCGGTCGAGCCCGATGACGGGCAGGTGGTCGGGACAGTAGGGGCGGAAGCCGCGGTAGCTGCGCATCACCCGGACCTGGGCGAGGAAGGGGAACAGCCGCACCGCGTGCGCCGCGAGCCGCCGCAGCACGTCCGGGGACGTCGTCTCGTCGAACCCGACCCGCTCCCGGCTGGCACCGATCAGCACCGTTCCGCCGCGGGTGCCCTCGACGACGGCGGAGGTCTCCAGTCCCGCGTTGTCGGAGGCCACGTTCGCCACGTAGTCGGCCGAGTAGACCTTGTGGCGCACGACGCGTGGCAGCGGCTCGGTGACCAGGATGAACCCCCGCCGCGGCAACACCGGCACCGAGCCTCCGAGCCGTTCCCCGACGACCGCCCCCCAGGTTCCCGCGGCGTTGACCACGGCCCCGGCGGGAAAGGTCTCCCGGGTCGTGCGGACCGCGATGAGCCGCCCGTCGGCCCCCCGGGAGGCGCCGGTGACCTCGGCACCGGTGACGACCCGCGCGCCGAGGTCGCGGGCGGCGGCAAGCAGCGACGCCGCCGCGAGCACCGGCTGGACCTGCAGATCCTGCGGGTAGTACGTCCCGCCCGGGAGGTCCTCCGCGAGGTTGGGCTCGTACTCCCGCAGGTCCCCGCCGCTGACCGGGACGGCGGTCACGCCGATGGCACCCTGACCCGCGGCGAAGGCACGGAGCGAGGCCAGCCCGGGGTCACCGGTGGCGACGACCAGGCCGCCCTTCTCCTCCAGCTCGAAAGCGTCGGCCCCGTGCTCGGCAGCGAGCTGCAGCCACAACCCCCGCGACGCGAGCGCCAGGTCGAGTTCGGGGCCGGCCTCCTTGTCCGACACGAGGATGTTGCCCTCGCACCGGCTGGTGGTGCCGCCGCCGACCGCGCCACGGTCCAGGACGGTGACCGAGAGCCCGGCACGGGCGCCGAAGTACGCGCAGGCCGCGCCGATGATGCCGGCGCCCACGACCACCACGTCGGAGCCGCGCTCAGTCATCCGCTCAGACATCACAGTGCCCCTGCCACCGCCGGTGGGCCAGCTCCGCCACGGCGAGGTCCTGCCAGCCCATTCCGACGCTCTTGAACACGCCGCCGGTCCCGTCCGGGGTCAGCCGGACCAGGTCACGCAGGCCGATCAGCCCGTCCTCGGTCACGGCGCCGGAGGCCACGGCCTGGACGACGTCGCCGGCCTCACGCATCGCCACGGCGACGTGCTCCACCACCACCCGGCCGGCACGCCGCAGCACCGTGTCGTCCAGCTCGCGGGCCTCGGGCTCGTGCGACCCCACGGCGACCACACAGGCGTGCGCCGGCAACAGCTCCCCGTCGAACAGCGGGGTCCGGGCCGTCGTCGCACACACGACCACGTCGGCCGTCGCGACGTCTCCCGCCCCGCCGATCACCGCCGCCAGCCCGGAGTCGGTGATCCGGCCCGCGAGACGCTCGGCACCGGGCCGCTGCCGTGCCACGACGACGACTTCCTCGACGGGGCGCACCGCGCGGATCGCCTGGACGTGACCCCAGGCCTGCGGGCCCGAGCCGAAGACCACCAGCCGCCGGGCAGAGGGGACGGCGAGGTGGTCGACGGCCACGGCGGAGACCGCCGGCGTGCGCAGCGTGGTGAGCGCCGTCCCGTCCATCAGCGCCGTGACCGTGAGGGTGACCGGGTCGTAGAGGACGTACACGGCCTGGATCCGCGGCAGACCCCGGTCCGGGTTGTCCGGGGCCACGGTCGCAAGTTTCACCCCCACGCCGGTCTGCGTCGTCCCGGGCATGAGGAGCAGCTGGCCGTGCGACACGTCCACGATCGACCGCTGCGGCCCCGCGGCCGGGTCGAGACCGTCCAGCAGGACGCGCTCGATGGCGGCGACGGCGTCCGGCCAGGCGACCAGCCGGAAGATCGTCTGCTCGTCCAGGTACGGCAGCGCCGTGCTCAACGTTCCTCCAGGGTGACGGTCGCCGGTCCGGGCGCTCCGCCGGCCGCGACGACGGCGAACGCACCGTCCGGTAGACCGGGCAGCTGCTCGGGGACCAGCTCGACGATCGGCATCGCGATGTCGTACATCTCCTGGGCGACCAGGGCGCCGATCACGAGGATGGTGTCGCAGTCGGCCAGCAGCAGCGCGGCCGGGGCCGCCCTCGACCGGATGAGCTCGGCCAGCACGGCCGTGGAGGAGCTGGACCCCCGGCCCGACGGCATGGCGACGACCCGTCCCGTCAGGCTGACCCCGTGCTGTGGATGGTGGTGATCGACCACTGTCCCGCGGCTGTCGACGCCGCCCCAGAACGACAGCGGCGCGTCCAGATGCAGCAACGTACCGGCGGCAGTGCCTTGGTGCAGCGACCGGCCGGTCCATTCGCGGGTCGCGCGGTCAGGCCCAGACCCGTTCATCACGCACCGCCCTTCCCGACCGTGCCGAGGCGACGCACTCGGCCAGACTGCCGAGGACCGTGTCGATGCCGAGGTTGGCCGGCGCGTACCACGCCCACTTGCCGGAGTTCGTCATCACCGTGCGCGCGCGAGGGTCGAGGACGGGCGTCACGTAGGTACATGTATCGGTGAGGATGCGACCGCCGGCCCGCTCCACCGCCTGGGCGTACCCGAGCTCGCGGGCCTGCTCCAGCACCCCCCGGCTCGTGGATACGTAGACCGCCACGGAGTCGGCGAAGGGCGGCCCGTCAGCGAGCTCGGCCGCCAGCTGGGCGAACTCGGCGACGGAGAAGTGCGGCGTCCCGAGACTCACCGCGTCGAGCCCTCCCTCGGTGACGGTGTTCAGCCGGTCACGTGCGGCCCGCAGATCGGCGTTGGTGACCCGTACCGCCCGCGCTCCGGGTCTCACGACCGCGTCGAGGGTCGGGGCCTCGGGGGTCACCCCGACGACGTGGAACAGCGCGACACCTCCGGCAGAAGCGGCCGTCGCCCCGAGCGCCTTCAGCCGGTCCTCTGTCCGACCGCCGTCCGTCAGATCCCCTGGCAGCCCGGTCAGGGCCGCGACCCGCGTACCGGCCCGCTCACCGAGCAGAGCACCGAGGGCCGGCCAGGCCGCGTCGTGGTCGAGGAGGTTCCGGGACACCGGAGAGAGGTCGAGAACCAGCTCGGCCCTGCGTGCCTCACTCCGATGGAGCCCGGCGAAGGGCACCCGCCCGGTGACCGCCGCGGCGAGATCGAGAAAGTCACCGTAGCGGTCGGTCCGGGCACCGAGCACCGAGTTCACGAAGGCGATCGCGTTCGACTCCGCCCAGGCCACGTGACTTCCCGCGGCCGGCCGGTGTCCGGTCTGGTACGGCGCGCACGACCAGGTGGGCTCGCAGCCCAGGGCGACGTGGGCGTCCATCAGCCGCCGGCCCTTGCCGGCCAGGTCCGCGTCGGCCCGGACCATGCCGGGGTGCAGCAGGTCCAGTGAGCCGACGTTGAGAGTGGTGCGGACCCGTACCCGGCCGCCGAGCTCGACCAGGCGCTCGGTGAACTCCAGCCCCGCGACCCCGTGATAGAGGCAACCGTCACCGTGGGCCGACTCCACCTCCACGAGACGCTCGGCCCCGTTGGCACGGGCGACCCCCACCACCAGTCGCATGCACAGGGCCGTGGCCGGGCCCTCGTCGCCGGCGAGCATCGCCTCCTCGTGTGCGGTCAGTGCCGGCGGAGCCACGGTCGACATCAGGCGCCGTCGCCGCCGAAGGGCAGCGGGCCCCCGCTCGGCGCCAGCGTGACGGTGTGCAGCGAGGTGTAGAACTCCTGCGCCGCCTTGCCCTGTTCACGCAGCCCCAGGCTGGATGCCTTCTCGCCTCCGAACGGGAGGTAGAAGTCCACGCCGGTGGTCGGGGCGTTCACCTTGACCAGCCCGGCATCGAGCGCATCCGAGACGGTCAGCGCTGATGACAGGTCACGGGTGTAGACCCCCGCGGCCAGGCCGTGTTCCACCCGGTTGGCCAGCCCGACGGCCTCCCGCAGCGTGCCGACGGCGTGCAACGTGGCGATCGGGCCGAACACCTCCTGGCAGGCGAGTGGATGGTCCACCGGCACGTCCTCGATGAGGGTGGGACCGACGAACCAGCCCGGCAGGCCCAGCTCCTTCCCGCCGGCGAGCAGACGGCCCCCGGCCCAGACCCCGTCCTCGGCTGACCGGATCACCCTGTCCCGCGCGGCTTCGTCGATGACCGGCCCGACCGCGGTGGCGGCGTCTGCGGGGTCGCCCACGACCAGGCCCTCCACGGCCGCTACCAGGGCCTCGCGGAACGGCGCGGGGTCCCCGACCACGATGACCCGCTTGGTCGCGGTGCACTTCTGACCGGCGAAACCCATCGCCGCGGCGGCGATCTGGGCCGAGGTGGACGCCACGTCGGCGTCCGGCAGCACGATGGCGGGGTTCTGACCGCCCATCTCCGCCTGCACCGGGATCCCTCGTGCCGTGGCGGCAGCGGCCACGGCACGACCGGCGGTGGTGGAACCGGTGAACGAGACGACGTCGCTGGCGTCGACGAGAGACCGGCCGGTCTCGACGTCACCGGGCACGACCGTGAACACGCCCTCGGGGACCGAGCCCGCGAGCACCTCCGCAAGCCGGAGAGCGACCGCGGTCGCCTGCGGCGCGGGCTTGAGGACGACCGCGTTCCCGAAGGCCAGCGCCGGCGCCGCCTTCCACAGCGGGATGGCGAGCGGGAAGTTCCACGGCGTGATCAGCCCGGTGACACCCCGTGGGCGGCGCCGGGTGTAGAGCAGCCCCGTCAGCGACGGCTCGTGGACGGCACCGACCGGGTCGAAGACCTGCTGGGCGTAGTAGCGCAGGATGGCCACGGCACGCGCGACCTCGCCCCGTGCCTCGCCGAGCGGCTTGCCGACCTCACGGACCATCAGGTCCACGAGCTCGGCTGCCGCACCAGCCACCGCGTCGGCACCGGCGGCCAGCGCGTTCGCCCTGTCCGCGGCGGGTCCCCGGGCCCAGCCCCGCTGTGCGGCGCGCCCCCGCGCGACGGCCGAGGCCACCGCGTCAGGACCGGCCGCGGGGACCTCGACGACCAGGTCGTCGGGTGCCTGTGGGGAGAAGCTTCGGATCATCGGATCTCCTCGGATCAGAGCAGGAAGCCGGCGGGGAACGGATCGTCCGGGTCGAGGACGTATTGCGCTGTCCCCGTCACCCAGGCACGTCCCGTGATCGTGGGCACCACCGCGGTGACCGCGTCGGTCAGCGGGGTCTCCTCGACCAGCCGCCCGATGAAGCGGGTGCCGATGAAGGACTCATTGACGAAGTCCGTGCCGACGCCGAGCTGACCGCGGGCGTGCAGCTGGGCCATGCGCGCACTGGTGCCGGTACCGCACGGGCTCCGGTCGAACCAACCCGGATGGATGGCCATGGCGTGCCGCGAGTGCCGCGCGTCGGACCCCGGGGCGATCAGCTGCACGTGGTGGCAGCCACGGATCGCCGGATCCGTCAGGTGCACGGGCTCTGCGTGCTCGTTGATCGCGGCCATGATCGCCAGGCCGGCGTCGAGCAGCCGTTGCTTCTCGGCCCGGTCGAAGGGCAGACCGAGCTCGTCCAGCTCGACCATCGCGTAGAAGTTGCCGCCGTAGGCCAGGTCGTATCGCACCTGCCCGAGGCCGGGCACCGTCACCGACGCGTCCAGCTCGTGGCTGTAGGACGGCACGTTGCGGATGGTGACCGAGCGCGCCGCACCGTCCTCGACCGCCACCTCGGCGATCACCAGACCGGCGGGGGTGTCCAGCCGGATCGTCGTCGTCGGCTCGGTCACCGGCACCATGCCGGTCTCGACCAGGACCGTGGCGACGCCGATGGTGCCGTGGCCGCACATCGGGAGACAGCCGGAGACCTCGATGTAGAGGACCCCCCAGTCGGCATCGGGGCGCGTCGGCGGCTGGAGGATCGCTCCGGACATCGACGCGTGGCCCCGCGGCTCGTACATCAGCAGAGTGCGGAGGTCGTCGCTGTTCTCCATGAACCAGCGGCGCCGCTCCATCATCGTCGTACCCGGGAGGGGACCGACGCCGCCGGTGATGACACGGGTGGGCATGCCCTCCGTGTGGGAGTCGACGGCCTGCAGGAGTCGACGGGCGCGCACCGTCAGGCCAGCCCCGCCGCCAGGGCGGCCTCGGTGGCCTGGCGGACGGCCTGCTCCTGCTCCGGAAGGAGCGGCTGACGCGGCGGACGGCAGGGGCCGCCCTTGCGGCCCACGATGTCCATCGACAGCTTGATCGCCTGGACGAACTCCGTCTTGGAGTCCCAGCGCAGCAGTGGGTGCATCAGGCGGTAGAGCGGCAGAGCGGTCTCGAGGTCCTGCGCGATGGAGGCCTCGTAGAGGCGGACCGAGGCCTGCGGGAACGCGTTCGGGTACCCGGCGACCCAGCCCTTGGCGCCGGCGAGGCCGACCTCGAGCACGACGTCGTCCGTGCCGATCATGATCTCCAGCCCGGGCGTGAGCTCGGCGATCTCGTAGGCCCGCCGCACGTCGCCGCTGAACTCCTTGACCGCCACGATCAGGCCCTCGTCGTACAGGCGGCCGAGCAGCCGCGGGGTGAGGTCGACCTTGGTGTCGATCGGATTGTTGTACGCGGTGACCGGGAGCCCGGCCTTGGCGATCTCCCGGTAGTGCTCGACGACGGCGCGCTCGTCGGCGCGGTAGGCGTTCGGGGGCAGTGCCATGACCACCTGGGCGCCGGCCTCGGCGGCCTGCTCGGCCCAGCGGCGCGACTCCAGAGCTCCGTAGGCACCGACCCCAGGCATCACGACGAAGCCTTCGGGCGCCGCCTCGACGGCGACCTGCACGACCCGCGCCCGCTCCTCGGGCGTGAGGACCTGGTACTCCCCCAGTGATCCGCTCGGAGTGACGCCGTGCACGCCGTTCTCCGCGAGCCACCGGACGTGCTCGCCGTAGGCATCGAAGTCGACCGAGAGGTCGTCCCGGTAGGGCAGGGCGGTGGCGACCAGCACGCCGTGCCAGGGCTGGGTGCGCGCGCCGACAGCTGCGGGGGTGGAACTCGACGTCATGGCATGAGGCCTGTCTCTTCGGTAACGGGACGGGTGATATGTAGCATATTACAGGTCTTCGCCGGAAAAGATCTCGATTCGGCGACGAGTGGATCTCACTCGGGGCGCGATCTGTTCAGGGCCCCAGGACATCTGCTTTGGTATGTACCACGTCACACGCTACTGATTCGCTGCCAGACGGCGAGCCCGTGGCCCCGCATCCAGAGAGAAGGACGTCGCTCATGGCACTGTCGCCATCCCGTCGGCCCAGGAGTCGATTCAGCATCTATGTCGGCGTCCTCGCCGCATCCGCTGTGCTCACCGGCTGCGGAGGGGGGCTGCTCGGACAGGACGACGAGGGCGCCGACACCGACGCACCGATCGTGCTCGGCCTGATCACTCCCCTGTCCGGGAGCAGCTCCGCGATCGGCCCGTACATGCAGAACGGGGCGCAGCTGGCCGTCGACGAGATCAACGCGGACGGCGGTGTCGACGGGCGGAAGCTCGAGCTCGTCGTCGAGGACGAGGGCTGCGACCCTCGGACCGCCACCGCGGCCGCCAACAAGCTCGTCACCAAGGGCGTCGACATCTCGGTCGGCGGCTACTGCTCGGGCGCGACCCTGCCCACCCTGCCGATCTTCGAGAAGGCCGGCATCCCGATGATCATCCCGGCCGCGAACTCCACCGAGCTCGTGGACCAGGGCCTGGAGAACGTCTTCCTGGTCAACGGCACCGGAACCCAGCAGGCCGAGTCCGCGGTCGAGTTCATGACGAAGCAGAACGCCACGCGGGTCGCCCTCGTCGACGACAACACCAGCTACTCCACGGACATCGCGAAGCGGACGGCGGAGCTGCTCGAGAAGGGCACCGGCCCCGAACTGGCCACCCATGAGTCGGTGACCGCCGGCGAGAGCGACTACAGCGCCAACGTCAACGCCGTCCTGCAGGCCGATCCGGACTTCGTCTACTGGACCGGCTACTACCAGGAGGGCGGCTTGATCCTTCGCCAGCTGCGTCAGGCGGGCTACACCGGTGCGCTCATGGTGGCCGACGGCTCGGTCGACCAGCAGCTCGTGGAGATCGCCGGTGCCGCGAACGGCGAGGGCGTGTTCGCGACGATGACCCAGACCCCGGACACCATCCCCGGCGCCGAGGCCTGGATCGAGAGCTACCGCGACAAGTTCGGGAGCGACCCCGGCCCGTACTCCACCCAGTCGTACGACGCCGTCCGTGTGGCGGCCGAGGCGGTGGCGCAGGCCGGCTCCACGGAGACCGAGGACGTCATCAAGGCACTCGAGGGAATCGACGGCTTCGAGCTGTTCTCGGGTCCGTTGACGTTCACCGAGGAGCACACCCTGAGCAGCGGCGGCTTCCTGATCCTCTCCGTCCAGGACGGCAAGTTCCAGCTCGCGGACTCGCTGGAGTGAGCCGCAGGTCCGGCCGGCGCGCCCCTCGGCGCGCCGGCCGGACCTTCCTCGAAAAGGTGGACGAATGTCGCAACTGATCTGGAACGGGTTGTTCGTCGGCTCGTTCTACGCACTGGTCGCACTGGGCTACAGCATGGTCTACGGCATCATCAAGCTGCTGAACTTCGCCCACGGTGACATCTACATGCTCGGCGCCTTCGTGGGCTTCGGGCTGCTCACCATGTCGGGGGCGCTGGCCACCTCGGCCGGCTTCCTCGGGCTCCTCGTGGTGCTGCTCATCGCCATGCTGGCAACCGGCACAGCCGGGTTGATCCTCGAACGGGTGGCCTACCGGCCCTTGCGCTCGGCGCCCAGGCTCTCGGTACTGATCACCGCGGTCGGGGCCTCGTTCGCCCTCGAGTACGGCATGCGCCTGGTGGCCGGCCCCAATCCGGAGGTCTACCCGGTTCGCCTCGAAGGCACGACACTGCACGTGATCGGGGCGCGGATCACGGTCGAGCAGATCGCTCTGGTCGCGATCGCCGTGGTGCTCATGGTCAGCCTGCAGTGGCTGGTCATGGGAACCGGAACGGGCCGGGCGATGCGTGCCATCGCCCAGGATCCGAAGGCGTCGCTCTACATGGGCATCAACGTCAACGCGGTCATCGCGCGGACGTTCTTCATCGGTTCGGCCCTCGCCGGGGCCGCCGGGGTCATGGCCGGCGCCTACTACGGGAAGATCGACTTCCTGATGGGCTTCCTGATCGGCCTGAAGGCCTTCACGGCGGCGGTGATCGGCGGCATCGGGAACATCAAGGGCGCCATGCTCGGTGGTCTGGTGCTCGGGATGCTCGAAGCGTTCGGCACCGCCTGGCTCGGCGGTGAGTGGCGAGACGTCTTCGCCTTCGGCTTCCTCATCGTCTTCCTGACCCTGCGGCCGACCGGTCTTCTCGGCGAACGCGTGACGGAGCGTGTCTGATGACCTGGACGATGAAGAAGGCACCCACGACCGCGGACACCGAGCGCTCGCGGGGGCTCAACCGGATGTTCAGCGACCGTCGGCTCGGATGGCTGGGGCTCGCGGTGGCCCTGCTCGCACCCTTCGTGAGCGCTTCGAACTACTCCTTGTCGGTGATTACCTCCGCGGCCCTTTTCGTGATGCTGGCCGTGGGGCTCAACATCGTGGTGGGCTACTGCGGTCTGCTGGACCTCGGCTACGCGGCATTCTTCGCCATCGGCGCCTATGTCAGCGGCGTCCTGTCCACCACGTACGGCTGGTCGCTGCTGGCCACCGTGCCGGTGGTGCTCGCGGCAGCGGTCCTGGCCGGCATCGTCATCGGTGGACCGACGCTGCGACTGCGCAGCGACTACCTGGCGATCGTGACCCTCGGCTTCGGGGAGATCATCCGGATCACCGCGAACAACCTGGACATCACCGGAGGGCCGTCCGGCATCTACGGCATCCCGGGCCTCGAGGTGTTCGGATTCGATCTCAGCAGCCCCGTCGCGTTCTACTACGCGGCCGTCGTGATCGTGGCGCTGGCCGTCGCGGGTGCGGCCCGCCTCGGCCGGAGCCGCATGGGCCGTGCCTGGCGATTCATCCGGGAGGACGAGGACGCCGCCGAGGCGATGGGCATCCACACCTACAAGTTGAAGCTGGCCGCCTACATCGCGGGAGCGGTGTGGGGTGGCCTGGCCGGGATCCTGTTCGGCGCCCAGCTCTCGGCCATCTCACCGCAGAGCTTCACCTTCCTGTGGTCGGCTCTGATCCTGCTGGCCGTCGTCCTCGGCGGAATGGGGTCCACCCCGGGCGTCGTCCTCGGCGCCATCGTCATCAGCGTGCTGCCCGAGTTGCTCCGGGACGCCGCGGACTACCGGTTCTTCGTCTTCGGCGTGCTGCTGATCGTCGTGATGATCTTCCGCCCCCAGGGCCTCTGGCCCTCCCAGGCGTCGGAACGCACGCCGGCCCGGGTCCCCGAGGCCGACAAGGAGGAAGCATGGCAGGCCTAGCGGACGCCACGGTCGACGATTCCCCGAACGCTCCCCGGAACGGTGCTCCGGCCCCGCTCCTGGACGTGCAGGACCTGCACCTGGACTTCGGCGGTGTCAAGGCCGTGAACGGGCTGTCGTTCTCCGCGTACGACGGCGACATCCTGTCGGTGATCGGCCCGAACGGTGCCGGCAAGACCAGTGCGTTCAACTGCATCACCGGGTTCTACAAGCCCACAGCCGGCAGGGTGCTGGTCGAGGGGCAGGACATCACCGGGGCGCGGCCTTCGGCCATCGCCGCACGGCGGGTGTCCCGGACCTTCCAGAACCTGCGGTTGTTCGGTGAGCTCACCGTCCTGGACAACGTGCGCGCCGGCATGCACCTGCGGATCAAGCAGAACGCGCTCGATGCTCTCCTGCACACCCCGAGATTCCGCCGCTCGGAGCGCGAGGCGACCGACGAAGCCAACCGATGGCTGGACTTCGTCGGCCTGCGCGGGGACCGGGGCGGGGCGGCGCGGAACCTGCCCTACGGCGAGCAACGCCGGGTGGAGATCGCCCGGGCTCTCGCCAGCCGCCCGAGGCTGCTCCTCCTGGACGAGCCGGCGGCGGGGCTGAACCACAGCGAGAAGGTCGAGCTGCTCGATCTGCTCCGACGGATCAGCGGCCTGGGGATCGCGCTGGTCCTGATCGAGCACGACATGGGTCTGGTCATGCAGGTGTCGCAGCGAATCGTCGTCCTGAACTTCGGCAAGCAGATCGCCGACGGGACGCCGGAGGAGGTCCGCCGCAACCCCGAGGTGCTCGAGGCGTATCTCGGCAAGGACGAGGACAGCACGCACACCGGCGACAGGGAGGTGCCCCGTGACTGAGCAGGCGACCGCCACGGCTCTCGAGATCGAGAACCTCGACGTCCACTACGGCCGCGTGCACGCCCTCCGGGGACTGTCGTTGCGGGTCGGGGAGGGCGAGATCGTCGCCCTCCTGGGCAACAACGGAGCCGGCAAGACGACCACGCTGGCCTCGGTCTCCGGGGTCGTGCCCTCCCAGGCCGGCCGGATCCGCGCGTTCGGGAAGGACGTCACGAAGGCGAAGCCGTGGGAGATCGTCGGCCGTGGGGTGATCCACGTCCCCGAGGGACGGCGGATCTTCTCCCGCCTCACCATCCACGAGAACCTGCAGCTGGGGGGATACCTCGTCAAGGACCAGGACGTGGTGGACCAGCGGATCGCGGAGGTCTACGAACTCCTCCCCCGGCTGGCCGAGCGGCGCACTCAACAGGGCGGGACGCTCTCCGGCGGAGAGCAGCAGATGCTGGCGGTCGGCCGCGCGCTGGTAGCCGGTCCGCGACTCCTGATGCTGGACGAGCCGTCGATGGGGCTGGCGCCGCTCGTCGTCGCCCAGATCATGGAGCTGGTCGAGCGGATCAACCGGTCGGGCACCTCGGTCCTGCTCGTGGAGCAGAACGCCCGGGCTGCGCTCCGGATCTCGCACCGGGCCTATGTGGTCGAGAACGGCCAGATCACCCTGGAGGGCGCCGCCCACGAGCTGGCATCCGACGACCGCGTCATCGACGCCTACCTGGGAGCCTGATCCGTGACGACCGGACCGGCGCCGGGAGCCGCTCCCGGCGGGCCGCTCCCCACGGATGTCGCCACGACGGACTACCACACCGCGGGAGAGCCGTTCCGCATCGTCACCGCGGGCGTTCCGGAGATCCCCGGCGGCACGGTGCTGGAGCGGCGGGCGTACGCGCAGAGCAGTCCGGAGATCGACGCGATCCGGCAGTTGCTGGTCAACGAGCCCCGTGGCCACGCCGACATGTACGGGTGCTTCGTCGTGCCGCCCGACGACCCCGCGGCCCACTTCGGGGTCCTGTTCTGGCACAAGGACGGTTACTCGACAGCCTGCGGCCACGGCACGATCGCGTTGGGCACCTGGGCCGTGCAGAGCGGGCTGGTGCCGGCGGCCCCGGACGGGGACACCGACGTGGTGATCGACGTCCCGTCCGGGCGGGTCACCGCACGGGTCACCTGCTCGGGTGGTCGGGTGCAGCAGGTGACCTTCCGCAACGTCGCGGCGTACGTCCTCGGCCGGGACATCGAGGTCGCGACCGACCACGGCACGGTACGCGCCGACCTCAGCTACGGCGGAGCCATCTACGCCTCGGTCCCCGCCTCGGCGGTCGGACTCGAGGTCCGGCCCGAGCACCATGCCGAGCTGCTCGCCGTCGGCCGGCAGGTCAAGTGGGCACTGGAGGCCACCGAGTGGGCCCGGCACCCGGAGGACGAACGACTGGACGGCGTGTACGGGACGATCCTCTACGACGACCTGGGCCGCCGTGCCGAGGGAGTCCACCAGCGCAACCTGACCGTGTTCGCCGACGGTGAGGTGGACCGCTCCCCCTGCGGGTCGGGCACGTCGGCTCGACTGGCCCTGCTCGCCGACACCGGAGCGCTGGGGCCCGGCGACGTCCTGGTGCACGATTCGGTGGTCGGTACGCGTTTCGTCGGGCGCGTGGTCGAGCAGGTCACCGTTGCATCCCGTGCCGGGGTGATCTCCGAGGTCCAGGGCACCGCCCACCGCACCGGCGAGCACGTGTTCGTCCTCGAGCCCGAAGACCCGGTCGGCCTGGGCTTCACATTGAGATAGGTGACCCGAGTGCAGCCCAACCCCGTCAGGGAGACCCGCGCAGAGGCAGGCGCCGACGACCTGTCCCTCCCGCAGTTCGGCCAGCGTCGCAATCTGCGGCAGGAGATCGCGGTCGCTCTGCGCGCCGCGCTCGTCACCGGGGAGATGCGCCCCGGCGTCCTCTACTCGGCACCGACTCTCGCGGAGAAGTTCGGCGTCTCGGCGACCCCGGTGCGGGAGGCGATGCTGGACCTCGCAGGAGAGGGCCTGGTCGAGCCGGTGCGGAACAAGGGATTCCGGGTGACCGAGCTGACGGAGCGGGACCTGGACGAGATCACCTATCTGCGGTCGTTGATCGAGGTCCCCGCTGTCGCTGATGTGGCGGGCGCGATGGACGAGGAGATGCGACCCCGGGCGGAGGCGCTGCGACCGATGGCCCGTGCCATCGAGCGGCTCGCGAAGAAGGGCGACCTGATCCCGTACGTGGAGGCCGACCGCCGGTTCCACCT
>Ga0136846_1237204_pt1 | contig 15277 bp, 15 predicted proteins | sample HopSoiMetagenom2_FD_96841 | JGI IMG/M metagenome (GOLD analysis project Ga0136846, IMG submission 96841) | Grasslands soil microbial communities from Hopland, California, USA - 2 Assembly 2016 (version 4) | ecosystem: Environmental > Terrestrial > Soil > Grasslands | place: USA: Hopland... | reverse complement strand
GGCTGGAGGCGGCAAGTCCGCTGAAGGCAGCGAGTTCGAACAAGGGGCACGAAATCGCGCGATGGCGGGATTTTGATGTCGCATTGAAGGGCAGGGGGCCTTAAGGCGCCCGCGCAAGGGTTTGAGAGAGCGGGGCATAGTGTGACTTATTCGATCGTTGACGACGTAGCCGGCACGGTCGCCGCGCTTCAGCGCGTTCTGGTGCCGGACCTCACCGCGAATATTACGCCGGTCGCGGCGCACATCGCCGATGCGATTCGTGCCGGCAACAAAATCCTCTTGATGGGCAATGGCGGTTCCGCTGCCGACGCGCAGCACATCGCGGCCGAGCTCGTCGGGCGCTACAAAATCGAGCGCCGTGGTCTGGCCGCGATCGCCCTGACGACCGACAGCTCCGTGCTGACGGCGTGGAGTAACGATTATTCTTACGAGACCGTTTTCAGCCGGCAAGTCGAGGCGCTTGCTCGGCCCGGCGATATCGTTTGGGGAATCTCGACCTCGGGGAATTCCGTCAATGTCATGCGTGCTTTCGAAGCAGCGCAGCGCGTCGGCGCCACGACGTTCGGTCTTCTGGGGCGCACTGGCGGTAAACTTGCAGCCATGAGCGATCTGTCGGTCATCATTCCGCTGGAACAGACCGACCAGATCCAGTCCGCGCATCAGATCGTTTACCATGCGATCTGCGCCTATCTAGACCATGCCTTCCAGTCCGACGATGCGTGAAGCTCTCGCAGCGGTTAACGTCCTCGTCGTCGGCGACGTCATGTTGGACGAATATTGGTTCGGCGACGTACGACGGATTTCCCCTGAGGCGCCAGTGCCGATCGTGCACGTCAGCCGCAGTGACGAACGCCCAGGCGGCGCCGCGAATGTGGCGCGCAACGTCGTATCACTAGGCGCGCAAGTAACGCTGCTTTCGGTCGTCGGCGCGGACGGTACCGCCGATCGCCTTCGCGCGGCGCTCGACGCGGCCGGGGTGCGCCATCAACTCAGTATCGATCCCAACATCCGGACGACGCTGAAACTGCGCCTGATCGGGCAGAACCAACAACTGCTACGCGTCGATTTCGAAGAGCCCCCCTCGCGCGAGTCGCTCGCCGCGAAACGCGCCGACTTCGAGGCGCTCGTCAACGCGGCCGATGTCGTTGTGCTGTCTGATTATGGCAAGGGAGCGCTTCACCATATAACCGACCTTATCGCGATCGCGCGGCATCACGGCAAAGCCGTGCTCGTCGACCCCAAGGGGCGTGACTATCAGCGATATGCCGGCGCGACCGTCGTCACGCCGAACCGGTCCGAATTTTCAGACGCGGTCGGCGGATGGAAAGACGCCGAGGAGATGGACGATAAAGCTGAAATGTTGCGTGCAAGCCTTGGCCTGGATGCGTTGCTCCTGACAATGAGCGATCAGGGAATGAAGCTCTATCGCCATGGTCATACGTTGCACCAGCCGGCGCGCGCGAGCGAAGTGTTCGATGTGTCGGGGGCGGGCGACACCGTGATCGCGGGAATGGCGGTGATGCTCGGCAGCGGACAAAGTTGGGAGGATGCGGTCGCCTTCGCGAATACTGCCGCCGGGATTGCGGTGGGGAAACTCGGCACCTCCATCGTCGCTTTCGACGAGGTCATGAATGCCCGGTCGCCCTTGCCTGCGCGCGAGGTCGGATGACGCCAATGGAAAAGATCGTGCCGCGCGAAGCGCTGGCGGATCGGCTTCGGCAGGTGGCGCGTCCGCTGGTCTTCACCAATGGGGTATTCGATATTCTCCATCCCGGCCATGTCGACTATCTTTCACGGGCTCGGGCGTTGGGCGGCGCATTGCTGATCGGCCTCAACTCTGATTCCTCGGCGCGTCAGCTCGGCAAAGGCGACGATCGGCCGATAAATCCGGAGCACGATCGAGCGTATATGCTCGCGGCGCTCGAGGCCGTGACGTTGGTGACGTTCTTCGCGGAACGAACGCCTGTCGCGCTACTCAAGGAAGTGCGACCGGACGTCTACGTGAAAGGCGGCGACTACGACATCGACCTGCTGGAAGAGGCGGACTTTGTGCGTTCCTATGGCGGCAGTGCTGAAGCGATCCCGTTTAGTGCGGGTTATTCGACCACGGCGCTACTCGACCGCATTCGCCGGTCGACACCGTAGACGATGCGCCGCGCGCTTTTCCTCGACCGCGACGGCGTCCTCAATGTCGATCACGGTTATATCTCCCGCCCCGAACAATTTGAGGTGATCGACGGCGTATTCGACGCGTTGCGCCATGCGCAGGCGCTCGGCTATCTGCTGATAGTGGTGACCAACCAGTCGGGGATCGCTCGCGGCTATTTCACTGCCGCCCATTACCGGGCGCTGGAAGACCATATGCCGACCGTGTTCTCCGCCGAAGGGATCACTTTTGCCGGCATCTATCACTGCCCGCACCATCCCGAGGGAAGCGTCGCTGCGCTGGCCGTGGCCTGTGATTGCCGAAAGCCCGGGCCGGGGATGATTCTGCAGGCGGCGCGGGAGCACGATATCGACCTCGACGCCTCGATCATGGTCGGCGACAAGCAAAGCGACATCGCCGCGGCGCGGGCGGCAGGCATCGGGCGCGCCTACCTGCTCGATCCTCCGCGCCTCACGCTGCGGGACATCAATCTCGGCTGACCGCATCCAATAATATCCGCGCCGATTCGTCCCAGCTAGCATCAGGCGCGCGGATCACCACTTCGCCAGCGCGAATGGCTTCGTGCCACTGTAGGACGCGGTCGGCCAATATCTCGGGCGTGGCGTCGGCGGGAAAGAACTGCACGCCATATCGCTCGTGCGCCCTGAAGATCGGCAGATCCCGCGCCAGGACCGGCTTGCCATGCCCCAGCGCCTCGATCAGCGGCAGCCCGAAGCCTTCGGCAAGCGAACCGACGAGAACGCCCTGACTGGACTGGAGGGCCTCGATCAGTCCGGCATCATCGACATCATCCAACCAGATCAGACGATGTCCGAACTCGGGATGCATGACGATCATGTCGCGAAGGTCGTCGACACGCCATCCCAGCCGGCCGACCAGCACGAGTAGATGGTCCGATCCCCTGGCCCATAGCACTTCGAAAGCCCTGATCAGGTCGATATGACCTTTCCGAGGTTCCAGTGTGCCGACCTTCAGGAAGAACGACTTCCCTAACAAGGCGCGGATCCGCGCCTGCGAGCTTTCGCTTTTGGTCTTGCTGCGATGTTCGGCCTGCGTGATGTCGTGGCCCATCGGCAGGACGCAGGTACGATAGTCGCCCGGCGCTAGGCCATATTGGCGCAACTCGTCGATCAGATCGGCTTCGGTCTGTGGCGAATTGCAGAAGAAGCCGTCGGCGATCGCCGCCAAGGTGTCGAGCCACACCCTGTAGCGCAGCACCGTATTCGGCGAAAACCAGTCAGGCCGTTGCGCGGGGAGCAGGTCATGAACGAGGAACCATAATGAGCCGCCGTCGCGCCGGAATCGGGCAAGCTGGCGCCGGTGCCAGCGAATAGCATCGAGCGAATAGTCGAGGCCGACGAAAACGTCCCCAGGCCGCGCCCGAATGGCTTTTGCCGGCGGTTGCTTGGCCGGCCCGGGCCAGTCGACACAGTGATAGGGGTTCATGCGCGTGGCCGAAACGAACCGGATATCCCGGTCGCTCGAATCCTGACGGGCCAGCGCAAGCGCCAATGCCCGCGCCACGCGCTGGATACCGGTCCCCGCGTCATCTTTGCTGATGACAGCAAGGTCGATATATAATGAGCGATGCGTCGACGAAGGGAGCACGACCTGATGCCTTCGCTCGATCCGACGGGACAACCGGCTACGCGGCAGAACGGCCTGACGGACGCGATGCGATGGTAGGTCGACAATTCGTCGTAACCGGCTGCGAAACCACTTCAGCATGGCGTTAGCATCACGAGTCCGGAAACTGGTAATCTTCGACATGCATCGCATCGAGGTGCACCTGATGCGCCGCATCGAAATCATCGAAGAACTTCATGTGCCCTCGGTGGAGCACCGCAAAACGCTGACAATGCGCCTTCACGTAATATAAGTCATGGGAAACGATCAGCATTGCGCGATCGACACGGCGCTCGAACAATTCGATCTCGCACTTTTCGTGGAATCGAACGTCGCCGACCGCGCTGATCTCGTCGATCAGGTAGCAATCGAATTCGATGATCATCGAGATCGCGAAGGCGAGCCGTGCGCGCATACCTGAAGAATAGGATCGCACCGGCTCACCGAGATAAGTGCCGAGTTCGGAGAACTCCTCGACAAAGGCCAGGTTCTTGTGGAAATCCTGTTTGTAGATGCGGCTGATAAACCGGACATTGTCCTGGCCGGTTAGAGCGGTCTGGAAGGCGCCGCCGAAGGCGAGTGGCCAGGATACCGACATGTTCTGCTCAATCAGTCCAGAGGTCGGGTTTTCGGCACCGCTTACGAGACGGATCAGTGTAGACTTGCCGGCGCCGTTGCGCCCCATGACACCAAGCTTCTCGCCACGCTCCAGCGTAAACGAGATGTCATCAAGCACCACCCGGTCGCCGAAACGCGTCGGGTAGACTTTGTTTACATGTTCGAAGCGTATCATTCGGGGGTGATGTGCCGTGCCACGTCGCGGAGTTGAACGAGCGCTGCGAAGGATATGCCCAAGCAGCAGATCAACATGTAGGGCAGATCGTAATGCGCCTTGACCAGATGGCCGAAATAACCCTCACGGACGATTTCAACGCCATTGACCATGGGAATATACAGCGCGAGCGGCTGAACTCTCGTCGGCAAAGCATCGACCATGAACGCCGCGCCCGATAGCGGGAAGGTAAGATACGAGGCGGGATGCCAGACCTTCTCCACGAGTTCGCTCTTCTCGGACAGCGCGCCCAGAAAGATCGCCAAAGCCGCGCCGAACCAGCCAAGCAGCAGCCAGCCGCCGATCACTTCCAGCAGGTCGTTCGGCGGCTCGAGCCATCCGATATAGATGTAGAACAGCGACAGCGTCATGAAGGAGATCGTCGCACCGCCGGCCTCGAGCAACAGCCGGGCGAGGAAGATATCAACCGCACGGACATTGCGGTGATACATCAGCGAGAGGTTGGGCTCGATCGCGTGAATGCAACGTGCTGGCATGTTTCGCCAGAGCAGCACGCTCGAATAACCGGTGAGCGCGAATGCCACGATCGGCAATGTAGAACCATGCGCCGCTCCGGTAAGCGCCCAAATCGTTGTCACGCCGGTGGTGAAGATCATCGGTTCGACGAATATCCACAGGAAACCGATATTGTGCCGTCCATACCGGGTGAGAATTTCACGCATCAACAACGCGTGGATCACTCGCCCCTGGATTGCGGCGCTACGGCCTATGGCACCTAACTGCGGCACCGATCGTCAGCTCCGGTGTTCCATCAGGCCGGCAAGCAGCATCGACAGGATGCCCCAGACGATGAGGCCAAGGACGAGCACCGAGAAAATACCCTTCAAGCGGCTCGGTTGAAGCGGATAGTCCGGCAAATTCGGCTGCACGACCCGATCAACATAGGCCCGTTTGCGGCGGGCTTCGCTTCGCGCTTCCTCGAGCGAGGCCATAGCGCTGGCGAGTTGCTTTTCGGCGAACTGGTTGTCGAGCGTCAGTCGCTGATACCGAATGGCCGACGCGGCCAGCGACCGTTTGCTGCCGGCCACTGCACCAGTCTGGACATCGATTTCACGCTCAAGCGCATTCGCCCGGGTCTGGAGAACAGGAATTTGCGGGCTGGCTGATGCAAGCGTGCGCAGCTCGAGCAACTGTGTTCTGGTCGTGATCAGTTCATCCTGCAGCTTCGAGATCATCTGCATCTGAATGGCGGCTTGCTTCTCCGGATCGATCAGACCTTGTTGGTTGCGGTATTGGGCCAGGGCAGCGGCGGTGGCCTGCGCCTGTTCTTTCGCCGCGCTTACTTCGTTTTCCGCGACATTGATAAGATCCAGCCGTCCGCGCTCGCTCATCTTGTTGACCGATGCCTCAGCCATCTTGAGCAATTGTTCGTTGACGTGCTGGGCGACGCGCGGATCATAGGCATGCACGGTCAAGGTCGCGATGGAACTCGACGAGTCGAACTCCACTTTGACCTTATGTTGGTAATATTTGAATAGGGACTCAAAGGTCTCGTCACCCCCCACGCCGTTAAAGCGGTCGAACGTCGAGATGTGCGGATCGCTGAAGGCTTGCCGGAAACCGTTGTCGCGATTGATGGCGCGCAAGGCGTCGCGAGATGTCAGATAGTCTTTGGTCGCGTAGATCTCGTCGCCTGCGTTGGACAAACCCGAACTTCTGACCAAAAATCCCAGACCGCTGACCGCGGGCTTATCTGGTGCGCGGACGACAAAGCGTGACTCCGAAATGTAAACATCCGATGCGAACACGCCATAATACAATATGGCAGCGGTCGTCGGCACCACGACTGCCAGCCAGAACAGCAGCGGCAGGCGCTTGGCCCTGTCGATGACCACACCAAATTTATCAGCGAAGGGCACGAGTTTGGCTACAATCCGTTACAGAGGAAATCATGTTGAGGAGCGATGTGCCGTAGGACACGGGGCCAGCGGCGCGCTAGCATCAGCAGTCGATGTGGGCAACCCGTTGCCAAACGACCATCGCCTGATCGCGGCGGCCGGACGCTTCGCTCTCCGATTCAATGAAATCCATCAGAATCCCGCCGCCTTCACGGTAACGAGCGGATAAACCGCTGCGCCAATGATATTGACGAATTTTTGCAGGTCGGCAGACGGCGCACTGGTCACGAAGACCACGTCGTGGTCGCGCATGATGAAATGCTGCGCTGCGAAAAAGGTAACCGGATCACGCAAGTCGATCCGGTAGATGACGGGTATCTTGCCCTCAGGCGTACGCCGCACCGATGCCGCCTTGGCCTGGTCCACCACCGCTGGATCCTCAAACCGGAAGATGAAGACGCCGTGCGGGTTCGCGCGATCGTCGCGGATTCCGCCGATGCGTCCCAATGCCTGGGCGAGGGTAATGCCCTGTGCCTCGAACTTCACTTCCTCATTCTTGCCCGCAGCGCCCAATACGGTGAAGCTCTGCGACTGGAAATAAGCCGTCACGACATCGCCGGGCCGCAGGAAGACGTTTTGGCGCGGGTCGCGGATCACGGATTCGAGCGGCATGCCGACGACGGAACTGCCCCGCGTTATCTGCACCGACACCTTGTCGACCGCCTCGCGCGTCCCGCCACTCGCGGCTAACGCATCGAGCAGCCGTTCGCCTTTCGGCGTGAGCGGCATGCGCGTGCTTTTGGTCACCTCGCCGACGACAGTTACCGCCGATGTCGGATTTTCGGCGATGTTGACGATCACCTGCGGGCTATGCGCCTTGCCGGCCAGACGCCCGATAATTGCCCGCGAGACCTCTTCCGGCGTCCGGCCGGCGGCCCGGATCGTGCCCGCAAATGGAACGTCGATCGTTCCGGCGCTGGAAACCTGCAGTGCCGGTAGCGCGCTGGCCCGTTGCGATGCGCCGGCCGCCAGGCCGCCGGTATCGAGCGCGCCCGCACCGAACAATACCGCAGGCGGCGCTTCGTAGATCGTGATCTGGAGCGTATCGCCCGCTCCGATCATCGTCCCGTAAGGCTGGCCCTCGCCCAAAAGGTCGGCGAAGCTCGCCGGACGCTCGGCATCGCCGAGCTTGGTCGCGATCCGTTCGTCGACATCGAGCAGCACAGCGCCATAGGCGTTCGCCTGTCCTGTTTTCATGATGCGTCCGGTCGATGGACCATCCGCGCCAAAGAATACGCCACCGCCACAAGCTGATAGCGGGAATATCAGCGTTGCGACAATAAGTCTGGACAGCAGGGGCGTTGCAGATCGTTCAGAAAGAAGCCGCATAACCGCGCGCATGAATAAGCCTTACTTTGCGGACACCTATCGGCCGGCAATCGCGCCGCCTTATCGCGTCGGCTTGCCCGCCGCAAGCTTGCGGGCATTGAATCCATTTCGCTGGGGGCGCAGCCTGGTGCCGAGGTCGTAGAGCCAATCCGGACAACGGATCGTCGTGTCGAGGCCGCACGACCGCAGCAACATCCGCAGTACACCGCCCGTAAACACGTGGGTGCGACTGAAGCGCATATGCCGATCTTGCAGCCACGCATGCGGGATGAAATAGCGTGCCCGATCCTCGACCCCCTTCGCGGTCGCGCTGTCCTTGACGAGCGTCCCGCGGCGCAATCTTCCGATGAAGCGCTCCGGGGACGGTGGGCCGGGAACAAGAGGGCGCTCCAAAAGGGAAGCGTATAGCGCCTGTTGAATGTCGATCTGCCGGTCCTGTGCCAACGGCTCGGCGCGTAGCCGCCCCTGTCGGCCCATTGCCATGCGTGCCGCTGGATCGTTGACCAGCTTGAGAAGTTGCGTCGCCAAGGCGTCGGTATCGCCCGCCGCAAACAACAGCCCATTGTGGCCATGGTCGATCAGCTCGGGAATGCCGCCCTTGTTCGAGGCGATGGTGGGCAAGCCCGACGCCATGGCTTCCATCAAACAGACGGGCTGGTTTTCGTCCCAGACCGACGGCAGCACGACGATATCGCTATCAGCGTAGAAGCTGGGCATCGCGGCGGGCGTGAGCTTGCCATGGAAGCGTACCCGATCGGTGACTGCCAGCGCGTCGATCTGGGCGCGATATCGCGCCTCCTCCGGACCTTCGCCCGCCAAGTGCAAAATGATATCCTGGCGTCGACCCAATGCGGCAAACGCCGCGATCAACGTGTTCACACCCTTATGCGCGCCGAAATTTCCGGCGTATCCGATATGGACCACGCCATTGCCCGGGGCCCGCTTCGTCGGCACGAAGCGTTCCAGGTCGATACCATTGGGAATGACGGCAATCCGCGTTCCCGAAAGCCCGGCAGCGATGTAGCGATCGGCGATGTAGCGACTGGGGGCGATGAAACGCTCGATATGAGCCAGCGCAAACGCGATGAAATCCTTACGGAAGCGCATCGGGACGGCGATCCCATTGCTGTCCCGCTGAAGTGGCAGGCAGGACCGGCATTGAGCGATGTCATGGCACGGCAAGCCATCCGAACGGATCGCCGTGTTCTGCAGACAGAAACCCCAAAGATCGTGCAAGGTACATATTGTGTGCACCCCGGCTGCGCTGGCGATGATGGGCAGCTTGACCGATAATCCCATCAGATTGTGGAAGTGAACCACGTCGGGCCGAAACGATCCCAACACCTCTTCAAAATGCGCATCCACCTCCGGGTGGAGAAAGTTAAGGAGCGCCGGATTGTAGTCGTCCGGCACTGTCTTGATCCGGTGCACGGGAAGACCGTCATAACGGTCGTCGATGCGTGCGTGGCGATCACCTTGCGCACCGATATCGCCGGCAAAGACCGCAACGTCATGGCCGCGGATCGAGAGCAGCTTCGCCTGTTCGTGCGCAACGAGTTCCGCGCCACCCATGAAATGAGGCGGATATGCGTTGGTGCAGATCAGAATACGCATCGCGCTGGCGCCGCCGGATCCTATGGGGAGACCAGGCGCTGAGCATCCTCGTTGCCGGTCAGTGTTGCGACGTAATCGGCAACACCCTGTTCGAGCGTATAGTCGTTGACATAGAGGCCCTGGGCCTTTGCCTTCGCCGTATCTGCGGCAGTATGATACTGATATTGATTGCGAATATTTTCCGGCATATCGACGTATTCGATGGTCGGTGCGGCATCGAGTGCGGCGAAGGTCGCCAATGCCAAATCGCGGAAACTCCGCGCTTCTCCGGTTCCCACATTGAAAAGGCCACCCAGCTTTTCGAGCCCGAGAGCGCGGACAACCGGAGCGATGGCATCCTTCACGTAGATGAAATCGCGTTCCTGCGCGCCGTCGGCATAATCTGGCCGGTGTGACCGGAATAGACGCACTACCTCGCCGCGCTGAATCTGCGGCAAAATTTTGCGGACCAGCGACCGCATGGCGCCCTTATGCTCTTCGTTCGGGCCATAGACGTTGAAGAACTTGAACCCGGCCCAGTTGTCCGGAGCACCGCGGCCTTGGGCGATCTCCGTCAGAATCGCGACATCAGTTTCGTGCTTGCTCCAGCCATAGAGGTTGAGCGGCTGCAATTGGGCCAAACTGTCGAGGTCATCGCTGTCGACGAATCCTTGTGTACCTTCGCCGTACGTGGCCGCGGACGACGCATAAAGGAACCGCCAGTTATGGGAGCGGGAGCGCTCCCACAAATCAAGCGTGAAGCGGACGTTGTTACGATCAAGCAGCGCCTTGTCGGTCTCAGTCGTGTCGGAAATGGCGCCCATGTGGATCACCGCGCCAACTTCCTTTGCATTGCGGTCGAGCCAGGCATTGAGCGCGCCGGGGTGAAGCCATTGCTCGAGTGTGATGCCGTCGAAATAGGCGGCGCGTTCCTCACGATCGCAGTAATCCACGCCAACGAGCTGACAGCCATTTGCATGAAGATCGGCGATCAGCTGTGATCCGATCAGGCCGGCCGCGCCGGTGACGATGATCAGGCCGCTCGGCATTGGTTCATTCATTTTTCACGGATTCCAAAGGCATACGCCATCCAATTGGCGGCGATCATAACAAGCATTGCGTCGGCTCGACGACACAGATGGGCGGCACGGCATCGGCATCATTGCGACGCCTGGGATCGAAATTTCTCCAACGTCAAGGTTGAAGTCGCGAGCGACTCGCCATATCAAACGGCCGAGTCACCGGCAAGGACGCTGGGCAATGCAGCACCAAAGTCGGCATCAGACACTGCTTGGGTTGCCCCTGCTTCTCGACAAGCGCCCGGCTATTGGGGAATAGAAGTTTCTGATTTCCTCCCAGTTGGAAGTAGGACATCGGTCGGAGAAGATATGATTAAATGGATAAAGTCTATTTCGGCCTATTCAAAATTTCGGGACGAAACGCTGCAAGACCGAAGGATGCTTCATAAATTTATATCGGATCATGAATCTAAATCTGATCATATCGAAGCGAAATTGGGGCGTCTAGAGGATTTACATCAGCAAATCGCTGAAAAAATTGACAGAATGAATAGTCCGCAGGGTGAAATGTCGCGCGGATCAGATGAGGAATTTCATTTTGATTCTGCGAATGCGGTATCGCGCATCGTCCTTAATCCCAGCGAATACAGCGGCGATCTAGCCAAGAAAATTTTGCGATTATTGTCGCCTAAAGATGTCGTCGACATGTCTTTTGTTCGTGTTGGGAACGAGCGCGATGGCGGGTACGTCATGTTGGATCGGGACCTGCAGAATTCCGTAGCCTACTCGTTTGGTATCAGCGAGGACGTGAGCTGGGATCAAGGCATGGTCGACCGGGGTTGCCAGATCTACCAATTCGACCATACTATTAATGGCCTTCCGTACGAGAATCCAAATTTCCACTGGAAAAAATTGGGAATTGCCGCGAACACTGGTGGAGAATTTATTTCTGTTACCGACATTATTAAAGAAAACGGGCACCAAAATAATAATGATCTTATCCTCAAGATGGATATCGAAGGTGCGGAATGGGATGTTTTTGAAAGCATCGACTCGGATCATCTGAGCAAATTCAAACAAATCGTTGTTGAATTGCACTCATTTGTGACCGGCCGCACGAGCCACCTCGAGCGAGTGGTTCCGGTTTTGGAAAAGCTCAATCGAACCCATCAGAGTGTTCATATTCATGCGAACAACTATGGCTGGCTTGGCATAATCGGTGGTGTGATGCTGCCGGACGTGTTCGAGCTCACCTACGTACGCAGGAGCGATCATCAATTCGTCCCCTGCACGCGTGAATTTCCAACACCTCTCGACCGGGCGTGTCGAGCTGATGCGCCCGATTATTTCCTTAGAGTCTGATTTGGCGCCGGTGGTCCACGACTATCCGGCTCCGGCTCGTTCCGATAACGAGAGCAGCAGTCCGTCGTGTCGACATCTCGACGAGCGGTTTTCAACTTTGATGAATCGGCGCCAGCCCACCTCTCCCCACCCGACTCCCCGTAGGATACCCGATGGGCGACCGGTGGGGAGTAGGCTGGTACCGCGACCGTCTCAGCTCTCCTGAAACCGAGTCTAGGATTGTGAGAACCAATTTCGTCTTGCTTCGGCAAGGCGAGGAAAATACCGGGAGCGCGCCTGATCATATGGCGGCGCATGTTTCCGAAGCACCGCGCTACTAGAATTTAGCAACGAATAAAATTGAACGCTGGAGCCAGACTTTGTCCTTAAAGTTTATGAAGCGCAGAAACGCTGTTCCAGCAGAAGAATACGTAACCTCGCTCTATTATACGCTGCTGAAACGCGCGCCCGATCCCGAAGGCCTCGCGGCCCATGTCAATTTCCTCAGAAGGGGAGGAGACGCCAGCAAGGTCTATGAAGGCTTTATCAAAAGCGACGAGTACCAGCGCGTCAAGCAGAAGAATGCGCAGGTCACCCAGCAGGTTGCCCTCCAGCCCTACGCGGAGATTGACGCTAAGGGCTTCGGTCTTGACATGGTACTGGAGGCCAGCCGGCGGCATTTTTCCGACCGCGCGTACATTCAAGGCCTCGAGAATTTGCCATCGTTGGTCGGCCGCAAGATGCGGGCGGTAAAGACTATCGCGCTCTACTATCACAAGATGCGTAGCGGCGGCATCGAACGCGTGACGGCATGGCAGGCAACCGCCTGGACCGAACTCGGCTATCGCGTAGTGCTTATCACGGACGAGCCACCGCATCCGGACGATTATGTCTATGACGAACGTGTGGAGCGGGTCACGATCCCGCCCAAGTTCATGTGGGCGGATCACGGTGAATATGTCGAGCGGGGCTCGGCGCTGGCCTCGGTATTGCGAAACGTCGACGCAGATGTGTTCGTCACCAACCTCGGCCACGAAATCTGCACGGTCTGGGACATTCTGGTCGCCAAGAGCCTCGATATTCCGGTCATTCTCGGCTGGCACAACGTCTTCGACGCCGATTATCACGATGGTCAAGGCCTCGACGCAGCCCAGATCCGACTTCTCGGACATCGTTATGCCGATTTGACGACTGTACTGACCAGCATGGATCGGACTTGGTTTACGCTGAATGGCTATGCGGCGCGGGTCGTTCCCAATCCGCCAACCTTTGCGACGCTTCCAAGCACGACGGCGCCATTGACCGGCAAAACCATCGTCTGGATCGCGCGCGTGGAACGGCACCAAAAGCGCGTGGATCATGCCATCCAGATGATGGCCGTGGTGCTGGCGGAACATCCCGATGCAGAGTTGTTGATCGTCGGAACGGGCCCCGAACTCAGTTGGGCAAGGGAATTGGCGCGGTCTCTGGCAATATCATCACGTGTTCGCTTTACCGGCTACACTGACGACGTCGGCGCCTATTTGCGCAACGCATCGCTGCAGGTCATGACCTCCGAGTTCGAGGGTTATGGCTTGGTGATCGAAGAGGCGTGGTCCCATGGCGTGCCCAGTGTGATGTACGCAATGCCATATTTGGAGCTTGTGAAGAGCGGGAAGGGGTATGTCGCCGTCCCGCAAGGCGATGTGAAGGCACTCGCAAGGACCGTGTCTGATCTTCTTGCTGACCGCGAGCGATTGATACGTCTGGGGAAAGAAGCGAGATCGGTAGCCGAATCGTTTCGCCAACAATCGGCAGCCGAGATATGGCGCGGGGTCTTCGATGACCTCGCCGTTGCAGAGCGGATGGGACCGACTGCGGAGCAGCTCCAAATCTCGCCGGACATGCAGGAGATCGTCCGACATCTTTCGGAGAAGCTTTTCCCGTCGGTCAAGACGCCGCTCGGCTTGCCGGTGCCGAAGGAGGAAACCGATCCTCAACTCAAGCGGATCCAGAATATCGCGCGAAAGTTTGACGGCCTCCGCGGTTTATTTCCGGGTCGGCGCTTCAAGCCGTTACGCATGATCGACTGCACCAGCATCCCGCTGGGCGACAGCTTCATGTTCTTTAGTGGCCTGTACGCGATGCTCGACAACGGGTTGGCGGTCTGCGCGCCGGATTGTGTTCTGCACACGCACGAGCCGATGGCGAACATTTGTCGGGTGCTCTTCTCGCAATTCGGTCTGAGGATCGAGTCGGGTCCGCCGGCTAAGCTCCTGCATCCGTTCTATTATCCGCATCCGCCCGTCACCAATGACGATTTCCGACGGACTTACTTGGGGTCGGACTGGCGAATGGATTGGGTTGAATCGACCGATCGCCAGAAGACGATCGGCAGGCCCGGTTATCGCGATACGCTTCGCAAGATGACGCAACTCTTCGTATCGGAGCGAATGGTTTATGGGCGCGGCGGCGGATGGAAAACCGCGACGCCCAGCTATATTGGCTTCCGGGTCTGGTGGCCCATTGCGTTGAAGCTTGGGGTGTACCCCGTGGTCTTCTACTCGATGGTCAGCCGCTCGCTTGGCAATATGCGCGAGACACTACACCGATATATCGACGAACAAATCGCGCTTGACGAGAAGGCGGGCAGGAAAGTGTTCCGGGGCAACGCGGCGTTTCCGTCGGGCAATTCCTATCAAACCATCGATCCGGAAACGTATAAGTACGTCATGGGCGGGGTGCCGGAGGATAGCTTCACCTGCTTCGTGCAGAATGACAGCCCGTGGCACGACGATTTTGCGCTAGCGGGGATCAAGACGCGTCACATCTCCTCCATCGAAGATACCCTGAAGATCATCCGTAGTGCGCGAAACGTCGTGACGTGTTGTTCCTTCACCTCGCACGTGGCGCAGTTTCTGCGGGACGACTTCCTGCTGGTGATGTTTAAGGATCTGCCGGAGAACAACGTCAATCCGGGTGCGAACCCGAAGATATTGACCTACAATCCGCCCTGTTCGCCCTGTAATTACCTGCCGAGGGGGCAGTTCAAGACCTGCCCGGCAGGTTTTCCTCATTGTATTGCACTCGAGAATTCGCAGTTCAGGGACAAGATCAAGCGGGAGATCGGCGCGATCTTGGCAAGAGACGCCGCGGCGGTCCACTGACGATCCGGCGCAGCGCAATCCGCTGCTGCGCAACGTGTTCGCGTCGATACTTGCCGTCTGAGCTGCGCGTCGCGGCGGGGGGGGCGCATACTCCCATCACTCCTAGCGCGCATGCCGCGCAGCTATGGCGCCATTCGTCCGTGACGCGAGATTTTTACGTGGCGATTGAAGGTCTTGACCTCCAAAAATCCCTACCTATCTCAACGCTGCCGGACGCCGCACCGGGTCCGGTTGGACATGGAGAGCGTCGGCTCTTCTACCGGCGCGTCTCATGCCCAGATTGCTCATGAAGAGGATTTGGAGAT
>Ga0136846_1231319_pt1 | contig 15277 bp, 10 predicted proteins | sample HopSoiMetagenom2_FD_96841 | JGI IMG/M metagenome (GOLD analysis project Ga0136846, IMG submission 96841) | Grasslands soil microbial communities from Hopland, California, USA - 2 Assembly 2016 (version 4) | ecosystem: Environmental > Terrestrial > Soil > Grasslands | place: USA: Hopland... | reverse complement strand
TGCACTGCGCTTTCAATGCCGTGCGCACTTCGTAGTTATCGTTCCAGTTTGAATCCGGGGTCAACCTTTGGCCTTTCCGGTGCGTTGGCTACGAACCATCCTGTTAGATAGATCCATTGCGCCATGCGCGTGAGCTTCGGGTAGTCGATGCGTGCGGGGTTGTCGCGCGGCGTGTGGTAGTCGTCGTGCAGGTTCGTCGAGTACATGAGCGCCGGTACGTTCATCCGCGCGTAGGGCAGGTGGTCGCTCCGGAAGTACCAGCCCTCCGGGTGCGTCGGGCGGTCCCAGATTGTGTCGAGCTTGAACTTGCCCGTCAGCGCGTTCGCCTTGAGCGCCATCGCCACCAGGTCGCTCGAGTTCCGATGCGGCGGCTGACTGCCTAACAATGCGGCCGAGTCGGGGTTGTTGCGCCCGATCATGTCGCCGTTGAGCACCGCCACGATCTGCTGGAGCGGCACCGCGGGATGCGCGGCGTGGTAACGCGAGCCGATCAGGCCGCGCTCCTCCGAGCCTTGATTGATGAACAGCACTGAGCGCTTGCCGGGCTGCTTGACGAACGCCCGCGCGGCCGCGAGGTCCGCCGCGGTTACCGACGCGTTGTCGTCCGCCCCCGCGTGCACCGAGTCGCCCTCGAGCGTCACGCGAACGCCATTCGCATCCTGGTGGGAGCTGAACAGCACGTATTCGTCGCGAAGTTTGGGGTCGCTACCGCGAACGACGCCGATGACGTTCACCGACGGCGTCGTGAATCGCTCGAGCCGAATCGAGAGCTCGGCCTGCGGTTGTCGCTCGAGCGTCTCGCGCATGGACGCGTGCACGAGGTAGGTGGGCGTCGGGCCGGTTCCGAGCGTCGGGGGAGGCGCGATACGCGTCGATCCGTTCGCCGCGCGCGGCACCGCGTTGTCGACATCGTAGGCGCCGCGACTGCGCGCCGACGCAACAACCTCGAACGCGCTATCGACGGCCGGGGTGGCGACGAAGATGACGGCCGACGCCCCTCGACGCGCGAATCGCGAGGCCGTCGTGTTGATGGCGGCATCGGCGTACCGAGAGGCGAACGTATAGCTGTTCTGGCGGATGGAGCCAGGTGTCGGCTCGAGCAGGGGCGTCGCGACGATACGGCCTTTGATGTCGGTCGTTGTGTCGGTGGCGTCCGCGACCCACAGTACCGGACCGGACGCCTCGGCCGGTACGACGCCTAACGGGATGAAGTCGCCGAACAGCGTCATCGCCTGGCCGCCGATGCTGGCCTTGCTCGCGGTGACGGAGACGCGCGTGCGCGTCATGTCGAACCACTGGAAGTAGGTGCCATCCTCTCCCATCGGCTTGAGCCCGATCTTCCGATACTGCTCGGCTACCCAGATCGAGGCGCGCATCTCGTCTATGGTGCCGCCTTCGCGCCCGCGCATGCCAGGCGATGCCATCTCGCCCACGTCGTGTCGGAGGTCGGCCTCCCGAATCGCCGAGTAGGCCGCGGGGATCTCGGAGTGTCGTGTGGTACTCGTCTTCGCGGCCTGCGCCGCAAGCGGCGCGGGGAGACCGATGAGTGCGCTGAAGAGGATGCTGTCGATCGAATGCCAGGTGCGCATGGGTGGCTCAAGGGGTCATGGGTCGACGTGCGGGATGCACGGCGCTCGCCCTATATGGTGCTCGGTGGGCGCGGCGACAAGCAAAGAGACTGGGCGCCGCCCGCTCACCGTCGCGATGTGCGGCCGCCGGTTTGCCGGGCTATCAGTGCGACGATAACATGCGACGTGCTCGCGACGCCTTGCCTCCTCGGATGAAGGCCCCCGGAATTCGACTCGGACCGACAGGCGTCGCGCTGGCCGTGGCGCTCGTCGCAGCGGCGGTGGTTTACACTCCGCGCGCGTGGGTCTCTGATCTCGGGCCTATGCCTGACGCGGGCGAGTACGCCATGAGCGCGCGCAATCTCGCTCATCTGCGCGGGTTCGTCATCGAGTTGTTGGGACGAGAGTATCCACCGCGATATCCCCCGGGCTTTCCCCTGCTGCTCGCGCCGGTTTTCTGGCTACCGGGGGCAACACTGGCCAACGCGATCCACATCGTCGCCGCGTTTGCTGTCGTCGCCGTCGTGCTCACGCACGCACTCGCTCGCCGGCTGGGCGGTCCGGTCGCGGGCCTTCTCGCGGCGGGAGCCCTTCTACTCCGGACGGAGTTTGTCGATTGGAGCCATCAGGTGATGACCGAGACAGCGACCATCGCGGTGGCCACCGCCATTCCCGTGCTGCTTCATCGTCGAGCTCGCCCGGATAACGGACGTCAACACTCCGTCCTGGTGGTGATCGGGCTTCTGTGCGGCGCGGCTATTCTCCTGCGCCACGCGAACGTCGTCTTCGTGCCCGCGGTCGCGGCTGCACTCCTGATCGACCCGCGTGTCCGCACGCGTCCCTGGCAGTCGGCGATAGCGCTCGGCGCAGGGCCGGTGCTCGCTCTTGCCGCGCTTGCGCTCTACGACCACGTCACCTTCGGAAGCGTGGCGCGCACCGGCTACCATTACTGGGTTCCGTACTGGCATACGTCGCTCGCGAAGACGTTCTCCCTCGGCTACGCCGCACACCAGCCGGGCGCCGCCGCGTTAGGCCCGTTCGGGGGGTCCGCGAATCTCGTCTATTACGGAGCCTACCTCGTGTCGAACGTTTCGTCGGCATGGTTCGCCTTCGCCGCGATCTGGGGCGCCGTCGTCCTCGTGCGTCGTGGCAACGCGGAAGCCCTCAGCGTGGTGGTGTATGCCGGAGCGCTCACGACGTTCCTGTACGTCACATATGCCTTGTACTTCTACCAGAGTGGCCGGTTCATGGCGCCGCTCATCGGTGTGTTCGCCGCCGCCCTGGGTGTCGGGGTTACCGACGCCCTACGAATGCTTCGTCGGCATCGTGAGTTGCCGATGCGGACGGTGACGCTCGCGAGCGTCGCCTGCCTGCTCGCGTTTTTCGGGGCGATCGTCGAGGTGCGCCCAGTGGCGGGGCGGACATACATCGCGCAGCGCGTCGTCCGTGGCGTGTCAGAACCGGCCAGTGCGCAGCCGATCTCGGCGGCGGTCGCCGCGTACGAGCAGACGCTGCCGCGCGGTGCGGTTGCGGTCACCGGTCTACCACTCACACTGCTCGACTCCCTCGTGACGCTCGGGGTTCGTGTGGTAGGCTTGGCGCGGACCAGCTACTGGGCGAGCCCACAGCTCGAGGGAGTTCCCGTCTTTCCGGAGCGCGCAGAAGAAATCGCCCGGTTGATTCGAGCAGGCGTCCCGGTCTACACGGACGCGTATAGCCTGGCCGTCGCACCGAGCGACCCGCGGTACCAAACTGCGCGCGCGGCCTTGCAGAGATTCCGGCTGCGCCCCGTGGAGACGACTCGGCCAACGCGCCTGTACCGGCTCGACGTCGACGGGCCGGCAACATCCACGAGTCGGTGGTGCTCGCGCTCCTGGTGCGACAGTATATCCGGCTTCAGTGAACCGGCGCGGATGATATCAGCGAATCGATACCGTCGCTGAATTTCCGCGATTGTGCTGGCGCGTGACTGCGTCACGGTGCCATGCGCGGCTAACGATTCATACTCTAGATGGACAACGTCACCCACTCCGTTGCCGGGCTGCTGCTGGCCGAGTCGATGGCCCGGCTTCGCGCGCGGGGCCCCAACCCGGAATCCTCGGCGCACCTCGGCGCGACGGCCGCGATCGCATCGATAGTTGCCGCCAATTTGCCCGACGCGGATCTCTTCTACTCCGGGATCGGCGGCAGCCGGCTTCGCTACATGCTGCACCATCGCGGGTATACGCACACCGTGGTAATCGCTGTGCTCGGCGCGGTCGTGCTCTGGGCGCTCGTGTCGCTCTTCCTGCGATGGCGCAGGCGTGCTTGGCCCGGACGATCCGACTCGCGCTGGCTGCTGGCGTTGTTACTCGCCGGCACGCTCAGCCACCTCGTGCTCGACTGGACGAACAGCTACGGCGTGCACCCCTTCTGGCCGTTCGACGACCGTTGGCGCTATGGGGACGCCGTGTTCATCGTCGAACCGTGGCTGTGGATCGTGGCGGTGCCGGCGCTCGTTGCTGCCAGCACGACTCATATCGCGCGCGTGCTCCTCTCGCTCGTGCTGCTCGCGGGGCTGGGTGTCGCGTGGCGCGTCAATGCAGTGTCTACAGGCGCCGCGATTGCGCTCACCGTCGGTGCGGCGTTGTCGGTCGCGCTCGCGCGCGTGTTGCGCGCCGACGGTCGCATTGTCGCGGCGATCGCGGGCTGGGTGGCGGTCACGCTGATCATGGCAGCGGGATCGGCGACGGCCCGAACGGCCGTGCTGCGCACGATTCACGAGCTGGATCCGGCGGCCGAGGTACTCGACGTCGTGATGTCGCCCATGCCGGCGAACGCCGTGTGCATGTCGGCGATCACCGTCGAGCGATCCGGCCCTACGTACCGCGTAACGACCGCTCGTGTGAGCAGTGTCCCGTCGTTTGCGGCCGCGGCGCGGTGTGGTCAACGGGCGAGCGTCGGATCGTCGTTAGGCCCATCGACCCGGCGATCGACGGCGGCGGTGCAGTGGGGCGGAGAATGGGCTGCGCCGAGCGCGGAGCTCGAGGCGCTGGCGCGCGAGAGCTGTCCCGCGCTCGCAGCCATGCGATTCATCCGCGTGCCCATGTGGACGGCCGCCGGCGACTCGGTCCTGCTTGGAGACGTTCGGTACGGCGGCGGGGGCGGTGGATTCGCAGACGTGCACGTGCCGCGGCGATCGGCCGGGTGTCCTCCCGCGGTGCCGCCGTGGGTGCCCCCGCGCGCAGACCTGCTCGGAAGTTGAAGACGCCTTAGGAATTCGGCAGGCCGCGGCCGTCAACCAATGGTGGCCGTGGCGGTACAGCGGCCTCAAGCATATATCACGCGCGCGACCTGCGCCACGACCGAGACGTTGCGCTCAAGGTCCGGCGTCCCGAGCTCGCCGAGTCGTTAGGCCGGGAGCGCTTCCTGCGCGAGATTCGACTTGCCGCACGGCTCAACCACCCGCACATCCTCCCGTTGTACGACTCGGGCGATGCCAGCGAGTTCCTGTACTATGTGATGCCGCTGATGGAAGGTCATCTCATTCCCGATCTCGATCTGCTTCAGGACGCCGCGAGGCTCGGCCTGCTCGTGCGGCGTCTATCGCTATACGCGGGACGCTAGCCGCTGCGTCGCCATCATTGACTCAAGGCGCCGGCGTGGTGCCAATTCCTGCCTGACAACTTCTCGCAGCGCGTCACCGCGGGCAGGACACGAACCGGAGCAACGGCATGGCGTTGAATCGCAAGGTGCGATACGGGATGGTGGGCGGCGGGCCGGGCGCGTTCATTGGCGCGGTGCATCGCAAGGCCGCCGCACTCGACGGCGAGATCGAGATCGTCGCCGGCGCGTTCTCGTCGGATGCGGCGAAGTCGAAGCGGCAGGGCGAAGAGCTGTTCCTCGATCCGCGGCGCGTCTACCCGTCATGGCGAGCGATGGTCGACGCCGAGAGCAAGCTGCCGGCGGGGGACCGCATCGACTTCGTCAGCATCGTCACGCCTAACGCGTCGCATTTCGAGATCGCGCGCGCCTTCATCGAGGCCGGCTTCCACGTCGTCTGCGACAAGCCGATGACGACCACCATCGAGGACGCGGAGTCGCTCTGCCGGCTCGTCGCGAAGCACAAGACGGTTTTCGCGCTGACGCACAACTACACCGGCTACCCGATGGTGAAGCAGGCGCGGGAGCTCGTACGTCAGGGGACGCTCGGCACCATTACGAAGATCGTCGCCGAGTACCCGCAGGGGTGGCTGCTCGGCGCGGGGATGAATATCTGGCGGCTCGATCCCAAGTTCGCGGGGATCTCGTCGTCGGTAGGTGACATCGGAACGCACGCCCACAACCTCGCCCGCTATATCACTGGGCTCGAGGTCGAGGCGCTGTGCGCGGACCTAACGACGTTCGGCAAGGGCTACGAGCTCGAGGACGACGCGAACCTCCTCGTGCATTTCACGGGCGATGCGCGCGGGATCATCTATGCCTCGCAGATCTCGGCCGGTGAGGAGAACGGGCTTCGAATCCGCGTGTACGGGACAAAGGCGGGGCTGAGCTGGTGCCAGGAGAACCCGAACTACCTCGACGTGCTCCCAGCCGACGGTCCCGCGCAGGTCTACAAGCGCGGCAACGACTACCTGGCGCCGATGGCAAAGCACAACACGCGCATCCCGTCTGGTCACCCGGAGGGGTTCATCGAGGCGTTCGCGAACATCTACCGGAACGCGGCGCGCGTGATGGCTGCGCGAATCTCCGGCGGGTCGCCGGGCGAGTTCGACACGGACTTCCCGACGGTGCAGGACGGGGCGCACGGCGTCCACTTCATCCACAAGGCAGTCGAAAGTGGCAAGGCTCGTGGGTGGGTCGATGCGCGTTATACGCCCCCGAGCGGCTAATCGGTCATCAGTTCAACCGGCGGTTTCAACGAACGTACGATTTGTTCAGGAGAGCATCACCGATGGCGCGACCAGTCACCCTCTTCACCGGACAATGGGCCGACCTGCCACTCGAGACGCTCGCCGCAAAAGCGGCGTCCTGGGGATTCGACGGCCTCGAGCTCGCCTGCTGGGGCGATCACTTCGAGGTCGACAAGGCCCTCGGCAACGACAGCTACGTCCGCTCGCGTCGCGACATTCTCGAACAGCACGGGTTGAAGGTGTTCGCGGTCAGCAATCACCTCGTCGGCCAGGCCGTGTGCGACCGCATCGACGAGCGTCATAAGAGCATCCTCCCGCCGCGTGTCTGGGGCGATGGCAAGCCGGATGGCGTACAGCGTCGCGCGGCCGAGGAGATGATGAACACCGCGCGCGCAGCAAAGGCGTTAGGCGTCGGCGTCGTCCCGGGCTTCACCGGCTCCTCGATTTGGCATCTGCTCTACAGCTTCCCGCCCGTCGCACCGTCGATGATCGACGCTGGTTTCCGCGACTTCGCTGATCGCTGGAACCCGATCCTCGACGCGTTCGACGAGGCCGGAGTGCGCTTTGCTCTCGAAGTGCACCCGACGGAAATCGCCTTCGACGTTTCCTCGGCTCAACGTGCAGTCGATGCCGTGAACCGTCGGCCCGCGTTCGGGTTCAACTACGACCCGAGCCACTTCGGCTACCAGGGTGTGGACTACGTCGGCTTCATCGAGCGCTTCGGCGACCGGATCTACCACGCGCACATGAAGGACGTGTGGTGGTCGGACGTACCAAAACAGTCGGGTGTATTTGGCGGTCACCTCGATTTTGGGCACCGCGAACGATACTGGGATTTCCGCAGCATCGGTCGCGGGAAGATCGACTTCGAGGAGATCGTCCGCGCCTTGAATCGCGTCGGCTATGCGGGGCCGCTATCCATCGAGTGGGAGGATGGTGGAATGGACCGCGAGTTCGGTGCACGCGAAGCGTGCGCGAAGATCAAGGCGACAGACTTTGCGCCGTCGCGGGTGGCATTCGACGCCGCGTTCGCGAGGGAGTAGGCCGCGCCGAGATTCGACTCAACGGAGGACCTCGTCTGCCGAGACGAAACGGAACCCGCGAAGGTGTCTCTGGACCGCGTTGTAGTCCCCCACGTTCTCGGTGACCAGACGAGCGCCCGCTTCGCGGCACGACGCCGCGATGAGCACATCGTTCACGAGGGAGCCAGCCCGCGACACATCAACCCTTTCCCCAGCGCCGAGCGCCGCAAGGACTCGCCCGCCCTCGACGTATGCGGAGAGCGAAGGCACGATGACCCGCTCGCGCGTCGCGTATGATGCGAGGAGATCGCCAACCGCTGCCTCATGTGCGCTCGTGCGAGCGCCGGCACGTAGCTCGAGTGCCACCACGGCATTCAGGCGCAGCCGCGTGCCCGTGCGGATGAGGAAGCGTTTGAGGAGCGTGAGACGAGTCGGATCGCGAAGCGCGCGGATGTAGATGTTCGTGTCGAGCGCGAAGATGTGGCTCACGCTTGGGTCACGGCTCCGCGACGCGCCGCCCAGCGCGGGCCGCAGTCGGGCCAAACACGTCGTCGAGCCCGCCTAACGACGAGAGGCGGTCGAGCGCGCGCATCACCTCGCCCTGGAACAGGACGTAGTCGAGGGCCATATCCACGGCTTCGGTCTCGGTACGGGCGCCGAGCAGGTCCTGCGCCTTCGCGAGCTTCGCCGCGTCCATGTCCATGTTCTTCCTGATGCGCGCGGAGCCGGCGCGTTTACCGCGAGCCATGTGCCCTCGGGGTACAGAAACTATTTCTAACGTATCTGTACCTTAGTCGATTCGGTCTGGTCGCGTCAAGCCTGCCGGTTGTCATCGCGAATTGCCTCGCGTACTCTGGCTCGTATAACCGATGGAGCCGACGCCCGGTCGCCATTGCCCAGCCGTCACCGACAACCCGAGGCATCCCCGTGCCCGCGACCCTCACCGTCCGAGACGAAACCGCCACGGGCGCGCCCGTGCACGAATTTCCCCTCGAGTTCCAAAGCGACCGCATCACGGTCCGCGACCTGATCCGCGAGCGCGTCTACCAGGAAGTCAGCGAATACAACTTTCGCAGTCGACGAGCTGGCGGATTGTTCCGTGGTCTGGTGCAGCCCACCGACGCCGAGCGCACGCTCAACGGCTTCAAGGTCCCGAAGAATCGCGACATCGATTGGGAAGCGCAGTTCGCGCAGGCCATCGATGCGTTCGGTCGGAACGGATACTTCATTCTCGTGAACGATCGTCAGGCGGAAGCGCTGGATGAGACGATCGTGATCAGTCCGAGCACGCACGTGAGCTTCGTGAAGCTGACGCCGCTTGTAGGAGGTTGAGTGAAGTTGCCGTGGAAACGAGCCGAGTCGGTCGAGGCGTTCGTTCCTCCCGACGGCTCCGAGCTCGACGCGGAACATCGCGTCGTCTCGCGGTGGGTCGAGGATGCGTTTAGTGCACGAGATGACGCACACTGGTACCGTGACGTCGAGCTGAAGAGCCAGCCGAGCGGGCAGGTCATGCTCGACGCGAAGCCTGACGAGGCGCGGCGATACGTACGCGCCGCCGCAGTCCAGACGGCCTACTGGGATTCACGGGCGAGGGAGATCCGGTTGCAGGGGAAGACGGACCTCGAACGCCTGAACGCACACCTCCGTCCCGGGTGGAAAGAGGTTTGGGGAAGGAGGCGTCGAGCCGCGACCGTCGTCGCAACGCTCATGCGTCGCACGCTGCCGTTCGGAGAGGCGGATCTCATCGCTCTTCTGGATTTGTGCAACGGGACCGAGCGGCTGTCGAAGTACGAGGCCCCCGTGGGCCCCATAGCCCGCGCGCTCGAGCGTTTTCTCGAGACGCATCCGTTGAGCGACGCCCTGCGAACGCCACTCACGCGGTTCGCCGCCGGTCTTCGCGGATCGAACGACAAGGACACCAGCCGCTACGGCACGACAGTCGAACAGCTGCTGGCCGGCCGCGCGCCATCCGGCTCCGCGTCGATGCCGGCGCCTAACGACGACGCCCCGGACGTCATGGCCGCACCGACGCCGCCGCCTGGTGCCGCACCGGCAGGGAACCAGGCGGTCCTCGACGCACTCAAGCGGCACGTCGGCGTGGCAGGCGACGACGCCGCCACCGAGCGACTCGAGCCAGACGAATTTCTCCTTCGGGCCGATTCGCCCGTCCGCAACGAGCACGCCCTGCTGAGCGAGATGCTGGCGTCGGTCGTCGGCACGCGGATGTACATGCAGCCAACGCTCGAGACGATCCGTGGCGGCGATCGCGTCCTTCGCATGGATCCGCTGTCGACGGGTCGGCTCCTCATCGCCGCGGCCGAACGTGACGCCGCCGGCTTTCTTGGCGGAACAAACCCGGCTGCGCCGGGTGGCTGGCAATCGCGTTATGCGATCACGGCACTAACGAAAGTCCTGGCGCAGCGCCCATTCGTACTCGACCGAGCCGGGCTCTTCGACTTTCTGCTCTACCTCGCGATACGCGCGTCGTCGTCGGATCGCCGCCCGTTTCAGGCAGCGTTCGATGCCCTGCTCGTCCAGGTCGAGCAGGAGGCCGCGCAAACGCCACTGACCGACGGCGAGCGCTACGTACTCTACCTTTTGCGCGCGTCGTGGATCAGCGGGCCACCGTTAGGCATCGCGACGGAGATCAATCGCCTCACAGATCTCGTGGGCGACGCGCGGGCATTCTTTCTCGTCCCGGGCGAGGCCTGGACCGACGACCTCAACGATGACCTGACCACGCTTCCACGGCGTGAGCGCGAGGCGTGGATCGCCCTGCTCAAGCATGCACTGAGCGCGACGGCGGCGCGCCCCACCGCGAAGTGGCTCAAGACGGGCGAGAAGCTGATAGCCCTGATTGGGCGCGACAAGGTTCTCGCGGCCATCAATCGGTGGTTGCCGCGAGTCACGCAGGGGCGTTCGATCACTCGTCTCGGTGCGTATCCCGGGGCCGCGCGCGCGGCGTCCGACCTGATGAACGAGGAGAATGCCACGTGCCTTCGCGGTTTGCTGTGGCTCACGCCCGACTTGGGCCGTGGTCGAGATGATGGCGGTCCGACTGAGCTCATGCGCGCCGTCGCCGCCGTCGCCACCTCGGCGTATCGCAAGGTGCCGGGCATCGGGCCGCGTGCAATCAAGGTGGGCAACGCGGCGGTCTACGCGCTGTCCGAGATGGGATCGAGCGAAGCGGTTGGCCACCTCGCGATGCTCAAGGTCCGAGTGAAATTCGGCACGGCGCAGAAGGAGATCGACAAGGCGTTCAACACGGCGGCCGAGGCGCTGTCACTTCCGCGCGATCAGATCGAGGAGATGGCTGTGCCGTCGTACGGGCTCGACTCCGTCGGCATGCGTCGCGAGGCGTTTGCGGAGGGTGAGTACGTTGCCGAGCTGCGCGTGGACGGGCGCGACGTGGACCTGCATTGGAGTCGCGCCGATGGCAAAGCACAGAAGTCCGTCCCTGCCAAGGTCAAGACCGATCACAAGGAAGAACTGAAAGAGCTGCAGGGCGCGGCGAAGGACATTGCGTCGATGTTACCGGCGCAGAGCGAGCGGCTCGACGCGATGTTCCTGCTCGAGAAGCGCTGGCCTGCGGGCGTGTGGCGCGAGCGGTACCTCGACCATCCGCTCGTCGGCACCCTCGCACGTCGTCTCATCTGGACGTTCACCGCGAACGGCAGCACGCGCGCCGGCGCGTGGTCCGGCGACGCCATCGTGGACGTGTCGGACAATCCGCTCGACGTGCCTAACGACGCCGACGTGGAGCTGTGGCACCCGATCAGCCGGTCCGTCGAGGATGTCCTGGCGTGGCGACAGTGGATCGAGACACACGAGATCCGTCAGCCATTCAAGCAGGCGCACCGCGAGGTCTACCTGCTCACGGATGCCGAGCGGAACACGGAGACCTACTCCAATCGGTTTGCCGCGCACGTGCTGCGGCAGCACCAGTACAACGCGCTCTGCGCGGCGCGCGGGTGGAAGAACAAGCTGCGCCTGATGGTGGATGACACGTATCCGCCGGCGTCTCGCGAGCTGCCCCACTGGGGACTACGCGCCGAGTACTGGGTCGAAGGGGCGGGGACGGAGTACGGGACGGACACGAACGAGAGTGGCGTGTACCTGCACGTCGTCACCGATCAGGTCCGGTTCTATCGAGTCGGCGCCGCGCAGAACCGCGCCCACGCGGGCGGCGGCGGATACGCGAGCGCGGCAGCGGGTCCGGGCACGCCTGGCGTGAACGAGGCGTTGCCACTCGACGAGATACCGGCGATCGTCCTGAGCGAGATCATGCGCGATGTCGATCTCTTCGTCGGCGTGGCGTCGGTGGGGAACGACCCGACGTGGCAGGACGGCGGTCCGGGTGGCCGCTACCGTGAGTACTGGACGAGCTATTCGTTTGGCGAGCTTGGCGAAACCGCACGGACGCGGCGTACGATTCTCGAGCGTCTCGTGCCACGGCTCAGGATCGCCAATCAGTGCACGCTGACCGAACGCTTTCTCGTAGTCCGAGGGAAGCTCCGCACCTACAAGATCCACCTCGGCAGCGGCAACATCCTGATGGAGCCTAACGATCAGTATCTCTGCATCGTTCCCGCGCGGAGTGGGGCGACAGCCGGTTCTGACCGACTCTTTCTTCCGTTCGAGGGGGACGCGACGTTGTCGATCATCCTCAGCAAGGCGTTCCTGCTCGCGGCGGACAACGCCATCAAGGATCCGACGATCGTCCGGCAGATCTCCCTTCGATGACGCGCCGAGTTATGGGCGCCAACTCGCGGGGAGCGGGCCGTTGTCCGGTATTTCCGCGGTCGTGCCCACAACGCGGAAATGCGTGGGCTGGCCGCCTACCGACGATCCCGCCGCCCACACGGTGAACGTTCCCGGCTCGACGACGTGATGCATGCGGATGTCGTAGAACGCCAAGTCCTGCGGCCGCAGTGTAAACGTCAGAGTACGGTGCTCCGCCGGCCGGAGCATAACGCGGCGAAAGCCCTTCAGCATCTTCACTGGTCGCGTGACGCTCGCCGCATCGTCGCGGACGTAGAGCTGCACGACTTCCTCGCCCGCGCGCGCTCCCGAGTTCGTCACGTCCACGCTCACGGTGAGCGAATCCGTCGGCGCGATCTCGGTCTTGCTCACGCGTGGCGTGTCGTAGGCGAACGTCGTGTAACTCAACCCGTAGCCGAATGGCCAGAGTGGAGTCCACGGAACATCGAGGTACTTCGAGTTCCACCGTATGCCCTCGACAGGTGGGCGCCCCGTGTTCTTGTGGTTGTAGTACGTCGGCACCTGCCCGACCGTGCGCAGGACCGAGACCGGGAGCTTGCCAGCCGGGTTGAAGTCGCCGAAGAGGACATCGGCCAGTGCGGGGCCGGTTTGTACGCCGAGGTGCCACGCCTCGACAATGGCCGGGACGTTGTCCGCCAGCCACGGCACGGAGAGCGGACGCCCGTTCATCAACACGACGACCAGCGGCTTGCCTGACGCGCGCGTCGCAGCGTACACGGATCGCGCCAGCTCACTCTGCACGCCCGGCAAGTCGAGCGACGCGCGACTATGTGCCTCGCCACTCATGTCCTCTCGCTCGCCGATCACGAGGACGGTCGCGTCTGCCTCACGCGCGACGCGCACCGCTTCGGCGAAGCCGCTCGAGTCGGCCGTGTCGGCCGACGCCCCACGTGCGTACAGGACGCGAGCGCCAGTGCCAATGGCTTGGCGAATCCCGGCGAGCGGCGTCACCGCGTCCTCCGGACGTCCGGCACCGGCCCATGCGCCGAGCGCCGACGTCGCATCATCCGCGAGCGGCCCAATGACGGCGATCGTGCGAAGATCCTTCCGCAGTGGAAGCACCCCGCCGTCGTTCTTGAGCAGCACGATCGAGCGACGCGCCATGTCGCGCGCCTGCGCGACGAACGCTGGCGACAGCGTGAGCGCGCGCTCGCGCGCCACGCTGCTATAGCGATACGGGTCCGCGAACAGGCCTCGCTCGTACTTCACGCGCAGCACGCGACGCACGGCGCTGTCGATCACGGCGACGGGCACGCGTCCGGCATGTACCTCGTCGGGGAGCTTTTTCAGGAAGAACGTGCTCACCATGTCCACGTCGACGCCGGCACGGATCGAGATGCGCGCCGCTTCCGCGGTATCCGCGGCGACTCCGTGATTGAGCAGCTCCATCACGCCCGTATAGTCGCTGACGAGAATGCCGTCCCATCCCCATCCGCGTCGCAGGATGCCGTTGATCAACTCGCCGTTGGCGTGCATGGGCACACCATCCAGTTCATTGAACGACGCCATCACCGAGCGTGCGCCGGCGTTCGCCGCGGCGTGGAACGGTGGGAGGTAGATCTCACGAAGCGTTCGCGGCGGCACGTCGGCCACGTTGTAGTCTCGGCCACCCTCGGCCGCGCCGTAGGCGACGAAGTGCTTCGCCGTGGCGATCAGCGTTAGGGTGTCCCGGAGATTGTGCGCGGCGCCTGTCGTGGAGTCGGCACCCTGGAAGCCGCGTACGCGCGCCACGGCCATCACGGAGCCCAGGTACGGGTCTTCGCCCGAGCCTTCGATGATGCGCCCCCATCGCGGATCGCGCGCGATGTCCACCATTGGCGCGAAGGTCCAGTGGAGTCCATTCGCGGCACCCTCGGCAGCCGCGACGCGTGCGGCGCGCTCGACCGCGGCCGGATCCCAGCTCGCCGCCTCGGCGAGCGGAGTGGGGAAGATCGTGCGGAACCCGTGGATCACGTCGTACGCGAAGAGGAGCGGGATCTTCGCGCGCGACTGTTCCATGGCCACGCGCTGCAGGTTTCGCGTGACCTCGGCGCCGGAGGTTCCGAGGAACGAGCCGATGCGTCCGGCGCGGATGTCGGCGGTACTCGCTTCGGGAAGCTGCGGGCCGGTGACGGCGGCGCTGAGCACGTTCTGCGTCAGCTGCCCGAGCTTTTCTTCCAGCGTTAGGCCGGCGAGCACGGAGTCGACGAAGCGCTCCATGCGCGTGTCGGCCGGCGTCAGGGGTGGGCGGAGCGCGACGTTCGTTGGCGTGCTGGCGAGGTCGGGGGATCCGGTTCCGGCGCGTGTGCAGGCCGCGGCCAACAGTCCGAGCGTAGCGGCGGTGGCAAAGATTCTCGTCGAGGTCACACCGTGAAGTTGTAGCGCGGCACCGGGGCTGACTAGGTTTCCGCCCACACTCGCTCCGTAGTGAACTACTGATGAGCATTCGGAACAGGATCACGCGGTCGCTCGCGATGGTCAGCGCCCTTCTTCTCGTCGGCGGAAATGCGATCGCGGCGCGGCAGACGCCGCCATCAGTTTCGGTCACTCGTGCCGTGTCACAGCCCCTAACGCTGACGTCGGCGGACCTCGAGACGATGCCGCGCGCGACGGTGACGACGACGAACAACGGAATCGCCACTACCGACGAAGGGGTGTGGCTGGCTGACGTGCTCAAAAGCCGGCGCGTTGCTTGGCGCGATGCGCGGGCCGGCGCTCTCGACATATGTGCTCGCCTCCGCCTCGGATGGCTACCAGGTCGTGTTTACGCTCGCTGAGCTCGACCCGGAGATGACCGACGGGAAGTTCCTCCTCGCCGACAGGGCGAACGGGAAACCGTTGTTCGGTCGAGTTGGGGCTCGAGGGGCGCGAGGCGCGGTTCCTGGGGCAGCTTCGTGGTGACACCCTTGAGAGTCTGACGACACGACCGTCCTTCGGAATGCGGCGTTGTCGAATCCCTGGAAGTAGTTCGGGCCACTTCATTTTCATTTCACGAGAAATCGCTGAATCGCTATGCCTGTTTTTGGTTCGGCTG
>Ga0136846_1209538_pt1 | contig 15277 bp, 7 predicted proteins | sample HopSoiMetagenom2_FD_96841 | JGI IMG/M metagenome (GOLD analysis project Ga0136846, IMG submission 96841) | Grasslands soil microbial communities from Hopland, California, USA - 2 Assembly 2016 (version 4) | ecosystem: Environmental > Terrestrial > Soil > Grasslands | place: USA: Hopland... | reverse complement strand
TGCTGTACCACCAGTTCGGCTGGTCGGGGATGGTGCTGGGCATCGCCGGCCTGTGCCTGCTGCCGCTCGCCGCGGTGCCGGCGATGCGGGAGGCGCCGCATGGCGGCGATGCGGCCGGGCCGAAGCCGCAACCGCGGGTCTCGGCCTTCCTGCAGCGGCCGGAGGCGCGGCGCATCCTGTGGATCGCCCTGCTGTTCCGGGCCAGCGAGGGGCTGGTGAAGCCGATGGAGGCGCCGTATCTGGTCGATGCCCGGGTCGGGCTCGACACCATCGCCACCCTGACCGGCATCTCGGCCGCCGTCGCCGGCCTGGCCGGGACGGTGCTGCTGGCCTGGCTGCTGCAGCGCCGCGGCCCGGCGGTCGCGCTCGGCCTGATCGGCACGCTGCGGGTGATGGCCTGCCTGGTCTTCGCGCTGCATGCCGCCGGCCTGCTGCCCGGGCTGCCGCTGCTGTTCGGCGCCGCGGCGCTGCAGACGCTGATCCGCACCACGGAGCTGGTGGTGCTGTTCAGCCTGTTCATGGACGTGGCCTCGCCCGCCCAGCCGGGCACCGACTTCACCATCCTGGCCTGCGCCCAATATGCGGCCTTTCTGTTCGGGTCGGCGCTGTCGGGCACGCTGGCCGACAGCTTCGGCTACGCTTGGCTGTTCGGCCTGGGCACGGCCCTGTCCGTGGTGGTGCTGGCCGGATCGATGATCCTGGTGTCCGGCCGCCGCCCTTAAGCCAGGAGCATTGTCGCCGTTGACGGCGGCATGGACCACCTGGCGCGATCCCTCGGTGCTCGCGCCGGCTTTTGCCACGGCCCGGGGCATGAGAGTGCCCAAGAAGAGGTCGTCCCGGGCATTGTCGTCCGACCCTATTCCTGCATCTTCGGCTGTTCTGCAACAGGCCAGCCGCCCGGCCGATCAGGCGGCGTCAGATGATCAGAAAATTTTCTCCTTCCGGTGATCTGTGATCGATCCGTGAGGGGATCGCGGGGGCCGCGGTCCTATCGTGCCATCGGGTTTCAAAACCTCTGGGGACGGCCATGCGCATGGAGTTTCTACTGCAGGCCGTCGATGGCAGTGCCGTCAATCGTCGATAGGCCGCTGGAAGGAAGAACGTCGATGCCAGGCTGGAAGACCGTCCTCCGACCGGCCGCCTGCGCCGGCCTTCTGGCTCTCGCGATCTGGCTCATCATGCCGACCGAGGCCATGGCGCAAACGCAAGGCTGCACGTTCAACGGCGGCACCTGCACGTTTCCCACCGGGAGCTACTCGACCCAGCTTCTTCAACAGGGCACCAACGGTGGCTACTACGAGATCAATGTGAATGCGGGGACGACGGTGACCGTGGATCCGGCCGCCTCCGGGTCCTTCATTAGTTCTGCGGCGCTTTTCCAGAACAACGCCCCGGCGGGGACGGAGTCGGCACCGGCGGGCACCGTTGCGGCCGGATTGACGGTTGTCAACAACGGGTCGCTCACCCTGCAAACTGCGTCTTCTGGGCTGGCAAGCACGAGTTTCACAGGCCTTTATTCCAGTGTGGTGGGGGGCGATGGCTATACCGGCAACACCCCCGGCAATGCCGGCTTCGCGACGGCACCCCTCAACGTCACCAATAATGGTACGATCACGCTCAGCTTCCTGAATGCGGATGTTCTCAACGGCGCCGCCCTCTATGCCCTTGCCGCGGGGGGGCATGGCGGCTGCAACAGCGACTGCCTTGCCAGCTACGACTCGACCGTCGGCGGGAATGGCGGCTCTTCCGCCGGCGTGACGGTCACCAACACCGGCACCATCAATGCTCAGGTTGGGACGCAGGGTGGCGGCGGCCAGAACGGCTTTGCCGGCATTGCCGCGCTGTCGATCGGCGGCAATGCCGGCCGCGGCGATAACGCCGCCACTGGCGGCGGCAGCGGGTTCGCAACGGTCACCAATTCGGCGCCCGTCACCGTCGACTTCGGTTGGTCTGCTGATCCCGCAGGCAGCAGCATCGGCGTTTATGGCATTCAGGCGCTGACGCAGGGCGGCAACGGCACCGGCGCGAAGGGCAGCTATTCCCTTGCCGGCGCCGGTGGCCACGTCGGCAGCGCCTCCGTCACCCTGACCAGCGGCGGCACTGTCGCGGTGACCGCAACCGGCGCCCCGCCGCAGGCCGGCATCGGCTCGGGTCCTCTCGCGACCATCATGGGCGCGGGCGTTGCCGCGGAGGCGATCGGCGGCAATGGCGGCAATGGCGAGGAAGAGAATTCCAATGCCGGCCGCGGCGGCGACACTCAGGACGCCCCGACCATCACCATCACCGACGCCAATGTGACGGCAAGCGGCACCGGCCTGGCGGGGCTGCTGGCCCTGAGCCAAGGCGGCGCTGGCGGCCTCGGCGCCACACAGAACGCCGGCAACACCTCCGGTTCTGCGTACAGCGATGGCGGCTCGGGCGGCTCAGCGTCCGGCCCGAGCGTCACTGTCGCGGCTCAGACCCAGACCGTGACGATATCGACGAATGGGAACAATTCACCGGCGCTCGCAGCCTTCGCGCTCGGCGGCGCCGGCGGCAAGGTCAATGAAAACACCCACACCGACGGCCACAATACCGGCACGACCGGCGGCGCCGGTGGCGAAGTGTCGGCCACCTCAGTCACCCTGACGGGATCCAACGGCCATTTCGTCGATCTGGCGACGAATGGCGACACCTCGCCAGGACTCTATGTCGTGAGCCAGGGCGGCACCGGCGGCTACGGCGGTGATTTCGATTCCGGCCTCAGCCACGGCGGCGGTGGCAGTGGCGGCACTGGCGGCAATGGCGGCGACGTTGCCGTCACGCTCCAATCGGCCGGCATCACCACACAGGGCTCTGCCTCGCCGGGCATCGTCGCCCAGTCGCAGGGCGGGGTCGGCGGCGGCGGCGGCACCGCCGACGGCGGCCCCGGTTCCAACGCCGGGGGCGCCGGCGGCAACGGCGGCGGCACCGGCGGCGTCAGCGTCTCGCTTAACAGCGCCTCGACCATCACCACGACCGGCACCGATTCCTCGGCCATCGTCGCGCAGGCCCTCAGCGGCGCCGGCGGCGTCGGGGGGGACGTGGACGATCATCTTGAAGGCCAGGGCGGCAACGGCGGCGCCGGCGGCAATGCGGGCAGCGTCACGGCCACCAATGACGGCATGATCAGCACCTCCGGTGACAATGCCCGCGGCATCCTTGCACAGTCGCTGGCGGGGGCCGGTGGTTCGGGGGGGACCGCGGACGGCTATTTCAACACCAACGGCGGCGCCGGTGGTTCGAGCGGCCAGGCCGGGGCCATCACGGTCAACAACTTCGGCGCGATCACGACGAGCGGATCAGATGCGCAGGGCATCGTCGCGCAATCGATCGGCGGCGGCGGCGGCGCCGGCGGTTCGGCAACCGGCCTTGGTGCGGTCGGCGGCACCGGCGCTCTCGCTGCCGCTGGCAACGCCGTCACGGTCAATCTCCAAGGCAGCATAGCCACCTCCGGCCTCTCGTCGGCGGGCGTCCTGGGCCAGTCGATCGGCGGTGGCGGCGGCGACGGCGGCGGCGCCAGCGGTGGCGTGATCACGCTCGGCGGCAGCGGCGCCGGCGGCGGGGCTGGCGGCGCGGCCACATTCTGCTCTGGTGGCAGTTCCTGCCCCGGTGGCGGGTCGCAGATCACCACGAATGGCGATTATTCGCCCGCCGTCCTCATGCAATCGATCGGCGGCGGCGGCGGCCATGCCGGAAACGCAAGCAGCTCTGCGCCATTTCTGTCGATCGCCATTGGCGGACAAGGCGGCGGCGGCGGCGGCGGCGGGTCGGTCGTCCTCGACACCAGCCAGACGAATATCACTACCGTCGGGACGAAGTCGCCCGGCCTTGTGGCGCAATCGATCGGCGGCGGCGGCGGCATGGGCGGCAATGCTGTCGCCCAGTCGGTCGGAGTCGGCTTCGCGGCCGCCGTGAGTGTCGGCGGCAGTGCGGGCGGCGGCGGCGACGGCGGCTCTGTCCTGGCCAGTGTGCAGCAGGAAACCATCGCGACGGGCCAGAGTCCGCAGCTGATCAACGGCAATCCGCCCTGCATGTCGCCGCCCTGCGCCGCTTTGCCGGTCGATTCCTACGGCGTCGTGGTCCAGAGCATCGGCGGTGGCGGCGGCCTCGGCGGGTCGGCGGTCGCGAAGGCCGTCGCGATCTCCGTTCCCGTGCCGGACACCGACCTGGAGATTGGATTCGGTGCCGCGGCGACGGTCGGCGGCCAAGGCGGCAGTGGCGGCAAGGGCGGAACGGCGCAGTTTCAACTGTCGAATGGCGGCCTGATCAAGACCAGCGGCCAGGGCTCCACCGGCGTTCTCCTGCAGAGCATCGGCGGCGGCGGCGGCACCGGCGGCGACTCGTCCTCGATGGCGGCCGTCATCGGAGCCGCAGCCGTTTCAGAAGAGACGACGTCAATCAATCTCGCCGTGAACTTCGCACTCGGCGGCACAGGCGGCGGTGGCGGCGATGGCGGCACCGTCAATGCGGCGCTCGGTGGAACAGTATCGAGCAACGGGACATTGTCGGCGGACCCGGGCGGCAGCGCGCCGACCGCCATCGTCACCTATGGCGACTTCGCCAATGGCATCACCGCCCAGTCGGTCGGCGGCGGTGGCGGCAATGCCGGGTATGGCAGCGGCAATACACAGGCTTTCGGCGCCGGCAACGACATTACGGTCAATGTGGCCCTGGGCGGCAAAGGCGGCAGCGGCGGCGACGGCGGCGCGGTGAATGTGGCGCTCTTTCCCGGTAACGGCATCACGACCTATGGCTCGGGTGCGGTCGGCCTCATGGCGCAATCGATCGGCGGCGGCGGCGGCTCGTCCCAGGGCAATTCGTTCGGCTTCGCGGCCCCGATCAAAGGCGGAAGCAGCTACATCGTGGGCGCCACGCTCAACCTGGGTGTGAGCGGCCCCACCGGCGGCGACGGCGGCCCCGTCACGGTGTCGGTCGACGCGCCGATCACCACCTATGGCGGTGACGCGACCGGCGTGCTGGCGCAATCGATCGGCGGCGGCGGGGGGCTTGCCGGCTCCGCCGGCGCCGACGCCTCGGCGGACAATCCGGTCACGGTCGTGGGGAATGCACGACAGGCGGGCAGCAACCTCAAGGGCGCCCTGAAGGGGGAGACGCCTGTCCAGGTGACCTATACGCAATCGATCGGCGGCACGGGTGGAAGCGGCGGCGTTGGCAAGACCGTCACCGCGAATATCGACGCTCCGATCACGACCGCAGGCGATTGGGCCAATGGCGTCGTGGCGCAGTCGATCGGCGGCGGCGGCGGCAAGGGCGGCTCGGCCGCCGCTTCGGGTACGGGCGGGATCCCGGCGATTACGGTCAACGCCGACGTGGCGATCGGCGGCAAGGGCGGTGGCGGCGGACAGGGCGGCCAGGTGGCGATCAACCTCGAAGACGACAGCCTGATCGGCACGGCTGGGTTCGGTGCGACCGGCCTGATCGGGCAAAGCATCGGCGGCGGCGGCGGTGTTGGCGCCGACGGCTCGGACGCGGCGGCGGGCACTCTTTCGGTGGGTGGAGCCGTTGACGGTTCGGGTGGGCAGGGCGGTGCAGGGTCCGCAGTGACCCTCGCCTATTCGAACAACACGCTTGTTGCCACCACCGGCGCGGCGGCGGACGGCGTGGAGCTGCAATCGATCGGCGGCAGCGGCGGGATCGCCGGCGCCGGCAGCAGCCTCTTTTTCCAGAGCGCGGGCAACTGGCAGCCGATGGGATCGCTGACGCTCTCGGCCGGTGGCGGGGCGGCGTCCTCCGGCGACGGTGGCGTGGTGACCTTCTGGCCTCAAGGGCAACCTCAACAGCAGTTGGATCCGCCCCTTCTCGTCTCGACGAGGGGCAATGATTCCTTCGGCATCCTCGCGCAGTCGATCGGCGGCGGCGGCGGCCTTGTGACCAGTCAGGCGACCGGCTCGTCCTACGCGCTCGCGCTCGGCGGCAACACCACCGGCGGCAACGGCGGTGACGTCGTTGTCGAGCTGCCCGGCAACAGCACGATCCAGACGACGGGCGTCGGGGCGCATGGCCTCGTGGCGCAATCGATCGGCGGCGGCGGCGGCGTCATCCGCGTCGTGAACGCAGCGGGAGATACGCCGGCACTGACCACGTCGATGGCCGGTCTGACCTCGCACGAAGCCAATGGCAACGGCGGCGCCGTCAGTGTCTCGGCGGGCGGCACCATCCAAGTCTCCGGTGCCGGCGCAATCGGCATTCTCGCGCAGAGCGTCGGCGGCGGCGGCGGCCTCGTCATGAAGGGCGGCTTGTTTCAAGCGGGCTCTACTGGTACCGGCGTGTCCGGTTCTTCGGGCTGGGGCGATCAAGTCGAAGTCATAACGACGGGCTCGGTCTTTGCCACAGGTCAAAACGGCATCGGCATCTTTGCGCAAAGCACGGGCCCCAGCACACCTTCGAACGGGCCGATCGTCGTCGCGGTCGGCGGCAGCCTGATCGGCGCCGGCGGATCCGGCGGCAGCGTGGTCGGAGGCAGCGGCTCGGCCGCCACCTACTCCACTCCAGGCAGCGCCGGTATCGTGGTCGATAGCCCGCCCGGCGGACAGGGCAGTGTGGTCCTCGTGTCCCCCGGCGGTCTGGTCACGACGGTCCTGGACACCGACGGCACTGCGATCCTGGCCTCGGGCGGCGGGTCGGCCAACGTCACCAATGACGGCACCATCACCGGCTCGGTCCTTTTGAACGGCGGCGCTTCCGGCGGCTCGGGCGCTTTCAACGACGGCCTGCTGACCAATCACGGCATCTTGAACGCCGGCGCCACGGTTGACGCAGATCTCGTGAACAGCGGCACAGTCAATGTCGGGCGGCCCGGGACGCAGGCGCTGCAGACCACCACCGTCACCGGCGACTTCACCCAGACCGGCGAGGGCCGGCTGGGCGTGACCGTCGACTCGCTTAACAAGACCGCCGGCCATCTCCAGGTCGACGGCACGGCGACACTCGACGGCAAGATCGTGCCGACGGCGATCACGCTCCTGCCCGGTGCGCTGCCGGTGGTGACGGCAGGGCATCTCGTCTCCACGGCCGATGGGGCGGATGTGCAGCTGTTCCACTGGGACACCGCACAGTCGGGCAACACCCTCTCGATCGCGCCGCGCCGGGACTTCAAGCCCGGCGCCGTGTCCCTGACCGACAGCCAGGCCTCGCTGGCCGGCTATTACGGCCGAGCCTGGGACAACGGCGACAAGGCCTTCGCCACCCGCTTCGCCGAGCTGTCGCGGATCGGCGACGGCAGCGGCTACAAGGCGGCACTCGACGCCTGGTCGAGCAAGGCGGCCCACGCCCAGTCCATCGCCCTGGCCAGTTCGATCGGCACCATCCTGGGGGCGGCGATGAGCTGCCCGGTCTTCGTCGACGACACCGTGCTGCTGGGCGAGGACAACTGCGTCTGGGCCAAGGTCACCGGGCGCTGGACCGACCAGTCGTCCAACGGCAACACCCAGGGCTACCACGTCTCGGGCACGACCTACCGGATCGGCGCCCAGCATGAGATCGCCCCCGACTGGTATCTCGGCGCCTCCCTCGGCTTCGGCCAGAGCTGGACGACCATGGATGACGGCTCGTCCGGCAACGGCGACACCTATGACGGGTCGGTCACGCTGAAGCGCATCATGGGGCCGTGGCAGTTCGCCGGCTCGATGGCCTTCGCCGGCGGCTCGTTCGACTCCTACCGGCGGGTCGACATCCCCGGCATCACCAGCGAGACGCTGAAAGGCGACCCGAGCATCTTCCTGGCCGGCGGCCGGCTGCGCGCCGCCTATGAATTCGCCTTCGACGACTGGTACATCCGGCCGTACGGCGATCTCGACGTGGTCTACAGCGAGCTGCCCGGCTTCCAGGAGAAAGGGGACGATCTCAACGCGCTGGATGTCCACGACAGCAGCAAGACCAGCGTGGCGCTGTCGCCGATGGTGGAGTTCGGCGGCCGGCTGGACCTGGACCCGGAGACCACGCTGCGGGCCTATGCAGCGTTCGGCGTGAGCTACCAGCCGGACAACACGCGGACGATCCATTCCAGCTTCGTCGGGGCGTCCTCGGCGAACGACACCTTCAGCGACCAGATCGACTCGCCGGAGATGCTGGGCCGGATCGATGTCGGGGTGCAGCTGTTCCGGGCCGGCGGGTTCGAGCTGAAGGGGGAATACACCGCCAATGTCGGCGACTCCTTCCTCAGCCAGTCCGCCAGCGCCCGGTTCGCGTATCACTTCTGAGGCGAGGGCATCGGCAATGGCCGGGGAACCGAGGTCAGCCAGGCGACGCTCAAGCTCATGGGACTCCGAGGCGGCGCACAAGGCGATCGGCGATAACCGTGCCCTCCCCGCAGCATGTCGAAAATATTCTGCCTCTGGCGCTGGATCTGTGATCGATCCGTGACCGGAACAGGCCCGGCCATCCCTTATCCTTCTGCATCGCCCGGTTTCATGTCAATTCCGACCGAGTAGAGGGCTAAGGTCCCATGACGATATCCAGGAAAACCGTCAATGTTGCGGCGTGGGCGGCGATCGGCATCGTGTGCCTTTTCTATGCCCCGATGTCCATCGAATACATGACGCAATACTTCACCTCGACTGCACCGGAGCTGTATCTGCGTTCCGTCTCCGCAGTGATCAGCCTGAACCCTGACTCGCAGGTTGGATCGCTCGTTCACCACCAGGTGCCGACCTACGTCAACAGCCGCTGGATCATGCTGGTGCACACGGTTACGGCCGGGTTGGCGCTCTTGCTCGGGATATTGCAATTCTCGGCGCGTGTGCGCCGGAACTGGCCGGCCTTGCACCGCTTTTCGGGGCGGGCGATGCTCATCATCGTCGCCACTTCCATGATCACCGCACTCGCGTTTCTGTTCCGGACAGGATCGGCGGCGACGACCAGCGGGCCGCCGTTCTTCAACATCCTCCTGATCTTCGCAATTTGCGTGCTCGCAGCAGCCGTGCTGGCGTTCCTGGCGATCAAGGAGCGGCAGATCAAGCTTCACCAGGCGTTCATGACCTACATGTTCGCGATGCTGCTGACCGCTCCCATCATCAGGGTCATCGTCATTACCCTCTTGTTGGTGGCATCCAGCGAGAGCTTCGACTCTGATTTCATGATCGGTGCCGGCATGGCCGGCCCGTTGGCGGTGTTCGGCGCCGCCGTAGTGGTTCGCCGCTTTGGTGATCGCAGTGTCGAACCGGGATTATCGATTGTCGACAACCCTGCGATTGCCCGCTTCTCGTGGGTGGCAGGCGCGATCGGGCTCGCCGCCGTCATTCTTGTCGGTGCCGAACTCGTCGGCCAGGTCGATCTGCCGCTCGCCGCGGTGACCGCTGCCACGGTGGTGCTGCTCCTCGCCTGTGTGGCGCTGCGTCTTCGATCCCGTGCGGCCGGTGATCACCGCGCGGCGAAGGATTGGGAGATCCTCCAATCGGCGCTCGCCGCCACGCCGGTTGCGTGTCTTGCCCTGTGGGCCATCTATTGCCTGTTCTGGCCGGCACCCCTCGCCTTCTACTGTGCGGTGCTCGCCTCGCCGGTGGTTGCCATATCTCTGGGCTACCTGCCGTTCGCGCTGTTGCGGCGGAAGGGCGGGGTCAGAGCCGCCGGTGCGACAGTCGCGGCTCATTAAGGACACGTTCGAGAATAAACGCTCCGAACGCGGGACTATTCTCTCTTCTGTCATTGCCGGGCTTGTCCCGGCAATCCAGAGGATGTCGAGATCTTCTGGATGTCCGGGTCAAACCCGGGCATGACAATATTTGATTCAGTTATCGTTTCGAGCGCCCCAACTCGGGGAAGTCATAGTCCTGCCAGCCGGGTATATCCGCGACCTTGAAGAACTCGTGGCCGTGCTCGGCCACTGCCGGGCCACAGGCCTCGCCGGCAGGGACGTCGGCGGCCTTCTGTTCGTCCGCTCCGAACGGAAACGTCGCGTCGATGCCCATGGCGGATCCCACCCGCTTGTTCAGCGGGATAGACCCGTCGATGGATGGATCCAGGGTGCCGCCCGGCAGACCATCGATGATGATGACGTCGCGGGCCGGCTGGGTTCGGAATGCAATCGCCCATTCAACCTGGTCCGGGTTGTGAACATCGATATCGGGATCGACCACGACAACGATCTTGGGGCGCTGACTGCTGGCGATTGTGGTCAGGATGACGTGGCGCGCCTCTCCCGCATAGCGTTGCTTCATCGCTATGACGACATAGAATGCGGTCCCGCCCGACGGTGGAATTGCGACGCTGGTGACTGTTGGATGCTGGGCCTTCAGCATGGCGAAGTATGATGCCTCGTAGGGCAACTGCTTCAGGATATGATTTTCGGTCGGCGGCACTCCGGTGAGGAGAGCCTGGAAATAAGCATCGTTGCGATGCGTGATCGCCTTGATGCGCGCGATCGGCTTGTTTGAACCCGGCGTGTAATATCCGGTGAATTCTCCGAGCGGCCCTTCGAAGACTTCCTTGGTAAAGTCTATCTCCAGCTCGAACACCATTTCGGCACGCGCGGGGACCTCGACATCGATGGTCTTGCAACGGACAAGCTCCAGAGCCGCGCCTCGCATGCCCCCCACAACGTCAAAGTCGTTGGTTCCGTCAGGCACCTGGATCGGGCAGGTATAGGCCATGACCGGATCCACGCCGATCACCAAGGCTGCGTGAAAGGTTGTGTGCCCCAGACGGCGTGCCTTCGCCAGGTGCCGCCCAAAGCGATGGTTCGGCAGTGCCAGGAAGCTCATGGCCTGCTTGTCGATGACCTCGAAGCGATAGTGCCCGATGTCCGGAATGCCCGTTTCCGGATCCTTGCTCACGACAATCCCCGCGGTGATGTAACGTCCACCGTCATCCGGACTATACCTGGCCACCGGCAGTTTGGAGATATCGACTGCGTCGCCCGTCATGACATTTTCGTGGACCGGCGCATCCGCCACGACTGTCGGCGGAATTCGGCTCGCCATTCCGCCCAGGATCCTGTCAAAGACGTCCTTTTCAGTCGTCTGCAGCGCTATCAACGCTTTGGCGCGAGTGTTGTAGACACCGCCCACCAACGGGAATTCGGTTCCGTTATTCTTGAACAGGAGTGCCGGACCGGACACCGATGCACTCTTGCGCATCGCCTTCGCGACCTCCAGTTCCGGAGAAATGGCGCGATCCAGTTCGAGAAGCTCACCAGCGTTTCGCAAGGCCTCGAGGAATTCACGGAAATCTTGGAATGGCATCGTGACCGCACCTTTCCTGTTCGACCGGCGAGCCGGGCGGGGTCAGCGTTGTCTGCTTTGTTGCCCTGTCCATCGCTGCACCAGGCCGGCATCGAGCCCGAACAGATCGAACACTCGCCCCACCGTATGCTCAACGATGTCGGCCACGGTGTTCGGGCGCGTGTAGAAGGCCGGCACCGGCGGGAAGATGATCGCCCCATTTTCTGTTGCTGCGGCCATGCTGCGAATGTGACCCGCATGCAGCGGCGTCTCGCGGAACAGCAACACGAGGCGGCGGCGCTCCTTGAGACAGACATCCGCGGCTCTGGTCAGCAGGCCATCGGTGGTCGAATGGGCTATTTCGGCCAGGCTATGCACCGAGCAGGGCGCGACCACCATCCCGATGGTGGTGAAGCTTCCGGACGCGATGGCGGCTCCGATATCGGCGTCGGGATAGACCTGGTCCGCCATGCTTCGGAGCTCTTGAATGGTCACATCGGTCTCGTGAGCGAGAGTGCGTTCGCCAGCCTTTGTGACCACCAGATGAGTCTCGATCTCAAGGACGCGCGCCACCTGCAGCACGCTGATGCCATAGACGATTCCGGTCGCGCCGCTGATACCGACGATGAGCCTTGGACGCGGCATGACGATCTACGACCTGGGCTATTGAACAGACGCCGGAATCGTGAGCACGGCCGCCTTCGTGCGGTCCGCTCCGCCCTCCCCAAGTTGCATGAGGAGCAGCAACGTCCTGAAGGCATCCTTCGACTCGAAGTCGGTATCGTCGATCCAAAACCAGCGGTCTCTGTACTGAACCGCAGCAGCCGCATAACGAGATTGTGGTCGGCTCGTTGATGTCCGCACGATCACCACAGGCCTTTCCCCGACCGTCGCATTGCGGGGCGTGGGAAGTGCGCGATGCTCCTCGACATCGGCGTCAGGGACGTCGATGAAGGCACTGACGGAGGTCATCATCCCAATGAACGAGCGCGTCAGCATCGCGACCTGATGCGGGCCATGGGCACCCCGCCCGTAAACGACTTCGACCTCGCCCGGTCCGATCCCAAGCCGGTCGCGCACCCGCGCTGCCACGGCCGCCAGTGCGCCGTCTCGAGTGTTCAAAATCGAGAGGAACACATGCGGGCCATCCTTGCCGTTGATAAAGCGGAAGCTCAAAGCCCCACCCTCCTGCAACGTCCGCAAGTCGGCGCACAGCGCGAAAAACTCAGGCGAACCGACTTGCAAATCGTCCTGCGACGTAAAGCTGGTCTGGAGGCGCCCAGCGTTGACGAGGCCTGCAACCGACTGGACAGTGAGACGGAATAGAACATCTATCCACATCCCATTCTCCGCCAGTATGAGCACTTCGCGTGGGCTAAGGGGGCGAACGAAGGACCCTTCGAGCAGCGCCCCGGTGACCGGCGAAAACGTCATCGTCGGCCGATCCGTGAAACTTACGCCGCCCGTCTCCGAGGGAACCGGGAATCCCGTGACGGGATTGGGGCCAACCGAGACGCCGCCGCTGCCTTGCAGCTGATAGCTCGAAACGATCTGATCAACATTCACAAAAGTCGGAATGTCCCCATATCGGATTCGAACAATATTCAGTAGAGTTTGCTGCTTTGTCGATTCAGATAGGGCTTGACCATAGTCGACGCGATCCCGATCAAGAACGAGCGGGCCGTAGCTCGAGCAACCTCCGAGAAGGGCAACAAGCAAGAATGATCGGGCCGTCCGTGTAACTGCCCTTCCCGCCATCGCACCACCTGGTTTCTGGGTTGCAGACGCTGCCGCGGCCGTTGAAGCTGTGAATTTCGAATTATCCATTGTCTTCTAAGCTCCGCCTCGTGACGGCCATGCCTGCTCTTCTTCCGACGGCGCCCGGCGGAAGAACGGAACCGGGCGATGCAGGAGCGTAAGGGATGACCGGGCCGGTTCCGGTCACGGATCGATCACAGATCAAGCGCCGGAGGCAGAATATTTTCGACATGCTGCGGGGGACACGGAACCCGCGCCGCCCAACTTGGCCAGCAGCCGCACCTTCTCATTGATGGCGCGGGCATTGGCCTGGAAATCCTCGGCAGCCCGGCGCTCCGCTCGTTGGAAGAGCTTACCGATCAGCCGGTCGAACATGCCCACGACCTCGTCAATCAGTTGGCAGCCGGCAGGAGCACGCCCTGCGCGGGCAAGCTCCGAGGCTGTCGACGCGTCCCGTGGGACCAGCTCTGGCGCTCGTTCCAGGACCGGAGCGCGCCTCTTCATGAAGGTCTGACACAGCTCTGAAGTGCAAGCACAGGGGCGTTCCTGGCTTGACCCCTTCGCGCGATTTTCTGCCCGCCCCATGTTGTCGCCCCATTCTGGAGGCGAGGCACCCCTGGGAAGATCAAGGTCCGCCAACGGGTAATTGTGGTGGCATTGATACGAAAGTTGCCTAAGGCAGGGCCTACCCCTAAGCGGAGGACCGGTTTCGGGAGCTAGCCTGGTCGAGGTGGATGTCCGGTTCAGGGCGACCTCGACGGCTGCCTGGTGACAGCAAAGGGGACGAACCGGCCCTGGCCTGGCGGCGCGGTTTCGCGAGCCGTCACTCCGACGACTCTTCGATTCGGGAGATCCGGGCGGCCTACGGACCATGGCAGTGGGAAGGCTGCCGAGGGGCAGTCGGCACTCTTGTTTGCCGGCGCGCGCTGCCGATGTCCTGAAGTGAGTCCGTCGACCGCCTGCCTTTCTACGCCAGCGCCCTACGACTCCCTGTCCCTTGTTGCGCCTTCCCCGATCCTGCCTCTTCTAATCATCCCCGCTCGCCGGCCGCATGGTGCGGCCGGCAGGGAGGGGGACCACGGTGGCAGCGTATCAGGACAGGACGGAAGCGGTCTCCCGCGGAGCGCGCATGTTGCGCACGGCGCTCGGGCCGGCGATCGCGGCTTGGCTCGACGATCCGGCGGTCATCGAGGTGCTTCTCAATCCGGATGGTCGGCTCTGGGTCGACCGGCTAACCGACGGCCTCGCCGACACCGGTGAGCGGCTGTCGCCGGCCGATGGCGAGCGTATCGTCCGGCTTGTCGCCCACCATGTTGGCGCTGAGGTGCATGTCCGGGCGCCGCGGGTCTCGGCGGAGCTGCCGGAGACCGGCGAGCGCTTCGAGGGCCTGATCCCGCCCGTCGTGGCGGCACCGGCCTTTGCCATCCGCAAGCCGGCGGTTGCCGTCTTCACCCTCGACGACTACGTGGCCGCCGGGATCATGCGTACGGACCAGGCCGATGCGCTGCGCCGGGCCGTGGTGGAACGACACAACATCCTGGTCGCCGGCGGCACCTCGACCGGCAAGACGACGCTGGTCAACGCGCTGCTCGCCGAGGTGGCGCAGACCGGCGACCGCATCGTTCTGATCGAGGACACGCGCGAGCTGCAATGCACGGCGCCGAACCTGGTGGCGCTGCGCACCAAGGACGGTGTCGCCTCGCTCTCCGATCTCGTCCGTTCCTCGCTCCGTCTGCGCCCAGACCGCATCCCGATCGGCGAGGTCCGCGGTGCAGAGGCGCTCGACCTCCTGAAGGCCTGGGGCACCGGCCATCCGGGTGGCATCGGCACCATTCATGCTGGCTCGGCCCTCGGGGCGCTCCGCCGCCTGGAGCAACTGATCCAGGAGGCGGTGGTCACCGTGCCCCGAGCGCTGATTGCGGTGACCATCGACCTGATCGCCGTCCTCGCCGGCCGCGGCGCCCAGCGCCGCCTCGTCGACCTTGCAGAGCTTCGCGGCCTGTCCGAAGCCGGCGACTACCGCCTCGCCTCTGCCTCTCCCGCTCCCGACGACCTCATTCCCCCAGGAGTTCGGCCGTGACCATTTCGTTCGCTCGCCTTTGCCGAGGCTTTGGTGCCCTCGGCTTTGCTTGTCTCGCTCTCACGGCCCAGGCGGCCCATGCCGCTGGCTCGAGCATGCCCTGGGAAGCACCGCTGCAGCAGGTCCTGCAGTCGGTGGAGGGGCCGGTCGCCAAGATCATCTCGGTGATCATCATCATCACGACCGGCCTGACGTTGGCCTTCGGCGACACCTCGGGTGGCTTCCGCCGCCTGATCCAGAT
>Ga0136846_1223555_pt1 | contig 15278 bp, 14 predicted proteins | sample HopSoiMetagenom2_FD_96841 | JGI IMG/M metagenome (GOLD analysis project Ga0136846, IMG submission 96841) | Grasslands soil microbial communities from Hopland, California, USA - 2 Assembly 2016 (version 4) | ecosystem: Environmental > Terrestrial > Soil > Grasslands | place: USA: Hopland... | reverse complement strand
TGGCGTTCGCGCGCGGCGAGGGCGCATGGCTCTGGGATACGGAGGGCAGGAAGTATCTCGACGCCCTCGCGGGGATTGCGGTGAGCGGCCTGGGGCACAACCATCCGGTGCTCACGAAGGCCATCGCCGAGCAGGCGAAGAAGCTCATCCACACGTCCAACCTCTTCCAGGTTCCGGAGCAGGAGCGCCTCGCCGCGAAGCTGTGCGCCATCTCCGGAATGGACAACGTGTTCTTCGGCAACTCCGGCGCGGAGGCGAACGAGTGCGCCATCAAGCTCGCGCGGCTGCACGGCCACCAGCGCGGCATCGAGAATTCCCAGATCGTCGTGATGGAGAAGGCGTGGCACGGCCGCACGCTCGCGACCCTGTCGGCCACGGGCTCCCGCAAGGCGCAGGCCGGCTTCGAGCCGCTCATGGGCGGCTTCATTCGCGTGCCCTACAACGACCTCGGCGCCATCGAGCGCGTCGCGGACAACCCGTCCATCGTCGCGGTCCTGCTGGAGGTGCTGCAGGGCGAGGGCGGCATCCACGTCGCCGATTTCGAGTACGTGCGCCAGTTGCGCGCCACCTGCGACCGCCGCGGCTGGCTCCTCATGGTGGACGAGGTGCAGAGTGGCATGGGGCGCACCGGCAAGTGGCTCGCGCACCAGTGGACCGGCGTCACTCCCGACGTGATCACGCTCGCCAAGGGCCTCGCCTCGGGCGTGCCCGTGGGCGCCTGCCTCGCGCGCGGCGTGGCGGCCAAGGTCTTCAAGCCCGGCAACCACGGGACGACCTTCGGCGGTGGACCGCTGGTCTCGGTCGCCGCGCTCACCACGCTCGAGGTGATCGAGAAGGACGGATTGCTCGACCATGCGCGACGCATGGGCGAGCTCCTCAAGTCGGAGCTCCAGGCTGCGCTCGGCAACCTGCCCGGCGTGGCGGACATCCGCGGCGAGGGGCTGATGATGGGCGTGGAGCTCGACCGCCCGTGCGGCGAGATCGTCAAGCGCGCGCTCGCCGCCGGACTCGTCACCAACGTGACCGCCGACAAGGTGATCCGCCTGCTGCCGCCGCTCGTGATCCGGGAAGCCGAGGTTCGCCAGCTCGCGGCGCTCCTCGCCTCGGTGGTGAAGGCGTTCCTCAGCGAGAGCGCCGCCGCGGCCGCGTGAAGCATTTCCTGCAGTTACGCGACTTCGGCCGCGACGAGTTCGAGCACCTCTTCACGCGCACGCGCGTGATCAAGGAACGCTTCAAGAACTACGTCGCGTACCAGCCGCTCATCGACCGCATGCTCGCCATGGTGTTCGAGAAGAGCTCCACGCGCACGCGCGTGTCCTTCGAGGCGGGCATCTACCAGCTGGGCGGCTCCTCCATCGTGCTCAACATGGGCGAGACGCAGCTCGGCCGCGGCGAGCCCATCGAGGACGTGGCCCGCGTGGTCTCCCGCATGGTGGACCTCGTGATGATCCGTACCCACGACCACACGAACATCGAGCGCTTCGCCGAGCACTCGCGGGTGCCGGTGATCAACGGCCTCACCGCCGACTACCATCCCTGCCAGGTGCTCGCGGACGCATACACCTTCATCGAGCACCGGGGCGCCATCGCGGGAAAGACCGTGGCGTGGGTAGGCGACGGCAACAATATGTGCAACACGTGGATCCAGGCCGCGCCGATCTTCGGCTTCAAGCTGAACGTCTGCACGCCCGGCGCCTACGCGGTGGAGCCCTCGCGGTCCGTGGGCGTCGCGCGCGAGCACCTCGAGTTCTTCACCTCGCCCGCGCAGGCCGTCGCCGGAGCCGACCTCGTCACCACAGACGTCTGGACCAGCATGGGCTTCGAGGAGGAAGAGCGCGCGCGCCGCGAGGCGTTTCGCGGCTTCATGGTGGACGCGGCGATGATGCGCGCCGCCAGGCCCGACGCGCTCTTCATGCACTGCCTGCCGGCGCACCGCGGCGAGGAAGTCTCCGCCGAGGTCGTGGACGGCCCGCAGAGCGTGGTGTGGGAAGAGGCCGAGAACCGCCTCCACGTGCAGAAGGCGCTCATGGAGTACCTCCTGCTGGGCAAGATCGACAACTGACGCCGGCTACTTCTCCGAGTCGTCGTCCAGCAGCGGGATTCCCGAGCCGCTCCCGAGCAGGCCCGCATTCGAATACACCCGCAGCTTGTCGCGCGTGTCGATGATGTCGAGGTTGCGCATCGTGAGCTGCCCGATGCGATCGGCGGGCGTGAAGAATGCCTCGCCCCTTTCCATCGTGAGCCGCTCGGGCTTGTAGGTGAGGTTCGGGCTCTTCGTGTCCAGGATGGAATAGTCGTTGCCGCGGCGCAGCTCCACCGCCACCTCGCCCGTGATCGCCCGGGCCACCCAGCGCTGCGCCGTCTCGCGCAGCATCATCGCCTGCGGATCGAACCAGCGGCCCTGGTAGAGGAGCCGCCCGAGGCGCCGGCCATTGTTGCGGTACTGCTCGATGGTGTCCTCGTTGTGGATGCCCGTCACGAGGCGCTCGTAAGCCAGGTGCAATAGCGCCATGCCGGGCGCCTCGTAGATTCCCCGGCTCTTCGCCTCGATGATGCGGTTTTCGATCTGGTCGCTCATGCCCAGGCCGTGGCGCCCGCCGATGGCGTTGGCCTCGGCGAAGAGCGCCACCGCATCGCGGAATTCCTGGCCGTTGAGCGATACCGGTCGCCCCTCGTCGAACGCGACCGTGACCGTCTCCGGTTTCACCGCCACGTCCTCGCGCCAGAAGGCGACGCCCATGATCGGGTTCACGATCGCGAGCCCCTTGTCGAGGAATTCCAGGTCCTTCGCCTCGTGCGTGGCGCCCAGGATGTTGGAGTCGGTCGAGTACGCCTTCTCCGCGCTCATCTTGTACTCGAAGCCGCGGCGGACGAGGTATTCGCTCATTTCCCTGCGCCCGCCCAGCTCGTCGATGAAGCGCTGGTCGAGCCACGGCTTGTAGATGCGCAGCGCCGGATTCGCGAGCAACCCGTAGCGATAGAAGCGCTCGATGTCGTTGCCCTTGAAGGTGCTGCCGTCACCCCAGATGTTGACGCCATCGTCCTTCATTGCGACGACGAGCATCGTTCCCGTGACCGCGCGCCCGAGCGGCGTGGTGTTGAAGTACGCGAGGCCGCCGGTGGAGATGTGGAAGGCGCCGCACTGGATCGCGCCGATGCCTTCGGCCACGAGCTGCGGGCGGCACTCGACGAGGACGGCTTTCTCGGCGCCGTACTGCCGCGCCTTGCGCGGGATCTCCTCGTAGTCGGACTCGTCCGGCTGCCCGAGGTTGGCGGTGTACGCGTACGGAATCGCGCCCTTCTCGCGCATCCACGCGAGCGCGGCGCTCGTGTCGAGGCCGCCGGAAAAGGCGATGCCGACCTTCTCGCCAGCGGGCAGGGACTTGAGGATCGTGGCCAAGGTAGACTTGTCGCGGACGTAAACGGAGAATTTTACATGGCCTCCTTCGACATCACCTGCCAGCCCAACGCGGTCGAGCTCAAGAACGCCGTGGATACGGCCAACAAGGAGATCGCCAACCGCTTCGACTTCAAGGGCTCCGACGCGCGCTTCGAGCTGAAGGAGAAGGAGAACGAGATCACCGCCTTCGCCGACGACGAGTTCAAGCTGGGGCAGGTGAAGGACGTCCTCCTCGGCAAGATGGCCAAGCGAGGCGTGGACGCGCGCTTCCTCACGTTCAAGGACGGCGAGAAGATCGGCGGCGACAAGATGAAGCAGAAGATCGAGGTGCGCAACGGCGTCGAGTCGGACCTCGCCAAGCGCATCGTGAAGTCCATCAAGGACGCGAAGCTCAAGGTCACCGCTTCCATCCAGGGCGACGTGGTGCGCGTTTCCGGCAACAAGAAGGACGACCTGCAGTCGGCGATCCAGCTGGTGCGCTCCACCATCACCGATGTCCCGCTCAAGTACGAAAACTTCAGGGACTGAATTGCGGGAGGCGGTCACGGCGGGCGACATCGACGCCTGTCGCGAGCTCTTCCTCGAGTACCAGCGGGGCCTGGGCGTGAGCCTGTGCTTCCAGGACTTCGACGCCGAGCTCGCCAACCTGCCCGGCGAATACGCGCCGCCGCGCGGCCGCCTCATCCTCGCGCTCGCGGGCGGGCGCCCCGCGGGCTGCGTGGCGCTTCGCCCGCTCTTCCACCACGACGCCGAGATGAAGCGCCTGTACGTGCGCTCGCAGCACCGCGGCAGTGGACTCGGCCGCCAGCTCGCGAACGCCGTCATCGCCGCGGCGAAGGAGCTCGGCTACGAGACGCTCAAGCTCGACACGCTGCCGCAGCTGAAGGCCGCGCAGCGGATGTACGAGTCGCTGGGATTCCGCGAGACGGCGCCCTACAACGACAATCCGCTGGATGGCGTGCGCTTCCTCGCGCTGGACCTTCGCTAGGCGGGCGGCAGCGGCACGTCGATCCAGCGCTCGAGCCACGCGAGCGAGCGTTCCACCACGTCGAGCCGATGCGAGGGCAATCCCTGCTCGTAGAAGTGGTGGTCGCCCAAGGGATAGAGGACCAGCTCGGCGGGCGCGCGGCTGCAGCGCACGAGCACGGCGAAGAGCTCCTCGGCCTGGCCCCGTGGGCAGCGCTGGTCTTCCTTGCCCTGCAGGATCAGCGTCGGGGTCAATGCGTTATGCGCATGCTGCAAGGGCGAGAGCGCGCGATAGCGCTCCGGGTCGATGTGTTTCTCGGCCTCGAGCGTATAGGGGTCGTAGTAGTAGCCGCCGTCGGACGTGCCGAAGTGCGACTCGAGGTTGGTGACGGGGGCGGACACGATGGCCGCCCGAAAGGTGCGCGAGTGGCCGACGGCCCACGCAGCCATGTATCCGCCATACGATTTTCCGCTGATCGCGACGCGCTCGTCGGCGACCCCTTCGCGCTGCAGCGCCTCCACCGCGGCAAGATGCTGGGGAAAATCGAGCTCTCCCCAGTGTCCCTTCAATCGCTCGACGAAGTCGGCGCCGTACCCGGTCGAGCCGGCGGGGTTGAGGGCCAGCACCGCCCAGCCTCGCGACGCGAGCACGTACCAATGGGTGTGCCATGGGTAGCCCAGCATGGCGTAGCTCGTCGGGCCGCCGTGGGCGTCCACGAGCAGCGGCTGCGGGCCGCTCGCTCCTTCGGCGCGCAGCAGCCAGCCCTCCACCGACTCGGTGCCACCGCGCCCGTCCGGCACGCTGAAGCGGCGCCGCTCACCCCGCATCGCAGCGCGCCCGCGCCACCAGGCGTTGAAATCCGTGAGGCGCCGCCCATTCCGGCCATCCCTGTCGAAGGCATACAGCTCGCAGGGCTCGGTGAGTCCCTCCGCGAGCGCGAACAGCCGCTGCCCGCTCACGGCGAGGCCCGCGTACTGGTGCTCGCCCTCGACGAGCACGTCGCACCCGCCGCTGGTGACACCGATTTGCACGATCCGGTGCGCGCCATTGGCGGCCTCTACCAGGGTGATGGCCTGCGAGTCCCCGGACCAGTGCGCGCCGCAGGTGGCAACCAGCTCCATCTCGCCGTTGGACACGCAGCGCAGATCCCCACCGTCGAGGTGCGTGATCCACAGCGGGCACCGCGGATCTCCTTCGCGCTCTGCGCCGAAGAACGCGATGTGGCGTCCATCCGGGGACCACGCGGGAGACTGCGCGGTCGCGAGCGGGCTGCTCAAGTGGCGTAGCTCGCCACCGTCGGCGCCGGCGATCCACAGCTCGGTGCAATGCGCGGCGCGCCCGGAGCGCGTGCGAATCATGGCGACGGACGATCCATCAGGTGACCAGGCCGAGCCCAGCACGTCGAAATCGCCGGCAGTGATCGAGCGGATTTCGCCATTCACCGCGTCGGCAACGAAGAGCTGGATGCGCCGGTGCAGGAGGTAACCCACGCCATCGGTTTTGTAGGGCACGCGCCATGCGAGCTCGGGCGCGTTCGCGGGCCAACCCTCCTTGCGCACCTTGGCTTCGTCGCGCGAGTCGGGATCGACGAGCACCGGCACGGACAGGAGCAGGCGCGATCCGTCGGGGCTCCACGATGCGTCGACCACCCCTTGCGCGCAGTGCGTGAGCTGGCGGGCCTCGCCGCCGGAGCGCGACAACAAGTGGACTTGGGCCATCGGTGCGTCGCGTGCCGACAGGAACGCAAGGGTTTCTCCATCGGGTGACCAGCGGGGGCAAAAGGCATCTGGCGGTCCTTGGGTGAGCCGCCGGGGCGCGCTTGCGTCCACGCCGCAAGACCAGAGGGCCGCGTGATAGCCGTCCGCCGAGGCATCGATCGTACGGACCACGAATGCCACCTCGTCACGCGTGCGGCAGCATTCCACCTGGCCGAGCGCGTGGTAATGGAAGAAATCGTCCGGGCAGAATGGGCGGCTCATGCGCGTTACGACTTTGGCGCGCCACGCCGCGTTTTCGGAAAACTTTCCCGATCTTGCGGACTTGTCGCGCCCGGGGCGTCCTCCTACTTCACCGCGGCATTTTTTCCGCTACCGCTCCGGGGCGCGCCACTTCTAAATTGATCCGCAAGGCGCACGCGCAGCGAACCGAACCCATGCCCGACGACACCACCCCTTCCGCGCTTTCGACCCTGGTCGAGACCATCCGCTCGAGCCGCACCCACAAGGTGAAGGTGGCCGTGTGCGACATCGATGGCGTGCTGCGCGGCAAGTACATCAATGCCGAGCGCTTCAAGTCCGCCGCCGAGGGCGGCATCGGCTTCAATGTCTTCGGCTCCGACATCGACGACCGCATGTACGACGACGACTACGTGAGCGGCCGGCAACTCGGCTTTCCGGATGCGACGGTCAAGCTCGACCTGTCGACGTTCCGCAACGTGCCGTGGGACGCCGATGTGCCATTTTTCCTCGGGGAGTTCGTGCGCGAGGACGGCGCGCCGCATCCGCTGTGCCCGCGCCAGGTGCTGCGCCGCGTGCTGCGGCGCGCGGCGAGCATGGGCTACCAGCCGCTCGTGGGTTCGGAGTTCGAGTTCTTCAACTTCCGCGAGACGCCGCAGAGCTGGGCGGCGAAGGACGGCGCCCGCCCCACGCCGATCACCCAGGGGATGTATGGCTATTCGCTGCTCCGCGCCAATGCCCACCGCGATTACTTCGCCGCCCTGATGGACGAGTGCACGCGATTCCGCGTGCCGCTGGAGAGCCTGCACACCGAGACCGGGCCGGGCGTGTACGAGGCCGCGATCCTCTTCGGCGAGGCGCTCGAGGCGGGCGACCGCGCGGTGCTCTTCAAGACCGCCGCGAAGGAGATCGCCTCCAGGTTCGGGATCATGCCCTCGTTCATGGCGAAGTGGCACCCGAAATATCCCGGCTGCTCCGGCCACGTCCACCAGAGCCTCATGGAAGGCGAACGCAATGCCTTCTACCAGGACGGCGGATCGTACGGCGGCATGTCGCCCGCGTTCCGCAGCTACATCGCCGGGCAGATCGCCTTCCTCATGGAGTTCGGGCCGATGATCTGGCCCACGATCAATTCGTACAAGCGACTGGTCGAGGGCTTCTGGGCGCCCACGCGCGCGACCTGGGGCATCGACAACCGCACCGCGGCCTTCCGCGTGCTCACCGGATCGAGAAATGCCGCGCGGGTGGAGACGCGCTGCCCCGGCGCGGACGTGAATCCCTACCTTGCCATCGCCGCGGTGCTCGCGGCGGGGCTCGAGGGCATCGAGCAGAAGCTGGAGCTCACGGCGCCGCCCGTCACCGGCGACAACGTGGGCGGCGAGGTCGCGGTGCGCGCGCCGCGCACGCTGATCGACACTACCCGCGCCTTCCACGCCTCGCGCATCGCGCGCGAATGGTTCGGATCGGACTTCGTGGATTACTTCGCGGCCACGCGCGAGCTCGAGTGGCGCCAATGGCTCGACGCCGTCACCGACTGGGAGCGCAAGCGCTACTTCGAGGTGATCTGAGCGCTAGCCGGCGAGGCCCTGGATCCAGCGCGTGTAGAGCCGGCTTGCGGTCGCGCTGAGCCCCGGCAGGTTGCTGGCCATCAGGTCGCGGATGGTGTTCGCGTCCTGCACCGCGGGGCTCTTGCCGAAGTTGTGGTCGATGTCGCTGATGCCGATGCGGCACCACGTCTCGATCATCTCGGCGTTCACCTCGACGTGGCATTGCATGCCGAGGTGGCGGCCATCCACCACATAGGCCTGGTTCTCGCACGTGTCGCCCGTGAGGATGCGCTCGCCCCCCGGGGGGATGGAGAAAGTGTCTTCGTGCCACTGGAAGGCCTCGAAGGACCGGAAGTCGCGGCCGAGCCATTCCGGCACGCTCGGCGAGGCATCCGCCGAAAGGGTTACCCAGCCGATCTCCTTCACCTCGGCGCGGCGCACGCTTCCGCCGAGCGCGCGGGACAGCATCTGGCCGCCGAGGCAATGGCCGATGACCGGCACCTGCTTTTCCACGGCTTGCCGCATGAGCTGCAGCACCGGCGCCGTCCATGGCAGCTCGTCATTCGCGCTCATCGGCCCGCCCATGAAGCCCAGCCCGGAAAACGCCTCGGTGGAAACGGGCACGGGCTCGCCTTCGTCGAGGCGCACGAGCGTGAACGGCAGGCCGTGCTCCGCGAGGAATGTGGCAAAATGCCCCGGTCCTTCAGTGCGGGCATAGCGGAAGATCGCAACCGGCTTCAACTCGGACCTCCATGGGAATTCGTGGCCTCGCGGCGGTACTCGCGGTCGCGGCGCTGGACGCCGGCGCCACGGACGTGAACGTGATCGGGCTCTTTTCCGACAAGGCGGTGGTGGTCATCAATCGTGGCGCCCCGCGCACGCTGCGGGCGGGCGAGATCACCTCCGAGGGCGTGAAGCTCATCTCCGCTGATTCGCGTGGCGCCGTCCTCGAGATCGACGGCAAGCGCCAGACCCTGGAGATGGGACAGCATTTCGAGGCGGCAGTGCCATCCGGCGCGCGCAGCAGCGTGACGCTCGCCCCCGATTCCCGCGGCCAATACGTCACCGACGGCCAGGTGAACGGCGGCCACGTGCGATTCCTCGTCGATACCGGTGCCTCCACCATCCTTCTTTCCGCCGCGCAGGCCTCGCGGCTCGGCATCGACTACCGCGCCGGCCAGCGCGCGGTCGGCGTCGTCGCCGACGGCCGTCGCATCGCGGCCTACCTCGTGAAGCTCGACTCGGTCAGCGTGGGCGACATCACGCTCTTCAACGTCGAGGGCATGGTGAGCGAGACGGGCGGCGATGCCGCGCTCCTGGGGATGACCTTCCTCAGCCGGACGGAGATGCGGCGCGAGGGACAAAACCTGACCCTGACGAAGAGGTACTAGGCGCCGGGCCCGTCCATCCCCTTGGCAATCATCGCGTAGGCGGAATGATTGTGGATGGACTCGAAGTTCTCGCTCTCGACCACGTAGGCCTCGATGCGGGCGTCCTGGTTCAGGCCCGCGGCGATGTCGCGCACCATGTCCTCGACGAACTTGGGGTTGTCGTACGCGTGCTCCGTGACGAACTTCTCGTCGGGGCGCTTGAGCAGCCCCCACAGCTCGCTCGACGCCTGCTCCTCGACGCGGTCGATGATCTCCTCGATCCACACGAACGTCTTGATGCGCGCGGCGACGGTGACGTGCGAGCGCTGGTTGTGCGCGCCGCGCTCGGAGATCTTCTTGGAGCACGGGCACAGGCTCGTCACCGGCACGAGCACCTTGAGCGTGAAGGTTTCCCGGCCCTCGCGAATCTCGCCCACGAACGTCACCTCGTAATCCATCAGGCTCTGCACGCCCGACACCGGCGCCTTCTTGCTCACGAAGTAGGGAAAGGTCATCTCGACGTGGCCGGTCTCGGCCTCGAGCTTCTTCACCATCTCGCGCAGCATCACGCGGAAGGTGTCCGGGGAGATCTCGCGCTCGTGGGCGTTGAGGATCTCCACGAAGCGCGACATGTGCGTGCCCTTGAAATGGTGCGGCAGGCCCACGTACATGTTGAAGTGCGCGACCGTGTGCTGGATGCCGCCATCGCGCTCGCGGATCTTCACCGGGTGGCGGATGGACTTGATGCCGACGCGGTCGATGGCGAGCCGGCGGGTGTCGGGGCTGCCTTGCACGTCGGCGATGGGGAGCTTCTGGTCGCGCTGGTTCATGGACGCGGGTCCTCGGGGGGACGAATGTCAATTATAGAGGTGTGGGCCCGCATTGGATGCACGGGCCCGCCGGGGCGTTTCGCCTAGGGCAGGCGCCCTGCCACCACCATCCGGTTCACCACCGCGTGGATCGAGCCCCAGGTGACCAGGTCGTCGAAGTCCGGGCCCGCGTCCCGGGAGACGAAGGCCGTGGTCGCCGCGGCGTTGCGCGCCTCGTCGCTGCCCGGCTCGGGGGCGAGGCCGCCATTGGGCCCGGTCGAGAGCAGCACGAAGGCCGCGCGTCGCGTGAGCTGGTTGGCCGCAGGACCGCAGTCCGCAGCGCCTGCGACCACGGCGCGACAGACGTACAAGTGATGCGCCGCGGCGCCGATGCCCGGCAGGGTGGCCATCTGCAGGCCGTTCACGCGCGTGAGCGTGCGCGTGACGCCGTTCACCGTTCCCCCATCCACTGCATAGCGCAAGCGGTTGCCGTCGGTGGCCCACGCGTCGCGTGCCAGGCCTTGCGCGTCGAGCCCGATGAGGCCGAGCGCCGCGGCGGGTGCATAGCCGCTGAAGGTCGCGCACTCGCCGTTCGACGCGTCACCGCCGGGACCGAACGCTTCCAGCCCGGCGCTCGACTCGATGGCCGGGCAGGGAAGCCGGCCCTGCGCCGCGGCGAACCCCAGGATCGCGTCCTGCGCGTCGGCGAGCAGGCGCCGCGTCTCGTCGTGGCGGCGCAGGTTCGCCTGGGTCGCGAGCGGCAACGCGAAGGCGGTCGCGATGAACGCGAGCGCCGCCAGCGCGATGAGCACTTCGAGCAGCGCGAAGCCGCGCGGCTCAGGGCGACGTGACGAGCGCTTCATGGCGATCGCGCGAGCGCGGCGCCAAGGCCACGCGTGTGCAGCCGGTCGCGTCGCATGCGTGGCGCGCCTCGAGGCATTCGCCGGCGAGGGCGCTCGCGAGCACCGCGAAGCGGCGCCCCGCGAGGATGCGCCGGCCCTGCTCGTCGGTCACCTCGAGACCACCGGTCGCGCCGGGCGCGTAGAGGACGTACGGGCGCCAGGCGGTCCACCACGAGGGATCCGCGGGCTTCGCGTTGCAGGTGCCGCCATCGAGTGCCTCGTCCGGCACGTGCCCCAGCGCCTCTCCCGGTGCGCACGCCGGCACCGGCGGGGCTGCGTGTCCGCGCAGGCAATTCGCGAGCTCGTGCGCCACACGCGCGAGGACGCGGGGCATCAGGTCCGCGTAGCCCACGACCGCGATGCGGTCGTTCACCGCAAGCCCGCCTTCGGGCGCCGCGACGGGGCCCTGGATGAAGCCATCGACGTTCGCGCCGCGGGCATCGGTGCGGTCCGTGAACGCGGCGTTGTCCTCGCGTCCAGCACGCGCGGGCGCCACGTCGAGATAGTTGAGCGGATCGCAGCGCGCGGCGCGCCGCGGCGGATCGGGCAGGCAGCGACCGGCCGGATCGCACTCACCGGCCGTGCACGAACGCGACTGCGCGTGGCCATCGAGGCGAACCAGCGGCGCGCCCGGCGCGATCACCACCGCGGCCGCGCCGCCGGTGCTCGCCAAGCGCGCATCGGCAATGGTGCCGTCCTGGATCGCGCGCCCATCGGCGCCCCGGACGGTGATGGTTCCGAGCGCGCTACCCGGCGACATGTCGCGGCACTCGCGGCTCGCCGCGCAGTTGAGCAGGCCCTTGTGGCGCGTGGACACCGCGTACCAGAGGCGCTCGCCCGCGCCGTCGCGCAGGTCGGGCAACCCCAGCGTCTTCCACGGCAGCCGGCCGAGCCGCTCGGCCTGGCCGAGGTGTCCCGAGAGCGATCCGCACGTCGATTCGGCCCAGCCGTCGTCGTCCGCATCGGGACAGGGGAGGTAGCCCGGCCCCACGATGCCGTCGATCGGCCGCTCGGCTGCATAGGCGACCAGCGCCTCCCGCGCCTGCGCGAGCGCGCGCTCCGTGATGCGCTCGCGCTCGGCCGCGCCGGAGAGCACGCCGCGGCCCACTGCGGCGAGCGACACCAGCACCGCCGCGAGCAGGAGCGCGAAGAGCATGAGCCCCGTGCCGGATTGCCGCGATTGAAGATTCATGCCGCCTTGATACCGCAGCGGCCTTGCGGCGTCGCGCGTAAATCGCGCGCCGCGGGTGGCGCCGAATGCTTGACTTCAGCGCGCGGGCGGACGCCTTTCGAGGCGGATGCGGTTTTCGTCAGCACCGGGCGAGGTGCGCACCGCGCCCGGGTCCAGCATCGGCCCGGCCTTGGGCGTGGCGACCTGCAGCGGCACGCCATCGATCCAGACGGTGCTGCGGCCGTCGCTGCGCTTCACGTACCCCGTCACGGCCCGCTGGCCGGAGGGACCGGAGCCCAGTTGCACCGGGTCGCCGCGACGCAACCGGTCCAGGCGGTCGCGCTCCTCCGCGCTGGTGAAGAGCGTGCCCAGGTCGATCGCGGCCGACGCGCCCATGGAGGCGGCGAGCAGCAATGCGGCGACGATGCGCTCAGCCCGCGCGATTCGCATTCTTGTCCTTCAGCGTGATCCATTCGAAACTGCACTCGGCTTCCACGTGCGGCTGGAGCGCCTCGCCCGCGGAGTCCACGCGCCGCAGGAGGCAGCGGTCGAGCGGGTAGAAACCCTGCCGGCTCTGGGTGAGCTCCTGCACGAACGCCAACACGTCGCCTTCGTGCAGCGCGCGCAGCTTCACCTTCACGCGGCTGGCGAGCACGTCGAGCGAGGGATAGACGCGGCCACCGGGCAATTGCAGCGCGCGTTGCGGCGCGATTTCGTAGTCGAGCGAGAAGAGCTGGTGGCGCGCCCGCAGCGTGTTCACCATCTCCACGAGATCGAGGCGGTGCTCGCCCAGCAGCAGCCCGCGCTCGACGAGCGTGCGGAATACGTCGGCGGACTCCTGCAGGCTGTCGCGCTCGCGGCGCGCAGCCTCCACCCGGCCGCGCGCTTCCAGCAGGCGGCGTTCCGCCGTGGAGGTCTGGCGGCTTTCGCGCTCGCGGTACCACTGGCTCCCGAGCACGATGGCGATCGCCGCCGCGATGGCGAGCGCGAGGAGCACCCAGGGGAAGCGCAGGTTGCGCGCGCCGACCGCAGGCAGGATGCGGCTCATGCGGGCGTGCGCTCGCGCATCACTCGCAGCACGAAGCGCGCCTCGAGCATCGACGGGTCCGCGCTGCTGTGCTTGCCCTGGATCGCGATCGAGGTGCTCACGTCCAGGGGGCTTTCGACCACCTCGCAGCGGTAGCCGGGCAGGTGCGCGATCGCCTCCGAGAGCTTCTGCACCCGGTCGAGCGCGCCACGGTAATCGTTGGCACCGACGCGCACCGAAGCCTCGAGGAGCGCGACCTCGAACTTGCCACCGGCGTAGGGCGGGTTGTTGCCGTCCGACGGGGGCGGCGGCGGGGGCGGGGCGTCACCCTTGCGCACGGCGGTCACCGGCGAGGCCGTTCGCGCGCCGGGCGTCATCGTCGGCGTGGCCTTGGGATCGTCCGTCGCCTGCCACGCGAGCTGCGACAGCTGGATATCCGGATGTCCTTGCAGCGCGTGCGAGATCGGGACGACGAACTCGGGCATCGACGGGAAGGACCGGATCGACGCGTTGTAGAACGCGACGACGTCGCGCATGGTCGCCCCGCCCACGCCGAAAGAAGGCAGCGCGCGGGTGATCTCGTCGTATTCGCGGTCGAGCCGCGCGATGTCGCGCACCAGCTCCTGCTCGGCCTGGTTGCCCTGCAGCGCGCGGAAGATGTTGTATCCGCCCCAGGCCACGCCGGCCACGAGGATCGCGATCGACACCTGGTTCAGCGCGAGGCGCGCGCGGCGCAGCGACGCGAAGCGGCGCAGCTCGGCGGAAGCGAAGTGGTTGCCCGAGGGCCGCATGAGGAAGAGGTGCACCAGCACCTCCTCGGCGGTGGAGTCGAGCGGCGCGGGCTTCAGGCCCAGCTTGGTCGACGCCTGCTCCATGTCCACGAGGCGGTACTGGATCTGGGCAAAGTCGCGCAGCTCGGGCTGCACGGCCGCGCGGTCGTTGGGGTGCACCAGCACGCACACCTCGAGGCGGTCGTCGCCGGCGAAGTGCCGCAGGCTGTCCAGGTACTGCCAGGTGCGCGTGGTCTCCTCGGCCATCATCATGCCGAGCGTCTGGCCTTCCTCGAGGTCCACGGGCGTGAGGCGGCTGAACTTGATCTCGCCGTCCTTGAAATACGTCTGGCGCATCGCCTCGCCGGGGGTGAAGGTGACCAGCAGCGTGTTCGCGAAGACGAGGTCGAGCTCCTCCAGCAGCACGGCGCTGAATACCGCCGCCGAGTAGATGCCGACCAGCGGAATCGCGTGGCGCTCGATCGCGTCCACCCACGGGCGCAGCAGCTCCGGATTGGTGATCGCGGTGTAGATGACGCGGTCGTCGCGCCGGCCTTCGGGCTCGCGTCCCTGCATCGCCGCGTAGCGATAGGGGCTCGAGCGGAAGATCTGCCCCAGCTTGCGGGCGACGATCGCCTCGCGGTCGCGCGAGCCCACGTGCGGGATCGTGTCGAGGCGGAAGTCCTCCTCGGACAAGTCGGTGAAGATGTAGGTCGGCGCGTCCACGTAGGAGGCGAGGTAGCGATCGAGCTCGCTGGCACCCATTCCCGACACCGCGAACTCGCGCCGCGCGGCGATGCGCTTGCCCTGGGTGATCATGCTCACCAGGCGGCTGTTCGTGAGGTAGAGGAAGTGGCGCATCAGAACTTGATCTTGGCGATCACGTCGTAGATCGGCAGGAAGATGGAGTACAGGATGCCGATGATGATGATGCCGAGGATGATCGTGGTGGCGGGCCCGAGCAGCGTCTGCATGCGCGCGATCTCGTCGCGCACCTGGCGGTTGTAGAAGTAGCTCACGTTCAGCAGGGCGGTGTCCAGGGCGCCGGTGGATTCACCCACGCGCAGCATGCGCAGCACCAGCGGCGGGAAGAGCTTGGTCGCGATGAACGCCTGCGAGATGCCCTGCCCCTCCGAGATCTGGCGGCCGACGCGCTGCAGCCCTTCCTCCATGACGCGGTTGCCGACGATCTTCTCGCAGATGTGGATGCACTCGAGCACGCTGATCCCCGCGCGGTAGAGCATGGCGAAGAAGGTGGAAAAGCGCGCGAGGATGATCTTCTGGCGGATCGGTCCCAGCAGCGGCATGCCGAGCGCCAGCCGATCGAGCGTGCGCGCGACCTTCTCGTTGCCGCGGCTCA
>Ga0136846_1211729_pt1 | contig 15283 bp, 13 predicted proteins | sample HopSoiMetagenom2_FD_96841 | JGI IMG/M metagenome (GOLD analysis project Ga0136846, IMG submission 96841) | Grasslands soil microbial communities from Hopland, California, USA - 2 Assembly 2016 (version 4) | ecosystem: Environmental > Terrestrial > Soil > Grasslands | place: USA: Hopland... | reverse complement strand
GCGGTGCCAGCCGTGGCCGATCCCCTCGAGCACGAAGCGGGGCCGGGTGCCGAGCACGTAGGGAAGGTGGTCCTCCAGCAGCAGTACGCCGCTGGGCGTGCGGCCCTCGTTGGTCAGTGACAGGTTCACCGACGCCGACTGCCCCGCGGTGACCAGCTGCGGGTTGACCGTCCGCACCAGGGCCAGGCGGTAGCGGCTGCGGCCGATGAAGAAGGCGCTCACCAGCGGCAGCGCCAGCACCAGCACGCCGACCCGGCTCAGCGAGGGCTGGCCGAGGACGATCGCGCAGACGATCGCGGTGACTCCGGCCGCCAGGAACGCGCGGCCACGGACCGTCAGTCCGGAGAGTGCCTCGCGCATCGTGCTGCCGTTCGCTCTAGGAGCCCGCAGGCACCGGCACGCCGGCCACGATCCCGTCGAGGATCGCTGAGGTGGAGCGGCCGCTCATCGAGGACTCGACGCTGGGCAGCAGCCGGTGGGAAAGCACCGGCCGGGCCAGCCCGTGCACGTCGTCGGGGAGGACGTAGTCGCGGCCCTGCATCGCCGCCAGCGCCTTGGACGCCCGCACCAGGTGCAGGGTGGCGCGCGGGGAGGCGCCGAGCGAGAGCTCGTCGGTCCGCCGGGTTGCGGCGGTCAGCGCGACGGCGTACCGCTGCACGGCCTGGGAGACGTAGACCTGGCCGACGATGCCGATCAGCTTGCGGATCTCGGCCGCGTCGGCGACCGGCTCGAGGTCCTCCAGCGGGCTGGACCGGGTGTGCGAGTCGAGCATGGCGATCTCGGCCGCCTCGACCGGGTAGCCGACCGACACCCGGGCCATGAACCGGTCGCGCTGGGCCTCGGGCAGCGCGTAGGTGCCCTCCATCTCGATGGGGTTCTGGGTGGCGATCACCATGAACGGCGCCTCGAGCTGGTAGGTCGTGTTGTCGACGGTGACCTGCCGCTCCTCCATGCACTCCAGCAGCGCGGACTGCGTCTTGGGCGAGGCGCGGTTGATCTCGTCGCCGACCACGATGTTGGCGAACACGCCACCGGGCCGGAACTCGAACTCACGGGTGTTCTGGTTGAACACCGACACGCCCGTGACGTCGGAGGGCAGCAGGTCCGGTGTGAACTGGATGCGGCGGACCGAGCAGTCGATGCTGCGGGCGAGGGCCTTGCTGAGCATCGTCTTGCCGACACCGGGCACGTCCTCGATGAGGAGGTGCCCCTCGGCGAGCACCACCACGAGCGTGGAGGACACGACGTCCGCCTTGCCCTCGATGACCTTCTCGATGTTGGTGCGCACCCGGCCGATGACCTTCGCCAGTGTCTCGAGGTCGGCGCCCCCGGCCGAGGCTCCTGCAGTCGGCGTCTCCACGTCCGTCCCTCCCGCTCCCTGTCTGGCCACAACCCTAAGGCTCCGCGGCAAGGCCTGCCGCCGCCGACCTCTGACGAAGCTCGCGACGTCGCAGGCACTGCTGCGGAGCCTGGGTCGTCCCGGCAACCTACGCGGTCGACCGGTCGGCCCACTCCTCTTCCACGATCACGGTTCCGCATCGGTTCAGTGACCACTGGTCGACCGGACCGGGAGAAAAAGGGAGCCGAGTGGTGATTGGTGGTTGACGGTGGAGGGAAGTGGGGTAGTGTGGGGGAAAGTGGAGGATCTGGTCAGAACCGTGGAGGCGCCCGATGTTCTTCATGGGCACCTACACCCCCAAGCTCGACGACAAGGGGCGGCTGATCCTTCCGGCCAAGTTCAGGGATCGGATGTCGGAGGGGCTCGTGGTGACACAGGGGCAGGAGAAGTGCCTCGACGTCTTCCCGTCCGACGTCTTCATGGAGGAGGCGGAGCGCGCCCGAGCCAAGGGGATGACCTCGCGCAGCGGTCGTGACCAGGTCCGCATGCTCTTCTCGAGCGCCGAGGAGGTCGTTCCGGACAAGCAGGGCCGGATCGCGGTCCCGGTGCCACTGCGGGAGTACGCCGCCATCAGCCGCGACGTCGTCGTGATCGGCGCGATGGACCGCGTGGAGATCTGGGAGCCCTCGCGCTGGCGCGACTACAACGCCGCCGCCCAGGAGACGTTCGCCGATCTCGACGAGGACGGCGACACCGCCGACTGAGCTCGCACCCAGCTCCACACAGCGCCACCGCAGTCCACACAACTCAAGAGGGGATCGCAGGGCGAGGTCTCGGCCCGCTCCAGCCGCCAGAGCGTCCTCTGACACACCTTCCCCGGTGCCAGACGACTTCCCACCTCCGGTGTGCGCCTCCTGGAACACCTTCCCCGGTCCCAGGCGGCACCGGACGGGCCTGAGACCTGGCCCTGCGATCACCTCCACTCCGCCCCACCGCTCCACTCCGCTCCACCCACTTCCCGAGCAGCACCGAGCAGCACCGAGTCATCGAAGGGTCGAGTCGATGGACACCGCAGCCACCGAGACACCACCGGCGCCCCGCCGGGTGCGCGAGCAGGCCCGCGAGGCCGCCACGCTGATGGCGTTCTCGGCGTTCACCTCGGTGGCGCTCGCGACCGCGCTCCTCGTGCTCAGCCGCTTCGGACAGCAGGGCTGACGAGGCCGTCATGGACAGCCGGTCACACGTCCCCGTCCTCCTGGACCGGGTCGTGGCGCTGCTGGCGCCGTCGCTCCAGGGCGACGGCTCGGTCATGGTGGACGCCACGCTCGGCCTGGGTGGCCACACCGAGGCGGTCCTGACCCGGTGCACGCTAGCCCGGGTGGTCGGCATCGACCGGGATCCCGAAGCCCTGGCGCTGGCTCGGCAGCGGCTGGCGGGGTTCGGCGACCGGTTCACCGGCGTGCACGCGGTCTACGACGAGCTGCCCGACGTCCTCGACGAGCTCGGCCTCGATGCGGTCGACGCGGTCCTGTTCGACCTCGGCGTCTCGTCGATGCAGCTCGACGTCCGCGAGCGCGGCTTCGCCTACGCCGAGGATGCACCTCTCGACATGCGCATGGACGGCAGCACCGGCCCGACCGCGGCCGACGTCCTCAACACCTACTCGGCCAAGGAGCTCACCCGAGTCCTGCGCGACTACGGCGAGGAGCGGTACGCCGGCAGGATCGCCTCCGCCGTGGTCCGGCAGCGGGAGCGGGCACCGTTCACCACCTCCGCGCGCCTGGTCGAGCTGCTCTACGCCGAGATCCCCGCCCCCGCACGGCGTACCGGCGGCCACCCCGCCAAGCGCACCTTCCAGGCGCTCCGGATGGAGGTCAACGACGAGCTCGCCGTGCTCCGCCGGGCCATCCCCGCGGCCATCGACGCGATCCGGGTCGGCGGCCGCGTCGTCGTCGAGTCCTACCACTCGCTCGAGGACCGGTTGGTCAAGCAGGCCTTCACCGCGGTGACCCGCTCCGAGGCGCCGCCCGACCTCCCGGTCGTGCCCGAGGAGCTGCAGCCGGCGCTCCGGCTCCTCACCCGCGGCGCCGAGCAGGCGAGTGCCGAAGAGGTCGCCACGAACCCCCGCGCCGCGTCGGTCCGGCTGCGCGCGGTCGAACGCATCAAGTCGAGTGGAGCAGCAGCATGAATACCCAACGAAATTCTGCGCAGGGGCGCTCCGCGCGGCGGACGCACAATCCCGGCGGGGCTCGAAAGGCATGAGCACTCCGGCCCTTCAGCTCCGCGAGCGGTTCCCCCGGCTCGCCGAGGACGTCGTCGCCCGCGCCCGGCTCACCGTCGTACCCCGCCGCCGGGTCCGCGCCGCCCGGATGCCGTTCGTGACCCTGGTCAGCCTGGTCCTGCTCGGCGGTGTGGTCGGCCTGCTCTGCTTCAACACCCAGATGCAGCAGGCATCGTTCGCGGCCACCTCCCTGGAGACCGAGGCGAACAACCTGGCCGCCCGGCAGCAGACCCTGCACAGCGAGCTCCAGACGCTCAACGACCCCCAGCACCTCGCTGCCCAGGCCCAGAGCCTCGGGATGGTCGTGGGCGAGAGCGCCTGCACCGTCCGGCTGGCCAGCCGGACGACCCAGAGCGACTGCGCGCCGGCCACCGCCGCCAACACCCCGCCGCTCCTGGCTCGCCCGCCCAAGAAGCCGAACGTGCTCGATCCGAAGCCGGTCGTCGTCGAGGTCGCGCCCGCGCCTGGTTCCGGGGGCGGCGGAGGCCACCACGGCCACCGCGGCGGCGGCCCCAGCCAGCACGACACGGGCCGCGGCTGACCCGAACCGGGCCTCGGACCCAGCAAGATGGGCCCCACCTCTCCCACCAGTCACACCAACCCCACAGACCACAAGAGAGAACCCGTGCCGCGCAACCGCTCCCGCCGTCCGGCGGCCCGACCCACCGAGGCCGGTGCTGCTCCGCTGCGGCGCGGAAGTCGGCGGGGCTCGCCGCAGGTCCGCCTGCGCGTCGGCTTCGTACTGATCGCGATGGTGCTCTCGCTGTTCGGGGCCCGGCTGGTGCAGCTGCAGGGGCTCGACCCCGAGCAGTACGCCGAGATGGCTGCGGCCGAGGGCACAGTCGAGGTGGTGCTGCCCGCACAACGCGGCGACATCCTCGACCGCAACGGCCAGCCGCTCGCGGCTTCGATAGACGGGCTCATGGTGGTCGGCGACCCGAAGCAGACCGAGGACAAGGCCCCGGAGATCGCCAGGTTCCTGAGCCAGCGGCTCGACGTCGACTACTTCACCGTGCTCAAGCGGCTGCGCGCGAAGGACAGCCGGTTCGAGTACCTCGCCCGCCACGTCCCCTCGACCCTCGCGACCGACGTCCTCCAGGCGGCCGAGGACCACGGCTACAAAGGCCTCTCGACCCGCCGCGACGCGGTCCGCACGTACCCGGGCCACGACGTCGCCGCCAACCTGGTGGGCTTCATGGGCACCGACAAGCCGTACGGCGGCCTGGAGGAGGTCTTCAACAAGGCGCTCTCGGGCACCGACGGCAAGGAGCGCTACGAGGTCGGAGCCGGCAACCGGATCCCGCTCGGCAACAACACCGAGGTGCCGGCCGTCAACGGGCAGGACCTGCACACGACCATCGACCGCGACCTGCAGTGGTACACGCAGCGGGTGCTCCGCCAGGCGGTCGAGGCGTCCGGCGGTTTGTCCGGCCTCGCGATCGTCATGGACTCCCGCACCGGCGAGGTCCTCTCCCTGGCGGACGACCCGACCTTCGACGCCGACGACCCGGGTGCCTCGCCGGTCCGCGACCGCCGGGCTCGCTCGCTCAACCTCTCCTACGAGCCCGGTTCGGTGGAGAAGGTGCTCACGCTGTCCGCGCTCATCGACGCGGGGCAGGTCAACGCGCGGACCAAGCTGCTGGTCCCCGGCGAGCTGCACCGCGAGGATCGTGTGATCCACGACCACTGGGAGCACGGCCTGATCAAGCTGACGCTGGCCGGCGTCCTGGCCAAGTCGTCCAACGTCGGCACGGTGCTGGCCTCAGACCGGTTCGCACCCGGCCAACTGCGCTCCTACCTGACCAAGTTCGGCCTCGGTCAGCCGACCAACGTCGGCCTCGGGGCCGAGTCGCGCGGCAACCTGCCCGACCCGAGCGTGTGGAACGACCAGATCGAGGACCGCATCGACTTCGGCCAGTCCCTGTCGGTCAACGCGATGCAGATGGCCGCCGCGGTCAACACCATCGCCAACCACGGCGTCCGGGTAGACCCGACGCTGATCCAGGGCGAGGCCAGGCGCGACGACGGCATGGAGATCGGCACCGACGTCTCCACCGAGCGCCGAGTGGTCTCCCCGGAGGCGGCGCGGCAGATGACGCTGATGATGGAGCGCACCGTCGACCCGGAGGACGGCGTCGCCCCGCTGGCCCAGGTGCCGGGCTACGTGGTGGCCGGCAAGACCGGTACCGCCCAGCGGGTCGGCACCTGCGGCACCGGCGCCGACGCACACAGCTGCTACGACGGCACCGACACCGTCTCCTTCGCCGGTTTCGCCCCTGCGCAGAACCCCCGGTTCACGATCTACGTCGTCATCCAGGCGCCGAAGATCGCCGGCGCCGGCGGTGGCGCCACGGCGGGCCCGGTGTTCTCCAAGCTGATGGGCTACGCGCTGCAGCGCTACGGCGTCGCGCCGATCAACAAGTTGCAGACCCGGCTCCCCGTCGAGTGGTAGACCCCACTCTGTGCAGTCCGTGACAGCTCCGACCCGGCCCGAGCGGCCGCCCGCGACGCCGCTGGGTGCGCTCGCGGACTGGCTGCGAGCCGCGTCGTACGACGTCACCATCACCGGTGACCCGGCCACGGTGGTCACCGGCCTCACCCTCAGCTCGCAGCGCAGCTTCCCCGGCGACCTGTACGCCGCGCTGCCCGGCTCCCGCGCCCACGGGATGGCCTATGCCGCCGATGCCCTGGCCGCGGGAGCGGTGGCACTGCTGTCCGACCCGGCCGGAGCCGCCGTAGCGCCACCGGGGGTCCCGAGGCTCATCGTCGCGGAGCCGCGCCGGCTGCTCGGCCGGCTGGCCGCGCACGTCTACGGCGACCCCGCCACCGCGATGCGCACCATCGGAGTGACCGGCACGCAGGGCAAGACCACCACCACCCGCCTGGCCGAGGGCGGGCTGCAGCGGGCCGGGGTGCGGGCCGGCGTGATCGGGACGGTCGGCACCCGGATCGCGGGCGAGGAGGTGAAGACCATCCTGACCACGCCGGAGGCTCCGGACCTGCACGCGCTGTTCGCAGTGATGCGGGAGCGCGGCGTCACCGCCTGCGCCATGGAGGTGAGCAGCCACGCGCTGGTCATGGGCCGGGTGGACGGCGTCGTCTTCGACGTGGCCGTCTTCCTCAACCTCGGCCGCGACCACCTGGACTTCCACGTCGACGAGGAGGACTACTACCGGGCCAAGGCGTCCCTGTTCACGCCCGAGCGGGCGCGGCTGGCCCTGGTCTGTGTCGACGACGAGCACGGCCGGCGCCTGGCCGGCGAGGTCACGTTGCCGGTGCGCACGTTCTCCGCCCGGGGTCGCGACGCCGACTGGACCGTCGCCGACCTGGCTGCCGGACCTCAGGGCACGACCTTCCGGGTGCTCGGGCCCGGCGTCGACGCCTGGGGCGGCGTGCCGCTGCCCGGAGCCTTCAACGTCGCCAACGCCCTGGCCGCCGTGGCGGCGTGCGGCGAGGCCGGGCTGGACGCCGCGGCGGTGGCGCAGGCGATCGCCGCCGGTGAGGGCGTGCCGGGCCGGCTCGAGCGGATCGAGGCCGGGCAGCCCTTCACCGTCGTCGTCGACTACGCCCACAAGCCGGACGCCGTCCAGGCCGTGCTCGAGAGCCTGCGCCCGCTCACCAGCGGTCGGCTGCTCGTCGTGCTCGGCGCAGGCGGGGACCGCGACCCCGGCAAGCGACCGATCATGGGGGCGGCGGCCGCGCGGCTCGGCGACGTCGTGGTGGTGACCGACGACAACCCGCGGACCGAGAACGCCGCCGCGATCCGGGCCGCGGTGCTCGAAGGCGCCCGGACGGGTACCGCCGAAGTGATCGAGGAGGGCGACCGCCGGGAGGCGATCGCCACGACGCTGGCGCTGGCGCAGCCCGGCGACATCGTGGTGGTGGCGGGGAAGGGTCACGAGACCGGTCAGGAGGTCGACGGGGTCGTGCACCCGTTCGACGACCGCGACGTCGTGCGCGACCTGCTGGCCACCGATGACCAGGGGAAGACGTAGGGCAACCGGGCCACGGCGGGCCGCGTCGGACTCCGGAGCGGCGTACGGAATCATGGGCCAGCGGTCGGGGTCGTCATTGAAAGGGAGCGGATGAGAGCCATCCTGCTGAGCGGCGCCTTCGCGCTCCTTGTGTCCCTCCTCGGCACCCGGGTGGCGATCAACCAGTTCCGCAGGCTCGGGTTCGGCCAACAGATCCGCGACGACGGCCCGACCAGCCACCACACCAAGATGGGCACCCCGACCATGGGTGGTGTCGTGATCATCCTGGCGACGCTCTCCGGCTACTTCCTCGCCAAGCTGATCACCATGAGCGCCCCGACGGGCTCGGCGCTGCTGCTGCTGTTCCTGTTCGTCGGGCTCGGCGCGGTCGGCTTCCTCGACGACTACATCAAGATCTCCCGCCAACGCAGCCTCGGCCTGCGCAGCAAGGCCAAGATGATCGGACAGACCGTGGTGGCGCTGGTCTTCGGTGGCCTGGCCCTGTCGCCCTGGCTCGAGGACGAGAACGGCATCACCCCGGCGTCGAAGCACATCTCCTTCATCCGCGACCTGGACGGCTTCGCGCTGCCGACGGTGGTGGTGATGCTGCTGATCTGGTTCATCGTCACCGCCACCAGCAACGGTGTGAACCTCACCGACGGCCTCGACGGGCTGGCCGCCGGCGCGTCGATGATGGTCTTCGGCGCCTACATGCTGGTCAACATCTGGCAGAACAACCAGTCCTGCGCCTCGTCCACCCTGGACCCCGACAACGTGAGCCTCTGCTACACCGTCCGCGACCCGCTCGACCTGGCGGTGGTGGCGGCCGCGCTCACGGGCGCCTGCTTCGGGTTCCTCTGGTGGAACGCCCCGCCGGCCGCGATCTTCATGGGCGACACCGGTTCGCTGTCGCTCGGCGGTGCGGTGGCCGGCCTGGCGATCCTGACCCGCACCGAGCTGCTGCTGGTCATCCTGGGCGGGCTGTTCGTCCTCGAGACGGTCTCGGTGGTGCTCCAGGTCACCTGCTTCAAGGTCACCAAGAGGCTGACCGGCCGAGGGCGCCGGATCTTTCGCATCGCGCCGATCCACCACCACTTCGAGATGCTCGGCTGGGAGCAGGTCACCGTGACGATCCGGTTCTGGATCATCACCGGCATCTGCGTGGCCGCCGGGCTCGGCGTCTTCTACGCCCAGTGGGTCAGCGGAATCGGATGACCACCCCACGAAACCGCGAGGCGGGGCCGCTCCGCGCAGGGGGCTCGCGCTTCCGCGGGGACCCCGGAAAATCATGAGCCCCCTGGGTCTGGGCCGGCACGACTCCTGGGCGGGGGTCCGGGCGGTGGTCGCCGGCTTCGGCGTCTCCGGGTTCGCCGCCGCCGACAACCTGCTGCACCTCGGGGCCACCGTCACCGCCCTGGACGAGACGGCGGACGCTCCTGACGGGCGCGCGGCCAAGGCCGAGCTGCTCGAGGTCCTCGGGGCCTCGATCCGGCTCGGCCCGGGCGCCACCGCGACCCTTCCGGACGACGTCGACCTGCTGGTGACCTCGCCCGGCTGGAAGCCGGAAGCCCCGCTCCTGGCCCAGGCGCGCGCCCGCGGCGTACCGGTGTGGGGAGAGGTCGAGCTGGCCTGGCGGCTGCGCGACCCGGACCACGACACGCCGTGGCTCGCGGTCACCGGGACCAACGGCAAGACCACCACGGTGCAGATGCTCGACGCGATCCTGCGCGCCGCTGGGCGCCGCAGCGTCGCGGCCGGCAACGTCGGGCTGCCGCTGGTCGAGGCGGTCATGGACCCCGAGCCGTACGACGTGCTGGCGGTCGAGCTGTCCAGCTTCCAGTTGCACTACACCGACTCGATGAGCTGCCAGGCGGCCGCCGTCCTCAACGTGGCCGAGGACCACCTCGACTGGTACGGCTCGATGGCGGCGTACGCGCGGGACAAGGGCCGCATCTACGAGCGGGTCCAGCGGGCCTGCGTCTACAACGTCGCCGACCCCGCCACCGAGGAGCTGGTCCGCAGGGCCGACGTGGTCGAGGGGGCACGGGCGATCGGCTTCACGCTCGGCATGCCCGGTGTGGGGATGGTCGGCGTGGTCGAGGACATCCTGGCCGACCGGGCGTTCGTCGAGGAACGGGAGACCAGCGCCGCCGAGCTCTGCACGCTGGCCGACCTCACCCCTCCGGGCGCCAGCGGCCCGGCGCCGCACACCGTCCAGAACGCCCTGGCCGCCGCCGCGCTGGCCCGCGCCCACGGCGTGGACCAGGTCGCGGTGCGGGACGGCCTGCGTGGCTTCCGGCCCGACGGCCACCGCATCGCGCTGGTGGCCGTCCAGGACGGTGTGGCCTGGGTCGACGACTCCAAGGCCACCAACCCGCATGCGGCGCGGGCCTCGCTGCTCGCCTACGACCCGGTGGTCTGGGTGGCCGGTGGGCTGGCCAAGGGCGCGTCGTTCGACGACCTGGTCCGCACCGTGGCGGGCCGGCTGCGTGGGGTCGTGCTCGTCGGCCGCGACCGCGACGTGATCGCGCAGGCACTTGCGCGACACGCACCGGATGTCCGGGTCATTCAGATCGGTACCGGTGAGACTGCTGTGGCAGAAGGTGACCATGCGTCTGGTGAGGCAACTCCGATGCGACGCGCCGTGGCCGCCGCGGCCGAGCTGGCTCGGCCCGGGGACACCGTGCTCCTCGCCCCGGGCTGCGCCTCGCAGGACCTGTTCACCGACTACAAGGCCCGGGGCGACGCGTTCGCCGCGGCGGTGCAGGAGCTGACCGGCCAGGAGTGAGCGGAAAGGGACCCGCGACGTCGATGACCACCGCGAACCCCGAGCGCACCCGCGTCCGCCGCTTCGAGCTGCCCGCGCGGCCCGCGCGGCTGCGGCTGCGCCGTCGGCTCGCCCACGTGGTGGCCACCGAGTCCCCCGTCCGCCCGCGCAGCTGGTTCGCCTCGCTGCGCGCCGCCCTGGACCGGCCGCTGACGTCCTACTACCTGCTGCTGGGCGCCTCGGCCCTGCTGCTCACCATCGGGCTGATCATGGTGCTGAGCGCCAGCAGCGTCTACTCCTACGAGCACTACCACGGTGACTCCTACGCCGTGGTCCGTCGCCAGCTGGTCTGGGTGCTCATCGGCCTGCCGCTGGGCTGGCTGGCCAGCCGGCTGCCGCACCGGCTGATCCGCCGACTGGCCTACCCCGGCTTCTCGCTGTCGCTGGTGCTGCTCCTGCTGACCGCGTTCCTGGGTGTCCGCATCAACGGCAACCAGAACTGGCTGGCCGTCGGGCCGGTCCAGATCCAGCCCTCCGAGATCGCCAAGCTCGCGATGGTGATCTGGGCGGCGCACATCTACGCCAACAAGGAGCGCCGGCTCGACAGCACCCACGAGATCATCGTCCCGGTTGTGCCGGGCATGGTCCTGGCCACCGGCCTGGTCGTGCTGGGCAACGACCTCGGCACCGCGCTGGTGCTGGTCGCGCTGCTCTTCGGCGAGCTCTGGGTGGTCGGCGCGCCGCGGCGCTTCTTCATGATCATGTTCTCGTTCGTGGCCGTGGTCCTGCTGGCCCTCGTCGCGACCAACGCCGAGCGACTGGGCCGGATCACCAACTTCACCAACCCGTTCAACGACTACTCCGGCCGAGGCTGGCAGCCCGCGCACGGCCTCTACGCGCTCTCGACCGGCGGCCTGTTCGGCCAGGGAATCGGCGCGAGCCAGCAGAAGTGGGGCGACCTGCCAGAGGCCCACACCGACTTCATCTTCGCGGTGCTGGGGGAGGAGCTGGGCCTGGCCGGCACGTTGCTGGTGGTGCTGCTCTTCCTCACCATCGCGTTCGCGGCCCTGCGGATCGCTCGGCACACCGCCGACCCGTTCGTCCGCTACACCTCGTTCGGCATCGTGGTCTGGCTGGTCGGCCAGATGATCATCAACGTCGGCATGGTGCTGGCCCTGCTTCCTGTGATCGGCATCCCGCTGCCGCTGATCTCGTACGGCGGGTCGTCGCTCCTCCCGTCGCTGGTCGCGCTCGGCCTGCTGGTCGGCTTCGCCCGGCGCGAGCCGGAGGCGGCCCGGGCGCTGGCCCAGCGCCGAAAGTTGCGCTCGGCCGGACTGTCGGCGCGCTGATCAGGCCTGTCACTCCCGGCCTCCTAGTCTTTCCAGCGATGCGCATCCTGCTCGCCGGCGGCGGCACCGCCGGGCACACGTCCCCGCTGCTGGCCACGGCCGACGCCCTGCGCCGGCTCGAGCCCGGCGTGGAGATCACCTGCCTGGGGACGCCCCGGGGGCTGGAGAACCGTGTCGTCCCCGAGGCCGGCTACCCGTTGGAGCTGATCCCCCCGGTGCCCCTGCCCCGGAGGCCGTCGCTGGACCTGCTGCGGGTCCCCGGGCGGCTGCGTGGCGCCGTGAAGGAGGCGCAAGCCGTCCTCGACCGGGTCCGACCCGACGTGCTGGTGGGCTACGGCGGCTACGTCTCGGTGCCGGCGTACATCGCCGCCCGTCGTGCCAAGGTGCCCGTGGTCGTGCACGAGCAGAACTCGTTGCCCGGGCTGGCCAACAAGGTCGGCGCCCGGATCGCGCGGCGGGTCGCGGTGAGCTTCCCTGACACCCCCCTCCCGCACGCGGAGTACGTCGGGCTGCCGATCCGCACCATGATCTCCCGGCTCGACCGCGCCGCGCTGCGCCCCGAGGCCCGGGCGTTCTTCGGTCTCGACCCCGAGCGGCCCACGCTGGTCGTGACCGGCGGCTCGCAGGGCGCGCGCAACGTCAACACGGCGATCGCGGGCGCGGCCCGTGCGCTCGGTGAGGCCGGGGTGCAGGTGCTGCACGTCGTCGGACCCAAGAACGACGTGGTGCCCCAGGACGGGGTCCTTCGAGGCTCGCAAGCTCGCACCTCGGGAGAACTGCCCCCGTACATCACGGTCGGCTTCGTGGACCGGATGGACCTCGCCCTGGCGGCCGCGGACCTCATGGTCTGCCGGGCCGGGGCGTCCAGCGTGACCGAGGCGGCCGCGGTCGGCCTGCCGGCCATCTTCGTGCCGCTCCCGATCGGCAACGGCGAGCAGCCGCGCAACGCCCAGCCGGTGGTCGACGCGGGGGGAGCCATCATGGTCACCGACGCGGAGTTCACGTCGGCCTGGGTGACCGCGAACGTGCCGCCGCTGGTCACGGACGCGGGGCGGCTGGCCGCCATGGGCGCCGCCGCCTCGGCCAGGATCCCGCGCGATGCCGACGAGAAGCTGGCCCGGATCGTGCTGGAGACCGCCGGCGCGGGGGCGGCCCGATGAAGGTGGCCGTGCCCGACGAGCTGCTGCCCGCCCACCGCCTCGGCCACGTGCACTTCGTCGGTATCGGCGGGGCCGGGCTGTCCGCGATCGCGCGGATCATGCTGGCCCGCGGCATCCGGGTCAGCGGCAGCGACGGCGTCGAGTCGCCGACCCTGGACGCGCTGCGGGTGCTCGGTGCGCGCGTGCACGTCGGCCACTCCGCGGACCAGCTCGGCGACGCCGACACCGTGGTCGTGTCCACCGCGGTGCGGGACGACAACCCCGAGTACACCGCCGCTCTCGCCCGCGGGCTGAGGGTGCTGCCCCGGTCGGCGGCGCTCGCCTCGGTGATGGCCGGACGGCGGGTGCTCGCGGTGGCCGGCACCCACGGCAAGACCACGACCACTGCGCTGCTCGCTGCCGCTCTGGAGGCGGCCGGCGCCGACCCGACGTACGCCATCGGTGCGGACCTGGCCGCCAGCGGCAGCAACGCCGGGGAGGGGACCGGCGAGCTGTTCGTGGCCGAGGCCGACGAGAGCGACGGCGCCTTCCTCCACTACGCGCCGTACGCCGCCATCGTGACCAACATCGAGGCCGACCACCTCGACCACTGGCTGACCGAGGAGGCCTACGCGCACGCGTTCGACGACTTCGCGACGACGGTCGACCCCGCGGGCTTCCTGGTCTGCTGCGTGGACGACCCGGGAGCCGCCGCGCTGGCCGACCGACAGGCCAGGGCGGGGCGTCGCGTGGTGACGGTCTCGACGCGGGCCGGCGCCGCCGACGTCGGGCCGGAGGCTCTGGCGGGCACCGAGCTGTGGTCGCCGGGCGACCACTACGTGGCCGACGCCTTGCTGGCCCTGGCCGCCGGCCGGACCCTGGGCTACCCCGACGCCGACCTGCTGCGCGGGGTCGGCTCGTTCACCGGCACCCGGCGGCGGATGGAGCGCAAGGGCGAGGCCGGCGGCGTACGCGTCTACGACAGCTATGCCCACCACCCGACCGAGATCACCGGTGACCTCGCCGCTGCGCGCGCCCTGGCCGGGAGCGGCCGGCTCGTCGTCGTCTTCCAGCCCCACCTGGTCTCCCGCACCCGTGCGTTCGGGCCGGCGATGGGCGCGGCGCTGGGCGCCGCCGACGAGGTCGTGGTCTGCGACGTCTACCTGGCTCGTGAGGACGCCGACCCCGAAGTGACGGGTGCGCTCGTCGCGGACGCCGTACCCCTGCCTCCCGAGCGCGTCGCCTACGTGCCCGACCTGGGCGACGTCCCCGCCGCCCTGGTCGCCCGGGTGCGCCCCCACGACCTGGTGCTGACCCTCGGCGCCGGCAGCGTCACCGAGGTGGGTCCGCGCGTGCTCGAGCTCCTGGGTGGTGTGGATGCCTAGTCTGCGGCGCCCGGCGTCGGAGGCCCCGGGCGATGCGGCCGTCGACCGGACCACCAGGCGCACCCGGCGCCGGTTCGCGCGCCGCCAGTGGCGTCGCCGCTGGCTGGCCTGGCGCTACGTCCTGGTCGTCGTGGTCGTCGCCGCCCTCGTGGGCGGTGGCATCTACGCGGTCTACTACTCGAAGTGGCTGGCCGTCGAGGACATCGAGGTGAGCGGTGCCCAGACGGTCACCGCCGGCGACATCCGGGCGCGCTCCGGCATCGACGACGGGGAGCCGCTCATGCGGGTCGACCTGGCCGGTGCCGAGCGCCGGATCGGCGCCCTGGCGGTGGTGAAGACCGTCTCGGTGACCAGGCAGTGGCCACACGGCGTCCTGATCTCGATCCAGGAGCGGGTGCCCATCGCGGTGGTGGACATCGGCGGACAGCTGCGGGGCATGGACGAGGACGGCGTGGTCTTCCGCTCATACAAGCAGCCGCCGCCCGGCCTGCCTCGGGTCGAGACGTCGATCGGCACGACCTCGGCCGCGCTCAAGGAGGCCGCCAAGGTGATCTCCGCCCTGCCCCAGGAGCTGAGCCTCCAGGTCGACCACGTCGAGGTGAAGTCGGTCGACGAGATCTCGCTGGTGCTCAAGGACGGCCGCGTCGTGGTGTGGGGGAGTGCGGACCAGTCCGACACCAAGGCCGATGTCGTCGAGACCTTGCTGGCCACCGTCCAGGCCCAGGAGTACGACGTCTCGGTCCCGTCCAAGCCGACCACCCGCTAACGACGCTGACCCGTCGTTACTCGTCACGGGTAACGACGGCTCGGCATCAACTCGACGCTGACCCGTCGCTACTCGTCACGGGTAACGACGGGTCGGCGGGGGCCTGTGGACGGTTTCTGGATGTTCCTGCCGCGTGTCGCCGCCGGTGGAGGCACGCCGATGCCTACTGTCATCGGCACGCAGAGGTTGACATAACTATAACCCTCAGCCTGAGGGTGACGGTTGACCCAGAGGAGCCAGAGAGGGCGGAGCCGTGGCAGCAGCACAGAACTCCCTGGCGATC
>Ga0136846_1226452_pt1 | contig 15284 bp, 12 predicted proteins | sample HopSoiMetagenom2_FD_96841 | JGI IMG/M metagenome (GOLD analysis project Ga0136846, IMG submission 96841) | Grasslands soil microbial communities from Hopland, California, USA - 2 Assembly 2016 (version 4) | ecosystem: Environmental > Terrestrial > Soil > Grasslands | place: USA: Hopland... | reverse complement strand
TTTGGCCTCGTCGAGCACCGCCACCACGTCCGGAGATGCGCCGGACTGCGAGATCCCGATCACCGCTGCCGGGCCGAGATCCGGCGGCGCGTCGTAGACGGTGTACAGCGACGGCGTCGCGAACGCGACCGTCAGCCGGTTGACGGTGCCGAAGAGGTACTGCAGGTAGCGCGCGACGTTGCTCGAGCTGCCGCGGGAGACGATCAGGAGGTAGTTGATGTCGTCGCGTATGAGGCCGCGCGCGATCTCCGTCGCGTGCGCGGTCTCGGCCGCGAGGAAGCGCTCGAGTGCGGCCGGCTGCTCGCGGAGCTCGGTCTCAACCCACGACATCGGCGACCGCCTCCCTGACCACGCCGTGCGCGGCGCTTAGCCGCGACCGTGCAGTGTCGACGTCGACTCCGGCGAGCAGCGACACGATCGCCACCTTCGCGTCCCCGTTCGCCGCGGACATCGCCTGCGCAACGTCGGCCTCGGGTGCCGACGTCGCGATCGCCACGGCCGTGCGCGCGCGCTCGCGCAGCTTCTCGTTCGAGGCCTGCACGTCGACCATGAGATTCCCGAAGGTCTTGCCGAGCTTGACCATCGCCACGGTCGAGATCGTGTTCAGGACGAGCTTTTGCGCGGTGCCCGCCTTCATGCGTGTGGAACCGGAGATCACCTCCGGGCCGACGTCGACCTCGATCGGAATGTCCGCCGTCCGCGCGAGCTGGGACCCGCGCACGCACGTGAGCGCAAGCGTGAAGGCACCCGCCTCGCGCGCGCGCTCGAGCGCGCCGACCGTATAGGGCGTGCGACCGCTGGCGCTGACACCCAGCACGACGTCTCGCTCGCCGACGTCCAGTCGAGCCAGCTCGGCGTCGTCCTCCTCGGCGTCGACGTCCGTCGTCACCGACTGGATCAGATCAGTCGAGAAGGTGGGTCCGCACTCGGCCGCGTCCGCGGCCGCGATGCGGCCCGACGTACCGGCGCCCACGTAGACGAGGCGGCCCCCTTTCCGGAGCCGCTCCGTGATCGCGTCGATTGCGGCCGCGATGTCGGACGTCGCCGCAGCCACGCCGGCCGCCACGGTCGAGTCCTCCACGTTGATCAGACGGACGAGATCGGCGGTCGGGCGCAGGTCCAGTTCCGCGCGTCGCGTCAGCGCGTGGGTTACGGCGTCCCACACCAGCGGCGAGTCCGGTGTCGCCAAGTGCGTCATGTGTCCGCACGCCTCGTAGCCCCAGGTCCAGAGATCCTCGATGCCGGCCGCGCGGGCCGCCTCGATCGCGTGCTCGAGGTCAGGGATGTCCTCGCGTGTCAGGCCGAAGCTCGGCAGCCAGAGCTGCGCCCGCACGCCGTGTCGTGCTGCGGTCTCCGCGAGCAGCGACGCGAAGCGCCCCACGAACGAGCCGGCAGGCTCGTCGAAGTTCTTCCAGTATGGGTCCGTCGCGAACACGCTCAAGCCCGGCAGCGCGGCCACGGCATCCCAATCGCTGACGCCGTGCGACCCCTCTGTCAGCGGCAGCAGGCAGATCGTGTTCTTGCCTCCCTTCGACGCGACGTGTGCCGTCATCTCGCGCAGGAAGTCGACGAGCGACGCCTCGCGGAAAGCCTGCGTCGGCGTGCCGCCCGCAAGCTCGCGGCACACTTCGCAGCAGCACGCCCAGCGCTCGTTGTCGTCGATCCCGACGTGCTCCGGAACGGTCCAGTGCGGCTCGTCCCAGAAGACGTAATCGGTGCCGGCCTCGAGCGCGGCATCGGCCCACTCCTTGCAGAACGAGCGATACAGCGGGTGATTCAGGCAACCCGTCGCGACGCGGCGCCCGTCGTCGAGAACCTGGCACGCGTCGGGGTGCATCGTCACCCACCGGCTCTCGGCCTCGCCGCCGAAGGTGCGGCCGAGCCCCCACGGGCACATCTGCACCTCGAGCCCGAGGTCGTGCGAGGCGGCCACGATCTCGGCCATCGTGCCGCGGTAGTACGCGAGGTCGTTCTCGGAGAACGTGTGCAGCACGGACGTATAGCCCCGCGCGGCGATGTCCTGGAGATCGCTGCGTACGTGTCGCAGGATCCGAACGCCGAAGTACGAGACGCCCGCGCGCGTCATTCCGCAGCCGCGAGCGCGGAGTGCACGAGCACTGGTCGATCGCGGCGCTGCGACAGTTCGGCGACGAGGCGGTAGCGGTCACCGCGGTAGAGGGAGCGAACGAACTCGACGGTCTCGCCGCTCTCGGTCCGACTGGTCCGCTCGAAGAGGAACGCCGGAGAGTGCAGCGGGACGCCGAGCAGCTCCGACTCCTCCTCGTTCGTCACCGTCGGCTCGATGGACTGAGTGCCCGTGAAGATCACCACGCCGTACTCCCGCTCGAGCAGGTCGTAGAACGACGAGTCCTCGAGCAGCTCGCGCGTGAGCCCGGGCACGATCGACGCCGGCACGTGCAACGTCTCGAGCGCCATCGGCTCGCCGTCGGCGAGCCTCAGCCGGCGGATCAGAGTCACGCGCGCGTCGGGCGAGATGTTCAAGGCGCGTCCGACCGCGGCGCCGGCGTGGGTCTCGCGCAGCTCGATCGTCTTGCTCCCGGCCGTCATGCCGCGGCGGCGCATGTCCTCCGAGAACGAGGTCAGGGTCAGCTGCTGGGCGATCTTGGGCTCGCTCACGAACGTGCCGGCGCCGTGGCGACGTTCCAGGTAGCCGTCGCGCACCAGATCGTCGAGCGCGGCGCGGACGGTCAGGCGCGAAATCCCGAGGTCGCTGCTGAGCCGCCGTTCGGAGGGAATCGCCTGCCCCACCTGCAGCTGGTCGATCAGCTCGAGCACCCTCTGCCTGGTCAATACCTGTTTCCGCATCACACCTATGGAAGCACAGGCCACGGCCCATGGTCAAGACCACTCTCCCGCACGCTGCGTGGTTTCCTGGCTCTTGACACAGAGATTGGTCTATGCCAATGTCCCGCCTCGTGGGTGGTGGTCTTAACCAATCCGGGGGCCGAAGAGGCTTCCGGCAGCTCCGGGAGGCGACATGAAGGTTCGTTACCTGGCGGCGGCGTTGCTCGTCGCCATGCTCGCCGTTGCGGCTTCGACCGCAAGCGGCGGGACGTCGCGGAAGCATGCGACGAAGCTCGTGATCTGGCTCCAGAACGATGCACAGAACGGTTGGCCCGAGGCAGTTGCCCTCGCCAACAGAAACTTCAAGGCGCAGCACCCGGACGTCGACGTCGACGTCCAGTACCAGACGTGGGGCACGCATCTGACGAAGTTCGACGCCGCCCTCGCCGGCGGTGACGCTCCGGACGTCATCGAGATGGGTAACACCGAGATGACGAAGTACATGGCCGCGGGTGCGTTCAAGACCCTGACTCAGGGAGCGTTCCCGAACAACAAGACCTGGCTGCAGGGGCTCAAGGGCTCGTGCCAGTTCAACGGCAAGCTCTACGGCGTCCCGTATTACGCCGGGGCGCGCGCCGTGATCTACCGGACCGACCAGTACAAGGCGGCGGGCATCAAGAGCACGCCCAAGAGCCTCGCGCAGTTCATGGCCGACGGCCGCAAGCTGATGAAGAAGTACGGCAAGGACAGCGGCTACTCGGCGGTGTACTTCCCGGGCAAGTACTGGTATTTCGGCATGTCGGTCGTCTACGACTATGGCGGACAGATCGCAGTTCGCAAGGGCGGCAAGTGGAAGGGCGCGCTCAACAGCCCGCGTGCACTCGTCGCACTGAACCAGGTCAAGGCGCTCATGAAGCTGAGCCGGGCGAGCAAGACCGGCGACGAAGCGAACCCGCAGCAAGCGCTCGTCTTCGCGAAGGGCAAGGTCGGCTCGTTCGTCGGCAACGGTTGGGAATGGCCGTATGCGCTCGACGAGAAGCTCGGCAACCCGGCCCTGTCTAGCTCGATGAACGCGTATCCCATGCCCAGCCACTCGAAGGGCAAGTTCATGTCGACCTTCCTCGGCGGCTCCGACCTCGCAGTTCCGGTGACAACGAAGAACCAGGGCCTCGCGGCTGACTGGATCAAGGCGTTCACCAGTACGGCTTCGGAGAGCGAGATCGCGAAGGCGGGCAACATCGCCAACACGACGAAGCTCCTCGCGTTCAACGCGTCGAACCCGAAGCTGGCACCGTTCGCCAAGGCGGCGAAGTTCAGCTGGTTCGTCCCCACGAGCCCCAACTGGGCCAACGTGGAGAATGCGAACGTCCTGCAGACCATGCTCGTCAAGATCGCAACCGGTCGCGCGTCCGTGAAAGCCGCGGCCACAAGCGCCAGTAATCAGATCACGAGGATCCTGAACACCGGCGCGTGAGTCGCCTCGCGCCCGAAGGAGCTGCTGTGGCGTCCGTCGCCGAGAGTGGGGTCATCCCCGCTTCTCGGCGGCGGCGCTTCAGCCGGCGCCGTTTCGGGCAGGCGACCGCTCCCTATGTGCTGCTGGCGCCGGCAGCGGCGGTGATCGGCGTCGTCCTGGCCTACCCGCTCTACCTGCTCGTCAAGATGTCATTCGAGAAGTACGGCTTGTTCGAGCTGATCCGCCACAAGGGCCGCTGGGTCGGAACGGACAACTACGCGTCGATCTTCCAAGACGCCGAGTTCTGGCGGGTAGTCGTACGGACGTTTCTCTTTACCGTCGTCTGCGTCTCGTTGACGATGATTCTCGGCACTGCGATCGCGATGTTGCTGTTGCAGGTCAGCCGTTGGGTGCGCATCGCCCTCACGACCGGCCTGGTGCTCGTCTGGGCCGTCCCGGTGATCGTCGCCGTCAACATCTGGCGCTGGATGATCGACTATCAGTTCGGCGTCGCGAACTGGGCGTTGACGAAGCTGCACTTCGGCAACTTCGAGCGGCACGACTGGTTCGCAAACCCGTGGAGCGGCTTCGGCGTGTTCACCTTGTTGATCGTCTGGGGTGCGATCCCGTTTGTGGCGATCACCGTGTACGCGGGCCTCGCGCAGGTCCCGCACGAGCTGCTCGAGGCGGCGGCGATCGACGGCGCCAAGCCGTGGGCTGTCTTCCGCGAGGTGACGCTACCGCTGCTGAAGCCGATCCTCGTCATCCTCACGAGCCTGTCGATCATCTGGGACTTCCAGGTCTTCCAGCAGATCTGGGTGATGCTCGACTCGAGGCCGACGAGCGACTACTACACGATGGCGATCTACGCCTTCCACCAGTCGTTCCAGATCAGCGAGTACGGGCTCGGCGCTGCGATCGCGGTCGTGATGGTCATGTTCATGTTCCTGGCGACGCTCGTATACCTGCGCCAGATGCTGAGAACGGGCGAGGTGCATTGAGCTCCGTCACGCAGATCGCGCCGACGCCGGTGGCGCCGGTCGTCACGCGCCCCCGCAGCCGCAAGCGCGTGCGCAAGTTCGGCTGGAATGCGCTCGCGCTCGTCGTCCTCTTCGTCATGGTCTTCCCCGTCTACTGGATGATCTCGACGGCGTTCAAGCCGGGCCACGACATCCTGAGCTTCACGCCGCAGTGGGTTCCTGCGCATCCGACGCTGTCGAACTTCACCGACGCGATCCACCAGCAGTTCTTCTGGAACGCGGTCAAGAACAGCTTGATCGTCACGAGCGTCGTCGTTCTGCTCTCGCTCGTGCTGGCATTCCTCGCCGCGCTCGCGTTGGCAAAGTTCAGCTTCTACGGGCGCAAGCCGTTCATCGTGGTGATCCTGGGCGTGCAGATGGTTCCGCTCGCAGCGTTGATCATCCCGCTCTACATCATGATGTCGCGCGTCCACCAGGTCGACAAGCTGTCGGGAGTGATCGTCATGTACCTGACGTTCGTCCTGCCGTTTGCCGTCTGGACATTGCGCGGCTTCCTGCTCGGCGTCCCGAAGGAGCTCGAGGAGTCGGCGATGGTCGACGGAGCAACCCGCTTCGGCGCTTTCGTCAGGATCCTCCTGCCGCTGCTCGGGCCGGGGCTCGTCGCGACCTCGATCTTCGCCTTCATCCAGGCATGGAACGAGTTCATCATCGCCTACGTCTTCCTGCACACGCCCGAGAAGCAGACGCTGATGGTGTGGCTCGCGTCGTTCACGACTCTGCGAGGCACCGACTGGGGACCGCTGATGGCTGGTGCAACCCTGTGCTCGCTGCCGGTGATCGTCTTTTTCGTTCTCGTCCAGCGGAAGATCGCGTTCGGCCTCACCGCGGGAGCCGTAAAAGGCTGATGGCGCAGATCGAGTTCATTCACGTCAGCAAGTCGTACGGCGACACGCCGGCGGTGCGCGACCTGAACTTGCAAGTGGACGAGGGTGAGTTCGTCGTTCTCGTCGGGCCGTCCGGCTGCGGGAAGACGACTGCGTTGCGCATGGTCGCAGGCCTCGAGGAGATCACGGGAGGCGAGATCCGCATCGGCGATCGCATCGTCAACGAGCTCGCGCCGCGCGACCGCGACATCGCGATGGTCTTCCAGAACTACGCCCTCTATCCGCACAAGACGGTGTACGAGAATCTCGCGTTCGGGCTCCGCATGCGCAAGGTCCCGAAGGCGCAACAGCGCGAGCGGGTGGAAGACATCGCGCGCAAGCTCGGCCTGGCCGACATGCTCGATCGCCGACCGGCGCAGCTCTCCGGCGGACAGCGCCAGCGTGTTGCAATGGGCCGCGCAATTGTGCGCGAGCCGAAGGCGTTCCTGATGGACGAGCCGCTCTCGAATCTCGACGCGAAGCTCCGCGTCCAGATGCGCGCCGAGATCGCGCGCATCCAGAAGGCGCTCGAGGTGACGACGCTCTATGTCACGCACGACCAGGTCGAAGCCATGACCATGGGCGACCGCGTCGCCGTCATGCGTGACGGGATCCTGCAACAGGTCGACACGCCGCAGCGTCTCTACGACGCGCCGGCGAATCTCTTCGTGGCGAGCTTCGTCGGCTCTCCGCCGATGAACCTGTTCGAGGCCGACGTCGACAAGGACGGTGCGCGCCTCCTGTTCGGGCCGACGCAACTCGATCTCGGCGGACGCTCCCTGCCGGAGCTTGCCGGCCGGCGCATCGCGGTCGGCATCCGCCCCGAAGAAGTGCGCGAAGCGTCGGGCTGGGACGGCGCACGTGTCCGCGGACGCGTGCTCCTCGTCGAAGCGCTCGGCGCCGAGCAACTCGTGCACATCGAGGTCGCCGCAGCGCCGCTCGAGCGGGCAGATCTCGTCGATGCCGCGGGCCAACCCCCTGGACCCTCCCTCGGCGTCGAGGACCTCGAGCGATCGGTGACCCTCCTCGGCCGCTTCGACCGGCACCTCCTCCTCACGCCGGGCGAAGCGGTCGAGGTGGCGATCGACCCGCGCCTCTTGCATTTCTTCGATCTCGAGACCGGTCTCGCGCTGCCGACGGCGGACCTACCCGCTGTCGCCGGAGTGGCGGGGTAACGCATGCGTCTCGGTGTCGGGGCAGCACTGGTCGACGGCGCTCTCGTTCCGGGTGACGTCGAGGTGGCCGACGGGCACATCGCGGCCGTCGGGCTCGCTTCTGCGAACGCGAACGGCATTGCGTCGCCCGGCTTCGTCGACCTCCAGGTGAACGGTTTCGCCGGTGTGGACTTCTTCTCGGCAGACACCGACGGCTACCGCCGGGCAGGGCGTGCGCTCCTCGAGTGCGGCGTCACCGCGTACCAGCCGACCTTCATCACGTCGCCCGAGGAGGAGCTGGTCGAGGCGCTCGCAGAGGTGCCCGTGAATGGCTCGATACCGCACGTGTTGGGTGCGCATCTGGAAGGTCCCTTCATCTCGGCGGAACGTCTCGGAACGCACCCGGCGGACGCCCGCCGCGATCCGGATCTCGCCCTCCTGAAACGGCTGCTCGCGGCCGGCCATGTCAGCCACATCACGCTCGCGCCCGAGCTGCCTGGTGCACTCGAGCTCGTCGATCTCCTGCACAGACGCGGCGTCACCGTGTCGTGCGGGCACTCCGATGCGACCGCCGCAGAGGCGCGCGAGGCGTTCGCACGCGGAGCGAAGACGGTCACGCACATCTTCAACGCCATGCGACCGTTTGCCGCGCGAGAGCCGGGGCTGGCAGGCGCGGCGCTCGTCGCGGACGAGGTCTTCGTGCAGGTGATCCTGGACGGCGTGCATCTCGCCGACGACTCGGCGCGGCTCGTGTGGCAGGCCGCGGCGGGTCGCGTCGCGATCGTGACCGACGCGATCGCGGCTGCACATGCCGGTGACGGCACGTACACGCTTGCGGGCGTCGACTTCGAGGTCGAGGACGGAGTCGCTCGGAACGCGGACCGCGTCCTCGCGGGAAGCACGGTGTGCATGATCGATGCGGTGCGGAACCTCGTCAGCCTGGGTGCCGACGTGCAGGACGCGTTGACAGCGGCGAGCGCTATTCCGGCGCGTATCGCAGGACGGCCTGAGCTCGGGACGATTGCACGCGGATCTCGGGCCGACGTGGTTGTGCTCGACGAGTCCCTCGAGATCACGCGAGTGCTCGTACGTGGCGAAGACGCGCTCGTCTAGCCGCCGTCGTCTTCTTCGATCCAAGTTCGAATCTCGTGCCATTTCCCGTCGGCGCCCGGCAGGCGGCTGACGTAGCGCTCGAGGCTCACGCGTCTGTCATTGAGCGCACCGGCGACGCATGCCAAGGCGAAGCCGCCGAATGCGATCGCCAGCAACAACCCTTTGTGCTCCTTTGACAAGAAGCCCACACTGACGCCGCCGAAGAAGAAGAGCCCAGCCACGAGACGCAAGACGCGGTCGACGAGGCGAGGGCCACCGCCGACCGCCGTTCTGTCGAGGAGGTCGGCGTTCCCGTTTACGTCGACCCAGTAATGCTCGAAGCGATTCGACGTGCCGGCGTAAGCTTCGATCGTCCGGCCGCCGACGTCACGGACGAGCGCCACTCCCTCGTGGGCGTCGGCCAGCTCCTCGACCGCCCGTAACTGTGCACTGCTGCGCGGTTGCCACCCATTGAGATTCGTCGGCTCGTACCAGCTGGCGTTCTTTCCGTAGAGCCGCTTGACACGGCTGTCGATGTCGCGCGCCCCGGAATGCAGGATCATCCCGGCCGCCAACAGGGCAAAGCCGGAGAGGATGATGATCATCCCGAGAGGATGCTCGCCCTGACCGTCGGCGTCCTGGATCCCGATGAAGATTGCAGTGCCCAGGAAGAGCACGAGCCCGACGATCGCCGTAGGTCCGGCCCACCGTCGTTTCGGAGGTGTCGGGGGCGCGAGCGGCGACGTGGCTCCGTCCGGCTCCACGCGCAGACGTTCGAGTTGTCCACGCTTGTCGAGCGTGGCGACCTCGACCGCTCGGTCGGGTAGCTCGCGCCAGCGTGCGCGGCCTTCGGCCTCCTTGTACAAGAGCGAGGTCGTCGCCGCGGCGGCGGTGCTCGAGCTCGGTGACCGGAAGACCCTTTGGGACAAGAAATACTCCCGTGCAATCCGCACGGAAGCACCGTCCGTGCTGGATGGCAACCCTCGGTAGAGGGAGGCGATTAGCCGCTCCGCAGGGTGGACAGGTCCCGGGGATGTCCAACAAGGAGGAGAAATGGCCAAGAAATCCGATTTCACAGACCAGGAGTGGGAGGCGCTGCAGAAGGGCGTCGTCGGTGCGGGCCTGCTCGTCTCGCTGAGCGACCGCGGCTTCTTCGACACGTTCAAGGAGGCGGGGGCACTCGCCAAGCACGTTGCGACCGGCAAGCAGAGCGAGAACGAGCTGATTCGCGATCTCGCCGACGTTCGCGGCACCGGCTTCGGGCTCACATCTTCCCCGGACAAGGTCGAGCAGGAGACGCTCGGCGCGCTGCAGACGGCGAAGGCCGCCCTGGAAGCAAAAGCCCCCGACGACCTGCAGCCGTATCGGGATCTCGTCACGCAGGTGGCCGAGTCCGTTGCGAAGGCGGCCCCGGGAGGCGACGCGGCGGAGAGCGGGGCGATCGAGAAGGTGCGTTCGGCCGTCCAGTAGACACGCGCGACGTTTCTCTAGACGGATCGTCTCGCTCCGTCTACCCTGATCGAGATTTCGAGATCTCGAGGACAAGGGGAGCGAACGTCATGCGAAAGGTTTTCACCGGCTGTGCAGCAGCCCTGGCGATGCTCGTCGTCGCCGGGGCTGCGCTGGGTATCACGAATGGGCGACCCGACGGCAGCGGTCACCCCGAGGTTGGAGCGCTGCTCGCGCAGCAGGCGTTCTCCGACGGGACGTGGGGGGAGTGCACCGGGACGCTGATCGCGCCCAAGGTCTTCCTGACCGCGGAGCACTGCGATCTCGGCGTCAGCCGTGTCGAGGTGACGTTCGCATCGACGTTCGACCGGCAGAAGAGCACGACGTACTGGGGCACCTGGCATGGAGACCCCGCGTACAACCAGACCGCCAGCGATCCTCATGACATCGCGGTCGTGGTGCTCGACAAGGCGGTCAGGGGAATCACGCCGGCCCGGCTCCCGGCTGCGGGCTCGCTCGCTGCGGTGGATGGGAGCCAGCAGTTCACGTCGGTGGGATATGGCGCGCAGTCGGTGACGAACGATCCGGGCGGCCACACGTTTCACTACGCGGACATCCGCTTCGTGGCCGTCGGAACGCTCAACTCGTTGACGAAGTCGTGGCTGCGCATCTCGCAGAACGCGTCGACGGACAACGGCGGGACGTGTTACGGGGATTCCGGCGGGCCGAACTTCCTCGGCGCCGGCGCGACCGAGACCAACATCGTCGCCGGTACGACGATCACGGGCGACACGCCGTGCCGCTCGACGAACGTGGACTACCGGCTCGACACGGAGTCGGCGCGGGCCTTCCTCAGGCCTTATGTGACCCTGCCCTAAGCCCACCTCAAAGACGAAGTCGGTACCGGCGCTCCACCGAGCGGGCGCCGGTACCGAGCGCGACCCGCACGAGCGCCGACACCGCGCCACGAACGCGCGTCTCGTAACGCAGCGAGACAGTGGTGCGCGCGCCGGGCGACAACATCGCTCGCGACTGCGGCTGGAGCCGAGCCACTCGGCGGCCGCGTCTCAGCAGGACCGCCGCGATGCGGCCACGCAGCCGGACGGTCACGTTGCCGTTGTTCACGAGCGAGATGACGATCGTGTGCGCGCGTCGGTGCGCGCTGCCGAGAACGAGTCTCCGCACGACCTGGCCTTCTGTGTGCATCGTCAGCCGCACGCCGAGGCGCACTCGCACGTCGACGCGGCCGCGGGCGAGTGGCTGCGTCGTGACGAGGATGGTCGCGCGACGTTCTCCCGGCTCTGCGCGCCCCCGGGGCGCCGCCCGGACCGTCACCACACCGGAGACGCCGGGGCGCAAGGTCAGGCGACTCGGAACGAGACGGAGCCAGATGCGATCTGCCCAGCGCCGTGTGACGTGCACCACGACCCGCCCCGTCCCGGCGTTGCGAACGCGAATCGTCCTCGAGCCGGGGCCGTCGAGCGCCAGCTTTGCCGGGCTGACCGACAACTGAACTCCTGGTCCTGCCGCGCCCGCACCCGTCGCGACGGGTGCGGGCGCCAGGCCAAGCGTGGTGTACGCCGCGAGGAGGACGAGACGGACCTTCAACGCGCGAGCGCAGTAAAGGTGACGGTCGCCGCGTAGCGGCCGGTCGGCACCAGCGGCAGCGGTGACGCGAAGCCGACATTTGTGAGCCAGACGTCGCCGCCCGCGCCGCTCGGCGCGGACTTGCTGCCGATGCTCAATCCGGCCGCAGGGCTGACGGGAATCGGCACCAGCGCTCCGCCGCTCAGGGCGCCGGCAAGCGTTGCTCCGGAAGGCGCGCTCGCCGACAGCGCCAGCGGGAGGTCCGCAGGCGCGAACGCCGTGCGCGCACTCGTCAGCGTGTAACCGGCGGCGTTGTTGCTGGAGACCGTGACGCGCTCCGGGAGCGCCGTCGGCCGTTCACCTGCGGCGAAGGTGCCGAAGCTCAGCGAGGGACGGTCGAGCGACACGGACAACACCGAGCCAACGGTGAGATCGACGCTCGCCGAGCCCGAGGGGCCTTGCGTCGAACCGCTGCCGCACGCGTGCGCCGACGCGGCGGAGTTGCGCGGCAGCGGCGCGCCGTCCGTGAAGTCGGCCGCGTTGTCGCCTGTATCGCTGCAGCCTGCGTTCGCGCGCAGACCGGCAGTCGTGCTCGACAGCGCCGGTGCGGAGCCTGTGCCCTCGAAGTCGGTCGCGCTACCGTAACCGACGAGGTCTTCGACCAGCGGATCCGCAGCACACGAGCCAGCCGTAGCCCCGCACGTGAGGCCGGCAGTTCCACGGACGAGCGCAACCTTGCCGGTCGTTGCTGCGAGGTTGCTCGTGCCCGTGGCGTCGGCGGCCGGCAACGAAGCGCCGACGTCGGCATTCGACGCGAGCTGCACGAGGTAGTAGCGACCGGGAGCGATCGTTCCGGAAACAGGAGTTGCCTGCCAGCTCGTGCCTGCGGCTGTGGCGTACTGCACCGTCCAGCCGGAGAGGTCGATGTTCGCCGCGCCGGCGTTGAAGAGCTCGACGTAGTCATTGCGGTACGTCGCTCCGGCGTTGCCTCCACCGCCGTAGACCTGGCTGATGACGACATTCGCCGCGCTCGCGTCGGCGGCGGCAGGAAAGAGAAGGACTGTGGCCAGAAGTGCGAGCAAGACGGCTCGTGACATGTGCGCTCCGATCGGTCGTGGGCGGAAGGTGTCGTCCGTGATAGATCGCGGCGAGAATGTGCGCCAGTGTCCTTCGGTGTTGTGTTGCGAAGATGGCGCGCTTTCGTCACGCAAACCGTTTGGCGTATTGCGGCGTAGGAGACGCAGCAGGCATGCCAGGACGGAAGCTCGCACGCTCAGTGATCGCTGCCGCCGGTGTCGTCGCCCTGGTCACCGCCGGCGCGCTTACGGGTCAGTCAACCGCGTCACGAGTCCGGCCGCAGACGTCGGCGGCGACGAGCGCCGGCCTCGCGCTCGGGTTCGTCGAGAATCACGGTCAGACGAATGCGCGTGTGCGCTACTACGCGCAGGGCGATCGCTACGCGTTCTACGTGACCCATCGAGAAGTGATGCTGGCGTTCGCGAAGCGTGGGAACGCGTCCGGTGTCGCACTGGCCTTGCGTTTCGTCGGCCGAAACTCGAAGTCGGAACCGACCGGAACGCGGCGCGCTCCCGGCGTGGTCAACTACCTCCACGGCAACGACCGCGCCGAGTGGGCGACCGGCCTTCGTCATTACCGTCAGGTCGTCTATCGCAACCTCTGGCGCGGGATCGACCTGCGGCTGAGCGAGCGGTCGGGTGCTTTGAAGTACGAGTTCCATGTGCGGCCGGGCGCAAGCCCGTCGGACATTCGGCTTGCATATGCCGGTGCGCAAGGCATCAGCGTCGGCGCAGGTGGCTCGCTGGCGATCAAGACGGCGCTCGGGCGCCTGAAGGACTCAGCTCCGGTTTCGTACCAGGAGATCTCCGGCGTGCGGGTCCCGGTACAGAGCCACTACCTGGTGAACCGCGGGTCTCGCTTCGGATTCGCGCTCGGAAGCTACCGCCGAGACCGCGAGCTCGTGATCGATCCGGGTATCCAGTACACGACGTTCATCGGCGGGTCGAGCCACGAGATCGCGGAAGGCATCGCGGTGGACGGCAGTGGCAACGCGTACGTAGCCGGGACGACGCAGTCCCCCGACTTCCCGACCAGAGCCGGCTCTTTCCGCCGCACGGGCGCGGCCAACAACTTCGGTGACGCGTTCGTCAGCAAGCTGAACGCAGCCGGGACGGCGCTGGTCTACTCGACCTTCATCGGCGGGTCCGACTTCGAATTCGGCCGCAGAATCGCAATCGACGGGTCGGGCAACGCCTACGTCACCGGGCAGACGAAATCCTCGAACTTCCCGACGACAGCCGGCGCCTTCGACCGGACGCTGAACATCCCGCCCAATTGTCCCCGCTGCACGACGGACAACACGGACGGCTTCGTGACGAAGCTGAACGCATCCGGCTCGGGCCTCCTCTACTCCACGTACCTGGGAGGCACGGAGTACGACAGCCCGCGCGGCATCGCCGTCAACGGCAGCAACGCGTACGTCTCGGGTGAGACCCTGTCTCCGGACTTCCCGACGACATCAGGCGCCTTTGACAGGACCTATGGCACCAACTACGACGTCTTCGTCACGGAGCTGAACACGTCCGGCTCGGGGCTCGCGTACTCGACCTTCCTCGGCGGAAGTCAGGTGGACAACGGGCAGCGGATCAGTGTCGACGCGGGGGGCAACGCGTACGTGCTCGGATTCTCCAGCTCGGCGGATTTCCCGACGACCCCGGGCGCGTTTGACACCACCGCCAACGGCGCGTTCGACGTCACCCTCAGCAAGCTGAACCCCGCGGGGTCGGCGCTGGTCTACTCGACGTTCCTCGGCGGCCAGGACTTCGACGACGCCGGCGGTCTTTTTGTCGACAGCGGCGGAAACGCGTACGTCTCGGGCGGTACGGGCTCGCTCGACTTCCCGACGACGGCCGGCGCCATCGACAGGACGGGCGACGGCAGCGACGCGTTCGCCGCCAAGGTGAACCCCGCGGGCTCGGCGCTCGTGTACTCGACGCTCCTCGGCGGCAGCGGCAGTGAGGGAGCCAACGCTCTCGTAGCCGACTCGGCCGGCAACGCGTGGCTGACCGGTGTCACGGACTCGACCGATTTCCCGACGACCGCCGACGCGGCCGATCGGACGTTCAACGGCACTTCGGACGTGTTCGCCTCGCAGTTGAACGCCACGGGGTCGGCGCTCCTCTACTCGACGTTCATCGGCGGCAGCCAGGCCGAGGCGGGCAACGACATCGCCCGCGACTCGGCGGGCAGCATCTACGTCGCCGGGCACACCTACTCGATGGATTTCCCCGCGACGACCGGCGCGTTCGACACGGTCTTCAACGGCGATCCATCGATCTTCTGGGGCGATGCGTTCGTCACGAAGATCGGGCTCGGGGACGGCTCGACCCCGCCGGCTCCGCCGGGGGTCCCGGCGGCACCGACTCTGGTCGCGCCGACGAATGGAGACACACCGCCGCAGCCGATCACGTTCGACTGGAACGACGTCCCGAGCGCGGCCACGTACACGATCCAGATCGACGACTCGAGCGCGTTCACCGACCCGCTCGTCCGCAACGAGTCTGTGACGTCATCGATGTACCCGACGACCGATCTCGCCACCGTGACGCACTTCTGGCGGGTGCGAGGGGTGAACTCCGCAGGCACGGCCGGACCCTGGTCGGCAGTTCGCAGCTTCACACCGCAGGCGGCTCCGCCGCCGGCGACGTTGACCAACCTGGACGTCAATCCGGCGACTGTCGCCGGAGGCGACCCTTCATCGGGAACGGTGATCCTGAGCGTGGGCGCGCCGAACGGCGGCGCGGTCGTCTCGCTTTCGAGCAGC
>Ga0136846_1228847_pt1 | contig 15286 bp, 8 predicted proteins | sample HopSoiMetagenom2_FD_96841 | JGI IMG/M metagenome (GOLD analysis project Ga0136846, IMG submission 96841) | Grasslands soil microbial communities from Hopland, California, USA - 2 Assembly 2016 (version 4) | ecosystem: Environmental > Terrestrial > Soil > Grasslands | place: USA: Hopland... | reverse complement strand
GCCAGCCTGGCCTGGGTCTCGCGCCGTCGTGACCAGCAGGTCGCCATTGCAGCCGGCTCGACAGCCACGGCGCCATCGCCTGCGCCGCAACCGTTGCGCAAGGATGACCTCAAGGATGCGCTCGACTCCGCCGATCTGGCACGCATCGCGCAGGCGTTGCAACGGATGGCGAACCCGCCCGCCGCCGACCTCGATGCACTGAAGTCGCGATTGCAATCCGTGCAGCAGGTCGATGCCATCGATGCCTTGCAAGCTGCGCTCTGGGGCAATGGCCGGATCACGCCGGAAACGGCGCTGGCATCGTTGCGGCAGGCCTTTCGCGACGGACCGCGGTGGCGCACAACCACAACGGCCAAAATCGGAAAAACCACACTGCCACCGCTCTATCCCGAGCACTGAATCGGATCGTTTTGCTAAGCTCCCCGGGATTTTCATGGCCGGAGCCGAAGCATGACCCCACAACAGAAACCCGTCGCAGCCGCGGGTGGCAAAGGCCTGGCCTTGCACTACAAGGTGCTGATCGGTTTCGTGCTGGGCACGCTGGCGGGGCTCGCCGTGCATTCCTTCGTCGGCAACGCGCCGTGGGTGGAAACGCTGATCAACTACGGCACCCAGCCATTCGGCAAGATCTTCCTCAACCTGCTGTTCATGCTGGTGGTGCCGCTGATGTTCTCGGCGCTGGTGCTGGGCGTGGCCGAACTCGGCGACATCGCCTCGCTGGGCCGGCTCGGCTGGCGCACGCTGATCTACACCGCGGCGGTGACCTGTGCCGCGGTCGGCATCGGCCTGCTGTGCGCCAACGTGTTCCAGCCGGGCACGCACCTCGATCCCGCGCTGATCGACCGCGTGGTCGGCAGCAACATCGCCAAGGCCGGACAGATCGTGGAGCAGGGCAAGGAGCTCAACTTCATGGACCTGATCATCAACATCGTGCCGCACAACATCGTCGGTGCGATGGGCGACGACAAGCAAAAGCTCGGCATCGTGTTCTTCGCGCTGATGTTCGGCGTCGGCCTGGTGATGCACCCGAGCGCCGGCACCCGCGCGTTCAAGAACACCCTGCAGGGCGTGTTCGACATCTCGATGACGCTGATCGGCCTGTTCATCCGCCTGGCGCCGTACGCGGTCGCGGCCTTCATGTTCAACCTCAGCGCCCAGCTCGGCTTCGACGCCATTCGCGCGCTGGCCTGGTTCGTCGTCACCGTGCTGGTGGCGCTGGCGATCCATGGTTTCGTGGTGCTGCCGCTGTGGGTGCGTTTCATGGGCGGAATGTCGCCGCGCGCGTTTTTCCGCGGCACCCAGGAAGCGACGCTGACCGCATTCGCCACCGCGTCGTCCACCGCGACGCTGCCGGTGACGCTGCGCGTGGCCGAGGAAAACCTCAAGCTGCCGCGCAAGGTCTCGCGCTTCGTGCTGACCGTCGGCGCCTCCGCCAACCACCACGGCACCGCCTTGTTCGAAGGCATCACCGTGCTGTTCCTGGCGCAGGCCTCGGGCATGCACCTGCCGATCACCCAGCAGCTGCTGGTGCTGATCCTGTGCATCCTCGGCGGCATCGGTACCGCCGGCATCCCGTCGGGATCGCTGCCTGTGATCGCGATGATCTGCGCCATCATCGGCCTCGATGCGCAGAAGATCGGCATCATCATCGGCGTCAACACCTTCCTCGACATGTGCCGCACCGCGCTCAACGTCACCGGTGATCTTGCGACTGCCGTTGTCGTGGCGAACCGCAGCGGCGAAACCGACATGCCGGATGACGCCACGCTGGAGCGCCTGGAAGAAAGCGCGACGCACTGATCGATGGCGGTTGCCTTCCCCGCCGATGGCGACCTTGCAGTCGGGGAAGAAACGGTGCGGAAGGAGATGTGCACCATCCTGACCGCTGCGGCCAAATAGTCCGTTGTGGGACAATGGGCGGGCCCCGAGCCGCGGGCGCCCGCCGATGCCGCCATGACCACACCGACGCGCCGCGAACTTGCGAACGCCATCCGTTTCCTCGCCATTGATGCCGTCCAGGCCGCGAATTCCGGCCACCCGGGCATGCCGATGGGCATGGCCGACATCGCCGAGGTGTTGTGGCACGACCATCTGTCGCACAACCCGGCGAATCCGAAGTGGTGGAACCGCGATCGCTTCGTGCTGAGCAACGGACATGGCTCGATGCTGCAGTACGCACTGCTGCACCTGACCGGCTACGACCTGTCGATCGACGACATCCGCCAGTTCCGCCAGTTCGAATCGAAGACGCCGGGCCATCCCGAGAATTTCATGACCCCCGGCATCGAGACCACCACCGGTCCGCTTGGCCAGGGGTTCGCCAACGCGGTCGGCATGGCGCTCGCCGAAAAATTGCTGGCGCAGCGTTTCAATCGCGAAGGCCACGACATCGTCGACCACCGCACCTGGGTGTTCATGGGCGATGGCTGCATGATGGAAGGCATCAGCCATGAAGCCGCATCGCTCGCCGGTACCTGGAAGCTCCACAAGCTGGTCGCCTTCTGGGACGACAACCACATCAGCATCGACGGCGACACCCAGGGCTGGTTCACCGACGACACGCCGGCGCGCTTCGAGGCTTATGGCTGGAAGGTGATCCGCGGCGTCAATGGCCAGGACCCGGTCGAAATCGAAACCGCGATCAACACCGCACAGGCGGTGACCGACAAACCGGTATTGATCTGCTGCCGCACCACGATCGGTTTCGGTTCGCCGCACAAGGCCGGCAAGGAATCCAGCCACGGCGCGCCGCTGGGCAAGGATGAAGTGGAGGCGACCCGCAAGGCGCTGGATTGGCCTTACGCGCCGTTCGAGATCCCCACCGGGATCAAGCAGGCGTGGGACGCGCACGAAGCGGGCGCGAAACGCGAAGCCGAATGGAACGTGGCATTCGCGGCCTACCGCAGTGCATTCCCGCAGGAGGCCGAAGAACTGACGCGACGCATGGCAGGTGCGCTGCCGGCTGGCTTCAACGCGCTGGCCGATACCTATGCCGCGAAGTTGCAGGTCGAAGGCCCGGTCGTCGCCAGCCGCAAGGCCTCGCAGATGGCGATCGAAACGTTCGCGCCGCACCTTCCGGAGCTGGTCGGCGGCTCTGCCGATCTCGCCCATTCCAACCTGACGTTGTGGAGCGGCAGCAAATCGGTTTCGACCAGCGATGCCAATGCCAACTACATTTATTCCGGCGTGCGCGAGTTCGGCATGTCGGCGATCAGCAACGGCCTGGCAGTGCACGGCGGCTTCATTCCCTACGATGCCACCTTCCTCGTCTTCAGCGATTACGCGCGCAACGCGGTGCGCATGAGCGCGCTGATGGGCGCGCACGTCATCCACGTCTACACCCACGACTCCATCGGCCTCGGCGAGGACGGTCCGACCCACCAGCCGGTCGAGCACATGGCGTCTTTGCGCTACATCCCGCACAACGACCTGTGGCGTCCCTGCGATGCGGTCGAATCGGCGGTGTCGTGGCAGGCGGCGATCGAGCGCATCGATGGCCCCAGCTGCCTGGTGTTCTCGCGCCAGAACCTGGCGCACCAGCAGCGCGATGCCGCGCAGCTGGCGGCGATCCGTCGCGGCGGCTACATCCTGAAGGACAGCACCGGCGCGCCGGAATTGATCCTGATCGCCACCGGCTCGGAAGTCGGTCTGGCGATGGATGCGGCCGCGCAACTTGGCGATCGCGTGCGCGTGGTGTCGATGCCAAGCACGGACGTGTTCGATCGCCAGGATGCCGAGTATCGCGAAGCAGTGCTGCCGAATTCGGTGCGCAAGCGTGTCGCCATCGAAGCGGGGACCGCGGATTTCTGGCGCAAGTACGTCGGCCTAGACGGCGCAGTGATCGGCATGACCGGATATGGCGCATCGGCACCGGCGGACGTGCTGTTCAAGCACTTCGGCTTCACCGTCGATCACGTGGTCGAGGTGGCGAAGGCGCTGGGTTGAGTCAGCGCGACGTTTCGCGCAAGGCCAGGGCCAGCAGTTTCGCTTCCAGGCGCGCGGCCACACCGCGGGGTTGCGCCAGCGCCATCCGTGACAATGCTTCGGCGTCGTCGGTGCGGGCGCCGAGACTGCGCAACACGGTGGCGAGTTTGCCGCCGCGCGTGGCGGTACGCTGTTTCAGCCAGTTCAACCCCTTGACCAGGCGTTGTTCGGTGGCGCTGAAATCGCTGCCGAGCGGATAGTCGGGCAAGGCGCCGGCGCGATGCAGTGGCGCCAGCGCCTCGCGCAGGCGTTCGGGCGTGTTGCGCGCGCCTCGCGCACGCGCCGGGGCCACCAGGTCCGCATGCAACTTGCCGGCACGTCGTGCGGTGTCCAGCAAGCCGTCGACGAAGCGCGCATCGGTGATGGCGGCCATCGCGATGATGCAATCCTCGTCGGCAAGCCCGCGGATGGTGGCGATGCCGTATTCGGTGACGTAGACATCGCGCAGGTGGCGGGGAATGGTGGCGTGCCCGTAATTCCACACCACGTTGGAACGCAGATGCCCGTGCGCTTCGCGCGATGAGCGCAGCAGCAGCACCGAACGGCCGCCGGGCAGGGCGTGGGCCATGGCGACGAAGTTGTACTGGCCGCCGACACCCGAGATCACCCGGCCATCCTCGAGCGCATCCGACACCGCAGCACCGAGCGCGGTCGCCATCATGCAGGTATTGAAGAAACAGGCGTCGCGTCGCTGCAGGCGTTCCAGCGTTTCGTGGCCGCCGTACAGCTCGTTGACCTCGCTGATCCGGCGCATGTCGATGCCGCGGCGATGCGCCTCGGGCATTTCGCGCAGCCAGCGATAGAACTCGGGCGAACCGAGATAGAAGCCGCCGTGCAGGAACTGGCCGTCGTGTTCCAGTCGTGCGTGGTCATCGGCATCGGCGTTGCCGTCGGCGAGTCGCTGCATCAGTGCTTCGTCGTCCATGACCTTGCGCCTGACCACGCCGACTTCGACCAGGCGCCGGAAGCCTTCGTTGATCATCTCGCTGCAGCCGTACAGGCCCTCGGCGAATGCACCCAGCGCGGGATCGGCGGCGGCGGGCGACGACAGCGCCGCCAGCACGCGGCGATAGGCAACGTTGTCGACATGGCGCAACGCCAGTGCATGGCATAGCGCATCCGACAGCGCGCCGATGCCGATCTGCAGCGTGCCACCGTCGCGGACCAGGGTGCTGGCGAAGAAACCGATGGCGTATTCGGCGTCGCTGACCGGTTGCCGGGGCAGCCCGAACAGCCTGGGATATGGTCCCGGTGGCGTGATCACCAGATCGAACCAGCCGGCGTCGACGGCGGCGCCCCCGTCCAGCCACGGCAATTCCGGATCGATTTCCGCAATCAATAACGGACGCGGCAGGCCGCGCGCGACGATCGCGTCGACAGCATCGAAGGTCAGGTCGGTATTGCTCGACAACGACAAGCGGGCGCCCCCGGGCTCAAGCGCCACGCGCTGCACGATCGCGTTGACGCCGCGATCGGCGAGTGCCCGCGCCACGTGGGTGTAGTTGAGGCTGGCGTAGCGGGTTTGCGCGGCCAGCGAATCCAGCAACGCACCCGATTGCAGGTAGAACTCCTCGACCTCGATGTGACGGGGCAGGGTATTGCGCTTCATCGCCTCCACGTAGGCGAGGCGCGGAAAATCGTCACCGAAATGACGGCGGACGAACGGTTCGAGGAAGCGCCGCTCCAACCCGCTGCCGGATGCGGGCGGATCCAGCGACAGCGCGGTGTACAGGTGCAGCGGCCGCGACGGGTCGGCGGCGACGCGGGCGTACAGTGCATTGAGCAGGCGATGCGGTTTGCCGAGACCGAGCGGCGTGCCGATTTTCAGCGGTCCGCCGATGCGCGACAACAGCCACTCGACGGCGGCTTCCAGATTGTCGGTTCGCTCCGGTGCGTCCATGGCCACAGCATACGCAGGGCCCGCGCCGGTGCGGTGAATCAGGGCGCCGGGCCGACCGATTCCCGCTGCACCAGTTCGTAGCCGATCGGCTGCATCGTGCCCGCCTTGGGGTTGCGAATACGCTCGATCAGTTGCAGCGTGGCGACGCGCGCCATCTCCGTGATCGGTTGGCGCACGGTGGTGAGTGCCGGAAGGATCTGGCTGGCGACCGGCGTATCGTCGAAACCGCAGACCGAAAGGTCGCACGGAACGCGCAGTCCAAGCTCCGAAGCGGCGCGCAAGACACCTGCGGCGGTGTCGTCGTTGGCAGCGAAAATGGCAGTGGGCGGCTGTTTCATCGCCAGCAATTTGCGTCCGCCCTTCACTCCGGACTCGAACAGGAATTCACCGTCCACCACCAGCGCGGGATCGTAGGGCAGGCCCGCATCCGTCAGCGCCTGCTTGTATCCGCTCAGTCGCCACTCGCGCGCACCATGTCCCTTCGCGCCGCGGATGTGACCGATGCGGCGATGGCCGAGCCTTGCCAGCGCCAACACCAGGTCGCGCGCAGCCGCGACATCGTCGATGTAGGCGCCGATGCGCGCCTTGCGATCATGCGGGGACAGGCAGGCATAGGGAAGCCGACGTTGCTTCAACGCGGCTACCACCACCGGATCATCGGTGAGTGGCGGCGTCAGCACGACGCCTTCCGGGCGTGCATGCACGAAGATTTCGTCGATGTCGCGCGGGCTCGTGATCGGTGACAGCACGAGGTTGTAGTGGCTGGAACGCGATGCCGCGAGCACGCCGGTGACGACATCCATCAGGTAATTGCGGGACGGATTGTTGTAGGCCAGCACGATTTCGTAGGAACGCTGGCCGGCCAGCCGGCGTGCGGAAGGATCCGGCCGGTAGTTGAGTTTCTCGATGGTGGCCATCACGTGCGTGCGCGTGTCTTCGCGGACGTTGGACTCGCCGTTGAGCACGCGCGACACGGTTTTCATCGACACGCCAGCAGCGGCAGCGACGTCTTCGATTCTTGCGCGCATCGTGCTTCCCAGGTCCACGTGACGTTGCTGCCCGGATTTTGCCACTATCGCGGCGTACCTTGCCAACGCACCGTTGCCACACTGCGCGCGGGCATGGTCCAGCGCAGGCAGGTGGCACCATCGCACAGGCTGACTTTGCGCGCATTGCGGCGGGTGTTGGCGGCGACGAGGACGCGACTGCCGTCGGGATTCGCCACGACCACCTGATCGACCATGTTGCCGCTGCTGCCGATGCGCACGGCGCCGACGCGGATGAAGCGGCTGGCATGCAGCAGCGCCCAGGCGTCGTCGGTCGGGGTGAAGCTGCCATCCGCGTGCACGGTGATGATGCCGCGGCAGTTGCCGCAACCACCGAGGTGCGGGCCGGCGGCATCGTCCAGCGCAAGGTTCCAGAACTGCACGCCGCGTGCCCAGTTGCGTAATGGCGCAATGACCAAGCTGCTCGTCTGTCCGCTGATTCCATTGCTGCGTACAGGTTCCCAATCGCCACCCGAGCATTCGGTCAGGTAGACATCGAGTTGCGGGTGGAGATCGTGCACCTTGCTTTGTGCGTCGATCTTGCCGCCGTAGCAATGCCAGGCAATGCCGCGCACGTAACGCGCGGCGGCGGGATCGGCGAGGACCGCCAGCGGTTCCTCGGGTTTGTCCCAGTTGTGATCCCATTCGAGGATCTGCACCGACGATGGCAGCCGTGGCCCGAGCGCGGCGATCACTGCGGCACGTTGTTTTGCCGATAGCCGCATTCCGGGGTAATCGCCTGGTTCGAATGATGGTTCGTTCTGGATCGTGAGCGCGAACAGCGGTACGCCGGCGGCGCCCATGTCGCGTGCGAATCGCGCGAGGTAACCGGCGAAGGCATCGATGTATTCCGGGCGCAGCGTGCCCTTGATCAGGCTGTCGCTGTCCTTCATCCAGCCTGGTGCGCTCCATGGCGAAGCCATCACGCTCAGTTGCGGGTTCAGTTCGCGCGCCTGGCGCAACAATGGAACGATGGTGTCGCGCACGTGATCGAAGCGATAGTGATCGAGCGCGGTATCAGGCCGGTGGTCGGGTGGATCGTCCAGCGAATAGTGGTTCGGCGAGAAATCCGATGCACCGATCGGCACGCGCACGAAGTCGAATCCGAGGCCGCTGCCATCACGCGAGAACAGGTAGTGCAGCGCAGCATCGCGCCGCTGGAGCGACATGCGCTGCAACAGGAGCGCCGAAGCGTCGGTCATCGCGGCGCCGAATCCGACGATCGATTGCATGTGCTGGCCATCATCGATGCGGATATCGGGATGCGCGATCGGCTTGCGTGCCCGCTCGATCGTGACTGCCTGCATCTGCAGGCGGTGGTCGTCGCTGGTGACCCATGCGTGCGCCTGCACGGCAGCGTGCAACGGCGACCAGTAGACCGCCAGCAGGAGCAGCCCGGCGAGCGAGCGCAAATGCGTGCCGCCACCGATGCTGCAACGCAGCGCAAAAAAACGATGAATACCGGAGATTGGATGTCGAGTCATCGATCTATGGAACGCAGTCCGTGAAATTGTTGACATTCCATTAATGCTCCGTTATGACAGCGCTGTCAATTCACGTCATTAAGGCTGCCAAATGCAACGCGATGCCCATTCGATGCGCCGTCCCCACCAACTGCGTCATGCGTCCCTGGCTGTAGCGTGCATGCTTGCGCTCGCGGCAGGCGCCGCACAGGCGCAGAGCACCACGTCGTCGGACCAATCGACGGCTGCCAAGACCGATGACCAGAAGCAACTGGGGAGCGTGACGGTCACCGGCATCCGCGGAAGCGTCGAGAAGTCGGTGAAGAAAAAGGAAGAATCCAATTCGATCGTGGAGGCCGTGAGCGCCGAAGACATCGGCAAGCTGCCCGATGTGTCGATCGCGGAATCGATCGCGCGCCTGCCCGGCGTCACCTCGCAGCGCGTGGACGGGCGCGGGCAGGTCATCAACATCCGCGGCATGTCGCCCGACTTCAGCACCACGTTGTTGAACGGTCGCGAAATCGTCAGCACCGGCGACAGCCGCAGCGTCGAATACGACCAGTTCCCGGCGGAATTGATGAACGGCGTGCTGGTCTACAAGACGCCGGATGCCGCGCTGGTCGGACAGGGACTGGCAGGCACGGTCGACCTGCAGGCGATCCGCCCGCTGGAATTCGGCAAGCGCCGTGTCGTGGTGTCGGCGTCGGGTGAACGCAATTCGTTCGGCAAGCTGACGGCAGGCGCCAAGGCCAATGGTTACCGCATGAGCGCGTCGTACGTCGACCAGTTCCGCGACAACACCATTGGCGTGGCCATCGGCATCGCGCGGATGGATTCACCGTGGCAGGAAAAGCATTACAAGGCGTGGTGGTGGGGCGGGTCCGAAGACTGGTATCCGAGCGGGCACGGCAAGCCCGATGGCGCGATCGCGTTGCAGGGTTCGGAAAACTGGGTGAAGACGCATGAGCTCAAGCGCACCGGCGTGATGGGCGTGCTGGAATTCCGGCCCAACAAGAATTTCCACAGCGTCCTGGACGTGTACTACTCGAAGTTCGACCAGAACGAAATCATGCGCGGCGTGATGTGGTCGAACGACCCATGGACGAATGGCGGCAATGTCAACTATTCCAACGTGCAGACGACGAACGTCAATGGTGGCGAGTTCGTCACCGGCGGGACCCTGCACAACGTGATGCCGGTCGTGCGCAATGACAACAACACCCGTGGCGATACGGTTGCGGCGCTGGGCTGGAACAACACGTTCCGCCTCGATCCGTGGACTGCAACCGTCGACATGAGCTGGTCGCGCGCGCGTCGCCACCAATCGCAACTCGAGACGTATGCGGGACCGCTCACTGGCCAGGACATCGGCTTCAACATTCCCCTCTACCCTGCGTACGCGCAATTCAACACGCCGAACTTCGCCGATGCCAACACGATGCTGCTCGGCGATCCCGCGGGCTGGGGCCACAACGGCCGCATGGAGAATTCGAAGCAGGAAGACAAGATGCGTGCCCTGCGTTTCGACCTTGATCGTGCGCTGGACATGAAATTCCTGAGCCACTGGTCGTTTGGCGCCAACCTCAACCGACGCGAAAAGGACAAGAGCTCGCTGGTTTATTTCGCCAACCTGAAGAACGGTGCGACCAGCGCCGCGTTGAGTGGTTCCGACCTGCTCGGTGCAACGTCATTGGGCTTCAGCGGGATCGGCGACGTACTGAGCTACGATCCGCGCGCGATCCTCGGCAAGTACTACGATCTCCAGCTCAACATGAGCGACGACGACGTCAAGAAGGACTTCAACGTCATCGAGAACGTCAGCACCATGTACACCAAGGTCGATATCGATGCCAACCTCGGCAGCCGCGTCCACATGCGTGGCAACGCGGGCGTCCAGTGGATCCGCACCACCCAGTCGTCCACGGCATTCAACGTCAACAACGGCCTGGCCGGATCGCAGACGATCGGGACGCATTACGACGACCTCCTGCCAAGCCTGAACCTGGTGTTCGATTTCGGCAGTGGGTGGATCACGCGGTTCGGCGCGGCGAAGACGCTGTCGCGCGCACCGATCAACTATCTCAATGCGGCCAGTGGCGCCGGCGTCGACGCGACGACGCGGACGTGGGGCGGTGGTGGCGGCAATCCCAAGTTGGAACCGTATCGTGCGACTGCATTCGACATCTCGTTCGAGAAATACTTCGGGCGCGCCAGTTATGTCGGTTTGGCGTTCTTCCACAAGAAGCTTGATACCTACGTGTACCAGCAGGGGATCCCGTGGGATTTCACTGGCTATGCCAACAACAGCGGCATCACGCCGATCTCGAACATGGGGACCTTCTACACCTGGGCCAACGGCAGCGGTGGCGAGATGAAGGGCGTGGAGCTGAGCGGTTCGCTCGACTTCGGCCTGCTGCATCCGGTACTGGACGGTTTCGGTGCGGTCGTCAATGGCTCCTATACCAAGACCTCGATCCAGCCCGAGGGGACGGGCAGTCCGGTGACCGACACGTTGCCGGGCTTGTCCAAGATCGTCGCCAACGGCACGGTGTTTTACGAGCGCAAGGGCTTCTCGATTCGCCTGAGCGAGCGCTATCGCAGCTCGTACCGAGGGGAGTACGCCTACCTGTTCGGATCGCGCTCCGTGTTGCGCTCGCAGTCGGAACGCCAGCTCGATTTCCAGACCAGCTACGAATTCGGCGAGAACACCCGCTTGCACGGACTGTCGATCCTGTTCCAGGTCAACAACATCACCAACACGCCGTATCGCACCGTGCAGGACAGCAACTTCCCCGGCGGCCTGATGGCGCCGCAGGAATATACGACCTACGGCCGCCAGTACATGGTCGGCCTGAGCTACAAGCTCTGAGGTGGCGATGAGACGCTTGCTTGCGGTCGCCGTGGCGGCGGGCCTGTCCTTGCCCGTCATCACGATGGGTGAAGCGCCATCCGCTGGCGCCCTGCGCGATTGGCCGCATATCCGCAGCGCGGTCGGAAAGGATGCGACGATCGAAGCGCGGGTGCGCGAGATCCTGGCGTCGATGACGCTGGCGCAGAAGATCGGGCAGATGACGCAGCCGGAGATCAAATCGATCACGCCGGAGGAAGTTCGCAGTTACTACATCGGCTCGGTATTGAACGGTGGCGGATCATGGCCGGGCAAGAACAAGCATGCCAGCGTGAAGGATTGGCTGGCGCTCGCCGATGCCTATCACGCAGCATCGATGGCCAGCGACGCCAAGGTGCCGATTCCAGTGATCTGGGGCACGGACGCGGTGCACGGGCACAGCAATGTGTTCGGCGCGACCATGTTCCCGCACAATGTCGGCCTGGGCGCGGCGCGCGATCCGGAACTGATCCGGGAAATAGGCGCGGCGACCGCACGTGCGACCCGTGCCACCGGCATCGACTGGGCGTTTTCGCCGACGCTGGCAGTGGTGCAGAACACCCGTTGGGGCCGCAGCTACGAAAGTTTCTCGTCCGATGGCGCATTGGTGCGCCAATATGCAGACGCTTACGTGCGTGGCATGCAGGGTGGCCTGCGTGGCGACGGCACGGCGATCGCCACCGCCAAGCATTACATCGGGGATGGCTCCACCGACAACGGCAAGGACCAGGGCCAGAGCACCGTCAGTCGCGCGGAAATGATCAACGTCCACGGCCAGGGCTATTACGGCGCGCTCGGCGCGGGCGTGCAGACGGTGATGGCGAGCTATAACAGCTGGAACGATCGTGGCGGTGGCATCGATTACGGCAAGATGCACGGCGCGAAAGCGCTGTTGACCGATGCCCTGAAGCAGAAGATGGGTTTCGACGGGTTCGTCGTGTCCGACTGGAACGGTATCGGGCAATTGCCGGGCTGCACGAATGACAGCTGCGCCGCGGCGATCAACGCCGGTATCGACATGGTCATGGTGCCGGATGACTGGAAGGCCTTCATCGCCAACACGACGAAACAGGTCGAAAATGGCCAGATCCCGATGTCGCGCATCGACGACGCGGTGGCCCGCATCCTGCGCGTGAAGCTGCGTGCAGGATTGTTCACGCGCAAACCATCGGACAGCCGTTACGCCGGAAAGGAGACTGCCTTGCAGGCGCGCGACCTCGCGCGGCGTGCGGTGCGCGAATCACTGGTGTTGCTGAAGAACGAGAAAAACTTGCTGCCGCTGCATCATGGACAGCGCATTCTCGTTGTCGGCAAGACCGCCGACTCGATCGCCAACCAGGTCGGTGGTTGGTCGCTGACCTGGCAAGGCACCGACAACACCAACGCCGATTTCCCCAACGCACAAAGCATCCTCTCGGGTTTGCGCGAGGTGGCAGGCAATGCCAGCGTGATCGCCAGCAGCGATGGCAAGGATGTCGATCCGTCGAAGTTCGACGCCGTGGTCGCGGTGATCGGCGAAACACCCTACGCGGAGACCAATGGCGACATCGTGCCTTCCGACACCAAAGCACACAGCCGACGCTTTCCCGAGGATCTCGCCGTCCTGCAAAAGGCACGCGCGAGTGGCAAGCCGGTGGTGACGGTGTTCGTCGCCGGGCGTCCGCTCTACACCAATGACTTGATGAATTTGTCCGATGCCTTCGTGGCCGCGTGGCTGCCGGGGACCGAGGGTGGTGGCGTTGCGGATGTGCTGTTCGCGCGCAATGGTGCCGCATTCCGCGGGCGCCTCGGATTTCCGTGGCCAAGCATGCCATGCCCGGCGCCCGGCAACCATGCGGACGCCAAGCGCGCGCCACTATTCCAGGTGGGCTATGGGATGCGTTACGGGCAGAAATTGCATCTCGGCGAATTGCCGCTATCGCCAATCGATCATTGCGGCGATGCCACGGTGTTGCCGATCTTCAACATGGCCGATGCGCCGATGTTCGCGCTGCGCGTCGGTGCGGATGGCAAGGACCAGGCCCTGGGCGCCGATCTCAATCGTGCGTTGAAGTGGCCAGCTGGCAAGCCGGTGGTCGAGGTCGAAACCGTGCAGGTGAATACGCAGCAGGATGCCAAGCAGGTGACATGGCTGGCGCCGGCATCGTTCTTCTCGCGCAATCCCTCGCGCAACAATCTCGCGGCGATGCAGGTCGCGAACGCGGCATTGCTGTTCGATGTCATGGTGCGGACAGCGCCCAAGTCCCCGGTACTGGCATCGATGCAGTGTGGTGCCGGATGCAATGGGCAGGTGGACATCAGCGAAGCGATCGCCACCGCCGGCATCGGCCAGAAGAAGACGATCAAAATCCCGCTGGCGTGTTTCGCCAAGGCCGGGGCCGACATGCCCGGTATCGAGGAGCCGTTCCACATCGATGCCGATGCGCCTTTCAGCGCAGCCTTTGCCAATATCCGCATCGTCAGCGGCAGTGGCCGGGATCCGGATGCAGTGAAGTGCGCGCGTTGAAACGCGCGCGATTCGGCGTCAGGGCGTCGACGCCTCCGGTTTGAAGCCCGGATCCAGCGCTTCGTTCAACAGCAGCGCCAAGCGATCCGCGGCCTGCAGCACGCGACGTTCCGCCAGCGGACGCATCGCCTTGCCATAACCCGCGTCCAGCTTGTGGCCGTCGGGATAGGTGCCCCAATCGTCGATCAGGCGGCAGGATTCCTGCGCCCACTGCGTCGGATTGCCATCGCTGGTGGCGATCGGCGGCCACGGACGCTTGGCCAATTCGTCGGCGAAGGCGCGCGGATGCATTCCGGTTTCCCCGAGCACGTAGTAATCCCACATCGAATGCAGATTGGTGCCCATCACGCCATCGACGTAGTTCTTCTGCGCGTAGGCCTCGGGCTTGAGCTTGGTGCGCAGGCTGATCTGGTACTGGTTGCCGCCGGCGTCGGGGCGATTGCTGGCATGGAACGGCTGGTGGACGTCGCCGACCAGGTGCACCACGAACTTCAATGCATCGCGGCGGGCTTCGACCGGCTGGCTGCGATCGCGCAGGATCGCCAGTTGTGCTTCGATCGCGGCGATCACGCAGTTGCCGTCCTTGCATTCCTTCGGCGGTTCGTACGCGCATTCCGGGCCGGTCAGCTTGACGTAGTGCCAGCGCGAAGTGCGCTTGAAACGATCGGGGTCGGTGTTGCGCAGTTCGTCGGCCCAGTTGGCGACGCCGGCCAGGGTCGGTTCGCGTTCGCCAGCCAGCAGCTTCGCGACTTCGGCCTTCGCGGCCGGGGTCAGATGGCGCTCGGCGAGATCGCCGACCAGGCGGTGGCCCAGCGGCGCCCAGGCCAGGACCGGCAGGGCACAGGCGAGCAGGAGGAAAGCGAGGATGGTGCGCGGCTTCGGGATTTTGTTCATGAGCCGATGGTAGCCGAGGAGAACGGCTAAAATGATGAATCCACCGGCGCTGCCGGCATGTCATCCCATCCATCCCACAGGAGCAGGCAATGGCCATCAAGGTCGGCATCAACGGTTTCGGTCGCATCGGCCGCAACGTCTTCCGTTCCGCCGTGCAGAACTTCGGCAACGACATCGAGATCGTCGCGATCAACGACCTGCTGGAGCCGGACTACCTGGCCTACATGCTGCGCTACGACTCCGTGCATGGCCGCTTCAAGGCCGACATCGCGGTCGAGGGCAACACCCTGGTCGTCAACGGCAAGAAGATCCGCCTGACCCAGGAACGCGATCCGGCTGCCCTCAAGTGGGATGAAGTCGGCGCCGACGTGGTGATCGAATCGACCGGCCTGTTCCTCGACAAGGCCACCGCGCAGAAGCACCTCGATGCCGGCGCGAAGAAAGTGATCCTGTCGGCACCGTCGAAGGACGACACCCCGATGTTCGTCTACGGCGTCAACAGCGACAAGTACGCCGGCGAAGCGATCATCTCCAACGCCTCGTGCACCACCAATTGCCTGGCGCCGATCGCCAAGGTCATCAACGACAAGTGGTGCATCAAGCGTG
>Ga0136846_1234950_pt1 | contig 15288 bp, 10 predicted proteins | sample HopSoiMetagenom2_FD_96841 | JGI IMG/M metagenome (GOLD analysis project Ga0136846, IMG submission 96841) | Grasslands soil microbial communities from Hopland, California, USA - 2 Assembly 2016 (version 4) | ecosystem: Environmental > Terrestrial > Soil > Grasslands | place: USA: Hopland... | reverse complement strand
GCTGGCGGGCGCTGCTCAAGGTCGCCGAGCGCCTCGGGCCCGGGCTGGCCCTCGCCGCCTGCGCCGTCCTGGGGCCGCTGAGCCTGCTGGGCCTGGCCGGGGCGGCGGGCGGCCTTTCGGACAGCCTGGACATCCTGAACCACGGGACGCAGATCTTCTTCCTGGCCGCCCTGGGCCTGACGGTCGCAAGCCTGGCCCTGAGGCCACGGCGGCGGTGGGTGATGCTGGTGGGCGCCATCTGCGCCGTCGCGACCGGCGGGATCCTGGCGCAGGACCGCTCCCCGCCGACCGTGAAGCCGCCAGCCGGCGCGCCGGTCCTGCGCATCATCGAGCACAACACCTGGGCCAAGAACCGGCAGCCGCGCCAGACCGCCGAAGCCCTCCTGGCCCGCCACGCCGACGTCGTGGTGCTGGTCGAGGCCGAGGGCTCCAGCCGCCTGGTGGCCGATCGCCTGCGCGCCGCCTATCCCTATGCGACCCGTTGCCTCGACGGTCCCTATTGCGGGATGGAGATCTTCTCCCGCTATCCGATCAGCGGCTGGCGCAGCCACATCGGCGGGTGGCGTCCGCCGGAGAACGACTTCCTGATGTGGCTGCGCGCTGACATCGACGCCGGCGCGGCCGGACCGGTCAGCCTCTACGCCACCAAGCTCGTCCATCCGGGCCCGAACGGCGTGCAGGCCCGGCAGATCGCAGGCCTGGTTGCGGCCCTGGGCCTGAACGGCGGCCGGCGGACGATCGTCACCGGCGACTTCAACCTGACGCCCTGGTCGTTCCGCCTGCGGCGACTGGACGGCTCGCTGCAGCAGGTCGCGAGCCTTCGACGCCTGACCCGCGGCCTGCGGACCTGGCCGGCGCGCCTTCCCCAGGCGCCCGGCGCCCGCTGGCCCACGCCCTTGATCGGCATCGACCATCTCTATGCCGGACCCGATTGGCGGCTGGTGTCGCTGAAGCGCCTGCCGGCGACGGGTTCGGATCACTATCCGATCGAGGTGGCGCTGACGCCGCGCCGATGAGGCCGGGAACTAACGTCGACGGTCGTTGTTATAGGAGGCGCCCGCCGTCTTTACTTGCGCAATTGTGAGTATAGCGGTTCAATTTACGCAATCATGCGTATAGTGAGTCAATTAAGGATCGACGATGAAACAAGAGCCGGCGCTCTGGCGGGTCGATCTGCTTGCGAATTGCAATAGAAGCGGCGCCAAGGGCGCGATCCTCGGCTGGTTCACCAGCCCGGGGTTCGCCGTGGCGACCTATTACCGGGTCACGCGGTGGGCGTTGCTCAAGGGCGGGCTTCACAAGTTGGTCTCGATGATCACGTGGCGACGCATCGTCAAAGACTATGGCTGCTACATCTCGCCAAAGGCCCCGATCGGGGCCGGGCTGAGGCTGCCGCACCCGATCGGCGTGGTGGTGGCCGAAACCGCGACTCTGGGGCGGAACGTCACGCTGTACCAGGGGGTGACCATCGGCCGTCGGCTCGCCGAGAACGGCGCGGCGCCGGTGCTCGAAGACGGCGTCACCGTCTACGCCAACGCAGCCTTGATCGGCGATATCCGCATTGGACGCGGCGCCGTCGTCGCCGCCAACTCGGTTGTCCTGTGCGACGTCCCCGCAGGCGCCGTCGCGGCTGGCGCGCCAGCGAAGGTCGTCCGGCGGAAGGTTGAGGCAGGTCCTATCGTAGAGGAAGTCGCCTAGGACGGGGACAAGATGACGGGTTCGATCCCGAGCGTTACGACCCCCCCGGCGGGTAGCCGTTCGGTGCTGCAGATGTGACGTGCGCTCATTCCCGGCGGAATGCTCAGGTTGACGGTTTTTCGCTCGTCAGCGGTCCAGACGATGTGGATTTCCCCGTCGTTTCCGGCGTAGTTGACCTGGGTCATGCCGTCGGCATTTGTCGAATATCCGGTTAACGTATTCTTTGAGAGAATACTCATCGCTTCGCGAACGCCGCAAGCCGAAGGCTTTTCACGATAATTGTAATCCATAAGGCCGAACGAATGTTCGAGGTTGTTCGGGTCAGATCCGCTATCCTTTAATTCGTACAACCAAACCCCTTTAACGGATTTTATGTGGGGCAGAGAGAGGAGAAATTGAGAGGAATAGGATCGAATTTGCTCGGGTGTAAAGCCGCAGCCTTTTGCTTGTCCGGGCCAGCCTACCTCGGTCACATATATCGGATATTCTCTCCCACCATTGTTCTGCTTGAGCAGCGTGTCCAATCTGCTTAGGCGACGAATCATCTCCGCCGGCGTGCGTTGATCCTGGGGGCGGCATGTATTGTAGATGTGCACCGAAATGCCGTCGCCATACTTCAGAATGCCACTATTAACTGCCTGGGTCATCCAAACCCAATCTCTGTTGAGGCGGCGATCCGGATCGATGTCTGACGCGAGACTCCCAACAAGCACTGTGGAGTTCGGCGAGGCCCGTTTTATTGAGGAATAGGCCGCCTCGGCCAAGGAAACATAAGACGACGGGTCGCCATGGACGCGGTTCTTGGAACCTCCGCCTAAGTTCCACTCGTTCCAAATCTCAAAAATGGGGTTGTAGATCTTGTAGTCCGCCGCGGCCGCGCCAGCGAAATCCGCATAGGATTGCCTGGAGGCTTGGTCCAGAGGCAAGCCGCCGCCGAAAAGCATAGAGTCGCCGCTAGTGAGCGCCAGAACGGGTCGAACCCCAGGCGGCAGTGTGGCAAGGAGCGTCTGTAACGCCTTGGTCTTTCCGGGGGCGCCAGCCTTTTTGTCCATCTCGTACTTGGACTGCCCGAGATCGTCGCGGATCGCGTTGAACCCGAATTGCGCAACGGCCCTATTGGTCTGGGCCGGTGTCTGGATCGGTCGGTCGACATAGGTGCCGAGGTGTACGCCGACGCCGAGATAAAAGGGGAACCCGCCGCTCTTCGCAGGGGCCGCTGTGGCGCTGTCAATCAGCATCAATTCCGACAGGACGGGCTGACTCTGCCTTGCAGCGAGGTAGGAAATAGCGGCTCCTGCCGCGAGAGCGAAGCAGGCCGCCGCGAGAACCCAGTGCATGGGTTTGATCGAATTGGTGGCGATAGATCCGGCGTCCCGTCTGCGTGCTAGCGGACCCATCCTGCCTCCGTCGCGAAAACGCCGGCCCACAGGGGGCGTGCGTCTTTGGAATGATCTGACCGCGCTCCCACCAAACCCCCAAGACCCGAAGGAGAGAGAGCGCGGCTAGACCATCAGGTCACCTGGGCGCGAACTCGAATTTTAACCTGCGGTCTCGAATTCAAAGGTCTCGTATCGGGAGATTTGGCTGCTTTCATGACCAGAAGTTGGCCAATTGCAAGGCCCAGGAAGCTCATCGATCCGATGGATTCATAGATGTTCGCGGTGATTCCATTGATCGCGCACAGCGACAGCAGAGCTAGGCCGAGCAAGGCCGGGCGGCTGGCCTGAACGCGGACGACGAGGATGGCCGCGCCGATGAAAAGGAAGATGGAGATCAAGCCGAACATCATGGTCAGATAGAGAAATACGTTATCCGGAGGCACGGAGTTCATGCCGGGAATCATGCTTGCCGGTCCGCCGATGGCGCCCATTCCCGCGCCAAATATCGGGTTCATTTCGTCGCGGAATCTCAAAAGAGCTTGCGGCCAGACGTCGGTCGTTCGCATCGCCACCGACTCCATGCTGCCATTGAGGTCGCTCAACAGCTTGAACGCCGTGGCTACCAGCGGCGCGACGATGTCCAGGACTAGGGCGAGCAACACCAGCAACTTCAAGGCGGACACTTGCGCCCCAAGGGCACGATCCTTTCCGTAAATGAAGGAGGGACCGAGGACCGCAATGAAGACGAGGAATGTAGACGCCAGCGCGGCACGTTGTGTCGATGCGTAGATCGCATACATGCCAAGGCCGCCCAGAATGATGGCGATGGCGCGATTTCTCAGGACGGCGGTTGTGGCGATGACCAGACTGCTCAAGACGGCTGCGGTCGCCATAGAAGACAGGCCAAAACCCGTCAAACGTCGTTCCCCTTCAAGGAATCTTTCGGTGGTGCCCGCCGCACGACCTTCAAACCCCACATAGGACATGTTGCGCCAAGGATAGCTGATGTAGTTATCGGCGAGCAAACCCACGGAAATGCAGGCCAACAGCGTTCCGAAGAAAATCTGGCAAATCTTCGGAGATTTCAGGACAAAGGGCGCCACTTCGAAGCCCAGCAACGCCGGCATAAGAAGCCGGAGACTAAAGAGGATCGCGGGGGTCCTTGGCACAATATCCACGTTGAAATGGCCCAGCAGGTAGGACCATGCGACGCAGGCGGTGACGATCACCAGCAGAGCCCACGGGTAGAGTTGCACCTGCAGAGCGCGACGACCGAGCATGGCCGCCAGCGCGAGAAAGGCGAGGCCGTCCGCTACATACCAGGCAGAAGGCGCGTAAAAGCGAATAGTAGCGGCGAACCCTTCCCGAGCGATGAGGAGCGCCAAGGCGAACGCGGCGAAGTTGAGTATGGCCCGGCCGATGCGATCGTCGGGCATTTCACCCACGAAGACGGGGCGGAAAGGTCTAGCTTTCACGTAGGGGCTCCTCAAAGCGCAGTGCCAGCTCGCTGAGGCTTGCATAAGGCTCGCCGACGAACATTACCAGCCGCCCCGATGGGCGCAATAATATGACGGGCGCGGCCGTCGAGTGGCGAACTTCAGGGACGGGCTGCGCGAAAAGCGACCAAGCGAGGCTGGGGACGAGGGGCGCGCTTTTCTTCCCCGCCATCTGCGGCTATGGCGATCGGCGGCTACGCGGCGTTTTTGGGCGGACGCTCTTTTCGCCGCGGGTTTTGTCGGACGTCGCAGGACTGTTTATGATCACCAGTAGGGCGACTGTCATCTCCTTGGCGAAAAGATGGGCTAGCTTTCATAGCAATCTGTCACCCGGTCGGGCGGGTGCGATCAGCGGCGTCCCAGCGTCCGCATTGTTGGACGTCGGTAGAATTCGATGAAGAAAATACCTTCCGGGCTCATCTATACGATGGCGCTCGCGCTCTCGAGCGGGCTGAACTTCATCGCTATCCTGGTCTGGACCAATACGCTCACGCCTGGCGAGTTTGGATCCTACTCGCTGGTCTCGGCGACAGCGCTGCTGATTAACGCGGCCGCTTTCGAGTGGCTGCGGCTGACCACCGCGCGCATGACCGCTGCGCCGGCGGCCCCGAATGGGGTGCATCCCGAACGGGCGAACGCGATGGCGGCGCTGGTCATCGGGCTCGTCGCGGTCTTCGCCGTCGTCGTAGGCGGGCTTTGGGCCCTGAAGATACCCATGGCTCGGCTGACCTTCGCCTGGTGGCCGCTCGTCGGGGCCTTCGCGGTGTCGGAGATGATGCTTTCGATCATCAACACCCTGAGCCGCTTCCGCTTCCTGCCCTGGCAGTTCTTCCGGTCGATCGTCGGGCGCGGCGTGATGTCCATCGTCATCGGCCTGGTGTTGGTGAAGGGCTTCCACCTTGGCGCGGTGGGGGCCGTCGTCGGCATCGTGATCGCCCAGGGTTCGGCGGTGGTCTTCGGCCTGATTCTCGACCGCTTCTGGCGGACGGTGCATCCCGCACAGGCGAAGCGCCAGGACCTGGAGGCGATCTGGCGCTTCGGCGGACCCCTGATCCTGGGTTGCGCCCTGAACTACGGGGTTGGGGTCGCCGACCGCTATGTCATCGGATTTATCGCGGGCAACGCCGAGGTCGGTCTCTATGCGGCGCCGTGGGACCTCGTGCAGAAGATCGTCGTGTTCGTGATGTTGGCGATCAATCTGACGGCGTTTCCGATGATCGTGCGCGAGTACGAACAGAACGGCCAAGACGCCGCCCGCGCGCGGGTGGAGCAGAATTTTCTGTTGCAGACGGGCCTGGGCCTGCCGGCGGCCCTGGGCTTCGCGGTACTGGCGCCGGGTCTTTCCAACATGCTGCTCGGCCATGCGTTTCGCAGCCAAGCGGCCTCCCTCTTGCCGTTCATCGCGGTGAGCGCGTTGTTCCGGTCGCTGACGACCTTCCACCTCAACATGGCTTTCCAGCTGACCAAGCGCACCAAGCTGATGATGGTGCAGCCGATCGCCAGCCTCGCGGTGATCCTTGCGGGCGGGCCGTGGGCGCTCCAGCATTTCGGACTGGTCGGCATGGCCGCGGTGACCATGGCCGCGCAGTGCGGCGGGTTCCTGCTGTCCCTGGTGCTGGCCCAGCGGGTGTTCAGGTTCTCGCTGCTGAACAGGAACCTGCTGTGCGTGCTCGCCGCCGCCCTGGCCATGGGCGGCGCGCTCTGGAAGTTCCGGGACCTTACCCATCCCATAGCCACGCTGGGGCTGGTGGCGGTCGGCGGGGCGATCTACGGCGGCGTGCTGCTGGCGCTGCGGTTCGAGCCGATGGTTCGGATGATCGGCTCCGTTCGAGCGCGCCTGCGCCGGTCGGCTTAGGTCTTCTCGGTCACGTACCGAAGCAGGTCGGCGGCGGTCTTTTCCCAGCGGAACAGGTCCAGCCGCGCCGAGCCTCGGCGAATGGCGTCCTGCCGGTCGAAGTCCGGCGCCAGGTACTCGGCCATGTGGCGGGCCAGGGTTTCGGCGTCATCCGGATCGAAATAGGCCGCCGCGTCGCCGCAGACCTCCTGCACGGCGGGGATGGACGAGGCGATGACCGGGCACTGTTGGGCGAACGCCTCCAGCGGCGGCAGGCCGAAACCTTCGTAGCGGCTCGGAAAGACCAGGGCCACGGCCCGGTGCATCAGCGTGCGCAAGGCCTCGTCGCTGACCCGGCCGGCGAAGATCACGTCGTCGTGGGCGGGGATCGAAACGCCGCCGAACACCGAGGCGTTGGCCTGACCGCAGATCACCAGCTTGACGCGGCCCGAGCCGTCTTCACCCCGGGGCAGGCGGGAAAGCGCGTCTATGGCCAGGGCGACATTCTTGTTGCGCGTGAGATTCCCGACGCAAAGGAAATAGGGCGTGTCGCGCAACGCCAGTTTGTCGAGAATGTCAGGATCCTCAGGTCCGCCGATCAGGTGTCCCGCGCCGTTGGGCGCGACCAGGATGGCGTCGGCCGAGGTGTTCATCAAGCTGGTGAGTTCGTCCCGCGAGAAGCGCGAGACGGTGCCGAGCTTGGCGGTTCGGGCGAGAACCCGCCCGAGCGTGCGATGCAGCCGGCCGTAGTTGGCGCCGAAGAGCTCGGGGTGTCGATAGACGGCGGCGTCGTGAATCACGACGGCCTGGGCGCGATGCAGCACGGGACCGGAGTTGCAAAGGCTGAGCAGGGCGCCTTTTCGCGTCCGCCAGGCGAGCCAGCCCTGTTCCCACAGATGCCCTGCGCCGAAGCCGCCCGTTTCGAAGGCGATCGCCTTGAGATCCAGGTCGCAGAGCGCGCCCTTGGGTGCGAGGAGGACCGCGCGGCCAGCCTGGCCGGACTCCGCCAGGGCGCGATCAAGCGCGCTGGTGACCTCACGGGCATAGCGCTGAACGCCGGAGGTCGATTGGGTGAGATAGCGACCATTGATGAACAGACACTGCGTCACGATCGCACTCCAATGCTGCGTTGCAACCGGGCACTATACCGCCGGGGTCGAGCGCTCAAGCCGCAGTGACGGGCGCCGCACGGATATCGTCGTTTTGACACGGATGCGGGGTAGCGGTGCGGACAATCTCCCGCTATGGCCCTGAGCAAAGGCATATTGCTGAGCCGTTTGCAGCGCCCGCGAGTGCGGCTTCGCGCCAGCAAGTTATCGTCACAAGGATGGAGCAGGCCTCTGACTTCGAACTTCGATCGTGGCGGCAAGGCGAAGCCGCTGCGCTTGGCGATATTTGGCGTCGCGGGCCATAATCGGGGTGATGACGCCATCGCGCTCAGCTTGATCGAAGGCCTGGGCGCGCAGCGATCCGACATCCGGTTTGTGACCCCCGTGCTAAGGCCAGGAGCTCTTGAGGGGCGTGCGGGCGTGGCGCCTTTCGTCTTGAACCGGCGGTCGCCGCTAGGACTGGCCCGGCTGGCGCTGGAGATCGCCCGGGCGGACGCGGTGATCCTCGGCGGGGGATCCGTGATCCAGGACACGTTTGGCGGCGGGCGCGTGAAAGGCATTCTGGGCTATGCCTGGATGACGGCTTTCTTCTGTCGCCTGCTGGGCCGCCCGCTCTTCACCGCGCCGATAGGCGTTGACGCCATCACCACGCCCAAGGCGCTGACCGCAGCCCGCGAAGCCCTGGTCGTTCCGCGACGCGTCACGGTGAGAGATCAACTTTCCGCCCAGGTCCTGGAGCAGATCATGGGCGGCCGTCCGCACGGTCCGTTGCAGGTGGTGTGCGATCCGGTTTTTGGCTGGCGGCTGGACGACGCCGCGATCGAAAAAGGCTTGATTGACGAGCGCCCGATCGTGCTTTCGCCAGCCTTCGAAGGGCGAAACGAAGACGAGATTGCGCAGTTGTTCGCGGCGATCGCCGCGTCGGTGATCGAACAGGGGCGGCCGGTGTGTATCGTCGCGATGGACGGTCGTGAGCACGAGGATGGCGGAAAAATCGCTCGGATTCCCGACCTGTTGACGGAAGAGCACCGCCAGCGGGTCACGCTCGCCAAACCTCAAAGCGCCGAGGAGGCCGCAGGGCTCATTCGCGGCGCGGCCGGGGTGGTGGCCATGCGACTGCACGCCCTGATCCTCGGATACGGCTATGCGCCGTTGTTTTGTCTGAGCCGGACCACCAAGACCGACGCCTTGATGGCCGAGTACGACATTCCCGGCATGCGCATTGGCGGAGGTGTCACCGAAAGTCTGGTTTCCCAGGTTGGAGAGGCCATGCGCGACGACCCGCGCGTGGCCCGCCACGGGGAGATCAAGAAGACGTTGCGCGCCAAGCTGGATGAATATTACGCGGCGACCTTACGAGACATCGAGGAGTGCCGAGGAACGTGACGATAAACTCTACACCGCGGATGGATATGAAGATGTCGAAGGTCCAAGGCTACAAATGCGTATACTGATGTGTTCCAGAAACTATTTCCCGAAGGGGGAGTACGGTGGCGCTCAGGTCTCTGTCGCTCAATTGTCGCGAGAGCTGGCGGCGCAGGGACACGACATCGCTGTGCTCAACGTGGACGACCATCATCACGAGGGAGTCCACGAGCCGACCGGCATCAAGGAATACCGGCTGAAGCTGAAGAACATCTATCTGCGGGGCGCCCATCCGGCGCCCAAGCGCCTGACTTGGCACGCCATCGATCGTTTCGGTTCGGCCATGGACGCGGACTACGGCAAGGTTCTCGACGACTTCAAGCCCGATCTCATCAATACGCATGTGATGGCCGGCGTGGGACTCGGCATTTGGCGGGCGGCCCACAAGCGGTCGATCCCGATCGTGCATCGGGTCAGCGACTACTATCTGATGTGCCTGAATTCCGGCTATCGGAAGCGCGGCGCCAATTGTGACGGCGTCTGCGCCAGCTGCCGAACCGTGGCGCTCTCGGGCTCTAAGCGCGCTTCGGGGGCCGTCAGCCAGATCATCTATGTGAGCGAGAAGATCAGGTCCATCTACGAGGATGCTGGTGTTTTCCCCACCGCGACGCCGACGCACATTATTCACGGCGCCTACGAGCCCAAGAAGCCGGTCCCCCCGCGCAAAGGCCTTGTCGAACCGCCACATCTCACGCTCGGATTCTTTGGCAGATTGTCGCCTGAAAAAGGTATCGAGACCCTGCTGGCCACCTTGCGCCAAATGCCGGCCGACAAATGGCGGCTCAAGATCGGCGGCGAGGGCAATGCGGCCTATGCCGAAAAGCTTAAGCAAGAGGCGGCAGGCCTGCCCGTCGAATTCGTCGGCTTCCAGCAACCGGACGATTTCTACGCCACGGTCGATGTGCTGATCGTCTCGTCCCTATGGCATGAGCCGTCGGGTCGCGTAGCCTTCGAGTCGGGGATTCACGGGGTCATTCCAGTGGTCGCCGAACGCGGCGGCCTGCCTGAGATGGTGGGCTACGGACGACGGGGCATGACCTTCAATCCGGACGATCCGGAGACCTTGCTGAAGGCGCTTCGGGATTTGCTGGACGAGTCCTTGCGAACCAAAATCCAGGCAACCTGGTCCCGTGAGCGCGAAGAATACCTTCCGGCCAATGTCGCGGCGCGGACGCTGGAAATCTATCGTCAGGTTCTGGCCAAAAGCTCTGGCGACAATTGACGCGCCAAGCCAAGCCACCCTTTGTTGCTTTAGGAGGATTGGAGTGCTGGTGTCGGCGCCGATGAAAGTCCCAACAAGCCAGGCGAGCTTTTCGAACCCATCTTGGCCGTGCAGCCAAGATGCGATAGGAGCCGCGGATCATCGGCCCAGACCCGGCCTGGATGCAGGCATGTGTTGACCTCGGAAACAGCTCACGAAATGCGAGTCCTTCACGTGGCCGAGACGATTCAGGGCGGCGTTGGAACTTATCTCAATCAGATCGTGCCGCTGCAGCTGGCCGATTTTGGTGTTGAAAGCGTCAAGGTGGTTGCGCCGGCCGATCATCTGCTGCAGATCGCCAATGTGCCTTCAGCCTGCATCGAAAGCTTTTCTCGTCCGGCTCGCTCGATCAGGAGCTTGCTGGCGATGGCGAAGATGGTCCGATCGTCCGTCAAGACCTTCAAGCCCGATCTGATCCATGTCCATTCGACCTTCGGCGGCGCGATCGTTCGCATGATGTATGGCTGGCGCAGGAAGCGGCCCAAGCTGATCTATTGTCCCCACGGCTGGGCTTTCGACATTTATTCCGCCGGCTGGAAGCGAACGACGGTCGAGCTCGTGGAGCGCCTGCTGGCGCCGCTTTGCGATCGCATCGTCGCAGTTTCCGACCGGGAAGCCGAACAGGGGCGGCGCATCGGCATCGCACCGGCGCGGCTTTGTACGATCCTCAATGCGATATCGCCTGTTTCGCCCGCGCCGGAAGGGCGAGGCTGGAACGATGATCGGCTCAAGGTGCTGTTCATCGGTCGTCTCGATCGCCAGAAGGGCTTTGACCTCGTGGACGCCGCCGTCGCGGATCTTGGCGATAGGGTTTGCGTTCGAGCGGCGGGTTCGTCGATCGTCGGCGATCAAACCGCGGCGCCGACCTCGGCCAATGTCGAGCTTCTAGGATGGTTGACGCCAGGGCAGATCGAGGCGCAGCTGGAAGCCTGCGATATGCTTGTCGCGCCGTCCCGGTGGGAAGCCTTCGGGCTTACCGCGTTGGAGGGAATGCGCGCTGGAAAGGCCGTCGTGGCCACAAACGTTGGCGGGCTGCCCGAAGTGGTGGAAGACGGGGTCAGCGGAATTTTGATACCGCCCGAGGATGTCTTGGCGCTTCGTGAGGCGATATTGGTGCTCGGCGCCAATGATGGAGCTCGCCAAGCGATGGGAAGCGCCGGCCGGCAGCGCTTTCTCAAACACTTCACGATCAATCGGCTTCACGATGAAATCTTATCGCTCTATCGCTTAACGCTAAATTGGCGGCAAGCAGATGCCGGCATACAAGCTTAACCAGCAGGAGATATCGTTATGCCCTGTCAAGCCTTTGCCGCTTTTCAAAGGCAGTTGATATCGGATATCCAGCCGTAGGGCTTTTAGGCGGCTGCGGCGCCGCCGCGGCCGACAGTTCGTTAGAATTGGTTATTCAACACTGGCGTGCCGAGTAGACATTTAATCGCAGGCACGCGATTTGCTACCGTTGCCAAAATCAGCGGCCTTGTCGCTTTTGGGGAAATTTATGACTGACACTTCGAATGCCGATCGCGCGGCAGCGCCGGTGACTGTCCCGAGTGATCTGGCCGGCGTAGCCGGACGTTATCTGCGCTATGCTCCCCTGGTGGTGGTCTCCACGGCGATCTGTTTGGCCTTGGCTGGCGGTCTAACTTACTTGCAGAAGCCGATGTACACGGCCGTCGCTACCGTTCAGTACAACCCTCAAAAGGCTCAGGTAGGACGTGAGGCCACAGCTACTGAAGATAGCGGCACCCGTGACTCTACCGTGGACACCCAGGCCGAGGTGTTGGCTTCTCCCACGCTCGCGCTTGCCGTCGTGGATGCTCTTCATCTTGAGCGCGATCCCGACTTCAATGAGGCTCTCAAAGGCGGCGGGAAGCCGGGAGCGCCCACCGACCCGACCCAGGTGCGCGAGGCCATTGCGACCACACTGCTGACTCATCAGCATGCCAAGCGCGTTGGGCAGACCATGTTGTTCGAGGTCACCTATACGGACGCCAACCCTAAAAAGGCGGCCCAGATCGCCAATGCCTTCACCGATGCCTATATCGCCGATCAGATTAGGCAAAAGCTTCAGGCGGCGAAGGATTCGACCAATCTTCTGAACTCTCGCATGGATGATCTGCGGCGCCAGGTGCAAGCCGCCGAGACGGCTGTTCAGACCTTTAAAGCTCGCAACAATCTGTTGAGCAGCGAGGGTTCGACCCTGACTGAGCAGGAAATTTCGGGTCTAAACCAGCAGTTGGCCGTCGCCCGCGTGCAAGAGGCCGAAGCTAAGGCGCAATATTCCGCCGGTTTACGCGATATGGAGGGAGGGCGGAAAGGCGACAGTGGCGGGGGCGCCCTGAACTCTCCAGTTATCGCCAGCTTGCGGCAGCAACGTGCTCAGGTGAGCCGGGATCTCGCGGCTCTGCAAAGTAAGTACGGTCCGATGCACCCTCAGGTCATCAACCAGAAGAAGGCGCTGGACGACACCGACCAAGCCATCACCGAAGAGCTGGGCCGTCTCAACGCCAACCTGCGTGCCAACGTTGATGTCGCGCAGCAACGTCGGGCCAGTATCGAAAGCAGCATCGCCGGCACGCGCGGACAACTTGTCAGCGGCAACGCCGCTTCGGTGGAGCTCGGCCAGTTGCAACGGGACGCCGATGCGGCGAAGACGCTGTATGAGGCTTTCCTAACTCGTGCGAAAGAGACCACGGCTCAACAAGCGACCGCTCAGGCGGATGCTCGCATCGACTCTCCGGCGGCGCCGCCGTCCCATCCCAGTTCGCCCAATGTCGCCATCAACCTGTTCCTGGGCTTGGTGCTCGGCGGCGGCATCGGCATTGGCATCGCGTTCTTCATCGAGCGCTGGAATGTCCGCCTGAGCACCATGGACGAGGTCGAGCGTCGCTTGAACGTGGCCTACTTGGCCGGTTTGCCGACCTTGGCCTCCTCGATCAAGAAGCCGACCACGAAGTCGCCGACCGAGGCGATCATCAAGCATCCGCTGTCCAGCTTCGCCGAAGGGTTCCGCGGCCTCGGCACGGCGCTGGTGCACGGCGAGAGCGCCGGATCGGTGAAGGTCATTGCTCTTACTTCGGCCCTGCCGGGCGAAGGCAAGACGACGACCTCGATCTGTCTTGCCCGGGTCACGGCCATGGGCGGCACGCGCGTCCTGCTGATGGATTGCGATCTGCGCCGTCGGTCGGCCACGGCGACCATGGCGCCGCACGCCACCATCGGTTTGATTGAGGTGCTGGAAGGCAAGGCGACGCTTGACCAGGCGCTGGTCGAAGACGCCGAGAGCGGCGCATTCTTCCTGCCGATCGGCAAGGACGCCCATCTCGCCAAGTCCCCGATCAGTTCGCCGGCCTTCGACGCCTTGCTTACCGAATTGCGGAATCGCTTCGACCTAGTGCTGATTGACACCGCTCCGGTCCTGCCGGTCGTCGATACGCGCATCCTGTCGCAGAAGGTGGACGCTCTGGCCCTGATCGTGAAATGGCGCTCGACCCCGCTTCGGGCCGTGCAGGCCGCGATCCACCAGATCGAAGCCGTCGACGGCATCGTCTCCGGCGTGGCGCTCAGCCTGATCGACCTGAATGCGCAGGCGCGCTCCGGCTATGGAGATCCCCACTACTACTATCGCGACTTCAAGGGATACTACCTGGAGTAGGCGTTATTTCGCGCCAGGGCAGGAGGCCGCCTGTTGAAGGTTGGATCTCCTTCCCTGGAGAAAACCACGGTGGGGAGCGTGGTTCTGAGCTGGAGCGCCGGTATCCCGCGGGCTCGCGCAGGTCTGAATTTGCTTGAGCCTAGGATGTCGCTTTGAAACTGGAGACTGGAAAATGCCAGTAGCGTTGTTGGTCGGAACGGCCGTGACGCTATTCGTGCTCTTCTATCCCTACGTCCTCTATCCATGGCTCCTGCGGGCCTTGCGATCTCGGCCGCTCAACATCAAGCCCGCGCCGCCGCCGACGGTGACGCTGGTTTTCTGCGCCTACAACGAGGAGCGCTCGATCCCGACCAAGATCCAGAATCTTCGCGACATTCGTGCAAGGTCCCCTGAGGTCAAATTCGCTTGCTATGTGGATAAGAGCACCGACCACACCCTGGATTTGCTTCAAGCGCATCCAGACCTCATCGACACCTATGCGGCGACGGAACGAACGGGCAAGGCGCTGGGAATGCGTGAACTGGCCAAGCGTTGCCAAAGCCAGATCATGATCTTTACCGACGCCAACGTCATGGTGAGACCCGAGGATGTGGTCAAGCTGCTAGGCTATTTCTCCGACCCCGCTGTTGGCGGTGTCTGCGGCACCTTGATCTACGCCAACGCCAACGAGAGTCCGACGGCGTCGACAAGCTCGCTGTACTGGCGAATTGAAGAAACTATCAAGGGCCTGGAGTCCCGCAGCGGTTCGACCATGGGTGCGGACGGGTCGCTCTTCGCGATGCGACGCGAACTTTACCCGGAAGTACCCGATCATCTGCTGGACGACCTCACGGCGTCGATGGCCATCGTATTCAAAGGCTATCGTCTAGTGAGCGCGCCTGACGTTCTGGCTTACGAAAACGCCGTCACGGTCGAGGCGGAGGAATTCCGCCGTCGGCGTCGTATTGCCTGCCGGGCGTTCAACACCCATCGGTATTTGCGTCCCCAATTGGCCAGGATGAGCCGGCTGGATCGCTTCAAGTATGTCTCCCACCGGGTCATCCGCTGGTACGGTTTCCCGACCATGGTTCTAGGCGTGGTGCTTTTCGATCTTTTCCTGGCCATGACGTGCGGCGCGATAATCGCCGTCGTCATATTGGCCGGAACCCTGGCGCTCATTTTGCTCGCCGCCAAGGCGCGCGTGCCAGGAGTCGAGCGCATGGCCCAGGTGCTCAACCTCCTTTGGGCGACATCCTTGGGCATCTGGGACGCCTGTCGAGGCGAGACCTATCAGACCTGGAAGCCGGCCGAGACCCGCTAAGCCGCACAATTTCTAAGTTGCGCGGCTTGCCCTAGGGTCTGTTGAGATTCACCGCGAATGAATGACGGCGGCGACGAGATGGATCATGGCTGAGAAGCTACGGTCGGTCTTGTCGCTACGCATGGCGATGC
>Ga0136846_1218739_pt1 | contig 15294 bp, 11 predicted proteins | sample HopSoiMetagenom2_FD_96841 | JGI IMG/M metagenome (GOLD analysis project Ga0136846, IMG submission 96841) | Grasslands soil microbial communities from Hopland, California, USA - 2 Assembly 2016 (version 4) | ecosystem: Environmental > Terrestrial > Soil > Grasslands | place: USA: Hopland... | reverse complement strand
TTTTCAACATGAACAATCATTTCGTCGTGTGCATCATAACTTACTTCAGGCTTTACTAATTGAACAATTTCAACCTTATCAAATTGATGCAGGCGGTTCAATCCACGCACATCCTTACCATAGCTTCCTGCTTCCCTCCTAAAACAAGGAGTGTAACCGGTCATCTTTATCGGTAGGTCACTTTCTTTTAAAATGGTATCCCGAAATAGATTCGTTATCGGTACCTCGGCCGTTGGAATTAAATAGAGGTTGTCTTCAGTCACAAAATACATTTGTCCTTCCTTGTCTGGCAATTGTCCAGTTCCGTATGCACTGGTTTCATTCACCATATGCGGGGGCATGAATTCAATATATCCTGCATTGGTATTGAAGTCGAGGAAATAACTAATCAGTGCGCGTTGCAGTTTTGCTCCTTTATTGATATACACTGGGAATCCACTGCCCGTGATCTTATTGCCTAATTCAAAATCGATCAGGTTGTATTTCTTCGCCAGGTCCCAATGAGGAACGGCTGCTGTGCTTAATAACGGCTTCTTTCCTCCTTCCCTTATTATGATGTTGTCTTCTGGAGTTTTTCCTTTGGGGACTTTTGCAGACGGAAGATTGGGCAGTTGATATAGGATCGATTCAATTTTCTTCTCAGCCTCATTCAATTTATCCTGGCCTTGGTTCGATTTTAATTCTGCAACCTCTTTCTTCTTCGATTCTGCCTCTTCTTTGTTTCCCTTTGCCATTAGCTGCCCGATTTCCTTAGAAGCAGCATTAATCCTCGCCAACAAATTGTCCTGTTCTAACTGGGATTGTTTTCTTTTTTCATCCCACTGCAACAGTTCATCAACGAGCTGCAGTTGCTTGAAATTCTTCACTGCCAATCTTTCTTTTACCAAATCCACATTCTGCCTTATGAAATTCACCTGAAGCATTCGCTATTAAATTTTTGCGAAGATACGGGCGAACCCATTCCGAGTTTAAGGTTTAAGGTATAAGGTTTAAAGTTTGAGGGGCGTCAATTCGATGTTTCAAAAGGTAATTTGAAATTCTTCTTGTTCAGCTTTTTGAGACTTAAGTTTCGGAGCCTGCCATTTAACGTCTTCGGCAATACGGATAGAACATTAAACCTTAAACATTAAACCCGAAACCCTTTTTATATTTGCCGCTTATGAACGTGAAAGACGATCTTCAGAACAGGTGGTGGAAACTGGAAGAAAAATTAATGGAACGGTTTGGGAAGAAACCAGATATGGAAGCCATATTATTCCTCATCGGCATCCATGAATTTGGCGAAATAAGAAAGAAGTTTACGAAGGAACAGAAACAGGACCTCATGCATGTTGCTGTTTGCAATCTTTTTTCCCAGAGCGGATACTATGAATTGGAAGGTGTGGACCGTGACGGGTGGCCGCATTTCAAACAATTGAAGCCTTTACCCGTAATGAATATGATTGAACAGGAGAACTTTCTGAAGGATCATATCCTCCTCTATTTTGAAAAAGTAGATTTATGAATCAAGATGTCACAGACTTCTTCGGAATAGTAAAATATCTGCTGATACTTTCAATGTTTATGCCGGTTGGCTGCAATCCAAAGATTGGTGACGGGTTAAGGAAAAATGATCTGAAGAGAGACGTTGAACTCACCACATCAAAGGGCATTATTGTACTACGTCTGTCGGATTCCACTCCCCTGCATCGAAATAATTTCATCAAACTGATAAAGCAACATACGTATGACAGTGTATTATTTCATCGTGTCATAAAAAGTTTTATGATCCAGGCCGGTGATCCTGACAGTAAGACAGCAGTGCGGGGACAGAAACTGGGAGACGGCTCGCTCGGTTATACCGTACCAGCAGAATTCAGGCAGAGCTTGTTTCACAAGAAGGGAGTTCTGGCTGCAGCCAGGACAGGCGATGACGTGAATCCGTCAAAAGCAAGCAGTGCGAGTCAATTTTATATTGTACAAGGGAAAATTTTTACTGATGCCGGCCTGGATTCGGTGGAAACGTTTCGGTTAAAAGGAAGAAAGATCCCCCTTGGGCAACGAGAAGTTTATAAAACAATCGGCGGCGCGCCACATCTGGATCAGAACTACACCATTTTCGGACAAGTGGTGAAAGGTCTTGCCGTTGTTGATTCCATCGCTAATGTACCAACTTCCGGCAGATTGGGCGGAGACAGGCCGATCGAAGACGTGCGGATCGTCAAGGCTCGGTTGGTTAAGCGCAAATGACGAGTAACTTTTAGTTATTGCGAATTGCGTCTATATTCAGCATCTCGATCAGTAGTCAAAAATATTTTGCTCCTAACTGCTATCTTCCTAACCTTTGCAGCACAAAATTTCAACATGAATTTTCCCGAAAGCCTCCGGTATACTAAAGACCATGAATGGGTTCGCCTTGAAGGCGATACCGCTATTATTGGCATTACAGATTTCGCGCAGAAAGAATTAGGCGACATCGTATATGTAGAAGTTGAATCTGTTGGAAAGACATTGAATGCAGCCGAAGTTTTTGGGACAGTAGAAGCAGTAAAAACGGTTTCAGACCTGTATATGCCTGTAGCAGGCACCATTCTTGAGCTGAACCCTGCCTTGACAAATGAACCTGAGTTGGTCAATAACGATGCATATGGTAAAGGTTGGATGATTAAGATCAAACCATCGAACAAGTCGGAGATTGGGACACTCCTCAGTGCCGCCGACTACAATAAGCTGGTTGGATAAATTTATAGTTCAACAGCAATCGTGGCTACACGTTCCAAGTTTCTCCTGCGTTTTTTGCTATCTTGAGCCAGCATTTAATTTTTGGCAACCAACACTACATACTCCGAGCAGGAACTTGTCGCAATGCTGCAAAGCAGGGACGCCTCTGCATTCAATTACCTGTATGAACATTATGCTCCTGCCGTCTATGGTATCATTCTTCCAATAGTAAATGAAACTGAAGTAGCGAATGATATCATGCAGGAGGTGTTTCTTTCAATCTGGAAAAAAATAGAATCTTACGATCCGGCGAAGGGTAGGCTCTTCACCTGGATGCTCAATATTGCAAGAAACGCATCCATTGACTTATTGCGTTCAAGAAGTTTCCAGAATGCGAGGAAAAACCAACCGCTCATGGAAACCGTAAATTGGAATAGTGGGTATCACGTAATGCAACCGGAAATAGATGCTATCGGCCTGAACAAATTATTAGAGAAATTAAAGGAGGAGCAACGAGTGCTGATAGAGCTGTCATATTTTAAAGGTTATACTCATGAAGAGATTGCCGAGATTGAAGGACTGCCGTTAGGCACCGTAAAAACAAGGATCAGGAATGCCTTGATTCAACTAAGAAATCTGATGAAGTAAAGTGAATGTAAAAGAATACATATCGAGCGGTATCATTGAATCATATGTGCTTGGCCTGAGCTCAGCAGAAGAAGCTGAAGAATTGGAACGCATGTGTGCAGCTCATTCGGAAGTATACCAAGCGAGAAGTATATTCGAGGAACAACTCGAACGAAATGCTATTTTACTCGGGGTTCAGCCTCCAAAAAAATTGAAGACCCTTATCCTGAGCGAGATTGAGATCGACGCAGAACTACTTGCTTCGAAACGAATGCCAGCGGTCACCGAAGAAAAGAAGACGCCGCTAATTTTTAATTTCACGCCTCGCCTTTGGAAGCGTATGGCAGCGGCAGCGGTGGTGCTGTTGGCAACAAGCACAATCCTGAACTTTTATTTCTATTATCAATACGATAAATATAACCGCGAATATTCGAATCTCCTTTCTGCAAAAAAGCAACAGGATACCGAACATGAACAGATGCAAAAAGCGATGCAAGGATATGCAACCACGGTGAATGTGATGGCTGATACAAACATGGCCGTCATTAATTTGCATGGCATGCACAACCATCCTGAATATTCTGCATCCGTTTATTGGAATAAAAAATCCAAAGACGTTTATCTAATGGCGAAAGATCTGCCGCCTCCGCCGCAAGGACGCGCATATCAACTTTGGGCGATGATGGATGGAACACCAGTAGATGCTGGGGTGTTAGACTGGAACAATAAAAATTGGCTAACGCCGATGAATAAAGTTTCCGCAGCGCAATCATTCGCTATTACCCTCGAAAAAGAGGGAGGAAGTGATTCTCCAACAGCAGGTTCAATGTACCTCGTAAGCAATCCCTAATTGCTTTTACTTATAATCGTTTAGTTTTATTTCATGTTTAACCTCCTTCAGAAGTGGAGCAGCAGCATATGGCTTGCATTAGTTTGGTCCATTGCTACACAAGTCTTGCTTTCCCTACCAGGTTCGGTTTTCCCTGGTGGGGGATTGTTCAGCATCCCTCATCTCGATAAAGTTGTACATATATTTCTTTTTGCAGGATTAGTTTTTTGCTGGACACTCTTCTCGTATTTTAAGAAAACTCCACCATCCATGTCCCTCACTGTTAGTTGGACCATAGTACTAATGGTTTTCATGTATGGGGTTGTTATGGAATTTATTCAGAAAGATTTTATTCCGAAAAGGAGCTTTGATGGAGGAGATATACTTGCTGACCTGGCCGGAGGTTTATTTGGGTATATCCTTACACAATGGTACTTCAGGTGGCACAACAGGAAGCAGGTATATAAAAAAAATTAGCCCCTGTAGAAACAGGGGCCGTAACCAAAACTAACTGCTTATGAGAAAATTGACTGCTTTGAGAATATGTTCTATTAAGAACTTTCGATTATTATAACGCAAAACTAATACCAATAGTGTGATAATTGTTGTTAAGGAAGGTCTAAAGGATTGTCAAAATTCCCATTTTACTGTTAATCAATGAGCTCACATTTCTTAGTTTTGGCGCGCCAGTTTTTCAGCGTTTTCAGCAAACTGTAGTTTTTCAATTAGTTCCTGTATTCCTCCGTTTAGTACTTCCTGCAAATTATATAGTGTAAGTCCGATGCGATGATCGGTTACCCGTCCCTGTGGGAAATTGTAGGTGCGAATCTTAGCGCTGCGGTCGCCGGTACTTACCAGGCTCTTTCGATGCCGGGAAATTTCTTCTTCCTGCTTTCTAACCTGCTCTTCATATAGCTTTGTTCGCAGCATCTGCATTGCTTTTTCGCGATTTCCTAATTGCGTTCGCTCTGTTTGACACATCACTACGGTACCGGTAGGAATATGTGTCAATATGACCTTTGTTTCTACTTTGTTTACGTTCTGTCCGCCTGCGCCCCCACTTCTTGCAGTATCCATCTTTACGTCCGCATCTCTTACCTCAACATCAACATCCTCGGCCTCCGGCATTACCGCCACGGTAGCGGCGCTAGTATGAACACGACCGCTGGTTTCAGTGTCAGGCACGCGCTGCACCCGATGCACGCCGCTCTCGAATTTTAAAGTTCCATAAACGTCTTCGCCGATTACTTCCACCTGTACTTCCTTATAACCGCCGACAGTTCCCTCGCTTTCTGTTAGGATGCTTGTTTTCCACCCTCTCCTTTCACAGTATCGGATATACATTCTCAAGAGGTCGCCGGCAAAAAGGCTCGCCTCATCACCCCCAGTGCCAGCCCGAATCTCAACGATCGCATTCTTTTCATCCTGCGGATCTTTTGGAATGAGCAATTGCCGTATATGCGACTCCAGCCATTGTTTCTTTTCCTCAAGTCCGGGGGCCTCAGCCTTTGCTAAATCCCTGAGCTCGTCATCGTCCCCATGAAGCGCCTCTTTATAGAAATCAATATCATCCAATACCTTTTTGTAGTCATGGTAGGCATTCACAATTTTTTCCAGGCTTCGGTATTCTTTGCTAAGCTGGCTGAACTTTTTATTGTTGTTCACTACCTCGGGATTAGTAAGGGCAACTCCAAGATCATCAAATCTTGATTTTATCGCTTCCAGTTTGTCAAGCATATTTCATTTATTTGCGCATACAGCCGCATGATGGTTCACGTGGTGAACCACTTCGACCGTGTTGATAACGTAAAAAACCAACATAGCGACGGCCGCAAAGTTAACAGAAAACGTTATGAGCTTTAGAAAATTCAAGGGTGATTACCTGTTTGACGGATTTAAATTTGTGGATTCAAAAAGTGTTTTAATTACTGATGAAAAGGGTGTCGTAGATTCAATTGTTCCCTTAGTGGACGCAGGTGAAGGCATTCAAGAATTGAACGGGATCCTGGCCCCCGGATTGATCAATTGCCACTGTCATCTTGAATTGAGCCATTTGAAAAATGCAATTCCACCAGGCACCGGGCTCGTCGCTTTTCTGAAATCTGTGGTACAGAAAAGAAATTTTCCGCCAGAGGTGGTGGAGGAGAATATTCAGAAAGCGGAACGCGAGATGTTTGAAAATGGAATTGTTGCGGTGGGCGATATATGCAACCAGGTTGATGCGATATCAACGAAAAAAAATAGCCGAATCAGGTGGCAAAGCTTTGTGGAAGTACTCAGTCCTTCAGACGAAAAAGCCGATGCAAATGTGGACCACTACAAACAAGTCTTAGCATCGCATGTAAGACAACTCCCACCTCCACACCGATCGGTTCTAGTTCCTCATGCTCCTTATACCATAAGCAAGAAAAGCTTTGAATTAATCAATGACGCTACAGCAAACGAACTGATTTCTATCCATAACCAGGAACATCCGGCCGAAAACGAATTATATGAAACAGGCGGAGGAGAGTTTATGGAGTTTCTTAAAATATTCGGCTTTAACTCCTCCCCTTTCCCTGTTACTGGCCGTTCAAGCCTGAAATCCTATTTGCCTTATTTTACCAAATCACAAAAGATCATTCTTGTCCATAATACCTTTATTCAGGAGGATGACATACAATATGCGCAGCATTACGCACTCGAAAACAATTTGGCGATAGTGATTTGCCTGTGTCCAAATGCCAATCTTTATATCGAAGGAAAACTTCCACCCATTGAAAAACTTGTAACCAACAATTGCCACATCGTACTGGGTACCGATAGTTACAGCAGTAACTGGCAACTCAGCATCGCGAAGGAAATGGAGAGCCTGATGAAAATGGATTATTTCAAAAAAATGGATCGGCTTTCGGCGCTTGAAGTTCTGTTGCAATGGGCAACTTCCAGTGGAGCAAGAGCGCTCGGGTGGGAAGACGATCTTGGTACGTTTGAAAAAGGGAAGACACCCGGAATAGCAGTGATAAACGAAGATCTTTCTGGATCCAAAAAAATTTTATGAGAGCAGTTCCTGCAATACGGGGAGAGATTTCAATCTTCCAAATTCAGGCAAATGCAGCCGATAATAATCCTCATACGCTTGTAATAACAACCGGCGAGTAGATTGATTCAATTTTACCTGGCTTAACTCACCGGGCTGCATTGCTCTTAAGATTTGGGAAGTTATTTCAGCAAGCATCCCTTCAATATAGTACGAATGTGAAGGATGAACTGAAGTGAACATTCCTTCCTGTAAATCCAGAATTTTATTTCGACTTTCACCTGGCACGTCTTCAATGCGAAAGCCGAAGAAAACAGTCAGGTGCAATGCGAAAAAAAGAGGGAAATTTCCTACTACGGCGTCATCAGCCTTATCAAGATGAATGAATGCATCTTCAATAAATGCAAATAATGCTTCATTTTGTTCCGGCTGCTTTAAACATTTCTGCAGTAATTCAACCATATACATGCTCACTGCATTCTTCTTAACATCGAAGAACAGATGCTGGTACAAATAGCTCCATTTGAATTCACGGATTCTTTGTAATTGTTTGAGTTCATTGTGGTAAACCACCAATTCAAGCAAGGCCGCGGGCTGGAATGCCGCAGCACTTCCCGTTGAACGCTTCGTAGTTTTCCTTACGCCGTTGACGAGGTAGGATTGAATGCCAAACAGCTCAGTGTACACATTCACAATGACACTGGTTTCCCCATACTTTACGCTTCTTAATACTATGCCTTTTGTATTATGCAACATGCTAATGCAAGAAAACAATTTTCGTAGCCAGGTTTTCTTTCCGGTTATCAGAAGTGACCAATACCAGGTATATGCCTGATGAAACTCTATTGCCTTTATAATCTCTCCCGTCCCATATTGCCTGGCCTCCCAACGCTCTCGCCTGATACACGAGTCTGCCATCCAGCTCGGTAACTTTTACTATTGCATTGTTGACCAAACCCCGGATCGCCACCTGGCCACTATAACCGGGAGGTACAGGGTTCGGATACACCGTTACGTTAGTGTTTGTGTTGCCGCCATCCGTGGCAGTTCCGCGGAATGAACAGATGCCGTTGCGTGTTGAAAAGAAAACCTCGCCGGTGGAACCATCAATAGCGATAGAATGAACATCATTACTCAATAATGGGCTATTGTCTTCCGTGAAATGATAGAGCGTTTTCCCGCCATCTGCGCTGATTAACCAAACACCATTCTTGCTGCCTACCCATTTTCTGTCTCCACCATCAACAGCAATGGCCTGCACGCGCTCATCATGAAAAAGAAAGCCATTGAATCCACCCGACTGTACAATAGGCAATACCGCCTCGCAGGAAGGATTGGTAAAAACTTCCTGTATACACGGAATGATGGCGATGCCGCTGCCGGTTCCTACCCATATGAATCCGCTTTTATCTTTTGCAATGCAAAGCACATCATTGTCAGGAAGGTTACCATTACCAGGTCCGGCTCTAAACAACCTCCACTTATCGTCCGCAGGATTATCTATCGAGGTGCCGTGGTTGAAACTGAAAAGGCCATTTCCTTTTGGAGAAATGATCCACTTCTGGTCAAAGTCATCAATTAGAATTTGCGAGACGGCATTTTCAGTATGCACAAATGGAATAGTAAACGACTGCCAGCTGCCGTCGTTCTTCCGAACATGAAGATTCTTGCTTCCGCCATAATTAGCAACCCAGAGATTATTTTCATGATCAAGTGCCAGGCCGCTCACATTATAAATTCCTGGTTTGCCGGCAGGAGATTGCAAAGGCGAATTCTGTTTGAATACACTGACTGATTTATCCTGGCGTAATTGTAATAAGCCACCACCAAAAGATCCCGCCCAAATGTAATTATTTCTTGAATCGATTGCTACCGTAATGAAGTCCCCAAGTGAATCGAGAGCTGGAACAGTTGATGAATCAACAATGCTCCATTCATTATTCCGATATTCAAATAAACCACTTTTGTTGCCGGCGGCATTCCAGTTTACATCTACCGCACCGGATGTTGTCCAAAGCATGTTGCCCATAATCACGGTTTCGCCGAGGGAAATGGAGGCCGGGGAATTCGGTGCATAAGCAATAAAGGAACTACCCGATACCTTAATCAGACTGCCGAGTGAGTCAGCAACCCATATATCGTTTTTATAACTCAGCGCTTGCTCCGGTAATTTAATATTCGAAGATTGAATTGTCCTTGCGATGGTCCCGTTATTGTTCATTATTATGACGCGTGCAGTGGATGATCTCCCTTCAGATATCAACAATTGATTTGCTGAAGTAATGAGTGAATGGACCGATGCATTTGAAGAATAAATTAACGCCCAAACGGTATCTTGTTTTATGTAGACCGAATCATTTCTCAAAATAATGGGATGACCATCTGTTAGGATCGCGACATCCCTGATGACTGTTCTGCCAAGATCGACCTCTTGTTGCCAACTGCGATAATCAGCAAGGTTTACAGCATGTATGGAAGCGATCTTTAGTCCTTCAGCGGTAGCGGCATAAAAAAAATTTTGGTCGCAAGTAAATGCATTAACTGCTACCTTCTCCCCGCTATCGCCAACAATGTAGGTATCGTTAACTTCATTTTTTTCTTCATCCAGCACCACAATTCCGAAACCGGTACATAAATATGCCTTACCGGTTAGGCAGTAAATTTTTCTTACCCGTTTATCTGCGGCAATTGTGGATTGTTGAAGGGCAGTGATTTTTTTGATCACGCCATTCTTCACTATATCAATGAAGTTGTTATTGTAAGCAACGATAAGGAAATCGGTGGTAGAGTCAAACGCAATACTGGCGACGCCTGTGGCAGACAGGCCCGATATTTTGCTAAAAGTGTGAAGACTATTGTCACTGAAATCTAAAGTGAAGAGTGCGTATGACGTAGCCGCATAAACCTGGTTATTTCCTGCACTTACTGCAATCACCTGGTGATAAGGCAGATGTTCCCGCCAGTTTCCAATGGGCTGCAATCCGCCCGACCCTTGAGCAAAAACAGCCGATTTCAAGACGGATAAGCACAACAAACAAACAATCTGCTTCATCAACACAGTTGATTTCAAATGTATTAAAAAGTTTTGCCGCCACCTCATTTCATACTTTCTTTGCGGCCATAATTGACGCCCATGTGGGATGCTGTAGCCAGGATGATCCTTAGGTGGAAATTCCTCCTTTTAACCGTCGTGACCCTTATGACTGCCTATTTAGGCTATCATGCAAGCCAGGTAAAGCTTAGCTATGAATTTGCAAGAGCAATTCCTACGGACAATCCTAAGTATCTGGAGTACCAGGAATTCAGGCGGAAGTTTGGAGAAGATGGGAACTTGATGGTGATGGGAATCCAGAGTAATCAACTTTTTCAATCCGGCTTCTTTAATGATTATGCGGATCTCGCAAGAACAATTCGTAAGGTAAAAGGTGTTGAGGACGTATTGGGCATTCCAACTGCCACCAATCTTGTTAAGGATACTGCCCTGGAAAAACTTCACGCCGTTTCCATTTTTCCTGATCAAAAAATTGATGAACGTCAGTTAGACTCGCTCAAATCGGTTTTCTTAAACCTACCTTTTTATAGGAATCTTCTCTACAATCCGAAAGACAATGCATTCCTTGTAGCAATCAGGATCAATAAGGAAATCATGAATTCTGCTGAACGGACTGCTACGGTAGCTGGCATCACTGACCTCGGCGACCAGTTCGCAAAAGAACAACACGTACAAGTACATTATAGTGGGCTGCCATTGATCCGAACAAGTCTTGCAGTTAGAATTGCTGCAGAAATGAAATGGTTTCTGTTTGGTTCTCTTCTCATTTCGGCAATTATCCTGTTTCTTTTTTTCAGGAGCCTGAGCGGAGTAATGCTTTCACTTGCTGTGGTTTTGATCGGCGTGATTTGGAGTTTTGGCATCATGCATTTGTTCGGGTACAAGATAACATTGTTGAATGCGTTAATTCCTCCATTGGTAGTTGTAATTGGAATTCCAAACTGCATTTACTTTCTCAATAAGTACCACACCAGCTTTAATGAAACAGGCAATAAAGAAACGGCTTTAGTTTCAATGATCAGCCGGATGGGTGTTGTTACACTCTTTTGCAACCTCACAGCTGCAATCGGTTTCGCAGTGTTTGCATTGACAAAAAGCGCGATCCTGAAAGAGTTCGGAGTGGTTGCGGGTATTAATATTTTCTTGTTGTTTTTTATATCGCTGATCGTCATTCCATCGTTTCTCCATTTGCTTCCCGCGCCATCAATTAAACATACCCGTTATCTGGAAAACCGTTGGCTACTCGCCTTGCTCGACAAAATCGAACTCTGGTCGCTAGAACACCAAAAGCAGATCTATGTAATCACCATTCTTGTTGTTGGAATTGCAATAGCAGGAATTTTTAGATTACGATCAGAAGGATTTATTCTTGATGATCTTCCTAAATCCGACGTGCTGTACAAGGATCTTAAATTTTTTGAAACCCATTTTAAGGGAGTGATGCCCTTAGAGGTCATTATTGATACCAAAAAGAAAAATGGTTTACGGAACAATCCTCTCCAAACTTTTGAAAAGATAGATTCATTCTCCGCGTATTTAACATCGCAGCCATCCATGGGAAAACCTTTATCTGTAGTTGAGGGATTGAAGTTTGCCAGGCAGGCCTATTATGATGGCGATAGTGGCAGTTATGCATTGCCAAATGCCTTCGACATCAGTTTTCTTTTACCGTACCTAGGCAAAGGCAGCGACACGGTACAGAAAAAAAACAATTTCTCAAAGCTGCTGGCATCTTTTATGGATAGCAACCGGCAGCAGTCAAGGATATCCGTTAGTATGGCGGATGTAGGCAGTAAGCGATTGCCGGAAATACTACAGGCAGCGGAAGTAAAGTCAAAACAAATATTTGATACCGCCCACTATAAGGTGCAGTTCACAGGTACCAGTATCACTTTCCTGGAAGGGAGCAGCTTTATCATTCACGGGCTGATGGAGAGTATCCTATGGGCTTTCCTGTTTATTACACTTTGCATGCTTTACCTGTTCAAGTCGTTCAAAATCCTTCTCGCTTCTTTAATACCGAATATTATTCCATTAATCATTACCGCAGGAGTTATGGGTTGGGTGGGTGTTCCATTGAAACCTTCTACTGTCCTCATTTTCAGCATTGCACTTGGGATTGCAATTGATATCACTATTCGATTTCTCGTTAATTATAAACAGGAACTAAAGCATCAATCTGCAACGCCGCAAAACGTAGTCATTGCAACTATTCACAAAACAGGCATCAGCATTTTATATACATCCATGGTTTTGATTGCAGGATTCGTAATCTTTTGTTTTAGTGGATTTGGCGGTACCCGTGCACTAGGGTGGCTCACATCTCTCACCCTAATCCTTGCGACTATGACCAACCTGGTATTTCTTCCCGCATTGTTATTAAGCCTGGTAAGGAAAAAAAGTAAAAAAGCAGCGGGAATGACTGATTAATTGTCTCCGTTCACAGGCCAATATTTCCGTTTATACTATATATTGCGCCCCATCTAAAACACAAAATAGACGCACATGAGAAAATTGCTATTCCTCTTGGGGAGTATCCTTCTATTTACGGGAAGTCTACTCGCTCAAAACAAGGTGATTTCCGGAAGGGTCACCGACGATGCCGGCAATGGTTTGCCGAACGTCACAATCAATGTGAAAGGCACAAGCCTTGGCACAACCTCGAAACCGGACGGAAGTTTTTCACTAACCGCTCCGAATTACGCAAAAACACTCGTCTTTACTTCAGTTGGAATGGGTTCGATTGAGGCCACTATTGGTTCGAACGAAGTCATCAACGTTTCAATGAAGCCAACAGAGAGAGAAATGGAAGAAGTTGTAGTAGTTGGTTACGGAGTACAAAGACGTAAAGAAGTCACGGGTAATGTGTCGCAGATTTCTGCCGGGAAAATAAAAGATGTTCCTGTGCAAAGTTTTGACCAGGCTCTATCTGGCCGTGCACCTGGAGTGAATATTAGTATCCCGAACGGAGTATTGGGAAATCCTCCTGTAATTCGTATCCGCGGTGTGAATTCAATTAACCTGAGTTCATTCCCGCTGGTAGTAATCGACGGCGTTCCTTCATTCTCTGGTGACATCGGTGGAACAGCTTCCAATAACGTGTTGAGCAGTTTGAACCCTGCTGATATCGAAAGCATCGAAATATTAAAGGATGCGGCTGCTTCAGCTATCTATGGTTCGCGCGCCGCTGCTGGTGTGTTGCTTATAACATCAAAGAAAGGAAGGCAAGGAAAAGCAAGAGTGAATTACGATGCATGGGCTGGCTGGACAAAGGCATATGGACTGATCGATGTGTTGAATGCGGAACAATACACCATGATGAAGAACGAAGGCCTGACCAATGCCGGCACTCCGCCGAACGGAACTACAAGAGGCTTCTATACCATGAACGACGCTAATGGTAAGTTGGTTGATACCCGCTGGTATGATGAAGTTTATCGTAGTGGTTTTGGCCAAAACCACAACATCAGTGTCTCCGGTGCAAACGATAAAACAAATTATTATCTCTCCGCGAATTGGACCGAACAAGAAGGCATGTTAAAGAATAATGACTTTGAGCGCAAGACCGGCCGTTTCACATTAGATCACAAAGTAAATCCATGGCTGACTATTGGAGGTTCCTTCAATTACAGTAATACATTTAATAATGGTTTGAATACCGGTTCTACCGGTGCCGCTTTCAATACTTCAGGCGTTGGCCGATTACCACTTGTGCTTGCACCTAACGTTGGTCCTTACAAGAACGATGGTACTTATAATATCAACCCTGCTGCTAATACCATTGGACAGGGGGCAAATCTGACTGCGCTTTCATTTACCAACCCTGTTGTCTTAAATGATTTGAACAAGTTCACGTCAGAAAGCGATCAAATCCGCGGAAACATCAATGCACAGGTCAAACTTCCATTTGGTGTTCTATTCAAGACCCAATATGGAATCGATTACGTGACGTTTGAAAATAAAGAATTCCGAACAGGTCTGCATGGCGATGGTGTACAGTTTGGTGGTGCAGCCCAGAATATTTTCGGAAGATTCAAAAGATGGGTTTGGCAAAACACTTTGCAATATGATAAATCCATTTCTGGAGTTCACAACATAGGCTTACTTGTAGGTAGCGAACAACAATACACAACTATTAGTTCGTGGGGAGCTGACAGAAGAACTGCTGCTGATCCATTCTATGATGAATACCAGGGAAGCTTTACAGGTATCGTACCTGCCGGTAATTCATTGAGCGAAAACTATCTCCTTTCTTATTTCGGTCGCGTTACTTATGACTATAAGAAGAAGTACTACCTCTCGGTGAATGGAAGGAGAGATGGATACTCAGCCTTTGCTGAGAAATGGGGAAACTTTGGCGGTGCTTCAGCAGGTTGGATCATTTCAGAAGAAAAATTCTTCAAGGATTCAAAATTGTCGAACACTCTAAGCACTTTGAAGATCAGGGGTAGTTATGGCGAAGTAGGAAACTTCCAGGGAATTGGCGATTACGCATTCTACAGCTTCTTCGGTCCCGGACTTTATGGAGCAGATCCTAGCCTTTTCTTTTCACAGTCCGGCAACACAGCACTTACGTGGGAAAAAAGCAAGAAGACTGACGTTGGATTAACTTTTGGTTTGCTTAATGATCGTATTACTGGAGAATTTGCATGGTATAAGAATAATATCGATGGATTAATACTTAACGATCCGCAAGCACCATCGAGAGGAATACCCGGCAATGCCATTCTTACCAACATCGGTAGTATGTATAATATGGGTATTGAAGCAAGTATTACTGCCAACGTAGTTAGCACAAAGGACATTACGTGGTCTACCAGCTTCAATTATACTACCCAAAAAAATAAGGTCACCTCACTTGCAACAGGCAACACAGATATTCTTGTTTCAACAGGAGGGCTTGAAACACCAAGCATCATTCGTGTTGGAGAATCAATCGGAAGTTTTTATGTTATCCGGACCGAAGGAGTCAACCCGGCGAATGGTCGCAGAATTGCCGTGCTAAATGATGGAACAAGGATCCAATACGCACATCCTAATAATTGGACAAAAGTATCAGATGGTTCC
>Ga0136846_1242998_pt1 | contig 15296 bp, 16 predicted proteins | sample HopSoiMetagenom2_FD_96841 | JGI IMG/M metagenome (GOLD analysis project Ga0136846, IMG submission 96841) | Grasslands soil microbial communities from Hopland, California, USA - 2 Assembly 2016 (version 4) | ecosystem: Environmental > Terrestrial > Soil > Grasslands | place: USA: Hopland... | reverse complement strand
GTCTGGGTTGCGCCCTTCGGCAGCGTGCTCTCGTCCACGGCAAAGCCGTGGTTCATCGAGGTGATCTCGACCTTGCCGGTGGTCTCGTCCTTGACCGGATGATTGGCGCCGTGATGGCCCTGGTGCATCTTCTTCGTCTTGGCGCCGACGGCGAGGCCGAGCATCTGGTGGCCGAGGCAGATGCCGAAGGTCGGCGTACCCGACTTGATGACGTCCTGGATCACGGGCACGGCATATTTGCCGGTGGCGGCCGGATCGCCGGGTCCGTTGGACAGGAACACGCCGTCCGGCTTCATCGCCAAAATATCTTCGGACGAGGTCGTCGCCGGCACCACGGTCACCTTGCAGCCGACGCCGGCGAGCAGGCGCAGAATGTTGCGCTTGATGCCGTAGTCGATGGCGACGACGTTGAACTCCGCCTTGTCCAGGCGGCCGAAGCCCTTGTCCCAGAGCCAAGGCGTCTCGTCCCAGGTGAAGCGCTGGCCTGAGGTGACCATCGGCACCAGGTCCATGCCCTCGAGGCCCGGCCATTCGCGCGCCTCTTCCTTGAGGCCATGCAGGTCGAACTCGCCGTCCCTCGCATGCGCGATCACGGCGTTTGGCATGCCCTTGCTGCGGATCAGCGCGGTCAGCGCGCGGGTGTCGATGCCGGACAGGCCGATGATGCCGCGGGCCTTGAGCCAGGCGTCGAGATGCTTGGTGGCGCGGTAGTTCGAGGGATCGGTGATGGCGGTGCGCAGGATCACGCCGCGCGCGCCCGGCGTCGCGGCCATGTTCACCGTCTCGATGTCTTCCTCGTTGGTGCCGACATTGCCGATATGCGGGAAGGTGAAGGTGATGAGCTGGCCGGCATAGGAGGGATCGGTGAGGATCTCTTCATAGCCGGTCATCGCGGTGTTGAAGCAGACCTCGCCGACGGCGTGGCCTTCGGCGCCGAGACCAAAGCCTTCGAGCACCGTGCCATCGGCGAGCACGAGGAGCGCGGTCGGTTTATGGTCCGGCCAGGCGGGATCGTTGTCATGTTGTGTCATGAGCGCGTTTCATAGTCCCCGCGGGCGCCGCCGTCAAAGCGGGAGAGGCCCGATTCACATGCGTTTTTGCATATTTGACAGCGCGTCCCGGGCACATAAGCTTGGCCGCACAATTTCCGGCAATTCCTGGGGCTTTCGAGGCAATAATGGACCAGACCACCCCGCTTCTGCTGGTTCCGGGGCTGGCCTCCTCGGCCCGGATCTATGCTCCGGTGCTCCCGGCGCTGTGGCGGTTCGGCCCGGTGATGGTCGCCAACCATATCCGCGACGACAGCATGGCAGCGATCGCACGGCGGGTGCTCAGTGAGGCGCCGTCCCGGTTCGCGCTCGCCGGCCATTCCATGGGCGGCTATATCGCGCTCGAGATCATGCGCCAGGCCCCTGAGCGGGTGGCCAGGCTCGCGCTGATCAACACCCAGGCCCGGCCCGATACGCCGGAAGCGACGGAGCGCCGCCGTGGCCTGATGGAGCGGGCGCGGCGTGGCGAGTTGCGCGCGGCGCGTGAGGAGATGTTTCCGGAGCTCGTGCATCCCTCGCGGCGCGATGACGCCGGGATTCGCCGGCTCGTGGACGAGCAGGGCGAGGACGTCGGCGTCGCAGGTTATCTCCGGCAGCAGACCGCGATCATTGCACGGGTGGATTCGCGGCCGACGCTTGCGACCATCAAATGCCCGACGTTGGTGCTGACCGGCGACCAGGACAACACCATTCCCAACGCCTTCTCGAAAGAGATGGCGGAGGGCATTGCCGGCGCCAAGCTGGTGATGCTCGATCGCTGCGGACATCTGCCGCAGCCGGAACAGCCCGAGGCAACGGTGCGGGCGCTGGCCGAATGGCTTCAAAGCTAGGTTGTCTGGAGGCCACGAACGGCCTAGATCAGGCGTCGGATATTCAAAGGGATCACGATCATGCTGCGCGATGACATCAACAATGCGGTCAAGGAGGCCATGAAGGCCAAGGACGAGCGCAAGCTGTCCACGCTGCGCATGGTGAACTCGACCATCAAGAACGCGGACATCGAGGCGCGCGGCAGCGGCAAGCCGCCGCTGTCGGACGCCGACCTGCTCGGCGTCTTCCAGAAGATGATCAAGCAGCGCCAGGAATCGGTCGAGCTCTATGACAAGGGCGGCCGTGCCGAACTCGCAGCGCAAGAGCGCGAGGAGATCGCGGTGATCTCGGCGTATTTGCCGAAGCAGATGTCCGAGGACGAGGTCAAGAAGGCGATCGCGGACGCGATCGGCGAGACCGGCGCCGCCGGCATGAAGGACATGGGCAAGGTGATCGCCGTGTTGCGGGCGAAGTATGCGGGACAGATGGATTTCGGCAAGGCGTCCGGTTTGGTGAAGGCTGCTCTGACGGGTTAGACGGCCGAGCCGAAAGGTTTGCCAGGACCGACAGACTATCATCCCCGTCATGCCCGGCCTTGTGCCGGGCATCCACGTTCTTCAAAATGGAGAGAAAGAACGTGGATGGCCGGGACGAGCCCGGCCATGACGAGAACCTCCGATGAGCAGGGCCTCTCCCATGACCGCAATCAAGCCATTTCGCATCGCCATCAGCGACGACATCCTCTCCGATCTCAAGTCGCGTCTCGGCCGCACGCGCTGGCCGGAGGTGGAGCTGGTCGATGATTGGAGTCAGGGCGCGCCGCTGAGATGGATCCGGGAGATCTGCGCCTATTGGGCGAACGAGTACGACTGGCGCGCGCGCGAGGCAAAACTCAACCGCTTCGAGCAGTTCACCACCGAGATCGACGGGCTCGATATCCACTTCCTGCATGCGCGCTCCGAAGAGCCGTCCGCGCTGCCGCTGATCATCACCCATGGCTGGCCCGGCTCGATCGTCGAATTCCAGAAGGTGATCGCGCCGCTCACCGATCCCGCCGCGCATGGCGGCAATCCCGCTGACGCCTTTCACGTGATCTGTCCGTCGCTGCCGGGCTTCGGCTTCTCGGCGAAACCGACGACCACCGGCTGGGGCGTCGACCGCATCGCCGCGACCTGGGCGAAGCTGATGGATCGGCTGGGCTACCCGCGCTATGGCGCGCAAGGTGGCGACTGGGGCTCGGCCGTGACGACCTCGCTCGGCGCGCAGGACGCGGAACATTGCGCCGGCATCCACATCACGCTCGCCTTCAATGCGGCGCCGAAAGTGGAAGGCGAGCCGACGCCGGAAGAAAAACGCGCGCTCGCCGGCCTCAAGCATTATGTCGACCTCGACTCCGGCTATTCCAAGCAGCAATCGACCCGGCCGCAGACGCTCGGCTACGGCTTGACGGATTCGCCGAGCGGGCAGGCGGCCTGGATTCTGGAGAAGTTCTGGGCCTGGACCGATTGCGATGGGCATCCTGAGAATATCTTCAGCAAGGATGAACTGCTCGACAACGTCATGCTCTATTGGGCGACCGAGACGGCGACCTCGTCCGCGCGGCTCTATTGGGAAAGTTTTGGCAAACGCCGGACTTCACCCAAGGTCAGCGTGCCGACCGGGGTTGCGGTCTTCCCAAAGGAGATCATCACGCCAGTGCGGCGCTGGATGGAGCCGAACTTTTCCCGCATCACGCATTGGAGCGAGATGGAGAAAGGCGGGCATTTCGGCGCCTTCGAGCAGCCGGAGCTGTTCGTGCGCGATGTCCGCAAGTTCTTCGCGACCGTGCGGTGAACGCAATCTCCGTCATGCCCGGGCTTGTCCCGGGCATCCACGGCCTTAAACTGACGGCGAAGCAAGAAGAACGTAGATGGCCGGGACAAGCCGGCCATGACGACGCTGCCGGGAAACGTCCATGCTCACCGAAGCCAAGACCTACGACGAGCTCTATCGCAACTTCCGCTGGGACGTGCCTGCGCGCTTCAACATGGCGGAGGCGTGCTGCGATCGCCACGCGGACGGCACGGGTCGCCTCGCGCTGGTCTATGTCGACGAGAACGGTGCGACGACCCGCACCTCCTTCGACAAGGTCGCGGAGATGTCGCGCCGTTTCGCCAATGTGCTGAGGGCCCATGGGCTTGGCCGCGGCGACCGCGTGGCGGTGTTCCTGTCGCAATCGCTGGAATTGCCGATCGCGCATATGGCGGCATTCCGCTCAGGCATGATCTCGATTCCGCTGTTCGCGCTGTTCGGCGAGGACGCGCTGGAGTTTCGTCTGTCGAACTCGCAGGCCAAGGCTATCGTCACCGACGAGGGCGGCTGGGAGAAGCTCGCCAAGATTCGCGATCGGCTGCCGGATTTGAATACCGTCTACATCGTCGGCGAGCGTGCGCCCGCGGGCACGACATCGTTCTGGGATGCGGTGGAGGCTGCGTCGCCCAACTTCGTGCGGGTCGACACGTCCTGTGATGACCCCGCGCTGATTATCTATACCTCGGGCACCACGGGCAATCCCAAGGGCGCGCTGCACGCGCATCGCGTCGTGCTCGGCCATCTCCCCAATGTCGAGATGTGCCACAATTTCCTGCCGCGCCCCGGCGATCTGATGTGGACGCCGGCGGACTGGGCCTGGATCGGCGGCCTCGTCAACGGGCTGTTTGCATTCTGGTATCACGGCATTCCGCTGGTCGGCCACCGCGCCCGAAAATTCGAGCCGCAGGCCGCGATGCAGATGATGGCCGATCTCGGCGTCCGCAACGTCTTCCTGCCGCCGACCGCCCTGAAATTGATGCGGCAGGCCGGCGTAAAACATCCCGGCGTCAGGCTGCGCAGCATCTTTACGGGCGGCGAATCGCTGGGCGGCGAGTTGCTGGGCTGGGTGCGCGAGACCTTCGGCATCGATGCACATGAGGTGTTCGGCCAGACCGAGTGCAATCTCGTGATCGGCAGCAACGCGAATTTGTTTCCGATCCGCCCGGGCGCGATGGGCAAGGCGACGCCGGGCTTCGACGTCCGCATCGTCAACGACAAGGGCGAGGAGCAGCCACGGGGGCAGCGCGGCATCATCGGCGTACGCCAACCGTGTCCGTGCACGATGCTCGAATACTGGCGCAATCCGGACGCGACGGCGAAAAAATATGCCGGCGAATTTTTGCTCACCGGCGATCTCGGCGTGCAGGATGAGGACGGCTATTTCTGGTATGTCAGCCGCGAGGACGACGTCATCACCACCGCCGGCTATCGCGTCGGCCCGTCCGAAATCGAGCACACGCTGATGAAGCACCCGTCGGTGGCGATGGCCGCGGTGGTCGGCATTCCCGATCCGATCCGCACCGAGTCGATCAAGGCGTGGATCGTGCTGCGTCCGGGCTTTACCGGCAGTGATGCGCTCGCGCGCGAGATCCAAGAGTTCGTCAAGGTGCAGCTTGCCGCGCACGAATATCCGCGCTTCGTGGAGTTCGCGGAGACGCTGCCGATGACGGCGACGGGCAAGGTCCTGCGGCGCGAGCTGCGAGCGAAGGGTTAGCTTCCGGCAATGTCGAAGACGTCTCAAGCCGCGGGGCTTCACCGCGCTTCACTTGCGAAGCTGCACGATCTCGATGCGGCGCTGGAGTTGATGTATTACGGCTGGCGCGGGATGACGCTGCAGGCCGACGATTATCTCGCCAGGCAGGGCCTCTCGCGTCCGCACCACCGCATCCTCTATGTGGTGGCGCGTCGCCCCGATATCGCGATCGGCGCGCTGATCGAGGTTCTCGGCGTTTCCAAGCAGGCCCTGAACCGGCCGCTCAAGCTGTTGCTGGAACGCGAGCTCCTGAGCTCGAAGCGCTCGCCCGAGCAGCACCGTTCCAAGCTGCTGCGGCTGACCGAAGCCGGGCGACGCATCGAGCAGAAGGCATCAGATCATGAGCGCAAGGTCATGCGCGAGGCGTTCGACCGTGTTGGGCCACCGGGCGCGGCGGCATGGACAGCCGTCATGAAGGCGATCGCCGATAACAACTGATAATTCCTGAAGTCAATATAGTTGACATGAGGCCTGGGCTTTGCCACCTTTCCTGGCAACGAGCCAGGGAAGGCTGCGGGCAGTGTGGTCCGCAGCAAATCCTGCTGCGGAAAACAGTCATGCACCTTTCGGATTTCGTCCTGCTTCTCAACGCGCTCTGGTTCGGCGGCGCATTCATCCAGTTCAGCATCGCGCAGGCCAACACGTTGAAGATATTGCTGCCGCGGGAAGAGCGCCGCAATCCGATCGCGCCGACCCTGGCGGCGAGCGTGGCCTTTCTTGGTGGCATCAACCTGCCGATCGGGCTGTTGTCGTTCTATCTTCTGGCCGCCCGCCCGCTGTTCTTCCAGCCGGTGCAGGCGCAGCTTGTGCTGTTCCTGTTCTTTGCCGCCTGCCACTTCAGCCAGTTCGCCTATAACCTTCCAGTGCTGATGCGCGGCGGCCGCGTCGGGGTCGCCTACTGGCCCGTGTTGAAAGGCCCGATGCTCCGGATCTTCGTTATCGACGCGGCTCTGTTCGCAGCCAATCTAGCTGTGGCGGTCCTGCTCGTGTTCGCTGCCTGATGTCATCGCGGCGGTGCCGACAAGGCTGACCGCAGCATCGCGGCAAGGTCCTTCCGCCTGAACGGCTTGGTCAGAATGCGGGCGTCGCCGACCCCGTCGGGCATCTTGACCGGAGTTTGGGTGTAGCCGGAGGTGAAGAGCACCTTGAGCCCGGGCCGCAGCTGGGTGGCTTGCCTGGCAAGCTCCGGCCCGAACATGCCGCCGGGCATCACGACGTCGGTGAACAACAGGTCGATATCTCCCGGCTGGCGCAGCAATTCCAGCGCCGCCGGACCGTTCGACCGCGTGATGACATTGTAGCCGAGCACCCTCAGCTCGTTCTCGACATAGGCGCGCACCATGTCGTCGTCTTCGACGACGAGAATGGTTTCGCTGCCATCGGGTACCGTGATCTGCTCCGCCGGTAACGGATCCTCGATCGGCGGCGTTGCGAGGCGCGGAAAGAACAGCCTGACGACGCTGCCGCGTCCCGGTGCGGACTGCATCTGCACCAGGCCACCGGACTGTCGCACGAAGCCGTAGACCATGCTGAGGCCGAGCCCGGTCCCCTTGCCGACTTCCTTGGTGGTGAAGAACGGCTCGAATGCGCGGCTCGCCACCTCGGCGGTCATGCCGCTGCCGGTGTCGGTCACGGCGACCATGACGTATTCACCCGGCCGTGGCTCGCCATTCACGTCGAGATCGGACTCGCCGAGCGAGGTGTTGCGCGCTTCCACCGTCAGCTTGCCGCCCTCCTGCAGAGCGTCGCGCGCGTTGAGCACAAGATTGAGCAGAGCGGTTGCCAATTGACCGGGATCAACGCTGGTCAACCACAGATCGGGATCGAGCGTGAAGGCACACTCGATGTGCCCGCCCAGGGTCCGACGCAGCAACGGCTCCATGTCGAGAATTTTCCCGGCAATATCGATGTCTCGCGGCCGGAGCGGCTGTTTGCGCGCGAAGGCAAGCAGGCTCCGCGTCAGGTCGGAGCCGCGCTCGGCGGCGGTTGCGATGTCGGCGGCGATGCGCTGCAATTCCCTGTTGCCCGCCAGACTGTCGGCGAGATGCTCCGCATTACCGAGAATGACTGTCAGCAAATTGTTGAAATCGTGCGCCACGCCGCCGGTGAGCTGGCCCATGGCTTCCATCTTCTGGGACTGGCTGAGCTTCTGGTTGAGCTCCGCGATGGCGGCGCGTTGCTGCTGCAGCGACTCGGCGGTGTCGTTGAGGAGCGTCATCAATCCGCCGAGCTCGCCGCGCGGATGGGGTGGAGCAATGCGTGCGCTGAGATCGCCGAGCCCGAGCCGCTTCGCCATCATGGCGAGCCGGCCGACCTGACGCCCGACGCTCACCGTCGCAAGGATCCAGACCCCCGCCAGCAGCAGCAGCGAGGCCACCGCGAGGATCGCCATGTCCTCGTAGAGCCGGCGATTTGCCGCCGCAACCAGTCCGTCCTTGGAGCGTCCGACCAGAATGTAGAGGCCGGCATCACGGGTCGACCGCGAGCGGGCGGCGACAGCCCAGACATGCGTCCGGCCGTCGTGGTCGGTCACTTCCTGAAACGGCTTCCGATCGGGCGCTGCAGCGAAGCTGAGCAGATCGGATCCCGCGATCGACGTGCCGACCGGCGCGGTCCAGCCCCCGCCGGAGGGGGCGACCAGAACCGTTCCCTTGCTGTCGATGAGCAGGATGTCCTTCTCGGCGAGCAGCCGCTTCTCATGAAACTCCGCGAATTTGGGCAGGTTGAAGGAGGCGAGCAGGACCAGCTTCAGCGCGCCGGTCTCCGATCGCACCGGATAGGCGATCTGGAGCACCGATAGTCCGGTCAGCCGCCCGAACACCGGCTCCAGCACGACACCGCGCGAGACCAGAGCCTGCTTGAAATAGGCGCGGTCCCGGAGGTCGAGCGTGCGGTTGGTCCGCAGCGAATCGCAGAACAGGCTGCCGTCCGGATCGATGGTCAATATCCCCGTGAACTGCGGGTATTCCTCGCGCACATCCGACAGGAATGCCGAGCACGCCGCCTTGTCGCGCGTGTCGAGGTCGCGCGCGCGGGACAGACCATAGTGAAGCTGGGCGGTGCCCTGGATCTTCTCGTCCAGATCGCTAGCAATCTCGTCGGCCGTCGCAGCCAGATTGGCGAGGGCCGCGTTGATGTCGCTGCTGCGATTCTGCACGAAACGCAAGCCAACGAGGCTCGCCGGCACCAGCATGGCCGCGATGACGAGTATCAGTAGCCGGGTACGCAAGCTCATCGGTCGAATGGTCCGCTCCGGTCATCGGGTGTGCTGGCTCGAAGGTACAATTTGCGGCACCGGCCTCCGCCCAGTCCATAGCCATCGTGCCGAAAAGCCCTCCCGGGGGAAAGATTCTGAAGTGGCGCATCGGAGGGCGCTGCGGCGCTCCCTGATACCGTCATCCGGTAAACAACTTGCTCGTGCGCGTGGCGGGAGGGCGCTACTATCGAGGACGCGTGCGACGAAGAGCGCGCCGGCAGATGAGGAGGAAGCCGATGTCCATCTCGGGCAAGGTCGACCCGGTGGTGCGTCCGGTGGCGGCGACTGATATCGCCGAGGCGCTGGTCGAAGGCTTGCGCGATTTCCAGGCGCTGCCGCTCTACGGGCTCTGCTTCGGCGCGCTCTATGCGACCGGCGGCATCGCCATCATGCTCTGCCTCACCGCCTTCGGCATGGTCTATCTGGTCTATCCCCTCGCCGCCGGCTTCGCGCTGATTGGTCCCTTCGTCGCGATTGGTCTCTACGAAGTCAGCCGCCGCCGCGAGCGGGCCGAGCCCGTCTCCTTCGGCGCGATCTGGTCGGCGATCCGCGCGCGTAGCGAGATCGGCTGGATGGCGTTTGTCACGCTGTTCGTGTTCGTGGTCTGGATGTACCAGGTGCGGCTCCTGATCGCGCTGCTGCTAGGCTTGCATGCCTCGTTCTCGAGCCTCCAGGAGTTCATGACGGTGGTGTTGACCACCAACGAGGGCCTGTTGTTCCTCGCCATCGGCAACGCGGTCGGTGCCGCGCTGTCGCTGATCCTGTTCTCACTCACGGTGGTGTCGTTTCCGCTGCTGCTCGACCGCGAGGTCGATTTCGTCACCGCCATGGTGACGAGCGTGCGTGCGGTCGTGACCAGCCCGCTGCCGATGATCTCTTGGGCCGCCCTGATCGTGATGCTGCTGATAGTCTCGGCGCTGCCCTACTTCCTCGGGCTGGTCGTGACGCTGCCGGTGCTCGGGCACGCGACATGGCATCTTTACCGGCGGCTGGTGGTGCCGGTGGCGTAAGAGCGAGTGAGGGCGCAACGGCAGCGAGTTATTCGCCGATGGCCAGGCGGCGGGCGCCGGATGAAGTCAGTTCCAGTTCGCCGAGCCGCCTGATTGCATAACCCAAATTGGCCAGGCGTTCGCCGTGCGCTTGCGGAATGTCGCCTTGCGCCTTGCCCTTGCCGATTTCGGCCAGCGAGGCGAATTCGTCGGCGCTGAGCGCAGCGGTGCTGTCTGTCATCAGGCGACCTCGTCGGTCCATACCTTGAAATTGAGCAGCTTATTCGGACCGAAGGTCTGAGTGATCGGGACGTCAGAGGCATCACGTCCCTGCGCGATCAGCACGCGGCCGATCCGCGGCGTGTTGTTGCGCGGATCGAACATGTGCCAGCTTCCGCCGATGAAAGCCTCGAACCAGCCGGCGAAATCTCCTGCAGCCCAGGGCTGCGGCGTGCCGATGTCGCTGAGATAGCCGGTGCAGTAACGCGCCGGGATGTTCATGCAGCGGCAGAATGTGATGGCGAGATGGGCATAGTCGCGGCACACGCCCCTGCCTTCGTCGTAGGCTTCCCGGGCCGTCTTGGTCGCACGCGCGTGCTCATAACCGAATGTGATGTGGCGATGAACGAAATCGCAGATGGCCTGGACCCGCGCCCAGCCGGGCGGCGTCCGCTCGAACAACTTCCATGCGATATCCGACAGGCGATCGGTCTCGCAGTAGCGACTGCCGAGCAGATAGACGAGCGTGTCGGTCGGCAGCGCTTCGACGCTGTGCTGAAACGCGTTCGGAAATACCGGGTCGGGTAGACCGCTGTCGCGAACGACGCCATCGCCGGCAAGGCGGAAGGCGCCGGCCGGTGCGACGATGCGGCTGCACCAATTGCCGAACAGGTCGCGATAGGGACTGATCGTCACCGAGGGGCTGGTGGTCAGCAGGTCGGGCACGATGACGTCGGAGGCGCGCGTGAAGTGCGTCCCCAACACCATGATCATGGGCGTCGGCTGCGGAAACTCGTACAGCATCTCGAACCCGACGCGGAGCTTCATACGAAAGACCTTCCCTTGGCCAAGGTCTCAACATGGCTACGAAGCGGTCGATCACAAGCCTTCGATTGCCTTATTCGATCGAGATCGGCACTTGGACCTGCAAAAGCGCCACGTGGACGAGAAAACGATAGCTAATTGCCGGGATTGCGCGCACGGTGCGCTAATGTCGAAAAGAGCGGTCGTCTCTGCGCACATGCGGCGCCACACGATACGCGCGCGACCTGAAATCGCTCATTCCTCGCGCCGGCGGAGCCGACCCATCAGACGGTCGTAACGGGGTTGTTGCTGATATTGCCCGTTCCCGCGGGCGAGATGGATGTGGCGGGCTCGTGTCGCTGATGTCTGAAAGATTCCACCGCGTTCGGTATCAGATCGAACGCCAACCGAAAGCATCCGATGCAAAATCTTTCCCCACGGCACGTCAAGACAGACGAAGCGCTCCGGCTCGGTGTCGAGTCGGGCTGGTACGCGATCAAGGTCAGCGGGACCTTTGTCTCGGGCCCACACGACTCGGAAGCGGATTGCAATCGCAAGATCAACGAGATCAATCCGCCTCCGGTGAAGAAGAAGCGATGAGGCGGCAGATTCCGATCGCTACGGCGTCTTGATCCCCATCGCCTTCAACGCCGCCAGCATCTGTGCTGGCGGTGCCATCTTGATCTGCGGCGCCTTCCCCGTCTCCAGCAGGCTCTTCAATCCGGACAGGATCGCGGGCCAGCCGCTGCGACCGCCGGAGAGAATGTCGTCGCTGAGCGCGCGGTCGTGACGTTCGCTCATGGTGAGCCGGACGGCTTCGCCGGCTTGCTCGATCTCGTAGGTGACGATCGTGGTGCCGAGCTTTGCGACGAGGTCGGGCCAGTTGACGTTCCAGGTCACGGTCAGCTTGTTCGGCGGAGCGTATTCGAACACTTCGCCGGAGATGTGCTCGGAGCCATCAGGCGCGCGCACGATGAAGCTGCCGCCCAGCCTCTGTTCCATCTCTATTGCAAAGCCGGAGAAATACTTCCGGCTGAATTCGGCCGAGGTCAGCGCCTCCCACACCTGTTCCGGCGTGGACGCAATGTAGATCGTGTAGACCGTGAGCGGCTTGAACTGATCGAGGTTCATTTTGCGTCGAATCCCTTGTTCAGGGCTGCGCGCGGAATGCCGAGCAGCTTGCCGGTCTCCAGCAGGCTCTTGAGCTGCGAGAGAATCGCCGGCCATCCATTGGAGACGGCGCCGAGATATTTGCCGCCCTCGACAAAGCCGTCATGTAACACGGTCAAACGCACGAGCGGGCCAAACGGTTCGATGGTGAAGACGATTCGTGAGATCGGCTCGCCGCGCAGCTCCTCGAACTTGTGGTGCTTGAAGCTGTAGGACAGCCGCCGCGGCGGATCGGATTCGAGGATTTCGCCGGAATCGGTGACCTCCTCGCCCATCAAAAGCGCGAAGGGCGAGCCGACCTTCCAGTCGGACCGGACCTCGGCGCCGAACCAGTATTGCCTGGTGAACGCACTCGACGTCAGCGCCTCCCACAGTTTTTCCGGCGTGGTCTCGATATAGGTCACATAGACGAATTGCGGATTACTCATCGCGCTTCTCCAACTGACGTTTCAACTCGCTGAGTGCGACGAGCTTGTCGCGCTCGAATTTCCTGATCCAGCGCTCACCGATCTGATGGATCGGCACTGGGTTGAGGTAATGCAGCTTCTCGCGGCCATGCCTGAGGGTCGTGACCAAATTGGCCTCTTCCAGAATGACAAGGTGCTTGGTCACCGCCTGCCGCGTCATCGCGAGGCCTTCGCAGAGTTCGTTCAACGTCTGGCCGTTTCTGGCGTGAAGCCTGTCCAGCAGCGAGCGTCGTGACGCGTCGGCGAGCGCTTTGAAGACCTCATCCATGACAATCACAATAGGCAACCAAATAGTTGCATGTCAAGATGGTGTCTTGGGCGCCTGCATTCGGTTGTGTTAGCCTTTCGTCCAGCCAACGCAGATTGGTTCCGGGAGGACTTTCATGTTCCGTTGCGTCCTGACTGCCGCAGGCCTCGTCCTTTTCGCCAGCGGCACCTTCGTTCACGCCCAGAAGCAGACGATCGGCGCGCCGCCGGAAGCTTCCAACATGAAGCTGCTCGGCAGCAACGACCTCCAGGCGCGTAGCGCCTATCAGCCGACGATCCATCACCAGGGCGACCGCTGGATTGCCTACATCGGTCATCACGGCGGTACCGACGACGTGCCCGCTCCCGTCAATCCGATGACGGGCCAGGCCGAGCCGAACGGAACCTCGATCGTCGACGTCACCGACCCCGCGCATCCCAAATATCTCAGGCACCTGCCGGGGCAGGAAGGCAAATACGAATCCGGCGGCGCGCAGATGGTGCGGGTCTGTGACGGCAAGTCGTTGCCGAAGGGCGATCCGAATGCGGTCTACATGCTGCGCACCTTCGGCAGCGAGGCGCATGAGATCTGGAATGTCGCCGATCCCGCCAGCCCCGTGCTGATCACGCGCATCGCCGGGCTAAAGGATACGCACAAGAGCTGGTGGGAATGCGACACCGGCATCGCCTTTCTGGTTTCGGGCGCGCCGGACTGGCGCACGCGGCGCATGACGCAAATCTATGATCTGTCCGATCCCGCGCATCCGCAAAAAATCCGCGACTTCGGCTTGCCCGGCCAGGAGCCGGGCGCTACCGGCGCGGTGCCGACTGAATTGCACGGGCCGATCTCGACCGGCCCCGACGGCAATCGCGTCTATTTCGGCTACGGCACCAACAAGGGCGGCATCTTGCAGATTGTCGATCGCGACAAGCTGCTGAACGGGCCGAAGGAGCCGACGCCGGACAATCTGCGCTATCCCGAGATTGCGCGGATGCCGATGTCGGCCTTCAACGGCGCACACACGACGTTTCCGATGCTCGACATGCCCGTTGCGGAATTTGCCGAGGACAAGGACGGCAAGACGCGGGACATCGTCATGATCGTCGACGAGGCGATTTTGAATGAATGCGGCGAGGCGCGGCAGATGGTATGGTTCGCCGACGTCACCACCGAGACGCGGCCGATGATGATCTCGAGCTACACCGTGCCGGAGGCGAGCGGGCAGTTCTGCCAGCGTGGCGGCCGCTTCGGCTCGCATTCCTCCAACGAGAGCATGGCGCCGGTCTATTACAAGAAGATGGCCTTCATCGCCTTCTTCAATGCCGGCGTGCGCGCGCTGGACATCCGTGATCCCTATCATCCCAGGGAAGTCGGCTATTTCATTCCGGGGATCACTGCGGCCACCGACAAGCGTTGCATCCCGACCGAGGGTGGCGCGCGCTGCAAGGTCGCGATCCAGACCAACAATGTCGAGACCGACGATCGCGGCTACATCTATATCGTCGACCGCGCCAATACCGGCCTGCACATTCTCGAGCTGACCGGACCCGCGCGCGCCGTCGCCGGCCTGCCGAGGACCTGACGATGCGGCGCGGGGCGATCATGCTGATGGTCATGATCGCTCTCGGCGCGCTATCGGGCGTGCGTGCCTACGGCGCGGAACAATGGCGGGAAATTGCGTGGCCGTTTCCCCGCGACGGCTGGCCCGCGGGTCGGGCGTTCCGCTGTATGGCGGGCGGATGCGACGGGGCTGAGCTCTACGTCCGCGCCAAGCGCGGGTTCTGCAATTGCGATACCGGCGTCGCCGATGACGACGAGGTCGATCGCGTCACCGATATCGACCTGATCAGTCCGCGCTTTGTGGCGATCGCGCCGGGGGCGACCGTGAGCGTCGCGGCCATGCAGGGCCGCATCAGGCATTACGATCTCGACATGCCCGACGGCGCGCGCCACGCCGCCGCCGGCCTCGCGCTGTCGCGGCGGTGCGACCTGCTCGTCGCGGTGGCGCAAGGCGCGGGCGAGCCGAATGCCATGCAGCGCACGGCGCTGGTCTTTCTGGAAACTGAGGAGATGAAGACGTGGATGGCTGCTGCATTGGATGGAAGGTGAAGGGGATCGGCGCGTGCCACGTTCTCCGCTGTCATCCCCCGCGAAGGCGAGTATCCACTATTCCGAGGCGCCGTGCGACACGGAGGCGCCGCAGCGTACTGGATACCCCGCTTTCGCGGGGTATGACACCGTGGGTTGGGCAGGCACACGGCGCTCATCCGCCTTCCGTTCCCGCCCGTGCCATGCATTAATGTCCGTCAAACCGCTTTCAGCCGAGTTCCTCCCATGATGTCCATGCAAGCCTATTTCGCCTTCGTCGCCGCCTGCATTGCGCTGGCACTGCTGCCGGGACCGATCGTGACCCTCGTCATCGCCAACGGCCTGCGCCATGGCACGCGTGCGGCGCTCACCAATGTGGCCGGCGCGCAAGTAGGGCTCGCCATCGTCATCGGAATCGTTGCGATCGGCCTGACCTCGCTGATGGCGACCATGGGCTACTGGTTCGACTGGGTGCGCTTTGCCGGCGCCGCCTATCTGATCTGGCTCGGCATCAAGCTGATCTGGTCACCGGTCGAGGGGGTCAAGGTCGACGAGCCGCCGGCGCCGCCGCGCGGCGGGTTCTTCCTGCAAGG
>Ga0136846_1233804_pt1 | contig 15297 bp, 17 predicted proteins | sample HopSoiMetagenom2_FD_96841 | JGI IMG/M metagenome (GOLD analysis project Ga0136846, IMG submission 96841) | Grasslands soil microbial communities from Hopland, California, USA - 2 Assembly 2016 (version 4) | ecosystem: Environmental > Terrestrial > Soil > Grasslands | place: USA: Hopland... | reverse complement strand
TGGACCAGAAGTGTTTTCGAGCGCCAAGCAACGAAGCCACAGATCGGGAGAAAAAATACAAATGGAAGAGCAGCGGCCAGGGCAACAAGGGCAAGTCCAGATAAAGGCGGACGAAAAGGAACTGCAGGGCTCCTACAGCAATCTGGTGATGATTCACCACAATCTGGAGGAGTTCACGCTCAATTTTATCTATATTTTTCCCAATGGCACGCAGGGCAAATTATTGCAAAGCATGATCGTCAGCCCCGGGCATGCGAAGCGGATCTGGCGGGCTCTGGGCGAAAATTTGGCGCGCTACGAAGCGCAGTTCGGGGCCATCAAGGAAGCTCCTGAGGGCGGCCCCCCTCCAAACGTCGGCTTCGTCCAATAGAAGCCGAGGAGTTGAAATCACGAACTCGTCAGCCGATCTGAAGAGTGCCCCCGTTCGCGCGACACTGTAACGCGGGTGCCCCGCCGTGTTAGAATTTACTCCTGCTCTGCAACGGGCCTGTAGCTCAGGTGGCTAGAGCGCGCCCCTGATAAGGGCGAGGTCGGTGGTTCAAGTCCACCCAGGCCCACCATTTCCTCAATTTTCTTTAGTTAGACTTGGATAGAGTTGTTCCGCTCCAGGTTGTGATTGTCCTTCAGTGCCGCTTCTCTCTTGGTGATGTGAAGTTGTGCCCGCAGTGGGCAAGATTTGCCGGCTCGTGGCGGTTGGGCTGGCTTTGTTTGCCGAGTGCATTCGGTATTACGACCGATTTTGGTTCCGGAGATCACGGAATTGTGAGAATCGCACAAATTGTCGGCGCGACATTTCAACTGAGCTTGGCAGCAGGAATGCTTGTTTGATGAAGACGTTCGCGGCGTCACAGCTAGGTGGAGCGACGCACGAGGCGCAATCGAATGGTTGAAGAATCGAGGACGGATATGTCTATCAGTTCGATCGTGGCGAGCAGTCTTTTTCAGCCGACTGTGACGCAAGGGGTGCAAAACAAATTTCAGAAGATCCAGAGTGAATTCCAGCAGCTCGGGCAGGATCTCAAGGCCGGAGACCTGAGTGGGGCGCAAAAGGATTTTGCGACACTGATTCAGGATCTGCCGATCAGCCAGACGCAGGGCGGCGCGTCTAGTGGCGGCGCCGCGCAGGCGTTGCAGGTGCTTGGGCAGGATCTGCAGTCGGGGAACCTGGCGGCGGCGCAGGGGGATTTCGCCGCGATTCAGCGGAAAGCTCAAGAACGCGGCCAGGCGCAGGTTGCATCGTCATCACCATGATGGACAAAACGGCGTTGTGGCGGGATCGCAAATCAGCGCGGTGAAGCAGGATTTCAGTGCGCTCGGTGTGGCGCTGCAGGGTGCGGATGTTCCGTCGGCGCAAAGAGCATACAGTGCCCTGCAATCTGCTTTGCAGCAGGCTTTGCCGGAGTTGACGGGCTCTCGAAGCGGGGCGAGCGTTGCGAACCTGGGATTGAGCAGCAGCAGCTCCGTGAATTTGAACGCCTAGAAGATGATTGAGACCGGGCACAGGCAGGAGTGCCTGTGCTACTTGGCGGCGTACGGCATATTTAGCAATAGAGAGTACTTGGCGATGGAGACGTCGCGGCATTAGCGTTTGTGTTCCAAAATGGATTGAGAATTCCCACATCTGAATTCGAATTGCATCCACCCCGCACGAACGCACTGAAAATGTGCGTCCTCCCATGGAACTAAACTTGCCCCGTAACACGCCGATGAGCGTGTGGAGAGCACTCGATGCCGGACCTGGCGGACCCGCAAATCTTTCGAAGCATTCTTGAAAACCTGAGCATGGCGGTTTACGTCGTGGCACGCGACGGGAAAATTTTGTTCTGGAATGACGGCGCCGAGCGGATCACCGGCTATCTTCGCCAGGATGTGATCGGCCGTATCTACGAGGAGAATTTTCTCGGGGAATTAGATGGCGTAGAGAGCGAACAGGGCGGGGTCCGATGCCCGATATTCGTGGCTTCCCTCGACGGCAAACACGTGCAGACCCAGGTGTCTTTGCGTCACAAGTCGGGGCATCGCGTTCCGGTGCAACTGTGGGCTTTTCCAGTGCGCAATTCGCAAGGCGTGATCGTGGGTGGCGCGCAGACGTTTCAAGAAGATGTTGCGGTGGCCGACTGGAATCGCCGCCAGACCAAACTGGCGAGCTACGGGTGCATCGACGAGGCCAGCGGAGTCCTGAGCCACGGATTAATCCATGCGCATATTCGGGAGCAGCTCGCGATGTTCGCGGAACATCCTGTGCCGTTTTCCATTCTGTGCATGGAGATCGACAATCTGGAAAAAATCCAGTCGCGAGATGGGCCAGCCGCGATTGCGTCCGTTCTCAGAGTGATTGGGCAGACATTGGAAAACAATCTACGACCAACGGATTTTCTGGGCCGCTGGCAAGGACATCAGTTCCTTGCGGTGCTGACCGAGTGCAACGGATCGGACGTTGCTTTCGCGGCGGAGCGCCTGAAACGAATGGTTGCAGGGTCGAGGATCGCGTGGTGGGGAGACCGGCTGCCGGTGACGTTATCGGTGGGAGGAACGGTGGTGTCGTTGGGGGACACCGAGGAATCCATGGTGTTGCGCGCTGAATCGGCATTGAAACAGAGCGCGGACCGCGGCGGCAATCGGGTAGCGATAAATAATCGATGAAGATCCGTGAAGGCACGAGGAACGAATCTCTATGTTCGTGATCATCGGGATATTGGTGGTGTTCGGCGCGGTCGTTGCCGGGTACTTGATGGAACATGGAAATTTGAAGGTGCTGATTCAGCCGGCCGAGCTGGTGATTATCGGTGGCGCAGCGGTCGGCACGGTCCTGATCTCCAATCCGCTGTACATCCTGAAAGCGATTATCAGCGGACTTCTGGGCGCCTTCGGGGGTTCGAAGTATGGCAAGGAAAATTATCTCGACACTATGAAGATGATGTACGAATTGTTTGGCCGCGCGCGCAAAGAGGGGCTGATGGCTTTGGAGACGGACAGCGATGCTCCGGACAAGAGCCCGGTCTTTTCCAAGTACCCGAAATTTCTGAAAGACCATCACGCATTGCCATACGTGTGCGACACAATTCGCATGGCGGCAGGCGGGGGAGTCGAGCCGTTTGACGTCGATCAAATGATGGAGGCGGATATGGAGGTTCACCATCAGGGCGCAGGGCAGCCCATAGCGGCGCTATCCACGATGGCGGATTCGCTGCCGGGACTCGGCATTGTCGCGGCGGTGCTGGGGGTGGTGATCACGATGGGAGCGTTGGGCGGGCCACCGGAAGAAATCGGCCACAAGGTGGCGGCGGCGCTGGTCGGAACGTTCCTGGGAATTCTGCTGTGCTATGGACTGATTGGGCCGATCGCATCGAGCATGAGCAAAGCCGCGGAAGAAGAACATGCGTACTACCAGGTACTGCGTGTGGCCATAGTTTCGTTCATCAAGGGTACGCCGCCAACGGTAGCGGTGGAATTTGCCCGCCGCGCCATACCGCATCATGTGCGCCCGAGTTTCCAGGACACGGAAAAGCATATCAAGAGTGGAGGAGCCGCTGAGCCGCCACCGGCCGCAGCGTAGAGCGTCTGGATCCAAATGTCGGCAACAAAGCCCATCATCATCATCAAGAAAAAAGGCGGCCATAGCGGGCATCATGGCGGAGCCTGGAAGGTGGCGTACGCGGATTTTGTTACCGCGATGATGGCGTTATTCATCGTGCTGTGGCTGCTGAGCAGCAGCGAGAAAGTGCAGAAAGCGGTGGGAGGGTACTTCAAGGATCCTTCGGGAACTGCCAAGCTAGCGGGCAGCGCAATGCAAGGATCGGCTGAAAATTTTGTCATCACGAAAGACAACATGCCGGAACTGAAAGAGCAGCTAGAGAAAGCGATTCGCGACGTTCCGAACTTCGAAAAATTAAAAGACAACATTGACATGACGGTGACGAACGAAGGATTGCGTATTGAGTTGACGGAATCGGCCGCCGGAACGTTTTTTGACAGCGGCAGCGCAAAGATGAGTACCGACGGCAAAGATTTACTGCTCGCTCTGACTCATGAGTTAGGGAACTTGCCAAATAAATTGGCGCTCGAAGGGCACACGGATTCGAAGCAATACGCATCGGGAAGCTCGTACGGAAACTGGGAGCTGTCGTCGGATCGCGCCAATGCCGCGAGACGTCTGATGTCACAGAACGGCATCCGCAGCGATCAGGTGACGCAAGTACGAGGATTCGCGGATCAGCGGCTGCGCAAGAAGGATGTGCCGCTGGATCCCGCCAATCGGCGCATTTCACTGATCGTGCAGTACCAGGAAAAGAAGGCGCCTGGCGAAGGAGAAGCTGGCTTGGGGGGCAAAATAGCAGAAGAAAAATCGACTGATGGTAAGGTCGCGGACGTCGCTAAAGCGGAAAGCGAAGCGAAGAAGGCAGAGGAAAGTTCACGTAAGGAATAGGCTGGACAGCCTCCGCGTCGATGGTTGCGTAAATCTTTGACGTAGTCCAGAGCGCTGGATATTGGTGCTGGATTTTGTTCTTTCAACCGGCTGTGGATGTCTCAGAGCTGCGTGTGCGCGTGCACGGCTCGCAAAAACGCCGGAGGCAGCGGTGTGGTAGACTCAACGCTCCTTCCCGCGCACGCTCGAGAAAGCCCGCCACACGAAAGCTCCTCGAATAATGCCGGACGGTCGTGTCGTTCTCTGGCGGTTATGGCGGACAAGATTGCGATCGGCGCATTGCGGAAGACTCGCTCTAGAGTTGGTGGATGGGCGAGCTGATTAGGTCCAAAGCGGAGCTAAATGAATACGTCTCATCTGGTAGGCCAAAGCGTTCAGCTAAAGATTGAAAGTGTCGACTCAGTGGTTAGCGCGGTGATTTTGGGAGTGGAAAGCGCCGGATTGTGGATTCATAAGGGCGACGTTGTGGAGAAGATTGTGGCCAGCAAGGGCGGAGTTGGGGCGGCGACGCCCAAGGAGCCGGCGGTATTTTTGCCGTTCAGCAAAATTTCCTGGCTCATAACGGAAACCAAAGAGTCCGTATATCAGAAAGCACGCTGAGCTTTCGGATTGGCTGATGATTGGGCAAGTTCGAAAGAGCGTATAGTCAACGGAGAGGTTCAAAAATGATCCCGAACATGACGAGCAAGGAAGTCGACGGGGTTTCCATCGTGTCTTTGAGCGGACGCATTGTGCTGGGCGAGGAAAGCAGCGCGCTTCGCGAGCGGGTGAAGAGTCTGCTGGCGGCCGGCAAGAAAAAGATCGTGCTGAACATGAGCAACGTGACATACATCGACAGCGCAGGGTTGGGGATGCTGGTTGCGGCGCACGTCAGCGCAAAAAATGTGGGTGCGGCACTACACCTGTCGAATTTGGGGACCAAGTTTCATGATGTGCTGCAGTTGACGAGATTGCTAACGGTGTTCAGCGTTTACGACAGCGAGGCGGAGGCCATTCAGAGCTTTGGTCCCGCGGCCGCGAAGGCTTGAGAAGTAGCAGGTAGCGCAGGGCTCCTGAATCGGGAAGGAAGCAGCTTGAAGGGAACAATCAAAAGCGTTGATCCGGTAGGACACGGAATCATCAAGGCAGCGGACGGTTCGAAGGTGCCATTTCTTTTCACCGATTTGCTGAGCCGCAAGATTATTCTGGAGCCTGGACAGCGGGTAATGTTCTCTCTTCGCTGGGTGCAGGGTAAGGTTTTCGCAGAAAACATTTCGTTTCAATGATGGGAAGGTCCACCCAACTCCGAATCCCAGCGTAAATTCCGTTCCGCGAATCACTGTCGTGAGTGGTCCTCCGGCAATTCGCGGCCCTTCCGTTAGAGTTCAAAACGTCCCAAAAATTTCAGGCTTCGGCTAGTGTGCCGGCGGTTTTTGGTCTGCCGAAGGTGGAGAAGGCGGCGTGAATTTGGCATCGTCCACCGGAACGTTCTGCTGAAGTTGCTCGACCTGAATGGTGAAGCGGTTGCCGGGACGAGCGATGGACCATTTGTAGGGAACTTTCACGCCATCCGCCTCGCGGTAGTCGCTATAGTCGACTTGTGTGGGGATGCGGCCCAGCGGCGTTTCCTGATAGCGAACCAAGCGCAACAGCAAATTTGATTGTGCGTCGAGGTAGAGGCGTAGCGGAGGCTGTCCTTCGGTGCGGCCGACGACCTGGATAGTGTCGTGTCCGTCGATTTTTTCGCCTGGGCCGGCGATGAATTTCTGGCGCAGCGATTTGACGTGGATGGGAAGGTAGAGGTCGGCGTCGAGAGCGGCGGCGGCGTTTTCGTCGGCGTTCATGATGTGGACTGGACGACCTGGAACGGTGAGCCATCCGGAATGGCCATCGAAGGCGGTGATGTTGTCACCGTTGGGCGTGTGCATGACGGAGACGCGCTTGTCGGCTTTGCCATAGACATCGACGGAGATTTTCTGACCGCCAAAGCCGGTGAGGCTGCCCTGTTCGACTCGACTGGTGATTTTCTGAACGGCGGCTGCGCCACCAGATGCGGCGAGGTATTTATCGAGGAGAGCGTAGGCATCGGGCTGCGGAGCTTGCGCGTCGATGGGCGAATGCTCGGCCGCGGGCTTTGGTTCTTCGTCGCTGATGATGGGAACGCCGACCGGGTGAGCCGCGCCGCGATGGCAGGTGTTGCAGGTAACCTCCTTCTTGCTCTCGAAATTGTCTTTGTTGATGGCGTTCATCATTTCGATCATTTTGCGGGCGGCGAGCTTGGGTTTCTTGTCGTCCTTGTCGAAGAGCATCTGATGGCCCTCGCGGACGTGGCAGTACTCGCAGTCGACGCCGAGGGACGCGGTAATAAATTGCATGGCGGGAAAGATTTGGTCGGCAGGAACGCCTTTGAAGATTTTGATGTTCTTGAATTGTTGCTCGGCGAGCTTGGGCGGCTCTTGGGCGTGAGCGGCGAGGGCGAGAGCGATCGAGACGAGGACGATAGGAAGTGTTTTGATGCGCGAAGGCATTGATGGGGTCTCCAGGTTTTGGAAATTGGGAGTCTAGCAAAAGCGTGGCGGAAGTGTCATTGAGGAAGACGGAGATAGTTTGCATCGTGTGGATTGAAGCGTACACGGTCGTAAAACCTCATGGCCGGCGCGTTTTGCACGATCTTGGGGAGCGGAATTGTTTTGGGTTGAAGTTGAATCTAAACCCGCACCGTGAAAAGCGCAGGGTGCGGCACCCCATGCGAGGCGCGCGTGACGGTTTAGTGTCGCCTCATACGGCGAAATGAAGGCGCTAGGCGATTTCGTTGCGCTTGGCCAGATCGGTGATGCGATCGGCGGCGCGGAAGGCTAGCGCTTCGATGGTCATTGTGGGTTGGCCGCGGCCGGAGGTGACCATGCTGCTGCCGTCGCAGAGGAAAAGATTTTTGACGTCGTGCGTGCGGTGATCCTTGTTGATGACGGAGGTCTTGGGATCGTTGCCCATGCGACAGGTGCCCAGAAGGTGGACGGCGAATTGTTGCTCGTCAATGGGAAAGGACCACTTCTTCTGAGCGCCAGCGGCATCGAGAAGTTGCAGCCCGTGGTCGTTGAGCCAGCGAGCGAATTTGAGGTCGTCGGGGTGATCTCTGTAGGTCATGCGCAGAGCCGGAAGGCCCCAGGCATCTTTCACGTCAGGATCGAGCGAGAAGCTGTTGTTTTCGACAGGCAATGAGGTGGTGTGGGAGAAAACTTCGAAGGTGCGCTGGAAATTGTGGGCCAGCAGATCTTTGTAGCCCTTGCCCCAGCGCGGTGAACCTGGAGGAAGCGCGCCCATGGCGAAGCCGATAGGCGTCAGATCGTAGCGCGCATCGATGCCGCCGCCGCCGTAGAAGCCAAGTTTTTGCGGATCGTTTTCGTAGAAGTCGTGGAGGATGCGGCTGACGGCGAAGCCTTTGTAGTCGTTAACGGGATGCTCGAAGACGCCGAAGGAAATGCCGCCGCCGTTGAGCATGAGATTTTTTCCAACGTAGCCGCTGGAGTTGGCCAAGCCATTGGGGAATTGCTTGCTGGCGGAAAGCAGCAACAGTCGTGGAGTTTCCGCACCATTGGCGCAGATGACGACTGCTTTGGCTTTCTGGAGATGCACGTTGCGATTTTCGTCGAAATAGACGGCGCCGGTGGCGCGACCGTTGGCGTCCATTTCAATGCGGTGAACGTAGGAATTCGGACGAATTTCGCAGCGGCCGGTTTTTTCGGCGACGGGAATCGCGGCGGCAAGTGAACTGGATTTGGCGCCCACTTCGCAGCCAAAAGCTAGGCAAAAGCCGCAGTTGATACATGCGCTGCGTCCGGCGCGCGGCTGCGAAAGAATAGCCATTGGAGCAGGGAAAGCATGCCAGCCGAGTTTGCGCGCGGCTTGTTCGAAGAGAACGCCGCTGCCTTTGGTTGGCAGCGGTGGCATGGGATACGGCTTGGAGCGAGGCGGATCGAACGGACTAGCGCCTGCGAGGCCAGAGACGCCGATTTCCCATTCGACTTTGGTGTAATACGGCTCGAGGTCGGCGTATGTTATGGGCCAGTCGGTGAGCGTCGTGCCGGCGACCGGGCCGATTTTGCTGCGCTCGATGAAATCGATTTCATGGAGGCGCCAGAAGTTGGCGGTGAAGTGAACGCTGGTGCCGCCGACCAGTCGTCCGTAAACGACGGCACGCTGCGGCTTGGCTTTTTCTTCGGGAGTCTTGCGAAAGGTATTGGGCTGGAGCTTGGGATGATTGGTGAGGAAGTCCTGCGCCAGAATTTTGACTTCGTTGTGTCCGAAGTCCGCCTCGGTTAGGTATGGACCCTGCTCGAGCACCACGACGCGGAAACCGTTGGTGGAGAGTTCCTTGGCCATGATGCCGCCGGCTGCGCCGGAACCTACGATGACGAAGTCCACTTCGTCGGAGGTTTTGTACTTGGCGAGATCGGCTCTCATGACTTGGCCTTATCCGTTGCGGCGGGAACAGCCTGCCACCCGGCGTAGTGTTGATCGTAGTAGCCAAAGGGCGGCTGAAACATGTGAGAGCGCTCGCGACCGAGGATCTTCCAGCCGGTGCCGCTAGGATCGCCGCCCGAATCGGGATCGAGCAAAAAGGCGATGATGGTATGGCTGCGTACGGTCTCGAAGAAATTTTGGCCGCCGGGGCGCGGCCGGTTGGGGCGGCGCTGCGCGGGCATTTTTTCGTCGAAAGAGCCAAGGATTTCGTCCTGCTGTTCCGGAGTTGCGGCGGAAAATTTATCTATTGATGGAAAAAGTTCTTTGGTGCGAGCGGCAAGGTCCGCCAGACCCTCGCGATAATGCGGCTGATCGTCGACGGCGAAGGTGGTGAGCGCCTGATCGATGAAATAGACGACGCCGGCCTCGTGAGCGCCCGGAGTGCCGTCGGTCGGAATGATGCGCGAAGTGATGGCATCGATTTCGACGGCCTGCTCAGGAGTGAAGAAGGCAAGCTTGGGAGCGGCCGACTGCGCGGATTCGCGAGCGTGTTTGGCGGCGGAGAGCAAAGCGGGGAAATGCGCCGAGACCCAAACAGCGCTGACGCCACTACATCCCTGCGAAAGGAAATTACGACGGCTGAGATTATTTTTCATAGTGATTCAAGGCGGCACAACGAAGCTGCAAAGACTGTAAGCCGCGCCTAAATGGTAGGTCAAGGGGAAAGGGCGAAACCAGCGGATGCAAATCTCGGATGGATCCAATTGCGTGACAATATGGATGCCTTGCGATGGATGGTTTGCGGTGCGACGCGCGGCTAGTGTACGATTCGCTGAATCCAGCCACAGCAAATTTCACGCAGAACCCAGGATTTTGAGGGCAGACAACGCTGACGTATGGCTACGCTCACAGGTGGAATCGGTTCAGGCAGCAAGTGGCTGCTCGATAGAATCGTAGGGTTACTGGCGGCTACGGGTGTCAATCCCAATTTTCTGACATTTCTGGGCCTGGTGGTGAATTTTGGCGCGGCGGCCTTGTTTGCGGTGGGCCATTTTTTCACCGGGGCGCTGGTGATTTTCTTCGCGGGATTTTTGGACATGCTGGACGGACAGGTGGCGCGGCGGCAGGGCCGCGTGACCGCGTTCGGAGCGTTCTACGATTCGACGCTGGATCGTTATGCGGATATGGCGCTGTATATGGGGCTGCTGGTTTTTTATTCAGTGAACGGACGCACGCCCTATGTGGTGCTCGCGGCGGTGGCGACGGCGGGCTCGGTGATGGTGAGCTACGCACGGGCGCGGGCGGAGTCACTGATCCCGCTGTGCAAGGTTGGATTTATGGAACGGCCCGAGCGATTGGTGCTGCTGATCATCGGCGGCGTTTTCAACCGGATGGCCGCGGTGCTCTGGGTGATCGCGGTGGTGTCCACGATCACGGTGATTCACCGGATTGTGTATACGTGGCAAGAAACGCGCGCTGGGCGAGTTCTGCCGGGCATTCGCCTGAGCTTGTAGTTCCCCTCGAAATAATTTCTACGACTGACGAATTTGAATCTTACTAGGAGAGTTGCGTTTCTTTCAGGCGCTGCTCGATGGGTGCGGCGATGATTTCGCGGATTCTTTGGCGGAGGGCGGGGACATCTTCTTTCGTCAGTCCGGACGTATCGATGGTTTCGTGAAGATGCACGGTAACGGTGGCGGGCCACAGCATCCAGTGGCCGGTGCGGTGATGCTGGAAAGAACCGACGAGGCTTACCGGAACGATGGGAATGCCGAGCTGCTGGGCTACGCGGAAGCCGCCATCCTGGAATTCGCTGAGATGGCCATCGCGCGTGCGCCTGGCTTCGGGAAAAATGATGAGGCTGGTGCCGCCGTCGATAGCGGTGCGTGTCAGGCGCCACATCCGTTTCAGGTCGGAGGGACGGCGCACGTCGGGAACCGGAACATTGCCGAAGCGCTTCATGAGCCAACCATAGGCCGGAATCTTAAAGTGGGATTCGAGCTCCCAGCCGCGTACGAATTGAGGAATCACGCAGTAGAGGAAAAAGGGATCGAAAACATTTACGTGATTGACCATAAAGAAGCAGGTGCGGTTGGGATCGAAGCCGGGATCGCGGCGTAACGCCACCTTGGCACCGGAAAAGAAAACAATGCGGCGGCAGAAGCTGCGTTGAAGCCAGTCGTGCTTGCGCGGATCAAGAAAAATCCCAAGAAAGACAAGCGTGGGCGCGGCGATAAAGAAATGCAGCAGGCTTAAAAACCAGAGGAATGCGCTGCGAAGCGTGAGCCATGCGCGCTTCATATATAGATGTCCACGGCGGCGGGAATCACATCGAGTGCGCGGCATTCAAGCGTGGCCACTTCGCCGTCAATCATGACATCGACAGGAACAGGCACGTTGAATTCGACGTGGCGTACGGCTCTACGCGAAGCCAGTGGGTGCGCAAGGTGCGTGCCGTCATAAAGTTTCGGCAACATGCGCAGCAAGCCGACGCGGCCAATCGGCCCCCACCGGACAAACTCAATCAAGCCATCGGTGGGATTCGCGTCCGGCGCGATCAACATGGTGCCGCCGGTGTATTTGCTGTTGTTGAACGACAGAAACAGGCAGCGTTCTTCATTCCAGTCTTTGTCATCGTCGCAGCGCAGCGCAAATGGGCGGCGACGCAATTGCGCGACGCGAAGAAAAACGCCGAGTAAATAGCCGAGATGGCCCAGCGGTTTGAAATAGCGGTTCGTCAGTGCGGCGACATCGGCGGTAAATCCAATCGAGAGCAGATTCAGCGAATAGATTTCGCCGTTGGCATGCGCGAGGCGAATCAGATCGACGGCACGTTTGTGACCGGCGAGGAGCGCCTTGAGGGAAGCTTCGGCGCCGTCATTGGTGAAATCGCGCAAGAAGGAATTGCCGGTGCCCAGCGGCAAGAAACCGAGAGAGATTCGTTCGCTTCCAGAGCGCGAGAGGAAAACGCCATTGAGGATTTCGTGCGCGGTGCCATCGCCGCCTACGGCGATGAAGCGGCGGTAACCCTGCATGTAGGCTTCGCGAGCGATCTGCACGGCACCGCCTGGGCCGGGAGACTCGACGACATCCACAAGCATGCTGCGTTCGCGGAGGCGAGCCAGCGCCGGCCCGGCGAGTCTTGCCGAGCGGCCGCCACCGGCGGCGGGATTGACGATGGCGAAAAAGCGCTCCTTCACTGGGGTGAGTGTGGTTCGTTAATCAAATTTGCACCCGTTGTCGAAGCACAAGAGTTCGTCTGGTATTCACGACGCAAATCCGCTGCATGTGGCGCGGCTCGGTCGTTCTTGCGCCGTACGATTGTAGCGGTGTAGGCGTTGAAATCGTTCGGCGATCCTTGTCGGATCGCCTCAGGATGACCGGGTTTGTTGCGTTGGGCGCCATAATTTGATCGAGACACCTGTTTCATTCGAGGTCATTAAATCGGCTGGATGGCTTTTGCGCGATCTAGAGTTGTTAGGCGTTCGGCGAGAACGTTGCGCTTTATTTTCAGCGAGGCGGTGCGCGGAAAATCCTCATCGAAGAGGACCATGCCATGGATGCGCTTGTAATTGAGCAGCCGTCCATTGCGCAAAATAATGTCCTGGCGCAAGTCCTCCGTGAAACTTTGGCCGGGCTCCAGATGGATCACGAGGATAAGCTGTTCGCCGACCATGGAGCGTTGCGGCCAGATGTAGTTGGCGGCGAATACGCAGAATTCTTTGACCGGAAGTGAATCGAAAACCGCTTCGATATCCTCGGGATAAATGTTTTTGCCCTCTTCGGTGACGATCATGTTTTTCTTGCGGCCGAAAAGCTGCAGGTGCCCGTCGCGATCGAAGCGGCCAAGATCGCCGGTCATCAGCCAGCCGTCGACGATGGTCTCCGCAGTCAGCTCAGGCTCATTGAGGTAACCGGCCATCACGGTTTTGCTGCGGACGATTACCTGCCCGACGCCGTCCGCATCCGGATCGATGATGCGCACTTCCATACCAGGTAGCGGCTTCCCGACGGTATCGGCGCGAAATGGATGCAGGTCGTTCACGGTGATTGCGGTACCGGCTTCGGTGAGGCCGTATCCGTTGGCGACGGGAATGCCGAGATCGTAGAAGAACTGCAAGGTCTGCGGTTCGGTGAAAGCGCCACCGACGATGATGGCGCGCAACGCGCCACCAAAGTTGTCGTGGACTTGCTTTAACAGAAGGCGGCTGAGACCCAGATGGGGACGCCTTTTCGTTAGTGCTTTGTTGATGGCTACTAGAGTGTCAAAAACCTTGCGCTTTCCGCAGGGCAACTCGTCGAATCGACCCTGTAAGCCTTTCTGGAGATTCTTGAGAACCAGAGGCACCAGGCTCACGTACGTGATTTTGAATTTTCGGAAAGCTTCACGGACATATTCCGGCCGTAGCGTTCGCAGATGTACAACCGTGGCCCCGCAAATGAAGGGGCCGAAAAAGCCGACCATGAAATCGATGGCGTGATTCGTCGGAAGAATGCTCAGGTAGCGAAAGCCGGGCTTGAAGGGATACAGCGAAGTAAGCGCCACGCACTGCTCGAGATAATTTTCGTGGGTCATGATGCAGCCTTTGGGGCGCCCACCAGTTCCGGAGGAGTAGACGATCGTGGCGGGATCAATGCGCGTCCGCGGCACGAACACCGGGGGCGCCTCGGCGCGAAAATCCTCCCATGGCAAGGCTCCGGAGAGATCGGCATTTGGCGGAGCCTCAGTCACCAACACAGTGTGCAAATTTGTGGCTTCTGCACGTCCGTTGGCGGGAGCGAGTTGCCGCCAAATCGGAAACTCGGTGATCAGGGTGGTAGCGCCGCTGTGCTGCAACAGTTGCCAATGCTCGGTGGGAGTGAGCTTGTAGTCGAGTGGAACGAGTACGCCACCGGTGAAAAAGATGGCATACGCGGAAATCAGCCACTTCGACTGATTGGTCATGATAATTGCAGCGCGATCGCCCGGCTTGAACGCGGCGTCTTGCAGGGCTCGCGCGAGTGGATGCGCTCGTTTTTGGAAATCACGATAGGTGAGCCGGTCTTTTTCTCGCTCACGATCGGATTCGATCAGGCAGATTTCGTCGGCGAATTCGTTCAGTGCATCCTTCAGGGCGGCGCCAATGGATTGGTAATTCGCGAGATTGAGCATTACAGGCGGGACTGGATGCGTGAGGCGAGAGTGCGGAAGTCGCTCACGCCCTGGACCTCGTAGTCGGGTAGCTCGATGCCAAAGTGATTTTCGAGGCGGCTGAGAAGCTCGAGTGTCTGGAGGCTATCGATGCCCAACTTGCGGAAGAAGTCGTCGTCGGGGCCGAGCGTGCCGGCCGGAACGTTGAAGTGCCTGGACGCGAGATCGAGGATCTCCTGGGTGGTCTGCTCGATGGTACGCATGAGAGGTCAATTTAACACTGTCACCTCCGGAAGGAAAATGGTCAGGGCGGAACCAAAAATACGCGACAGGAGCTACAGAAGGATGAGGCCGCGGCGGATACCGAGCGCCACAGCTTCTGTGCGAGTAGCTGCGCCGAGCTTCCCGAGGATGGAAGCGACGTGGAATTTTGCGGTGTGGTCGGAGATATTGAGGCGAGCGGCGATCTCCTTGTTACCCAGGCCTGCAGCCAGCATTTGCAGGACTTCGCGCTCGCGGCGGGTAAGCGGCTCGGTAAGTTCTGCAAGTGGCTGTGACGCGGGTGCACCGGCTGTGGGCACGGCGGCCATGATCTCGGATGGATGAAGAACGACCAGACCCGCTACGGCTGCCTGGAGAGCTGCCATGAGCTGATCCGGCGAAAGCGTCGCGGGAAGCACCGCGCGAACTCCAGCACGCAGAGCTTCGGCGGACCATGCGGCCGAGGGATGATCGGAGAGAAGTACCAGTGAGAGTTCCGTGGCGAGACCGGAGTCGGCAAGCTCGGCGACCAGCGATTGCGGCGGCTCGCCCGAAACATCGATTAAAGCGATGTCGATCGGCGCATCGGAGACCTGCTCCTCAAGTGCGTCAAGATTTGAGCCGTTGCCGACGATCTCCACACTGGAGGCGGGGAGAAGATTCTGCAGGCCGGCGCGAGCGAGGGGCGACGCAGCGATGATGAAGATGCGGATCACGCGGCCACAGAGCTACGCGCAGGAGCTTTGCCGGGTTGCGCTTTGCCGAGTTGAATGGTGACGCGGCGAACACGAGCGTAGTCGCCGCGAAGGAATTCGACGCGGAGCTGTCGAGGCCCGGAGCCGCGCAGCGCGCGCGACAAGTCTTCAATGAATGCGAAAGGCTGCTTCTCGGTGCCGAGTAAAATGTCACCGGGCAAAAGCGATGCCTGCGCCGCAGGGCTGCCTGGTTCAACTTCGAGAAGAACAAGCCCGAATGCTTTGGTATTGCTTCCCGGGCGCGGCACTTGAACAGGATACAGCGTGACGCCAAGCCAATTTTC
>Ga0136846_1209981_pt1 | contig 15298 bp, 11 predicted proteins | sample HopSoiMetagenom2_FD_96841 | JGI IMG/M metagenome (GOLD analysis project Ga0136846, IMG submission 96841) | Grasslands soil microbial communities from Hopland, California, USA - 2 Assembly 2016 (version 4) | ecosystem: Environmental > Terrestrial > Soil > Grasslands | place: USA: Hopland... | reverse complement strand
GGCGGTTTCCCTCGTCGTCAAGGGGGAGCTCGCGGCCGCCCACGACGAAGCGGAGGAGTCGTTGAGGCTCCGCCCGGACTCCCTCGTCTACCTCGACATGATCGGCTGGCTGCTCATCCTCTGCGGAGACTGGGAGCGCGGCGCGGCCATCGCGGACAGCGCCCTCCAGCGCAACCCCCACTGCCTCCCGCACGTCCAGCACGGCCTCTGGATCGACCACGTCCGCCGCGGCGACTTCGAGGGCGCGTACCGCATCGCCCTCGAGTACCGTGACCCCGTCGTGTTCTGGCGCGCCCTCATGCGGGCCTGCAGCCTCGGGCACCTCGGGCGGCGGGAGGAGGCGGCCCGCGAGCTGGCCGAGCTGCGACGGGTCAAGCCGGACTTCGAGACGAAGGGGCGGGTCCTGATCGGCCGCTTCATCAAGTTCGAGGACGTGCGCACGCGCGTCGTGGTCGGCCTGTCCAAGGCCGGCCTCACCCTGGCCTGAGCCTCCTCAGCGCGTGGTGCCGATGAACGAGAAGACGAGGTACGCGCGCGCGTCCACGGGGCGGCCGCTGCGGCTGGCCGGGCGGAAGGACCAGGCGCGAGCGGTGTCGGAGGCGGCTCCGTCGAAGCCCGACGCGGGACTGAGCACGTGGGCGCTCGTCACCCTTCCCGCCGCCGAGACGTCCACCTCGAGGATGACCTTCCCACTGCCGAGCGCGCCCGGCGGATACGGCGGCACCGTGACCGACGTGGGCCAGGGAATCTCCGGAGGAGCGGTGGTGTCCTTGTAGCGGGGCCGCTCGGGAGCGGCGAAGGTCAGCATGGGCGGACGGAAGAAGCCGAGCACGAGCACGCGGCTCGGCGCCGCGTGGCCGCTGTCGTGCGCGGGCTCGAACTTCCACCCCTGCACGGCGCCGCGCAGCATCTCGCCGTAGGGCGCGACGTCCTGGACGAGGGCGGCGCTCGTGACCGATCCGGTGGCGTCGACGGTGACGTCGACGGCGGCGATCCCTCCCGATTGGACGTTGAAGGGGTCGGCGGGGACCTGCGCGGACAGGAGATGGGGCGGCCTCGAAGGGCCCTGCGCGAGCGCCGTCGTCGCCACGGCCAGGCACAGCATCACCCGCACGCCCTGGGACACGGACACCTCCGAGGCTCGAGTCTAGGAGCGCCCGCGGGGGTGTCTATCCGAAAACTGCGCGTGGACCCGCGCTGGAGGCTTCGTCCGCAGTTTCCGGATAGCTGCTACGGTGTGACGTCACTAGCTTGGGCGTGCAGGACTGCGCGAGGAGGACCTGATGGCAGACCGGAGCGACCTGGCCGAGCACGCGCGGCTGGCCGAGGCTCGCGCGACGGGCGTTCCCTGGCGGACCTGGGGTCCCTACCTCAGCGAGCGGCAGTGGGGGACCGTCCGCGAGGACTACAGCGACAACGGGGACGCCTGGAGCTACTTCAGCCACGACCAGGCCCGCTCCCGCGCCTACCACTGGGGCGAGGACGGGCTGGCCGGCTTCTCGGACGACAAGCAGCGGCTCTGCTTCGCGCTCGCCTTGTGGAACGGAAAGGACCCGATCCTCAAGGAGCGCCTCTTCGGCCTGACCAACGCCGAGGGCAACCACGGCGAGGACGTGAAGGAGTACTACTTCTACCTCGACGCGACCCCCACGCACTCCTACATGAAGTGGCTCTACAAATACCCTCAGCGCGCCTATCCGTACGACGACATCGTGTCCACCAACCGCGGCCGCTCGCGCCAGGAGCTGGAGTACGAGCTCCTCGACACCGGCGTCTTCGACGAGGACCGCTACTTCGACGTGGTCGTCGAGTACGCGAAGGCCAGCCCCGAGGACATCTTCATCCGGATCACGGCCACCAACCGCGGCCCGGAGGCGGCGAGCCTTCACCTCCTTCCCACTCTCTGGTTCCGCAACAGCTGGGCCTGGTGGCCGGAGTCGGGGAAGCCGAGCCTGCGTGAGCTGGAGGGCGCCACCGGGCGCCGGGTGGTCTCCGCCGTCCACGTCGAGCTGGGCGAGCGATGGCTGCACGTGCAGACGGACGCGCCTCTCCTCTTCACCGACAACGAGACCAACACCGCCCGCCTCTTCGGCGTGCCCAACGCGTCCCCCTTCGTGAAGGACGGCATCGGTGAGTGCGTCGTCCATGGACGGAAGGAGGCCGTCAACCCCGCCGGCGTCGGCACCAAGGTGGCGGCGCACCACCGGTGCGAGGTGGCCGCGGGACAGACGGCCACGCTGCGGCTCCGCCTCTGCGACAAGACGCCCTACGGATCACGCGATCCCTTCGCCGGCTTCGACGAGATGGTGGACGGGCGCCGCAAGGAGGCGGACGAGTTCTACGCCTCGATCACTCCGGCCGGGGCCAGCGAGGACGAGGCGAGGGTGATGCGCCAGGGTCTCGCCGGCATGCTGTGGAGCAAGCAGCACTACTTCTTCGACGGGGACAAATGGCTGGCCGAGCACGGGGTCGACGCCTTCGCCCATTCCGTGCGCTCCGTAAGGAACTCGGAGTGGCGCCACATGATCAACGACGACGTGATCTCCATGCCCGACAAGTGGGAGTACCCCTGGTACGCGGCCTGGGACCTCGCCTTCCACGCCATCGCCCTCTCCACCGTCGACGTCGACTTCGCCAAGCAGCAGCTCGACCTCATGCTGCGCGACGTGTACCTCCATCCGAGCGGCCAGATCCCCGCCTACGAGTGGAACTTCAGCGACGTCAACCCGCCCGTGCATCCCTGGGCCACCCTCTTCCTCTACCGGACGGAGCAGGCCCGCCACGGCCGCGGCGACATCTCCTTCCTCAAGCGCTCGTTCGGCAAGCTCCTCGCGAACTTCACCTGGTGGGTCAACCGCAAGGACCGCTTCGGCCGCAACGTCTTCGAGGGCGGCTTCCTCGGCCTCGACAACATCGGCGTGTTCGACCGCTCGGCCCCCCTGCCCACCGGCGGCTACCTCGAGCAGGCGGACGGCACGGCCTGGATGGCCCTCTTCAGCCAGAACATGCTGGAGATGGCGGTCGAGATCGCCGCCCAGGACGAGAGCTACGGCGACCTGGCCGCGAAGTTCGTCGACCACATCCTCGCCATCGGCCACGCCATGAACCACGTGGGACCGGCCGGCATGTGGGACGAGGAGGACGGCTTCTACTACGACGTGCTCCAGCTGCCCGACGGTCGGGCCACGCGCCTGAAGGTGCGCTCGATGGTGGGCCTGCTGCCCCTGTGCGCCACCACCGTCGTCGAGCCCTGGCAGCGCGCGCGCGTGCCGTCGCTCGTGCGTGCCCTGGCGGAGAAGGGCCGGCGCCGCCCCGAGCTGTTGGCGAGCCTGCACCCCACCGGCCCCAATCACCTGGGCCACGGCCAGCGCAGCCTCATCGCCCTCGTCAACCCCGAGCGGCTGCGCCGCATCCTGTCGCGCATGCTCGACGAGAACGAGTTCCTGAGCGACTACGGGATCCGGGCCCTCTCGCGCTACCACCGCGAGCATCCCTACGAGTTCAACGTCCACGGCGAGAAGTACGGGGTGTCCTACCTGCCCGGCGACTCCGACTCCGGCATGTTCGGCGGCAACTCCAACTGGCGCGGCCCGATCTGGATGCCGGTGAACGTGCTGCTCATCCGCGCCCTGCTCAGCTTCTACGCCTACCACGGGGACAACTTCAAGGTGGAGTGCCCCACCGGCTCCGGCCGGATGATGAACCTCTTCGAGGTGGCGCGCGAGGTCGCGAACCGTCTCGTGCGCATCTTCCTGCGCGATGGCAGCGGGCGGCGGCCCGTGTTCGCGAAGGCCGAGAAGTTCCAGACCGATCCGCACTGGCGCGACCATCTCCTCTTCTACGAGTACTTCCACGGCGACACCGGCGCCGGCATCGGCGCCAGCCACCAGACGGGCTGGACCGGCCTGGTGGCCGCGCTGGTGGAGCTGTTCGGGACCCTCGACGGCGCGCGCTTCCTGGAGGTCGGGAAGACCGCGGTGTTCGCGCGTGAGGAGGCGGTGCCGGCCGTCCGTCCGTGACGCGGATGAACGCGCGGACGGCGGGGTGAGCCGCCGCGCGCGCTGGGCCGGTGTCCTCCTGGCCGCGGCCGCCTCCCTGGGGGGCGCGGCCGACACGCACGCGGACACCGACCTCGGCGCGCTCGCCGGCTTTGCGAACCGCGCGGTCACCGCCATCGCCGTCGAAGGCTATCGCGTCACCAGCGAAGACGTGATCCGCCGCGAGATCCGCAGCAAGGTGGGCCAGCCCCTGAGCGTGGCCACGGTCGCGGCGGACGTGCAGCGGCTGGACAACCTCTCCGTCTTCGCGGAGATCATCGTGGAGGCGGAGGCCGATGGCGAAGGCGCGCGCCTCGTCTTCCACTTGAAGGAGATGCCGGCCTGGGTTCCGTGGCTGGGCTTCTCCTACACCGAGCAGGACGGCTTCTCCGGCGGGCCCAAGATCTCGGCCCTGAACCTGGCCGGCCACGCCATCTCCCTCAACGGAAAGGCGTACTTCGGCGGAGCGGAGCAGTACTCGGCGCGCCTGGTCTGGCCCTGGATCGCGGGAAACCACCTCTCCGCCGACGTCTACGCCGCGAGCCTGAACCGCCACGACACCCTCAACGGCTTCAACGAGTCGAGCCTCGAGCTCACGCCGCAGATCGGCACCTACCTCGGGGATCACGGCCGCCTCAGCGGCAAGTTCTCTCTCTTCCACATGACGAGCGACGTGGCCGGCATCACGTTGTCGAAGGACAACGTGGACGACCTGCCTCGCATCGGCCTCTCCATGGGCTGGGACACGCGCGACTCCTGGCGCATCCCGCGTCGCGGGTGGCTCAGCGAGCTGGAGCTGTGGTGGACGGGGGGGGCGGGGGACTTCTGGTCCATGAACCTGGACCTGCGCCGCTGGATCCCCGTCACCGCCACCCACCGGCTGCTCGTGAGCGGCCTCGCGTCCCTGCAATCGGGCACGGTGGGCGAGAACGTCCCCGTCTACCTCATCTACCGCATGGGCGGCGCCAACAGCGTCCGCGGCTACAACATCGAGGACCTCGGCACCCGCATCTTCGGCAAGAACCAGCTCATCGGCACCGCCGAGTACTCGGTCACGCTGTTGCCTCTGCAACGCTGGGACATCTGGAAGTTCGCTCTGCGGCTCGGCCTCGACGTGGCCGTCTTCAGCGACCTCGGCGTGGCCTGGAGCGAGTCCCGGGAGCTCACCGCGGACCGCGCGCGAGCGGGAGTGGGCGCGGGCGTGCGCCTCCTCGTTCCCGGCTCGGAGATGGTGCGTCTGGACGTGGGCTGGAGCCGCGACGGCGGCCTGCACTTCCATTTCGCCAGCGGGTCCAAGCCGGTGGCGCAGCGGGGCCGCATCCGCTGAGGCGCTCGGGCTCCCCGCCCGTACCGCCCGCAGTTTCCGGATAGCGGGACGCGGGCGCCGAGCGTCATATTGGCCGCCGGGTAGGGAGCCGCCGCCCGGTGGCTCTCCGGAACGGAGGCAGGTGTTGCGGAAGGTCCTCGAGCCGCGAAGTGGCCTGCGAGCCGCGTCACTGCTCGTGTGGACGGCCACCCTCTGTCTGGTCCTGGCCGCGGGCCGGCGACCGCTGATGGCCGCGGAGCCTCCGGTTTCCGATCCGCGCGCCGCCACCGACCCCACCGTGGCCCTGGCCGCCCCGGAGCACGCGCCGGCGCCGGCGGCCGCCGAGCACCACGGCCTCTCCCGCGACGCCGTCGAGATCACCCGCGTGCTCGGCCTGCCGATCACGAACTCCATGATCGTGAGCTGGGTGGTGGCGGTCGGGCTCATCGTTTTCGCTCACGCCGCCACCCGCGACATGCAGCAGGTCCCCTCGGGAGCGCAGAACTTCCTGGAATGGATGGTGGCCGCGCTCTACGGGCTGCTCGAGGGGATCATCGGCGCCCACCTCGTGAAGAAGACGTTCTGGTTCTTCGCAACCATCTTCCTCTTCATCCTGGCCGCGAACTGGGTCGGCCTCATCCCCGGAGTGGGGACGATCGGATGGGGACAACAGGGTCCTCACGGCTTCCAGATCGACCAGCCGCTCTTCCGCGGAGCCAATGCCGACCTCAACCTCACCCTGGCCATGGCCACGATCTTCTTCGCCTGCTGGATCGTCTGGGCGCTGCAGGAGGTCGGGATCGGCGGAATGGCGCACGAGCTGTTCGGCGCCAAGGGCGAGACGGCGGGCGTGCTGAAGCTGCTCATGATCCTCATCTTCTTCGCGGCCGGCTGCCTGGAGGTCATCTCGATCCTGTTCCGGCCCGTGTCCCTCAGCTTCCGCCTCTACGGGAACATCTTCGCGGGCGAGAACATGCTGGAGACGATGGCCACCCTCGTCCCCGGCTATGGGTGGCTGCTCCCCATCCCGTTCTACTTCATGGAGCTGCTCGTGGGCTTCGTGCAAGCCCTGGTGTTCATGCTGTTGACCGCCGTTTTCACGCTGCTCATCTGTCAGCACGAAGAAGAAGCGCCCGCGGCCGCGCACGCGCGATGACGCGCGAGACTCGGGCAACGAAAGGCAGGAAGCCATGATTGGAAGCATCCACGTCGGTCTGGCCGCCCTCGGCGCCGCCATCGGTGTGGGCTTGATCGGCGGGGCCGCCTCCACCGCCGTCGGACGCAACCCGGGCGCTGCGACCAAGATCCTCGTGCAGTCGATCCTGGCCATCGCGTTCGCGGAAGCGATCGTCTTCTACGCCCTCTTCCTGGCCCGTTAGGGAGCGCCGGGGAGCCTCGTGAAGGTGCGACCATGACGCCCCTGCTGCTGCTGGCCGCCCCCGCCCAGGGCGGCCAGGTCGAGCAGATCGCGCGGACCTTCGGTGTGGACTGGCCGCACTTCATTGCGCAGGTGATCAGCTTCGCGATCGTCTGCGCGGTCCTCTACCGGTTCGCCTACAAGAGCATCCTGGCCATGCTCGAGCAGCGGCGCGAGCAGATCGCCCAGGGCCTGGCCAACGCCGAACAGATCAAGGCCGAGCTGGCGCGCACGGAGTCCCAGCGCAGCGAGGTCCTGGCCGCGGCCAACGTGCAGGCCAACCGGATGATCGAGGAGGCGCGGGCCGCCGCCGCCCGCGTGCAGCAGGAGGAGACGCGCAAGGCGGTGGCGGCGGCGGAGGACATCGTCGCCCGCGCACGGGAGGCGGCGGAGCAGGACCGCGCGCGGATGATGAGCGACCTCAGACGCGAGGTGGGGCGACTGGTCGTGCAGACGACAGCCGCGGTCAGCGGCAGGGTGCTCACGCCGGACGACCAGCGGCGGCTGGCCGAGGAGACGGCGCGGCAGATCACGGCCTGAGGCCATGTCCCCGAGCGAGAACCCATGAAGACGAACCGACGAGACCGGCGTGACGCCCGGCGCCTGTTCCGCGCCTGCCTGGCCGGCGGCCTCCTCGACGAGGACCGCGCCCGTCTGGTGGCCACGCGCCTGGCCGAGGCCCATCGCCGGGGGAGCCTGGCCATCCTCTCGCACTTCCGCCGCCTGGTGAGCCTGGACCGTACCGCCCACCACGCGCTCGTGCAGAGCGCCATGGCCCTCCCCGCCGACATCGAGGCCGGCGTGAGGTCGAGCGTGGAGAGCGTGTACGGGCCGGGCGTGAGCACGTCGTTCGAGGTCTACCCGGCGCTCATCGCGGGGATGCGGGTCAAGGTCGGAAGTGACGTCTACGACGGCAGCGTGCGGGCGGCCCTGGCCGGGCTGGCCGAGCGCTTCCGTTGAGGTCCTGATGAGCAACCTGCTGCGCGATATCGAAGCCCAGATCGCCAAGGCCAAGGCGGCCACGGCGACACAGAACGTCGGGGTGATCCGCGAGGTCGGCGACGGCGTCGCCAAGATCGAGGGCCTCGCCGACGCGATGCTGAACGAGATGATCGACCTCGGCCACGGCGTGACCGGCCTCGCCCTCAACCTCGACGAGACGGAGGTGGGCGTCATCATCCTTGGCGACTACACCGAGCTCGAGGAGGGCGACGAGGTCCGCGCCACCGGCCGCCTCCTCCAGGTGCCGGTCGGAAAGGGCCTGCTCGGCCGCGTGGTGAACATGCTCGGGGAGCCGCTGGACGGCAAGGGCGAGGTGCAGAGCACGGCCTCCTACCCGGTCGAGAAGACGGCTCCCGGCATCATCAAGCGCAAGAAGGTCAACCAGCCCGTCCAGACCGGCATCATGGCCGTCGACGCGATGATCCCCATCGGCCGCGGGCAGCGCGAGCTGATCATCGGCGATCGCTCGACGGGCAAGACCACCATCTGCATCGACACCATCATCAACCAGGCGCGCCTGAACAAGGCGGCGGAGGCGGCGGGCGACAAGGACTCCCGCCCGCTCTACTGCATCTACGTCGCCACCGGCCAGAAGCAGTCCAGCATCGCCCGCATCATCGGCACCCTCGAGAAGGAAGGGGCGATGCCGTACACCATCGTCCTCGCTTCCGGGGCCTCCGACTCCGCGGCCAGCCAGTACCTCGCCCCCTTCGCGGGGGCGGCCATGGGCGAGTGGTTCATGGACAACGGCATGGACGCCCTGATCATCTACGACGACCTCTCCAAGCACGCCGTGGCCTACCGGCAGGTCTGCCTGGTGCTGAAGCGGCCGTCGGGGCGCGAGGCCTATCCCGGCGACGTGTTCTACCTCCACAGCCGCCTGCTCGAGCGCGCGGCCCGGGTGAGCGAGAAGTACGGTAACGGCTCCCTCACCGCCCTGCCCATCATCGAGACGCAGGCGGGCGATGTCTCCGCCTACATCCCGACCAACGTCATCTCCATCACCGACGGCCAGATCTTCCTGGAGACCGACCTGTTCTACCAGGGCGTGCGCCCCGCCATCTCCGTGGGCATCTCCGTCTCGCGCGTGGGCTCGGCCGCGCAGCTCAAGGCCATGAAGCAGGTGGCCGGGCAGCTCAAGGGCGACCTCGCCCAGTTCCGGGAGCTGGCCGCCTTCGCCCAGTTCGGCTCCGAGGTGGACGCGAAGACCCAGGCCCAGATCGACCGCGGCCGGCGCATCGTCGAGATCTTCAAGCAGGCCCAGTACAGCCCTGTCCCCGTCGAGGTGCAGGTGGCGGTGACGTGGGCGGTCCAGAACGGGTACATGGACGACGTGCCGGTGGAGCGAGTCCGCGAGTGCCAGGCCCGTCTCACCGACTTCCTCACCACGCGCAAGAGCGAGCTGCTGGCGACGATCGGGCGCGAGAAGGCGCTGAGCGACGCGCTCACGGCGGAGCTCAAGTCCGCCGCCGAGCAGTTCAAGCAGGGCTGGAAGTGAGCGCGCGCCTCCGCGGTTGAGCCTTTCCCGATCGACCCCGGGCGCACGGAGGCGTGACATGGGACGGGGCCACGGCGTCTGGGCCATCGCGCTCGCCGGAGCCTTCATCGTCGGGGCGGCCAGCCGCGTCGTGGCCCAGGAGCCCTCGCCGCCGCCGCCGGCCAGCGGCACGACCCAGCGCGTCATCGCCGGACGGCCGGAGTACCACCGCTCCGCTTATTTCAAGTTCCACTTCGGGGAGGGGTTTCGCGACCTCTGGACCCAGCCGTTCGAGGCCACGGTGCTCGACCTGCGCAGCTACGCCGGAGGTCTCGTGCCCGTGCGGCAGGTGGGCTCGATGCAGAGCATCGGGCTCGCCCTGAAAGGAGCGAACGGAAAGGCCTACACGTTCCGCACGCTGGACAAGGACCCCACCAAGATCCTCCCTCCCGAATGGAGGGAGTCGTTCCCGGCCACCGTCTTCCAGGACCAGACGACGGCGAGCCACCCGGGCGCCGCCTTCGTGGTGCCCGTGCTGGCGGAGGCCGTCGCCATCCCCCACACCGACCCCATCATCGCGGTCATGCCGGACGACCCCGCCCTCGGGAAGTTCCGGCCCACCTTCGGCGGCAAGACGGGCTCCATCGACGAGTACCCGACACCGGCGGCGGACGGTTACGCGGGCTTCCATGGCGCGCTCGAGATCCTCTCCACCAAACAGCTCTGGGAGCAATGGAAGAAGGGGCAAGCCACCGTGGACGCGCCCGCGCTCCTCCGCGCGCGCATCTTCGACCTCTTCCTCGGCGACTGGGACCGCCACAACGGCCAGTGGCGCTGGATGAAGCTGCCGGGCCACGAGGGTCTGGTGCCCCTGCCCGAGGACCGCGACCAGGCCTTCTCGAACTACTCGGGCGTGCTCATGGCCTTCGCGCGCACGGCCCAACCCAAGCTCGTCTCCTGGAACGACGACTACGAAAACCTCAAGGGTCTCCTCGTGCAGGGCCGCGAGGTGGACGACTGGCTGCTCACGCGCCTGGACCGCACCGCCTTCGAGCAGACGGCACGCGAGGTCCAGGCCGCGCTGACCGACGCCGTGATCGAATCCGCCGTCCACCGGCTCCCCCCCGAGTGGTTCGCGCTCGATGGAGCACGGCTCATCCGTGACCTGAAGAAGCGCCGCGACCTCCTTCCCCAGGCCGCGGCCGGGTTCTACGAGCGCCTCTCGAAGTGGGTGGACGTGCAGGGCACGGACGAGGACGACGTCGCCCGGCTCAGTCGGGAGGCGGATGGGAGTGCCACGCTCGACCTGTCTCTGGCCAGCGCCCCCACGAATCCGTACTTCCATCGCCGCTTCCTGCCCGGAGAGACCAGGGAGGTCCGCGTCTACCTCTACGGGGGAGCGGACCGCTTCGAGGCCACGGGACCGCGCGGGCCGATCGAGTTCCGCGTGTCCGGAGGCCAGGGACAGGACCGTTTCGACGACTCGAAGAGCGGCGGCACGCGCTTCTACGACGTCGACGAGAAGGAGGTCACGGAAGGCTCGGGGACGGGCGTCACGACCCGCGAGTGGAAGCGGGTTCCCCGGAGCCCCGATACCCCGTGGATCGACAAGCAGGACTTCGGCTCCCTGACCCTCTTCCAGCCGCTCATCTGGTGGGAGCCGGACCCCGGGGTCGTGCTCTCCGCGGGGGCGACGCGCTACGGCTACGGCTTCCGCAAGGAGCCCTACGCGACCATGCAGAGCGTCACCCTCGAGTACAAGACCAAGCGCCAGGCCTTCGGGGCGAGCTACACGGGTGACTTCCGCTGGGCCCGGCCGGGCCTGACCACGCTCGTCGACCTCTCCGCCGACGGCGCCAAGAACTACAACTTCTATGGGTTCGGCAACCATACCGTCAACGTCAATGACGACTTCAACGACGCCCATCAGAGGATCTTCTCCGCCTTCCCCTCCCTCCTTGCCTACGAGAACCCGAGGCGCACGCTGGCCTTCGCCATCGGCCCCGAGGTGAAATACGCGCAGAATGCCGCCAAGGAAGACACCCTCATCGCCGCCGAGCAGCCATACGGCTTCGGCGACTTCGGCCAGGTGGGCGGCAAGCTCGTCGTGCACGCGGACACGCGCGGGCGCCTGTTGGCGGGGATGGCGGCGGCGAGCCTGGCCCCCGGCGCCCGGAGGAGCGAGACGGGCCTCAAGCTCGAGATGGAGGGCCGCATGTACCCGAAGGCCTGGGACGTGGAGGAGACCTTCGGGCTGGCCTGGGGCGAGGTCACCGGCTACTGGCAGGTCGCCTCTCCCTTCATCCTGGCCTTGCGCACCGGCGGCCAGAAGAACTGGGGCAAGTACCCCTGGCACGAATCGGCTTTCATCGGCGGCAGCGACAGCGTGCGTGGGTACGACGACAACCGCTTCGCGGGCGACTCGAGCGCCTACGGCAACGCCCAGGCCATCGTCTCCCTCTTCCACGCCACCCTGGTCCTGCCCATGCGCATCGGTGTCATCGGCCTGGCCGACGCCGGACGCGTGTGGCTGGCGGGAGAGACGTCCGAGAAATGGCACGCCGGGTTCGGAGGCGGCCTGTTCGTGCGCGTCCTCGCCACCCAGTTCGGCGGCCACGCGCTGCTCGTGCACGGGGACGACGGAAACCACTTCTACGTCAACATCGGCTACGGTCTGTAGCGCCGGCCGGCGCACGCGGCCGCGCCCAGCGGCGTGATATGGTGGATGACAGCGGATGCATGGCGCTGGTCCACGTCCAAGTCCAGGTGAAGAGCCGGTCCCGCATATCTTCGGCTTGACCGTCCCGGCGGACCGGCGGTGACGCCGCCCGGGAAGCGGACGGTCCTGATCGTCGAGGACGAGAGCCTCGTCGCCCGCGACATCCAGCAGACCCTCGACGGCTTCGGCTATGACGCATTCGCCGTGGCCTCTTCGGCGGAGGAAGCCCTGGCCCGAGCCGCCGAGAAGCGCCCGGACATCGTCCTCATGGACATCGGCATCAAGGGCCAGACCGATGGGGTCATGGCGGCGCGGCTCCTCCAGCAACGCTACGGCGTTCCCGTCATCTACGTCACCGCCCACGCGGACGAAGCCACCCTCGAGGCGGCGAAGGAGACGCGGCCCCAGGCCTACCTCCACAAGCCCGTCAAGCCGGCCGAACTGCGGACGGCCATCGAGATCGGGCTCCACAACCACGACATGGATGCCTACGCGCGCGGCGCCACTGCGCCGCCCCTGCCCGGCCCCGACGCCCCACGGCCCGCGCCCAGGAGCACCCGCGCCCCCGGGGCCCGGATGGTGCGCCGCCAGGTCGAGCACGTCCTCGCCAGCGGCGATTTCGACGCCCCCGAGCGTTCCAAGCAGTTCCTGCGCTACATCGTGAACGAAGCCCTCGCCGGCCGCGGAGACGCGATCACCCAGGGCGCGATCGCCACCGAGGTGTTCGGCCGAAGGGAGGGCTTCGACCCCATGGTGGACCCGATCGTGCGGATCCAGGCGGGGCGCCTGCGCCGCTCCCTCGAGAGGTACTACCTGCTCTCCGGCAAGCAGGACGCGGTGCGGATCGAGCTGCCGACCGGCGGCTACCTCCCGATCTTCAGTCACGCTCCCGCGGCCGAAGAGAAGACGTCCGGTCCTCTGCCCGAGGCCGCACCGCGTCACCCCGGGGACGATTGGCCTTCCGTGGTCGTCGGCGCGTTCGATCTCGCCGGCCCCGGCAGCGCACCGGAGGAGGTGGGCCTCCTTCATGAAGTGCTGGCCCTGGAGCTGGCTCGTTACCACGACGTCCGCGTGGTGCTGGCACGTGAGCTGGATCCGCCGGACCCCTCCCGCTCCGGTGCACGCTTCGCCCTCAGCGGACGAGTGCGCTCCGACGACGACGGTTGGCGGGTGTCCGCGCACCTCGTGGACAAGACGACCGGCGAGCAGATCTGGGGGGACAGCTATCACACCAGCCCGAAACCCGGACGCTGGAGCGGCACCCTGGAGGACATCGCGCGCGTCATTGCCGCGCGCGTCGGCGCCGAGGAGGGGATCCTCGTCCAGTCCCTGGCCGTCACTTTTCGAAGCCGAGGACTTGTCGAGCCCACGGCCTATGGCGCGGTCCTGCGATCGTTCGAGTTCTTCCTCGCGCGCGACCCGCATGTGCTCACTCTCGCGATCGAGTCACTGCGGCAGGTGGTCGCCCGCCAGCCCGAGTGCGCCCTGGCCTGGACCCGGCTGGCCAGGCTGCACATCGCCAATTACGCTTTCGAGGTGACGGCGGACCCGGCGCCGATCGACCAGGCCGTCGCCTGTGCGCAGAATGGCGTGCGCGTAGACCCCACCAGCCGGAGCGCTCGCTGCATCCTCGCTTCGGCGCTCCTGGTCAAGGGAGAGCTCACCGCCGCCCGGGAGGAGCTCGAGCAGGCCCTCCGCCTGAGCCCCGACTCGCTCGTCTACCTGGAGATCATCGGCTACCTGCTGACGCTCCTCGGGGACTGGGAGCGTGGGCGCGCCCTCAGCCTGTCCGCACTGGAGCGCAACCCGCACTGCCTGCCCCACGTGGGGTTCGGCCTCTGGACGGAGTCTCTCCGCCGCGGTGAGCTCGAGGCCGCGTACCGGGCCGCCCTCGAGTACCGCGATGCCACGTTCTTCTGGAGGCCGGTGATGCGGGCCTCCTGCCTCGGCCTCCTGGGCCGGGAATCGGAGGCGGGCGTGGAGGTCGCCGAGCTGCTGCGCCGGAAGCCGGACTTCGAGACCCGCGGCCGAGTCCTGATCGGCCACTACATCAAGTTCCCCGAGGTGATGCGACCGATCGTCGACGGGCTCGCCAAGGCAGGCCTGAACCTCGCCTCCGGGCCGGTCTCCCTCCACTAGGCGTCCGCGGGCGCGGCCTCCGTCCGCTGGTCGCTCGTGGTCGAGCGACGCGCGAGAACCACGACCATCACCGCGGAAACCCACATGACCAGGCCGTAGGCGATCCCCGGCAGCAGGAGCGAGGCGTCCGACAGGAGGGTCAGGGCGACGAACGCGGCCATGGCGAAGTTCTGGAGGCCGCACTCCAGTCCCACCGCCACCCGCTGCCGGAGCTCGAGGCCAAGAAGGGCGGCGGCCCCCCAGGCCAGGCAGACGCTCACGACGTTGAGGAGCAGCGCAGGCCCGCCCGCGCGGCCCAGCGCGGGAAGGACGTCGTCCTTCACGCTCCAGACCGCGGCCGAGACGACCGCGACCACCACCACCAGGCCGACCGCTCCCATGCGCGCCTCCACCGCGCGCGCCGCCCCCGGCCGGCTGCGGCGCAGGACCATGCCCGCGAGCACGGGCACGGTGGAGACGAGGAAGAGCCAGAGGGCGGAGGTCGCGAGGGGAAGGTGGCCCGCGGGGCGGCCCGCGGAGAAGAGCCACAGGGCGGCGCTCACGAGCGACGGCACGGTGAGCACGCTCGTGAGGCTGGCCGCCGCGGTGAGGCAGACCGCGAGCATGGTGTCGCCGCGGGCGAGATGGGTGAACAGGCTGGCGGTGGCGTTGGCCGGGCAGGAGGCGATCAGCACGAGGCCGACGGCCAGCGTCCCCCGGAGTCCCAGGCCAAGGGCGATGCCGAAAGCGAGCAGCGGCAGGAGCAGGGCATGGGTGAGGAGGCCGAGGATGAACGCGCGCGGCTGCCGGAGCACGCGCCCAAAGTCGCCGGTGGTGAGGGTGGTGCCCAGCCCGAACATGACCACCACCACCGCGAGAGGCAGGAAGACCTGGATGACGAGGTTTTCGAACCTCATCGCGTGGCGGTCAGAAGCTCAACCGGGCCGCGATCTGCACCTGTCGAGGCGGGTAGGCCTTGGTGAAGCGGCCGTAGGTCACGCGGCCGGCGGAGTCGCGCGCGGGCTGGTCCGGGAAGGCGCCCGGGCCAAAGACGTTGTTGACGTCGCTCCAGTTCACGCGGTCGAAGAGGTTGAAGGCCTCCACCAGCACCTCGACGGAGGCGCGGCGCGGGAGCCCGAACCGGCGGGAGAGTCGCGCGTCCACGGTCGCCGTGCCCGGAAGCCGCTCGCCGTTCCTCGCCACGCGGCTGTCCGGGTCCGCC
>Ga0136846_1226710_pt1 | contig 15303 bp, 13 predicted proteins | sample HopSoiMetagenom2_FD_96841 | JGI IMG/M metagenome (GOLD analysis project Ga0136846, IMG submission 96841) | Grasslands soil microbial communities from Hopland, California, USA - 2 Assembly 2016 (version 4) | ecosystem: Environmental > Terrestrial > Soil > Grasslands | place: USA: Hopland... | reverse complement strand
GCGCCCGCCCCGGCGCAGGCCGAAGGCGAGCGTTCCGCGCGCAAGCGCCGGCGCCGCCGCGGCGGCAAGCGCATCGACGGCGGCGAAGGCGCCCAGGCCGTCGGCCAGGCCGTCCGCGCGATGGAGACGCCGGCCGCGGTCGCCGTCGCCGCCAAACCCGCGGCCGCCCCGGCGCCGGGCGAAGCCCCGTCGCTGCTGTCGCGGATCGGCAACAAGCTCAAGTCGCTGGTGACGCGGGCGCCGAGTTCGCGGCATTGAGGCCCGGTGATCAGCGGCTCGGATATCGCTGAGCTGCTGTTCGAGGGCGTGCTGCGCACGGCCCTGGAACTGCTCATGTACTGGACCGGGCGCATCGTCGTTCCGGTGGTGACGTTCGGGCAGTTCCGCGTCGAGCCCTTCGACGTCAACGAGAAGTCGCGCCGGTCCCGTACCCGCCCCTCGCAGCCGCGCACGCTGCGGGGCGAGACCGGCATCTTCATCGGCCTGTCGTGCTGGATCGCCGCCGGCGCGATCGCCTGGTTCGCGCTCCGGCCATGACCCTGTTCGTGCATGTCGCCGACGACCGCGACAGCGCGGCCATCCGGCGCAACGGTTTGAAGCTGCACCTGTAGACCCGGAGGGCGGCCGACAGGAAGCCCGTCGTTTTTCCACGAGACAGGACGCCTCCCGGAAAAATCCCGCCACGGCCCCGGCGGCGGATGTGCCTTGGGCCTGAGTGTTTTCTTGACTCGCGCTCGCCCTTCGGGCCGGCTTCGCCGTTCGCGCCGGCAGCGGCTCGGTGCGCCACAAGAAAGTCGCGCGCGCGCAGCGCGGAAGCTCCGCTTTGGTCGTCGGCGTCTCCCGACCCGAAACAGGTCCGCCCGCCCGCTTCGCCTCGGCTTCCGGATACCGCACAATGACCCTGCGACTCCGATCATCCAGCGGTGCAATCGGACAGGTCGCGATGTCGGGCCAGGGTCCGACCTACAATGCCTCTTCGCGGACCGAGCCCCGAACCGACGCCCCCATGCCCCTCCTCCGCTTCGACAACGTCAGCAAGCAGTACCCCGGCGGACACGTCGCGCTGAGCGAACTGAGCTTCGCGGTCGAGCCGGGCGAGATGCTGTTCGTCACCGGGCACTCCGGCGCCGGCAAGAGCACGCTGCTCAGGCTGATCCACCTGTCCGAGCGTCCGACCCGCGGCGCGGTGCTGTTCGGCGAGCGCAACCTGCGCAACGTCTCCGGCCGCGGGGTGGCGATGCACCGGCGCGAGGTCGGCGTGGTCTACCAGGACCACCGGCTGCTGACCGACCGCAGCGTTGCCGAGAACGTGGCCCTGCCGCTGCAGTTGCGCGGGCTGCGCCGCGACGAGATCCGCAAGCGGGTGCGCAGCGTGCTCGACCGGGTCAGCCTGGGCGGGCGCAGCGAGGCGCTGCCGACCCAGTTGTCCGCCGGCGAGCAGCAGCGCGTCGGCATCGCCCGGGCGCTGGTCGGCGAGCCGTCGCTGCTGGTCGCGGACGAACCCACCGGCAACCTCGACCCGACCCTGTCGGCCGAGATCATGGCCCTGTTCGCCGGCCTGCCCGAGCGCGGCACCAGCGTGCTGGTCGCCAGCCACGACCTGGCGCTGGTCAAGCGCATGCGCAAGCGCGTGCTGGTGCTGGACCACGGTCGCCTCGCCGACGACATCTCGCCGGAGGAACTGGCCGATGGCTGAGCCCGCCGCCCGCCCGGCCCGGTCGCGCTCGCGCCTCGGGGCGTGGGTCGACCATCATCTGCACAGCCTCGGCGCGAGCCTCGGGCGCATGCTGCGCCGGCCGTGGGCGACCCTGCTGACCGTCGGTGTGATGGCGGTCGCATTGTCGCTGCCGCTGGGGCTGGGCCTGGTGCTGGACAACGTGGCCCGGCTGGGCGGGCAGATCGAGCGCGCCCGCGAAGTGACCGTGTTCCTGAAGCAGGACGTGACCATCGAGCGCGCCCGCGCGCTCGCCGGCGAACTGAAGTCGCGGCCGCAGGTCGAGTCCGCGACCCTGCGCACGCCCGACGAGGGGCTGGCCAGCCTGCGCGCCGGCGCCGGCGCCGACCTCTATGCCGAGGCGATCGCGACCGTCGGCGAGAACCCGCTGCCGAGCGTGCTGATCGTCCGTCCGCGCGGCGACGAACGCGCGCTGGCGACGCTGCTGGAGGCGCTGCCGGAGACCGACTTCGTCCAGCACGACGCGGTCTGGCGCGACCGCCTCGACCGCTGGCTGGCCTTCGGCGGACGCGCGGTGTGGGTGCTGTCGGCGCTGCTGGGTCTCGGAGCACTGCTGGTCGTGGGCAACACAGTGCGTCTGGACATCCAGTCGCGGCGCGAGGAGATCGCGATCCTGCAGTCCCTCGGCGCCACCGACGGCTTCATCCGCCGGCCGTTCCTCTATCTCGGCGCCTGCTACGGCCTGGCCGCCGGCGCGCTGGCGCTGGGCCTGCTCACCGCCGCCGCCTTCGCCCTGGACGCGCCGCTGCGCGCGCTGGCCGAAAGCTACGGCAGCCGGTTCGCGCTGTCGGGCGTCGATCCGGTGCGCGGTCTGATCGTGCTCGCCGTCGCATCCGCGCTCGGTTGGCTCGGCGCCGGCGTGGTCACCGGGCATTTTCTGCGTCAAACTAGGGTCTGACGCGATCGCCGGGGGGTGCGTCGGTCGCCGCGAGGCGCCGATGCGTGCCGCCGGACCGTTCCGGCGCAGGGTCGCGCCAGCACCGCCCTCCGCACAGACGTCGAGTGAACGCCGCGCATGCCTGCCCATGATGTCCGCCACCTGACCACCGACCACCCGCGGGTGATGGTGGTCGATGGTTCGAAGATGGTCCGCAGGCTGATCGGCGACATGCTCCAGCGCGACCTGCCCGGGGTCGAGGTGATCGGCTGCGGCGGCGTCGCCGAGGCCCAGGCCGCCCTCGCCGAGGGCGCGATGGACCTGGTCACGACCTCGCTGGTGCTGATGGACGGCGACGGCCTGCAGGTCGCGCGCGCCGTGCGCGCCGCCGCCGGCCAGCGCTACGTGCCGGTGATCGTGGTCTCGGGCGACGCCCAGGCCCACCTCGAGGCCCGCCGCTTCACCGAGGACGTCACCGACTACTTCGACAAGGCCGAGGGCTACGCCGCACTCGCGACCTTCATCCGCGGCTACGTCCATCCCGAGCCCATGCCCGACGCGCGGGTGCTGTACGTCGAGGACAGCATCACCGTGGCCGTGGCCACCCGGCGCATGCTGCAGGCGCACGACATCACCGTGCTGCACATGAGCCGCGGCGACGACGCCCTGGCCTACCTGCGCGAACACCTCGGCCACGACGACGTCGGCGCCGACCTGGTGCTGACCGACGTGACCCTCGACGGCGCGGTCAGCGGGCTCGACCTGCTGCGCGCGATCCGCAATGATTTCGCCTACGGCAAGCGCCGCCTGCCGGTGCTGGTGATGACCGGCGACGGCAACCGCGAGAAGCAGTCCAACCTGCTGCGCGAAGGCGCCAACGACCTGGTGCTCAAGCCGATCGAAGAGCGCATGCTGATCACCAAGACCCTGTTCCAGTTGCGCCTGTCGCAACTGCGGGAGCGGACGCCGAGTTGACGCCCGCGCGTCCGAACCCGCCTCACCCGGACGACGCGCGGGAACCGCCATCGCGGCGCGCCTCCTCGGCGGAACGCAGGGAAGGCTGGCGGCGGATGATCGAAGCGACCCGCGCGCGCCAGCAGTCGGCGCCAGTGCCGAACGGGGATGTTCGCTGGCTGCGGACCGGCCTGTGGATCGCGCTGCTGTTGCTCTCCACCACCCTGTTCATCTACGGCATCGCGACTGTGCTGCACGTCCACGCGCAACTCGCCCGCTCGGTACGCACGGTCGGCCGGGTCGTCGCGATCGAACCCTCTTCGGACGGCGAGACCAACGTCTGCGTCTTCGCGTTTGAAGTCGACGGGACGACCCGCACCTTCCGCAACGGCTGGGGATCGAATCCGTCCGCCTGCCGGATCGGCGAACCGGTGGAGATCGCCTATGTTCCCGAAGCGCCGGACACCTACGTGCGGCTTGCATTCTTCGAGACGCACACCAGGAAGATCCTCTTCGCCATCCTGCCCGGGCTGTGCGGAGCGCTCTTCGCCCTCGGCGGGCTCTTTGGCGGATGGCTGTTGCGGAAACGCCATCCGCACCTTTATCCGGACGCGCCGGCATGATCGCCTTCCTGTTCCTGCTGGTCTCGCTCGCCCTGTTCGGCGGCGCCCTGCGCGCTCTGTTCGCGACCCATCGCATGCTGCGCAGCGCGGTGCGGACCACGGGTCGCATCCGTGCGTTCGTCGAGACCCGGGATTCCGACGGCGACAAGGTCATGCATGCGCTCATCGACTTCGAGGCCGATGGCGAACACCGCACCATCGAAACCGGCGGCATGCGCGCGCACCCCGTCGGCGCCATCGTGCCCGTCGTGTACGTCCCGGGAGATCCATCCCAGGACGAGCCGCTCCCCGACATCCATGTTTACACTTGGCCCGCGTGCTTCCTGTGTATCGCGCTCGCCGGGATCGTATGCTCACTGGGGACGCTGTTCGAAGCGTCGTTGTTCCGTTTCTTCTTTCCCGCGCTCTACTGAACGCGCATGCCGGGCCGATCATGACCGACGACGACCGCATCAAGCTCGAACCGTCCTGGAAGGCGCGGGTCGGCGACTACCTGCGCAGCGAGCCGATGCAGGGGCTGTCGGCGTTCCTGCGCGAGCGTCGTGCGAAGGGCGCGCGGATTTATCCGCCGGCGTCGCAGATCTTCGCGGCGTTCGACGCGACCCCGTTCGACGCGGTGAAGGTGGTGATCCTCGGCCAGGACCCGTACCACGGCCCGGGCCAGGCGCACGGCCTGTGCTTCTCGGTGCGCCCGGGGGTGCCGGTGCCGCCGTCGCTGGACAACATCTTCAAGGAGATCCAGCGCGACCTCGGCATCGCCCGGCCCGACCACGGCTGCCTCACGCCGTGGGCGCAGCGCGGCGTGCTGCTGCTCAACGCGGTGCTGACCGTGGAGGAAGGCCGCGCCGGCGCGCACCAGGGCAAGGGCTGGGAAGGCTTCACCGACCACGTCGTCGACACCCTCAACCGCGAGCGCGAAGGACTCGTCTTCCTGCTCTGGGGCAGCTACGCGCAGGCCAAGGGCAAGGTCATCGACCCGCGGCGTCATCGCGTGCTGAAGGCGCCGCATCCCTCGCCGCTGTCGGCGCACCGCGGCTTCCTCGGCTGCGGGCACTTCTCGGCGACGAACGACTACCTCTCGCGCCACGGCCAGGCGCCGATCGACTGGTCGCTGCCGCCGCGGGCGACGCTGGACCCTGCGGCGGACGCCGCGCGCTGAATTCGTTTGCAGCGCCCGCCGGCGGCCTCGGCCCCGCCAGGTCGTGCTATTCCTGCGTCGCGTTCAGGCCCCCACCCCGATCGCCGTCCGCTTCCGCCCGATCGACCCGGCAGCGCGCCGGCGGGCGCGGCGACCGCTTTTTCCTCGCAGACCGGAGGGGCCATGACACTGCCGATCCTCGATCTCGTCATCGTGCTGGCCTACCTCGCCGGCATCTTCGCGCTGGCGCAATGGGTGTCGCGCGAGCAGGGCGGGCGCCGCAAGGACGCGCAGGACTACTTCCTCGCCGGGCGCACGCTGCCGTGGTGGGCGATCGGCGCCTCGCTGATCGCCGCGAACATTTCCGCCGAGCAGATCATCGGCATGTCCGGCTCCGGCTACGCGCTGGGCCTGGCGATCGCGTCCTACGAATGGATGGCGGCGCTGACCCTGCTGATCGTCGGCAAGTGCTTCCTGCCGGTGTTCCTGCGCAACGGCATCACGACGATGCCGCAGTTCCTCGAAGAACGCTACGGCCCCGGCATCCGCACGATCATGGCGGTGTTCTGGCTGGGCCTGTACGTGTTCGTGAACCTGACCTCGATCCTGTGGCTGGGCTCGATCGCGGTGACCCGCATCGCCGGCATCGACCAGTTCACCGCGCTGGCGCTGCTCGGCGGTTTCGCGCTGGTCTACCAGCTCTATGGCGGCCTCAAGGCGGTGGCGCTGACCGACATCGTGCAGGTGGCGCTGCTGGTGCTGGGCGGCCTGCTCATCGTCGGCCTCTCGCTGGCGAAGATCGGCGGCGACGGCGGCATCGTGGCCGGCTTCCAGACGCTGGTGGCCGCGCACCCGGAGCACTTCCACATGATCCTCAAGCCCGACGATCCGTTCTACAAGGACCTGCCGGGGCTGAGCGTGCTGATCGGCGGCATGTGGATCATGAATGTCAGCTACTGGGGCTTCAACCAGTACATCATCCAGCGCGCGCTGGCGGCGAAGGACATCGGCGAGGCGCAGAAGGGCGTGGTGTTCGCCGCGTTCCTCAAGCTGCTGATGCCGGTGATCGTGGTGCTGCCGGGCGTCGCCGCGCTGGAACTGGCGCCGGGCCTGGAGAAACCCGACCAGGCCTATCCGAGCATGATGGCGCTGCTGCCGAGCGGCGTGCTGGGGCTGGTGTTCGCGGCGCTGGTCGCGGCGATCGTGGCGTCGCTGGCGTCGAAGATCAATTCGATCTCGACCATCTTCACCCTCGACTTCTACGCCAGGCGCCGGCCGGGCGCCGACCAGCCGCACCTGGTGAAGGTCGGCCGCATCGCCGCGACCGTCGCGATCGTGCTCGCGGTGCTCGCCGCGAAACCGCTGCTCGGCGGCTTCGACCAGGGCTTCCAGTATATCCAGGAATACACCGGCTTCTTCACCCCGGGCATCGTCGTGATCTTCGTGCTCGGCCTGTTCTGGAAGCGCGCCAACGAAGCCGGCGCGATCGCCGCGGCGGTGGGTTCGTTCGCGCTGTCGATCGCGCTGAAGCTGGCATGGCCGTCGCTGCCGTTCATGGACCGCGTGGGCCTGGTGTTCCTGCTCGCGCTGGCGCTGGCGGTGGCGGTGTCGCTGATGACCCACGCCCGCGGCGACGCCAACCGCATCCGCACCGACGACGTGGACTACCGCACCACCGGCGCATTCAACGCCGGCGCGGTGGGCGTGATCGCGATCCTGATCGCACTGTACGCCACGTTCTGGTGAGCGCGGCCGATGCGGCGCAGCGCCCGGACCCGGCGATCCTCGGCGCACACCCGGGCGTCCGCACGACCGCGCCCGCCCGCGACGATGCGTTCCGCCCGCACCGGCGCGCCTTTGCGCGGCGCATCGCCTGAAAACGATTACACTCCAGCCGTTCGAGCGGCTGCGCTTACGCTTTGACGTTTCCCGACGACCATGCCCGTGACCACGTCCTCCGCCTCGCTGCTGACCATCTTCGGCGCCACCGGCGATCTCGCCCAGCGCATGCTGCTGCCCTCGCTGTACGGGCTGGAAGCCGACCGCCTGCTGCCGGCCGGCATGAACCTGCTCGGCACCGCGCGCAGCACGCTCGACGAGGCCGGGTTCCGCGACGCGATCGCGACCTCGATCCGCACCTTCGTGCCCGAGGCGCAGCGCGACGCGGCGGTGCTCGAACGGCTGCTGGCGCGCGCCCACTACCAGCCGGCCTCGCTGGACGACGACGCCTCGATGGCCGCGCTCGCCGCGCGGGTGCATGCGCTGCGCGACGGCGACGTGCTCTACCACCTCAGCACCTCGCCGAGCTTCTACGTGCAGGCCTGCGACGCGCTGGGCCGGCATGGCCTCAACGGCCCCGGCACGCGGGTGATGCTGGAGAAGCCGATCGGCCACGATCTGGCCGAGGCGATCGCGATCAACGACGGCGTCACCCGCACGTTCGACGAGTCGCAGGTCTACCGGGTCGACCACTACCTCGGCAAGGAAGGCGTACAGAACCTGCTGGCGCTGCGCTTCGGCAACGCGCTGTTCGAGCCGCTGTGGAACGCGCGCCACATCGAGCACGTGCAGATCACCGTGGCCGAGACCGTCGGCGTCGAAGGCCGCGGCGACTACTACGACGGTTCCGGCGCGATCCGCGACATGCTCCAGAACCACATGCTGCAACTGCTGTGCCTGGTGGCGATGGAGCCGCCGTCGCAGTTCGAGCCGACCGCGGTGCGCAACGAGAAGATCAAGGTGCTGCACGCGCTGCGGCCGATCGGCCGCAACGAAGTCGGCGCCGAGACCGTGGCCGGGCAGTACGTCGCCGGCGCGATCGCCGGCAAGGCGGTGCCCGGCTACGTCGAGGAGCTCGGCCGCCCCAGCCGCACCGAGACCTTCGTCGCCCTGCGCGCGCACATCGACAACTGGCGCTGGTCGGGGGTGCCGTTCTACCTGCGCACCGGCAAGCGCATGGCGCGCCGCTGCTCGGAGATCTACCTGCAGTTCCGCGCGGTGCCGCACTCGATCTTCGCCCGCGCCGGCGCGTCGACGCAGCCCAACGCACTGCTGATCAAACTGCAGCCGGACGAGCGCATCGAGCTGCAGTTGATGCACAAGACGCCGGGCCTGGATCGCAACGGCCTGCGGCTGTCGCAGGTGTCGCTGGACCTCGACCTCGACGAGGAATTCGGCAACGTGCGGCGGCGCCTGGCCTACGAGCGCCTGTACCTCGACGCGATCGAAGGCAACGGCACGCTGTTCGTGCGCCGCGACGAGACCGAGGCCGCGTGGAAGTGGGTCGACGCCATCCTCGACGGCTGGGCCTGCGCCGGCACGCCGCCCAGGCCCTACGCCGCCGGCACCTGGGGCCCGAACGCCGCGCTCGCGATGACCGAGCGGCATGGCCACAGTTGGCGGGAGTGAGCGCGACGCGATGGCCTGGGTCGAACACGCCTACCCCGACGCCGAAGCGCTGACCGCCGCGGTCGCCGCGCGGCTGCACGCCGCCTGCGCGGAGGCGCTGCAGGCCCACGGGCGCGCGACGCTGGCGCTGGCCGGCGGACGCACGCCGCTGCCGATCTACCGGGCGCTGGCGGCGACCACGCTGCACTGGCCGCAGGTCGTCGCACTCCCCGGCGACGACCGCTGCGTGACGCACGACCACCCGGCCAGCAACGTGTCCGCGCTGCGCGCCGCGTTCGCGATGGCCGACGGCCTCGTCGTCGAATCGCTGACCGTCGCCGACGGCGATCCCGACGCGTCGCTCGCGCACGCGCGCCGCGCGCTCGCGCCGCTGCACGCGACCGCCTTCGACGCGGTGGTGCTGGGCATGGGCGAGGACGCGCACACCGCGTCGCTGTTCCCTGGCAACCCGGCGCTGCCCGCGGCGATGGCGCCCGACGCCGGCGAGGACGCGTTCGCGCTGGTGCCCGACCCGCTGCCGCCGGAAGCGCCGTTCCCGCGCATCACCCTCGGCCTCGCGCGCCTGCTGCGCGCGCGCCACCTGCACCTGCTGGTCACCGGCGCGCGCAAGCGCGAGGTGCTGCGCGCCGCGCAGGCGACGCACGACCCGCTGCACATGCCCGTTTCCGCCGTGCTGCACGCGCCGGAGGTCACGGTGCACATCCACTGGAGTCCCTGATGAGCCCGACGCCATGAGCCTGCATCCCGTCGTCGAACGCGTGACCGCACGCATCGCCGAGAAGAGCCTGCCGACGCGCACGGCCTATCTCGCCCGGATCGACGCCGCGCGTCCGCGCGGGCCGGTGCGCCGCGACCTGGGCTGCGGCAACCTCGCCCACGGCTTCGCGGCCTCGGGTCCCGACAAGCCCATGCTCAAGGCCGGCGCGGGCGGCAACCTCGGCATCGTCACCGCCTACAACGACATGCTCTCGGCGCACCAGCCGATGGAGCAGTACCCGGCGCTGATCCGGATGGCCGCGCGCAACGCCGGCGGCAGCGCGCAGGTCGCCGGCGGCGTGCCGGCGATGTGCGACGGCGTGACCCAGGGCCGCAGCGGCATGGAGCTGTCGCTGTTCTCGCGCGACGTGGTCGCGATGTCCACCGCGGTCGCGCTGTCGCACGAGATGTTCGACGCCGCGCTGCTGCTCGGCGTGTGCGACAAGATCGTGCCGGGCCTGCTGATCGGCGCGCTGACCTTCGGCCACCTGCCGGCGATCTTCGTGCCCGCCGGGCCGATGCCCTCGGGCATCCCCAACAAGGAAAAGGCCGCCGTCCGCCAGCGCTACGCCGAAGGCAAGGCCACGCGCGAGGAGCTGCTCGACGCCGAATCCGCGTCGTACCACGCCGCCGGCACCTGCACGTTCTACGGCACCGCCAACTCCAACCAGATGCTGATGGAGGTCATGGGCCTGCACATGCCGGGCAGCGCCTTCGTCAACCCGCACACCCCGCTGCGCGACGCGCTGACCGTGGCCGCCGCCGAGCAGGCGCTGCGGATCACCGCGCTGGGCGAGGACTACCGGCCGATCGGCCGCACCGTCGACGAGAAGGCGATCGTCAACGCGATGGTCGGTCTCGCCGCCACCGGCGGTTCGACCAACCACGCGCTGCACCTGGTCGCGATCGCCCGTGCGGCGGGCCTGGTGATCGACTGGGACGACCTCGACGAGCTGTCGCAGGCCACCCCGCTGCTGGCCCGCGTCTATCCCAACGGCAGCGCCGACGTGAACCAGTTCCACGCCGCCGGCGGTCTCGCGTTCGTGATCCGCGAACTGCTCGACGCCGGCCTGATGCACGCCGACATCCGCTGCGTCCACGGCGGCGACCTGCGCGCGCAGGCGCGGGCGCCCGCGCTCGAAGGCACGACGCTGGTCTGGCGCGACGCGCCGGCGCAGTCGGGCGACACCGCGATCGTGCGCGGCGCGGCCGACCCGTTCGACCGCGAAGGCGGCCTGCGCCGGCTGCAGGGCAACCTCGGCCGCGCGGTGGTGAAGATCTCCGCGGTCGCGCCCGAACATCGCGCCATCGCCGCGCCGGCGAAGGTGTTCGATTCGCAGGACGCGCTGCTGGCGGCGTTCAAGGCCGGCGACCTCACGGGGGATTTCATCGCCGTCATCCGCGGCCAGGGCCCGCGCGCCAACGGCATGCCCGAGCTGCACAAGCTGACGCCGACGCTGTCGGTGCTGCAGGATCGCGGACAGCGCGTCGCGCTGCTGACCGACGGCCGCATGTCCGGCGCCTCGGGCAAGGTGCTGGCGGCGATCCACGTCACCCCCGAAGCCGCCTGCGCCGGCGCCATCGCCAGACTGCGCGACGGCGATCCGATCCGGATCGACGCTGAGGCCGGCGTGCTGCACGCCGACGTGCCCGAGGCCGAGTGGACGATGCGCGATGCGACGCGGCCCGACCTCGCCGGCAACCATCACGGCACCGGCCGCGAACTGTTCGGCCTGATGCGCGCGAACGTCGGTTCCGCCGAGGAAGGCGCCTGCAGTCTGTTCACGCAAGACTGAGCCGCGGAGAATCCAGCGCATGACCCTCGCCGCCGCCTCCACGCTCGCCCTGATCGCCGACATCGGCGGCACCAACGCACGTTTCGCCCTCACCGACCTCTCCGCGCCGGTCGCCGAGGTGCTGGAGCCGCGCAGCCTCGAAGCCGCGCGCTTCGCCAGCCTGCAGCATGCGGCCGAGCACTACCTCGACGGCATCGGCGCGCGCCCGCGCCGGGCCGCCATCGCCGTCGCCAGCCCGGTCAACGGCGAGGAGATCCGGCTCACCAACCGCGCCTGGTCGTTCACCCGCGGCGAGCTGCAGCACGCGCTGGGGCTGGAACGGCTGCACGTGCTCAACGATTTCGGCGCGGTCGCCTGGTCGGTGCCGGCGCTGCATCCGAGCGAACGCCTCGCGTTGCACGGCGATGCCGATGCGCCGCTGCAGGGGCCGGTCACGGTGATCGGCCCCGGTACGGGCCTCGGCGTGGCCCTGCTGGTCGGCGGCGCCGGCCACTGGCAGGTGGTCGAGACCGAAGGCGGCCATGTCAGCTTCGCGCCGCTGGGCGAGGAGGAGCTGACCATCGCGCGCTGGTTCACCGCGCGCTTCGGCCGCGTCTCCAACGAACGCCTGCTCTGCGGCAGCGGCCTGTCGCACATCGACGCCGTGCTGCGCGGCGCGGTCGACCACGGCACCGGCCAGCACCAGGCGCTGCGCGAACCGGCGGACATCGTCGCCGCCGCGCTCGAAGGCCACGACCTCGCCGCACGTCGCACGCTGGCGCGCTTCTGCGCGGTGCTCGGCAGCGTCGCCGGCGACGCCGCGCTGATCCACGGCGCGCGCACGGTGATGCTGGCCGGCGGCATCGTCCCGCGCTTCGTGCCGTTCCTGCGCAGCAGCGCCTTCCGCGAACGCTTCCTCGCCAAGGGGCGCTTCGCCGCGTACCTCGAATCCGTCCACATCCGCGTCATCACCCACACCGGCCCGGGCCTGCTCGGCGCCGCCATGGCGCTGCGCGCCGACGCCCGACACGAGGCCGCCCGATGAATTCCGAAACCATGGACCGCATCGACGCCATCCTGCACCAGGCCCCGGTCGTGCCGGTGCTGGCCGTCGCCGACGCCGACGACGCCATCCCGCTGGCCGAGACCCTGGTCGCCGCGGGTTTGCCGGTGCTGGAAATCACCCTGCGCACGCCGGCGGCGCTGGAGGTCATCCGCCGCATGCGCACCGTGCCCGGCGCGATCGTCGGCGCCGGCACCGTGCTCACCCCCGCCGACCTCGCCGCGGTGCAGGACGCCGGCGCCGCCTTCGCGATCTCGCCCGGCGGCAGCGACGCGCTCTACGCCGCCGCGAAGACCGCCGCCATCCCGCTGCTGCCCGGCATCGCCACCGCCAGCGAACTCATGCGCGGCCTCGAACACGGCTGGACCCGCTTCAAGTTCTTCCCCGCCGAAGCCAGCGGCGGCGTCGCCGCCCTCAAGGCCTTCGCCGGCCCCTTCGCCCAGGTGAAGTTCTGCCCCACCGGCGGCATCGACGCCGCGAAGGCGCCGGGCTATCTCGCGCTGCCGAACGTGATCACGGTCGGCGGGTCGTGGATGGCGCCGGGGGAGGCGCTGAAGGCGAGGGATTGGGCCGCGATCGGCGCGCTCGCGGAGGCCGCAGCGCGGCGGTGAACCCGGACCGGCGCCGTCAGGGCGCCATGGCCAACGAGACGCTCAAGCTCAAGCTCGAGGCCCTGCGCCAATTCGATCCGCGCGAGCGTGTCATCGCCGAACGCGTGTCGACTCGCTCATCGTCAAACACCAGGCCAAGCGCCTGTTCACAGCGGCACCGACAACGACCCCGACCTCGTCGGCCGCATCGCGCAGTCCGCGACGCATAGCAAAGCGCGCCAGCCGCCAACCAAAACCATTAATCATGCAGAGCGACAAGGCCTGCAGCGATGCGGGCCTTGTGCTTCATGGGCGCGGGCTGACTTTCTACGCCCCCTTTGCGCCCTACACGCTCACGGCCCTTATGGAACCGGCCACTCCGTACCAGAGCTCGAACGCATTGATTCGACGTAGATACCGATGCCGTGATCGCACATCCCAAGTGCTAGCTTTCGATCTCGCTCCGTGTACCAAAGCGTGACCATGCCGTTACTTTCATCAAAGCTGGGTTGCACAAAAGCACGTCCCGTCACAGTGACTTTTTTGCCATCCCATTGCTGTCTATCTCTGTAAAATTCATCCGGCAACGCGAGTTTTGCGCACTTATCATCTACTTCTAGCAGGGCGACCCATGCTGGCGGCTGTCCCGCGTGCAAGCTAAGCACTCCTTCTGCCGTGCATTCTTGGCCTGCGGTACAAACGTCGAAGCCGTCACTACGAGATGGAAAGGAGACGCAAGCGGACAACCCGCAAATGAGAAAGCCAAAAATCAGCATCCGGGAGCACATGAAATTCCCGAGCCCCCCTGATTCTGATTCCAACCATCGATAATCTTCATAAGAGCGCGGCGCTCCTTAGCATCGAGTCTTGTTCCATCGATTAAACGGACTCTATAGCCAACATCAGTTCTCTCGATTCCGAATGCACCACGCGGAGAGATCATGTAAGCAGTTTTACCCGTAGCGCGAGCCATCCTACCATCTTCGGGGCCTGGCAAAGGCTTGACTAATCCATTGTGTGTGTGCCCGCCGCTTTCCCCGAGACCGAGTTTCGATGCATCGAAGGTAGCGGATGTTCTTTGCGATCCGTCACTACATCTTACGCAGCGCTGCCCACTGAGTTCTGCAGACTTGGTGCCATCCGCTGAAGCGCTGAAGCCCTGCTCTTTTTCGCCTGAATAATTGAGCCTCGTCCCATCAGAAAGCCTACCACTGTCGGATGCCGCTTTGACCTGGCTGTCTACAGCAAGTTGCTGAGTAGAAGGCCCGACTTGAGGCGTCGCTCCTGATTCAGTTCGCGGCGAATCAATGCAGCTTCCACCGGACCCATTAGGACATGCAGCACGCCCGTCGGGATCGGTAAACCAATAGGGATTGTTGTTGGCATACCAATACCGACTGAAGTTCCCGCCAGTGCCACCATCAGCCGTCACCGGATCAACAGACAAGAACCTCCCGATCGACTGATCGTAATACCGCTGCTGCATGTACGTCACTCCGGTTCCGCCGTCCATCACGTGCCCGGTGTAGCCGATCCCGCTGTACGCAGGCTTGCCGATCACCGCGCCGTACGGCTCGTAGTCGTTGCGCTCGATCACCGTCCCGGACGCGTTCGTCACCGCCACCGGGCTGCCCAGCGCGTCGGTGTGCTGGTACTTCGTCGCGATCACCGCGTTGCTCGGCCAGTCGTGGTCGATGATCGCCACCACGCTGCCCGCCAGATAGACGTTCTCGTGGGTCTTCTGGTTCGCGTACGTCGCGCCCTCCCAGTCGCTGGAGAACGCCATCTGGCCCGATTGCGTGTACTGCCAGAGCGTCGTCTTGCTGCCGTCGGTCTTCGTCGTCTGCACCCGGCGGCCCAGGCCGTCGTAGCGGTACGATTCCTGCCCCGTCACCGTCCGCAGGCGATTGCCGTAGTCGAAGTCGTAGGTCTGGCCGTTCCTGTTGCCGACGTTGCCCTGCAGGTCATACCCCAGGCCCACCACCGATGCGCCCGCGGTGTTGCGGATGTTCGTCAGCCGGTTCTGCGCGTCGTACACGTACTCGGCGTAGTCCTTCACTCCTGCCAGTTTCCACGACGTGAGGTTGTCCAGCGCGTCGTAGGTGAAGCGGTGCCAGGCGTCGCCGCCGAAGCTCGCGGAGCCCGCCGACGTCAATCGATCAAGATCGTCGTAGGTCATCCAGCGACTGTAGTCGTCGCCACGCGCCAGGTCCCAGATGTTGGTGATGTTGCCGTCGGCATCGTAGTTGTACGTGTAGTTCGTCGTGCCGCTGCTCGCCACCTGCGACGGCAACTGCCGCGCGTTCTGGGTCATCGTGTGGACGACCCCGTTGCCGTAGGTGAACTGCTTGAGCGCGCCGTTGGGGTAGTACTGCGCCCCGGTG
>Ga0136846_1229403_pt1 | contig 15307 bp, 15 predicted proteins | sample HopSoiMetagenom2_FD_96841 | JGI IMG/M metagenome (GOLD analysis project Ga0136846, IMG submission 96841) | Grasslands soil microbial communities from Hopland, California, USA - 2 Assembly 2016 (version 4) | ecosystem: Environmental > Terrestrial > Soil > Grasslands | place: USA: Hopland... | reverse complement strand
GGGACGTAGGCGGCGACGTCGGCGACCATCCGTTCGACCGAGGCGGTGACCTTTTCTCGGGCGGCGTCATCGAGTCGGTCGGTCAGGCACAGCACGGTGTCGCGCATGATCAGCGGCGGGTCGGCCGGGTTGAGCACGATGATCGCCTTGCCGCGGGCGGCACCGCCGACCCGTTCGATGGCCGCCTTCGTGGTCTCGGTGAACTCGTCGATGTTCGCGCGCGTCCCCGGACCGGCGGACTTCGAGGCGATGGAGGCGACGATCTCGCCGTAGTGCACCGGAGTGACGCGGTGGACGGCCGCGACGATCGGGATGGTGGCCTGCCCCCCGCAGGTGACCATGTTGACGTTGGCGGCGTCGAGGTGCTGGTCGAGGTTCACCGCCGGCACCGCGTACGGACCGATCGCGGCCGGGGTGAGGTCGATGAGCTGCTTGCCGAACGGAGCGAGTTTCGCGGCGCTGGCGACGTGGGCCTTGGCCGACGTGGCGTCGAAGACGATGGCGATGTCGTCGAAGTCGTCCAGGGCGATCAGTCCGTCGACGCCGTCGGAGGTGATGGGAACGCCCATTCGCTGGGCGCGGGCCAGTCCGTCGGAGGCGGGGTCGATCCCGACCATCGCGCCCATCTCGAGGTGCTGCGACAGGCGCATCACCTTGATCATCAGGTCGGTGCCGATGTTGCCTGATCCGATGATGGCGACCTTGGTCCTGCTCATGTCGTTTCTCCCGGGTCGGTGAAGGACACGGCCACGGTGCCGATGCCGGTGATGTCGGCGGTGAAGGACGAGCCGGGCTCGACGGGCACCATCGGCCCGAGCGCACCGGAGAGGACGACGTCGCCGGCCCGCAACGGATTGCCGTAGTCCCGCGCGGTGCTGGCCAGCCAGGCGACCGCGGTCAGCGGGTTGCCGAGGCAGTCAGCCCCGGTGCCGGCGGAGGCCACGGCGCCGTCCTGCCGCAGGGTCATCGCCGCGGCGGGAAAGTCGAGGCCGGTGAGGGCGACGGGTTGGTCGCCGAGCACGAACAGGCCGGAGGATCCGTTGTCGGCGACGGTGTCGAGGATGCTGATGTCCCACCCGGCGATGCGGCTGTCGACGATCTCGAGCGCGGCCACGACGTGGGCGGTCGCCTGCGCGACGTCGTCCTCGGTGATCGGACCGGGCTGGTCGAGGTCGGCGCCGAGGACGAACGCGATCTCCGCCTCGATCTTGGGCTGCAGGAGTCGGGTGATGTCCACCGCCTGACCCTGCGCGCATTGCATGGTGTCGAGCAGGACACCGAAGTCGGGTCGGTCGACCCCGAGTTGGGCCTGGACCTTCGGGTTCGTCAGCCCGATCTTGCGGCCGACGATCCGGGCCCCGGCGTCGACGCGCCGCGCGATGAGGGTGCTCTGCACCGAGTAGGCCTGGTCGATGCCGGCGTCGACATCGTCGTGCGCGAGCAGTGCACGGACCGGTGGGCAGGGCGTGCGGGTGCTCTGCGCGGCCTCGATGCGCCGAACCACCTCGGCCGTCGTCTGGTACGAGGTTGGTTCGGCCGGGGCGGTCAGGTCAGCTCCTCGGCCAAGAAGCCGAGCACGACGTGGTTGAACTTGTCGCGCTGCTCCCACTGCGGCCAGTGCCCGGCGTCGCTGATGTGCTCGAACCGTCCGCCGATGATCTTCTCGGCCATCTGCATGCCCGCTGACGCCGGCCCGGACGGGTCGTTCGACGTCCAGACCACGAGAGCGCCGTGCGGCACGGCGGCGAGTTCGTCGTCGGTGACGAGGTTGCGGCGGCGGATGTCGGGGTCCTGCAGGCAGAGGATGTGGCGCATGGACTCGGCGAAGCCGGGCTGAGCGTAGATCGTGCGGCGGATGGCGACCAGTTCGTCGGTGACGGTCGCGGGGTCGGCCATCAGCCACTCCAGCCGGGCGCGGATGCGCTCGTCGCTCGGGTCGTCCGCGGCGGCCTGCGAGAGGCGGCGGATGCGTTCCATCACCTCCGGGGTGGCCATCGTCCCGCCCGGGGTGTTGAGGACGAGGCGCAGCACTCGCTCGGGGTGGGCGGCGGCGAACTTGATGGCGACCCAGCCGCCGAGTGATTCCCCGTTGAGGTTCGCCTGCTCGATGTCGAGGACGTCGAGCAGGCCGGTCAGGTGTTCGACGTAGTCGGGCAGTTCCAGGTCGCTCGTGGCATGGGTCGTGTAGCCGTGTCCGGGGTAGTCGTAGGCGATGACCCGGTGGGTCTCGGCGAAGGCCGCGATGTTGTGGGCGTAGGCCTCGAGGTGCCCACCGGTGCCCGCCATCAGCACCAGCGGTTCGCCGTCGGCCGGTCCGGCCTGCAGGACCCGCGTGCGCCACGGCCCGACCTGCACGTAGTCGATCGAGTGCGGTGTCGCGGAGAGTGCGACCCACACGGGGGTGTCCGGGCGAGTGTCGGTCACGCGGTCACCGTCGCTGCGCTGAGGGCGGCGATCACGTCGGCGCTGGTGGCGATCTCGGCCAGCAGGCCCAGGGAAGCAAGAGACGCATCGTGGGTCGCATCGTCGGCGGCGCTGCAGGCGTCGGAGACGATGACGGTGCGGTAGCCGAGGTCGGAGGCCTGTCGAGCCGTGCCCTCGACGGAGAAGTTCGTGGCGACGCCGGCGAACAGGACGGTGTCGATGCCGCGAGAGCGCAGGAGCACGTCGAGCTGGCTGGCCGAGAAGCCGCCGACCCGCTGATGGGTGACGACGAGGTCACCGTCGTGCGGGGTCAGTTCGGGCAGGATCTGCGCCATGTCGCTGCCCTCCACGAGGCAACCGCTCTGGGCAACGATGCCGAGGATGGGCGAGTTCACGACGAGGTCGGCCAAACCGGGTTGCCAGGCGACGCGCGTGTAGACGACGGCCGCTCCGGCAGCACGGGCAGCGTCGAGCAGGGTGGCGGTCGTGCCAACGACGTCGACCTTCTCGGCCTGGGCGGCGAAGAAGCCACCGAAGGCGCCTTCGGCGGTGACGACGTCCTTCTGCAGGTGGACGGCGATAACGGCGGTGGTGGCGGGGTTGAGCTCCATGACGAGTCTCCTGAAGGGTGACGTGTGCGCCGGGTCAGGCGTGGGCGAGGATCGAGGTGCCGATGTCGTTGACGTCCCGCTCGGCGGTGAACGGGTTGGACAGGAAGACGCTGACGAGGTCGACGCCGGAGTCGGTCATGACCTGGGTCTGCTGCTGGAGTTCTTCGGGTCCGCCGTACATGCACCAGTAGTCGACGAGTTCCTTGGTGATGAGCGGCTTGTGGGCCGGGTCGAGGCCGCGCAAGTACTTCGCCCACGTGTCGAGGTAGTGCGGCTGGTCTGCCGCGCTTGGGTCGCCGAGGTAGGCCATGGCGGCCTGGGTGGAGGCCTCGACGATCGGGGCGCCGAGCTCGTCGATGTGTTCGTTCATGAATCCGGCGTTGGTGATGCACGACGAGATGGGTCCGGACCCGAAGCCGTTGGTGATGCCGTCTTCCCACGTCTCGCCCGGCTGCGTTTGGTAGAACCACGTCAGCGAGATCAGCTTGACCGAGCCCTCGGGGCGTCCGGCGTCGGCCACGGCCTTGTCGAGCTCGCGCCGGACCAGCTTGATCATGTCCGGCTGTGGGCCGAGGCAGTAGATGACGGCGTCGGCCAGTGCCGCGGCCGCCTTGAGGCCCTTCGGGCCGCCCGCGGCCACCCAGACCGGGACGTCCTTGACGTCGTACCAGAGGCCGTTGGTGTCGAGGAACTCGATCTCGGTCTCCTGGCCGTGCCAGCGGTGCGTCACCCGCTCGCCGCGCAGCAGGCCACGGGACACCTCGACCGAGTGCTCCAGCTCCTTGATCGTCGCGGGCCGGTTGCCCATCGAGCGCAGCGCGTTGTTCGCCGTGCCGATACCTAGGAAGGTCCGCCCGGGCGCGAGGCTGTTGAGGGTGGCGATCGAATTGGCGGTGACCGGCGCGGAGCGGGTGAGCGGATTCGTCACCATCGTGCCGAGGTTGATCGTCGACGTCCTGGTCGCGGCGATAGCCATCTGCTGGTACGGGTCGGAGAACAACAGCGGGCCCTCCCCCACGCCGAAGTGGGTGACGCCGAGGTCCTCGGCCTGCTTGACGAGATCGACCTGGTCGATCTTGGCGCACGTGCCGATGCAGAAATCCATGAAGCTGCGCTCCTTCGGGCCGGGGACCGTCCCGGGACTGTGGGTGGGGTGCTGGTCAGGCGAGGTCGGTGACCGGACGGGCCGTCGTGACGGCGAAGCCGGCGATCCACTCGGGAATCGCTTCGTAGAAGGACGACGTCACCTCGTAGCGGCCGGCGGCGGCCAGGGCGGCGTAGGCGGCGATCGAGGTGCGGGTCTCGTGCGAGGAGTGACCGGCCTGCTCGGTGAACCAGCCCGTCGTCCACGCGTCGATCTGCTCGAGCTCACCGGAGGCGAGCACCGCCAGCACGTTGCGGTCCCACTCGGGGTTCAACGGCTGCCCAGTGGATTCGCCGGCGGCGTAGTCCCGCCCGGCCTGGATCACCCGCAGCTGACGGGCCGCCCGCTGTTCCGGCGAGAGGTGGCGGCCTTCGGAGATGAGCGAAGCGGCGACCTCGGGTGCCGCGCCCTCCAGCGTCGGCACCGGCGGGTCGTGCGAGAGGCCGCCGGAGCCCAGGAACAGCACCCGGCGATCGAGTTCGATCGCCGCGACGCCGATGGCGGCGCCGAGCAGGCGGGCGCGGCGGGCCGGTCCAAGCGGCTGCGCCACGCAGTTGATGAACACCGGCACGACCGGGACGCGCGCGATGCTGCCGAACAGCACCTCCAGCGGCTGCGCGAAGCCGTGATCGACCCACATCCGCTCGGACAGCGTCACGTCGATCTCGGCATCGAGGGCTGCCCGCACGAAGAACCGAGCCGCGTCGCGGTCGACCGGCAGCGGACCCGCCGCGGTGTCGTAGTCACCGATGGACTCCGCGGCGGCGCCGATGCAGAAGCTCGGCATCATGTCGTAGAAGAACCCGTTGTAGTGATCCGGCGCGAACTCGACGATCAGCTCGGGATCGAACTCGGCGATGAAGGCGCGGGCCCCGTCGAGCGCCTCGTCGACCCGCTTACGTGTCTCCGGAGCCGGCTCGGTGAAACCCATCAGGGGCGAGTGCGACATCGTGACGACGGCTTTCGACACGCGGGGCCACCCCTTCCTGTGCTCGACGACGCTGCGCGATGACTGGCATGCTAGCGTTTCAGTGGACGGTAGACGGGGAGGGCGGGCGGAACAAGGGATCGACCGAAACTTCCTGGAAATCGAGGGGACGCAGCGGAGTTGCGATGGGCGGCGTGAGGTCGGCGCAGGCAGTGGTTACTAGGCTCGTGCCGTGACGTCCGGCGCCTGGGAAAGCCGCGAGGAACCCGTCGCCGGGGTGCGCCCGGTCGCCGCATCCTCCGGACGGCGTCTCGCTCCGGTGATCTACGACCTGCTCAAGGAACGACTGCTGGACGGCGCCTTCGCCGCCGGCGAGCGCCTTCAGGTCGAGGCGCTGAAGACCGAGTTCGGCGTTTCGAAGCAGCCGGTCATGGACGCCCTACGCCGGCTGGCAGCTGACGGTCTGGTCGAGATCATTCCGCAGGTCGGCTGCCGCATCCCCGTCTACGGGCCCATCGACGTCGCGGACTTCTTCGCCATCTTCGGCGGCATGGAAGGCGCCGTCGCCGGCGTCGCCGCGCAGCGCTACCGCCCACCGCAGCTCGAAGAACTGATATCGGTCAACGCGGAGATCGACCGGCTCGGCAGCGACCCGAGCCCCGGTGCGCGCGCACACGGCTACCGCGTCCTCAACCGTCGCTTCCACGGCGTCGTGCACGCCATGGCGCACTCGCCGGTCGTCGCCGAGATCAGCCGGCGGATGTGGGACATGTCAGACCTGCTCATCAACACCAGCGGGATACCTCAGCCGCTCGCGTCTGCGGTGTCCGGCCGGCACGACGACCACGAACTGATCATCGACGCCTTGCGCGAACGCGATGCCGACGCCGCCAAACACGCGATGGAAGCGCACATCGTCGGCACGGTCGAGATCATCCACGCTGAGTCCCGAGCCACGAGCCCTGGAAGCGGGCCGGCGCCCGGAGCGTTGCACCAGCGTGGAGTCGAACGCGGCCCTGGCGCCGGACCGGCGCGAGGCGGTGGCCGAGGCGCGTGACGTCGTGGTCGTCGGCGCGGGCCAGGCCGGTCTATCGGCCGCCTACCACCTGCAGCGACGTGGCGTCGACTTCGTCGTTCTGGACGGTGAAGCCGCGCCCGGCGGCGCTTGGCAGCACCGGTGGGAATCGTTGCGGATGGCGACGGTGAACGGTATTTACGACCTGCCCGGTGCGGCTCTGCCGCCGAACGACCCGGGCGAGCCGAGTTCGACGGTGTTGCCCCGGTACTTCGCCGACTACGAGGCAACCTACGAGCTGCCCATCCGGCGCCCCGTGCGAGTCCGCTCCGTCCGGCGGACCGACGACGACCCGGCGGGCCGACTGCTGGTCGAGACCGACGCCGGCGACTGGTCGACCCGTGCCCTGATCAACGCGACCGGGACCTGGACCCGTCCCTTCTGGCCCTACTACCCGGGTCAGGCCGACTTCGGCGGCCGCCAGCTCCACGTGGCCGATTACACGGCCGCCGAGGAGTTCTCGGGTCAGCGGGTCGCGGTGGTCGGCGGCGGCATCTCCGCCGTTCAGCTCCTGGACGAGATCTCGCGCGTCGCGGACACGATCTGGTTCACCCGGCGCCCACCGCAGTGGCGCGACATCGAGTTCACCGAAGAGGTCGGACGGGCGGCGGTTGCCCTGGTCGAAGAGCGCGTACGCCGGGGTTTGCCGCCGCAGAGCGTCGTCTCGGTGACCGGCTTGCCCTGGACCCCGGCGCTGCGAGCGGCGGCCGACCGCGGCGTGCTCGATCGCCACCCGATGTTCGCCCAGATCGAGCGCAACGGCGTGCGGATGGGCGACGGCACGTTCTACCCGGTCGACGTGATCCTCTGGGCGACCGGCTTTCGCGCTGCCCTTGATCACCTCGCGCCAATGGCCCTACGCGGACCTGGTGGCGGCATCCGCATGGCGGGCACGGGCGTTGCCGACGAGCCCCGGGTTCACCTGATCGGTTACGGGCCGTCGTCGTCGACGGTCGGGGCCAACCGCGCCGGCCGCGCTGCCGCGACCGCCATTGCCCGCCTGCTCGCCAACCAGCGTTGACCTCGAGCCGCCAGACCTCAGGCGTCGATCAGTAGCGACGACCCGATGTCAGCGATGTCGCGCTCGGTGGTGTTCGGGTTGGACAGCATGACGCCGATCGTGTCGACGCCGGCGTCGAGCATGGCCTGCGCTTGGGCGCGCATCTGCTCCGGTGAGCCGGTGATGCACCAGTAGTCGACGAGTTGTTCGGTGATGATCGGTTTGTGGACGGGGTCGAGCCCGCGAAGGTACTTGGCCCACACGTCGAGGTAGTGGCGCTGGTCCTCCGCGGCCGGATCCCCGAGGTAGGTGGCGGCCGCGGTGTTGACCGCGGCGACGATGTCGCCGCCCAGTTCGTCGACGTGCCGGTTCATCAGAGCGGCGTTGGCGAGACACGAGCTGATCGGTCCGGAGCCGAAGCCGTTGTCCACCCCGTCTTCCCACGTTTCGCCGGGACGTTGTTGGTAGAACCAGGTGTTCGAGACGAGTTTGACCGAGCCCGGTAGCCGGCCGGCGTCGGCGACTGCCTTGTCCAGCAGGCGGCGGACGAGGCGGATCATGTCCGGGTTCGGGCCGAGGCAGTAGGTGACGCGGTCGGCTTGCCGTGCCGCGAGGGCGAGCGCCTTGGGTCCGCCGGCGGCCATCCACATCTCGATCGGTTCGTCGATGTTGTACCAGCGACCTTCGTCGTCGAGGAGTTGCACCTCGCGGTCTTGGTCCTGCCAGCTGTGCACGACACGGTCGCCCGCGAGCAGGCCGCGCACGACCGTGAATGCATGCTCCAGCTCGGCCATGGTGGCGACGTCGCGTCCCATCGATCGCATCGCATTGTTGGCCGATCCCATCCCGCAGAAAACGCGGCCAGGGGCCAGGGCGTTGAGTGTGGCGACGGAGTTGGCCGTCACCGGGGTCGTCCGGGTCAGCGGGTTGGTGACCCAGGTGCCGAGTTTGATGCGAGAGGTCTCTCGCGCAGCGAGGGCGAGGAACTGGTACGGATCGCTGAACAACAAGGCGCCTTCGCCCACGCCGAAGTGCGTGGCTCCCGCGTCCTCGGCCTGACGGACGAGGTGCACCTGGTCCACTTTCGCCAGGGTGCCGATACAGAACTCCATGACCCACTCCTTCGTAGGTGCCAGGTTCGCCGAGACGTCGATGCCGGGACGGAATTCAGCTCGCCGAGTCCCACGCGGTGATGGGTGGACGCGCGTCGGGGGAGCAGCGAACCTCGACGAGCCACGTCAGACCACTGTCGAGAGCCTTGGCGAGCACGGGTGCGAGCTGGTTGGGGTCCTCGACGGTGACGGCTTCGGCGCCGCAGGCTCGGGCGATCGCGGCGTGGTCTACCGGAGCGAAGTCGACCGCGGACGTGTGCGCGCCGAACTGGACCAGCTCGACGTGCTTCTGGAATCCGAGGATGCCGTTGTCCAGCAACACGATCACGATCGGGAGTTGTTCGCGTACTGCGGTCTCGAGCTCCGACCACACGTGTCCGAAGCCGCCGTCTCCCACGAGCGCGACCACGGCCGACTCCGGCCGAGCGACCTTGGCGCCGAGGGCCAGCGGAACTCCCCAGCCCAGGCCGGCGAGCCCTCGCGGCGAGAGGAACCGCTGCCCGGCCCGGCGCGCCCGGAGGTAGTTGCCCATCCAGATGGTCGAGTAGCTCGCGTCGGCGACGACGATCGCTTCCCGTCCAGCGAGAGCCGTGTCCAACTCCGCGGCAACCCGCTCCGGACGGATGGGGATGTCGTCACTGCACACGAGTTCGTCCACCGCGGCCTTGTGCAAGGCTCTCGCCTCCGCGATACGGGCCTCGACCGCCGGGCGAGCCTGGGCGCGACCGGCGAGATCTCGATCCTCGAGCGCCACCAGGAGCGCCTCGCACGTGGCGTGGGCGTCTCCGACGAGCCGGACCGCCGCTTCGTAGTTCCGGCCGATCTCGGCGGCGTCGACGTCGACGTGGATGACGCTGGCATCCGTGGGGAACACGCGCCACGCGTCGGTGCCGTTCTCATTGGTGCGCGTGCCGACGAAGACGATGACGTCGGCGTCAGCGACCGTGTCCTTCAGGTAGTGGGCCGCCGAGGTGCGGCCCATGTAGTTGCTGACGATGCCGAGCGATAGAGGGTGCAGCTCGTCGACGGCGCCCTTCCCCATGGTCGTGGTCCCAACCGGTAGCGACGCGCGCTCCTGCAGGGCGGCGATCGCGTCTGCCGCGCCCGACACGTGCACCCCGCCGCCGGCGATGAGAAGCGGATGGCGGGCGGCAGCAATGAGATCGGCGGCCGCGTTGATCGCGGTGTCGGTTGGTCTGGTCCGGTCCAGTGGGAAGTGCCCCAGGTCGCCGTGGCGGGAGGTGGGCTGCTCGGCCGGGAGATTCAGGACATCGCGCGGGACCAGCAAGGCGACCGGACCGGGTCGACCGGAGCATGCGACGGCCAGCGCCATGTCGAGGTAGTCATCGACGCGGCCGGGGTCGTCCAAGGTTCGGACCCACTTGGTGCAGGGCGCGAACAACGCGTGGTGGTCGTACTCCTGGAACGCGTTGCGATCACGGTTGGCGATCGGAACTTCCTGCACCAGAGCCAGGATCGGGATGGACGCCTTCAGGGCTTCGGCGAGCGGCGGCACGAGCAGGGTGGCCGCGGGCCCGTTCTGGGCCGCGACGACCCCGACTCTTCCGGACACCCGGGCGAACCCGTCCGCCATCGCGCCGGCCGCGTTCTCCGTCCGGTAGGCCACTTGGCGGATGCCGACCTTGGGGGTGGCCAGGAAGAGTGCCGAGGGCAGACTCTGGCCGAAGATGTCAGTCACCCCATGGCGCTTGAGCGCCTCGGCGAGCGCGTCGGCCACGGTGCGTGCGGGCATTCGGGACTCCTCAACAACAGGTCGCGCGGGAACGTGCCGAGGATGCGTCCGTCCGGAGCGATCCGTCCAATACCGCGGTCTACGGCGTTGAGAAGCGCCGTTTATCGCCCTGGGAACGCGCCATAGGCGTTCGTTATCAACCGAGGAGCAGCCGGTATTGGACGGCTGAGCGTGGCGGCGGTTGCATTCCGCACGCCCAGCCCGCCGACAGAAGGAGAGATTCGATGACGCAGTTGAGCGACCCGCTGCAAGTAATGGTCGAGGCGCCAGCCGCCGACTCGCAGGACGGTACCTCGCGCCCGCTGACCCACGCCGTGCTCGCCTCGTTCTTCGGCATCCAGTTCGCGCTGATCAGTGGCTTCTGGTACCAGATGGTCAATCTCGGCAAGATCGACTGGGCGCGGTTCAGCGGCTTCCTCATCGCCCCGAAGGCGGGCGATACGACCCAGTACCTGCTGGGATATCTGGCGTGCTCCATCAATGGCACGATCCTCGGCCTGGCCTTCCTGTACCTCGTCCGGCCGCTCATTCCGGTCCCGTCGTCCCGACTCGGCAACTTCGTGGCCGGCCAGCTCATGGGCGTCGTTCTGTCCGTCATCGCCCTGGCGTGGTGGACACCAGCGAACTTTCCCGAATTCCATCCGGGTACGTTCAGCTCGGGCCTTGGTTCGAAGATCGTCATCGGCACGTTCGTCTGGCACGCCGTGTACTTCCTGCAGCTGACGAGCTTCAGCGACGCCTTCGGTTCCCACCAGTGGAAGGCGAGAGGCATCAGTTTCCAGGCCTCGGGCACCCGCTGAAGCCACAGGGACCACCCAGCTCAGCCGAGGAGCGCCCATGGAACTCGACCCGCAGACGACGGCGGTCATCGCCGTCCACATGCAAGGGGACATCATCACGGCCGGTGGCGCGCTCGGGCCGGTCTTCGCCACCCAGGTATCGGAACGGGACACGATCGCGCAGGTGAAGCGCCTGGTCGACGCGGCCCGGGTCGCCGGAGCGACGGTTGTTTACACCCGCGTGGCCTGGGCCCCCGACTACGGCGACATGAATCCCAACTCTCCGATGCTTGCCATGACCGTCCAAGCCGGCTGTCTGAAGGAGGGCACGGCACTCGCCGCGATCGTGGACGACCTGAGGCCCGAGGCCGGCGACATCGTCGTCACCCACAAACGCATCGGAGGCTTCAGCGCCAGCAACCTCGATGCCGAGCTGAACTCGCGTGGCATCGACACCGTCGTCTTCTGCGGAGTCGCGACCAACGTCTCGCTCGAGGGCACCGCCCGACAAGCGAGCGACCTCGGTTACCGAACCCTCATCGTCTCCGACGCCTGCGCGGCCGCCACCCGAGAAGCACACGAGGCGAGCCTGGCGTCACTCGGACTGATCGGCGACGTCGTCACCCTCGACGAGACGATCACGGCACTGACCCGTTGACTACCTAGGCCGGCCCGGTCGACGTCGCGCTCACCGAAGCAGCCGACCAACGCGTGGGTGCTTCGGCGAGAAGCAGTCGTTATCGTCAGCCCGTGGACCTCCGCCGGCTGGGCTACTTCGTGGTGCTGGCTGAAGAGCTGCACTTCCGGCGGGCGGCCGAGCGGCTGCACATCGCGCAACCTGGACTGTCCCAGCAAATCAAGGTGCTCGAGCGCGAGCTCGGGGCGACATTGCTCGAACGCACGACCGGCGGCGTCACCCTCACCGAGGCCGGGCGGGTGTTGCTGGACGAGGGAACCCCGCTGCTCCAGGAGGTCAACCGCGTCACCGAACGCGTCCGCGCCGCGGCCGCCGGCCGAACCGGCCTGCTGCGGATCGTCCACAGCCGCTCACTCGCCGAAGGGCTTCCCGACGAGCTCGTGCGCACGTTTAAGCACGACTACCCCGACGCCGAGATCGCGGTCGAGAGTGCGTGGACGTCCAGGAACGTGGCGATGCTGCGCAGCGGTGAAGCGGACGCAGCCTTCCTACGCCTGCCACTGGCCGATGCCGCCGACCTCCAGGTACTGGCGTTGGGCGCCACGGAACTCGTCGTCGCCCTACCCGCCGCGCACCCGCTGGTGGCACGACGCACGCTCCGCTTCGCCGACCTGCGTGGCGCCGAGATCGTGTCGTGGCCCCGCGAGCAGGCGCCCGGATACTTCGACCAGATCCAACTGACCGTGTGGGGCGACGAGCGTCCAACGCTGGTCGCCGCCGAACCGGACCCGGAACACCTTCTTGCGGCCGTCGCACAGGGCATCGGGCTGTGCATCATGGACGCCCAGCGGGCCCACAAGCTACGACCCCGCGGCGTGGTGCTGCGCCGATTCACCCGTCCCGCGCTGACCGCCGACTTCGGTGTCGCGTGGAATCCCAGCCGCCGCACGCCGCTGCTGGACGCCTTCGAAGCGCACTGTCGAGCGCACGCGATCAACGTTCCGTAAGAACCCGCGCTTATCAAGCGGCACGTTCCTGGTATTGGACGCCGGCTCAGCGCAGAGGTTGGCTGGGAACGTCGAGTCAACGTCAGCTTTGTTTCTCGACGCGAAATTTGTGGCTGAGTCCATGGCGAAATCGGCCATGAAAAGACGCAAACGAATCGACAACAAGGAGAGAACCTCATGACCGACTTCAACAAATGGATGATCGACCCCGACGATGCGGTCTTGCTTCTGATCGATCATCAGAGCGGACTGTTCCAGCTGGTTCGCGATATGGAGTACACGACCCTCCGCAATAACGTGACTACGCTCGCGAAGGTGGCGCACCTGTTCAACATTCCGACCGTCACCACGGCATCCGTTCCCGACGGACCGAACGGCCCCATCATTCCCGAGATTCATCAGAGCAACCCCGATGCGGTGCACGTTCCGCGCAGTGGGCCGATCAACGCGTGGGATCACCGCCCCTTCGTTGAAGCCATCGAGAACACCAAGCGGAAGACACTGCTCATCGCCGGCACGCTGACGAGCATTTGCATGGCGTTCCCGGCGCTCAGGGCGCTGGCCGAGGGGTACAAAGTCTTCTGCATCGTCGATGCCTCGGGTAACCACTCTCAGATGGCAACCGACCTCACCATCGCCCGGGTCACGCAGGCGGGCGCGATGCCAATCGACACGTTCGCGGTGATGTCGGAATTGATGAACACCTGGAACCGCCCGGAGGCGATGGATTTCGCGAAGGTCATGATCGACCACGTCGTTCCCGCATATGGGGCGCTGATGGAGAGCCACGCGAAGGCGCAGGAGGTCACGAAGGCCGGCGGGTAAGACGAGTCCCGCACGTGAACCAGGCTTCCCCCGACCCAGGCGCCACCGTTGTCATCGTCCACCGCGTTCGCCGCGATAAGCACGCCGAATACGAAGCATGGGTGAACGAAATTTCGTCGCTGTCCAGATCGGCGCCGGGCCATTTGGACTGGAATCTCGTGCGTCCGATTCCCGGCGTCACCGAGACTTATACCGTCATCATCCGGTTTCAAACCAGCGAGGATGTCAAGAGCTGGATGAACTCAGGCGAACGTAAGCGGTCGATAGAAAGAGTCCGACCACTGCTGGTCGGTGAAGATGAGTCTTACATCAGCAGCGGCTTGGACTTCTGGTTCGCTCCGACCGGCACCAAGGCGAAGGTGCCCGTGCGCTGGAAACAGTACCTGCTGACCTGGTCGGTCATTTATCCGTTGGTACTTGGGGTGCCGCGGCTGGTCAGGCCGGCCCTTGGCGCCATCGGGTTCCCGCCCGATGTGTTCCTCAACACGCTCGTCGTGACCGCAGTGATCGTGTATTTGATGGTCTATGTGATCATGCCGCGTTACACCCGCCTGTTGCGGCGCTGGCTCTTCGCATGAAAGAAGTTGCCAGTCCTCGATGCCAGACCGGGTCCCCACCTCGGCGAGCCGATTTATGATCCAGGACGTCTTCAAAGAAGCGACACTGTACCTGGCGATGGGCGTTGAAGGCGCCGCTGCCTTTGTCATCGGCCTTGCGGCTGTCCAGGCAGTCGTTCGAGCGCTGAGCACGTTCCTGGGGCGAACCGATGGGCGCGGGGTAGTGGTCCGCGACCATATCCGATTCGATCTCGGACGGTGGCTCGCTCTCGGGCTCGAGTTCGAGCTCGCCGCGGACATTCTCCAAACGGCCGTAGCGCCCACGTGGAACGAGATCGGCCAGCTTGCCGCGATCGCCGTGCTCCGGACATTGCTCAACATGTTCCTGCAAAAGGAGATCGACTCCTCCGCCCGCCGGGCCGAGGCCGTTCTCCCGGCCTGAGGTCTCGGGCACCGCCGCGTTCCGTAAGAACCTCCGCTTATCAAGCGTCAGCTTGCTGGTATTGGACGCCAGGACCACGCAGAGGTTGGCTGAGCGTCGTCGGGTCAACCGCTGTCGAGGAAAGGACGCCGCGTGCGGACGCTGGTCATGGGCGGAACGCGCTTCCTCGGCGTGTCCACTGTCGCGGCGCTGCTGCGCGCTGAGCACGAGGTGATCGTCTTCCATCGGGGGAGCAGAGCTCCGCAATGGCAGCGACCGGTCACGCACCTCATCGGTGACCGGACGAACCCAGCGGACCTGGAGCGCATCGCCGCGCTCGACGTCGACGCCGTACTCGACATGTCGGCCTACACGCGCGCCCAGACGACGTCACTTCTCGAGGTCGTTCCCGACGTAGCCCGCTTCGTGCACGTGTCCACCGTCAACGTGTATCGGCCTTCTCCACTGCTGCCGTGGCCCGAGGAGACACCGTACGGCCCACACCCGCTGTGGGGCGTGTACGCAACCGAGAAGATCGGCTGCGAACTGGCGCTGCGTGAGCGCCGCCCCGCGACCTTGAGCACCGTCGCGATCAGATTCCCGTTGGTTCTCGGACCCGGAAACTTCATCGCTCGAGAAGAGTTCGTCCTCAACCGGCTCCTCGACGGAGAGGAGATCCTTCTCCCTGGAGACGGCCAAGCCGTCCACCAGTACGTCTGGATCCACCACGCCGCGCAAGCACTCGCGCGAGCGCTCGACCTCGACGTCGACGGCTTTCGCCCCTTCAACGTCGCATCGAGACGCTGCAACACCTCACTCGAGGGATTCGTCGATGTCTGCGCCGAGGTGGCCGGCGTGATCCCCCGAGTTCGACTCGTCGGCGGAGGACCGACCGGGGAGGACCTCGACGTCTTCAACGGCATCGACTGCGTCTTCCCCTTCAGCAACGAGAACACCGTCGCCGACACCAGCGCCGCCCGCGAGGCTGGGCTTCTCGAGCCGTACCTGCCGTTGCACGACATGATCGCTGAGGC
>Ga0136846_1243619_pt1 | contig 15310 bp, 15 predicted proteins | sample HopSoiMetagenom2_FD_96841 | JGI IMG/M metagenome (GOLD analysis project Ga0136846, IMG submission 96841) | Grasslands soil microbial communities from Hopland, California, USA - 2 Assembly 2016 (version 4) | ecosystem: Environmental > Terrestrial > Soil > Grasslands | place: USA: Hopland... | reverse complement strand
TAATAACATTCATGAGCGTAAGTGTTTGACATGGAACAGATAATTACGAAGCTTCCGAATCGCATCACGGCCCGTTCGTGTGCGCGTCTTTGTTTCAGCGACAGGGGAAGCCAGTGCCAAATATTCTTTCCGACCTTTCCAGCGCCATCGGTCAAATGGCATCGGGCGTTCCACAGCCGCTCAACCTGATCGATCCGGATCCCGACGGCGACGGCATCGCCTACAATGGCAAGCCGATCTACACCGTTGATCAGGCGGCGCAGCAGCTCAACCGAAACGGCGCGATCTGGCCGCTCAATGGCAACAGCGTCATCACCTACAGCTTTGCCGAACATGCGCCGGGCGGGCAATTCAACAATCCCCATCTCTACGACGTGCTGGGATCCGCCGTCTCCGGCTTCTCTCCCTTCACCGCCGAGCAGCGCGACGCCGCGCGCGCGGCGATCCAGCTCTGGGACGACCTGATTGCTCCGTCATTTCGTGAGGTGAACGGCGCGGGCGCCGACATCGTCTACATGAACACGACCACGGGCCCCGCCCAGGCGGCCGCCTACACGCCCTTCCTTGACGGCGGCCACGGAAGATTCGGCAAGGTTCAGGGCGACGCTTTCATCAACCCGGACCAGTCCGACAATTTCGACCTGCAACCGGGCGGGTACGGCGAGACGACGCTCGTCCACGAAACCGGGCACGCGATCGGTCTAGAGCATCCGGGCGATTACAATTTCGCGGTCGGCGGCAACATCACCTACGACCATGACGCCAATTATTTCCAGGACTCGTACCAGTACTCGATCATGTCTTACTTCGACGCCGGGAACACCGGTGCAGTCGGATTCGTGAACTGGCTGACAGGCGGCTTCTTCCAAACTCCGCAGACGCCGATGGTTGACGACATCGCCGCCGTCCAGCGCATCTACGGCGCGGACCTGACGACACGCACCGGCGATACGACATACGGCTTCAACTCCAACGCCGGACGCGCCGTGTTCGATTTCACGACCAACCAGAACCCGTTCCTGACGATCTATGACGCGGGCGGGCACGATACGCTCGACCTCAGCGGGTTCACGCGCAACTCGGTGCTGGACCTTCGCGAAGGTCATTTCAGCAGTGGCTTCGGAGAGATCGTCGACGCCAGCGAGGCGGCGAGCATGAACGCGATGTACCACGTCAATTTCAGTGCGGCGACGTGGAACTTCATTTTCGACGGCGGCGCGGCGTCTCTGGGAATCCCCGGCTTCCTCAGTGACAATATCGGTATCGCCTATGGCACCGTCATCGAAGACGGAAAGACCGGCAGCGGCAATGACACGCTCGTCGGCAACGATGCCGGCAATCGGCTGGACGGCGGTGCCGGCCGGGATACCTATACCGGGAACGGTGGTGCCGACACGTTCGTCATCGGGCAGAAGGGCTTCGTCGACACGATCACCGACTTCCAGGCCGGCGTCGACAAGCTCGACCTCAGCGGGCTCCATACGGACGCGTCGCACCTGCACTACAGTGGGAACACGCTTCTCATCGACCTGGACAACAACGGAACCGCCGACTTGGCGATCGTCAGCCAGGCAGGCGCCATAGCAACCGCCGACATCCTCTTCGGCTAAGAAACCCGGGGGCCCGCTTCGGCGGGCTCCAACCCTGCGCTGGCACTCGCCGGGGACGGGCATTACAGCCACCGCATGGTTGATTTCACATCGCTGCTAGCCGCCGACCGTGGCCAGGACGCCCGTCCGATTCACCTGGTCGACAAAGATAGCTTTGCAAGGTGGCTGAAGAAGCGGCCCGCCGAGGACCGGGTCCTGCTCGAAGCCTTGCGGTTCGACGGGAAGACCGGCTTTGCGTTCGCTTTGCTGCCTCGCGGCAGCGATTTCGAGGTGGTCAGCACGGTCAAGAATGCCGCCGAGCTGTCGCCCTGGTGCATCGCCAGGCTGGCCGAGAGCCTGCCCGAAGGAACCTACCAGCTTGCTGAGGGCGAACCGGGCATCGCAATGCTTGGCTGGCTGCTCGGGCAGCACAGGTTTGACGCCTATCGGTCCAAGAAGGAGGATTCCGGGCGCGGGCCGCGCATTCTCGTTACCGGCGACGCAGCCAGAATCGATGGCGTTCTCCGCCTTGCGGAAGCGACGGCCCTTGTCCGCGACCTGGTCAACACGCCTGCCGCGGACCTTGGCCCCTCCGAGCTCGAAAAAGCGGCGCGCGACCTCGCTACGGAAACCGGCGCCCAGGTTCGGGTGATAAGCGGCAAGGATCTCTCCGAGGGCTTCCCCTTGATCGCAGCTGTGGGCGGCGCCGCTTCGGATACGCGCGCGCCCCGCCTGATCGAACTCGACTGGGGCAAGGCGAATGACCCTCGCATCGCGATTATTGGCAAGGGGGTCTGCTTCGACAGCGGCGGCCTCGACCTCAAACCCGCCAGCGGCATGCGCCTGATGAAGAAAGACATGGGCGGCGCTGCGCACGCCTTGGCGCTCGCCCGCCTGATCATCGCCGAAAAGCTTGCGGTTCGTCTTCAACTGCTGATCCCGGCCGTCGAGAATGCTGTGTCGTCCAGCGCCTACCGGCCGGGCGACATCGTCAAGTCCCGCAAAGGATCGTTTGTCGAGATCGACAATACCGATGCGGAAGGACGGCTGATCCTCGCCGATGCGCTGGCGAAGGCGGCCGAAGTGAAGCCCGAATTGATTATCGATTTCGCGACTCTGACAGGTGCAGCGCGCGTGGCGCTCGGTCCGGATCTGCCGGCCTTCTTCGCCAGCGACGACGCTCTCGCATCGGACACCTTGCACGCTTGCGGACAGGTTGACGATCCGCTTTGGCGGATGCCGCTGTGGGAACCCTATGACGACATGTTGAAGAGCGACATTGCCGATTTCGCCAATGCGTCGAACACGCCCATGGCCGGCTGCATCACCGCCGCGATGTTCCTCAAGAAGTTTGTCCCGGAGGACATCGCCTGGGCGCATCTCGACACCTTTGCCTGGCGAGACGCGTCCAAGCCGGGGCGACCGAAAGGCGGCGATGCATTGGGTTTGAGGGCAATGTTTGCCTTGCTTCAGGCGCGCTATTCACGGTCCTAATTGCCTGTTTTCCCGATTTTTAAGGTCACGGCGCTGCAACAATTCGCTGCCTTGCCGGTTTACTTTCCCAAGCTACGCGGCACGGGATGGAGTTTGGCAGCTATGGGCGAAGTTTCGCTTACCGGCTGGATGAAAGCGCTTATCGCCTATGTCCGTTCGGGCGAACCGGACCTTACGAACCGGCAGATGGCGCTTCTGATGTTGGTCTACCTGACGCCCGGTCCGCACACGGTGCGCGGCCTCGCCCGGGTGCTCGGTGTCTCGAAACCCGTGGTCACTCGCGCCTTGAATACGCTTGGTGCGCTCGGCTATCTGCGGCGTGAGAGGGACCAGGACGATCGACGCAACGTATTCGTCGTCCGCACCAGCAACGGGGCAGAATTTCTTGAAGGGTTCAAACGTAACCTCCGCGAGAGCGAAGGAAGCTCCGCGGGCCATCGGCCGGTCATCGGCCAAGCCCCAGCCTACGCCCACCAGCGCTGAGTTCGCGCTCTCAGGTCCGTCGGACCCGCCGGACCCCGATTACAATGCCTATCGCAAGGATCTCGCCGACGTCGCGCTGGCCGGCCGAGTCATCGCGTCGCATTATGCCGAACCGCTGAGCCGCGTCATGGCGACGGCGGCGGTGCTTCGAAGCGAGCCGACTGACAGCGCCGCGGCGATCCGCGACCTCGACGCCGGCGAAACCTTCGAGATGCTCGACGACAGTCTTGGGTGGGCCTGGGGCTATGCGGGCACTGAAGGGCGCGTCGGCTACGTCAAGGCGAACGCGCTAGCGTCTTTAGTGAACGACTGAGCGGAGCCAAAACAACTGGTAAAGGCTGGTCAGCACGATCACGCCAAGGATCGTGCAGATTGCCCAATCGCGCCGCGGGGCCCTCGGCCGCCGCGCCGGGAACAATAACCAGCCGGCCAGCGCACACAGGATCATATTCCCGATCGCGCTGTTGCGAAGGAACACGACGACGGTGCTCCGAACGTGCTCTGTCCCTGGCGCCAGGGCGTCGCCGTGCGGGCTCATCATCAGGGTCGTGCCCCACGCAATCACAGCGGCAAAGAGGAGCAGCGCGCCCATGAACATCCGGCCGCGCCCGATTCCGCGGTTTCTCACATTTGCCCTCGCTGCCGCCTGATTGCGTACCATTTGGCGACGTTCGCCTGATGCTCGGCGAGGGTATCGGCGAACACATGACCGCCGGTGCCATCGGCGACGAAATAGAGCGCCTTGGTCTTGGCCGGATGCAGCACCGCCTCCAGGCTCTCCTTGCCAGGATTTGCGATTGGGCCTTCGGGCAGGCCGGGGCGTCGATAAGTGTTGTAGCCGTTCACAGTGTTGAGCTCCGACTTCAAGATTCGACGGCCAAGCGGTTTGCCCTTGGTCACGGGATAGATAACCGTCGGGTCGGCATCGAGCTTCATGCCAATGCGCAAGCGATTACAGTAGACGCCCGCGATCATCGGTCGCTCGCTCGCCTTGCCCGTCTCTTTTTCGACGATTGAAGCGAGCGTCACTGCCTCCTCGGGGGTCGCGACCGCGCACTCCCCGCTCCGCTTCCGCCACAGGGTTGCGACGGTCTTGGCCATCGCTTGCTGCATGCGCACCACCAACGCCGAACGCGCTTCACCGCGCTGGTAGCCATAGCTGTCTGGCAGCACCGATCCTTCCGCGATGAACGGCGCGGTGCCGGTGAGGTACGGATTGGCCTGGATCTTCTCACTGACGATGATTGAGGGCATGCCTTCGGTGACCGTGATCAGCCGCTGCACCGGCCGCCCGTGCTGCAGCAGGTCGAGAATGGCCGCGCCACCCATTCCCTTCGGAATTTCGAATTCACCGGCCTGGATCGGGTCATTCGAGCCGAAGACCCGCGCCATCACGTAATAAGTGCTGGCAGTGCCGGGGATCGCGCCGGCTCTTTCGAGCTTGCGGACGACCGAGCCAAGGCTTGAGCCTTCCTGCACCGTGATCGTCTGCGGGCCGGCCTTTGGGCCCGGTCCCCACCACAGGAAATAGACCGCGAGGAGCACCGCAAGGATCAGCCCCGCCGCGGCGAGCAGGAAGCGCCTCACACCGCCTTCATGACCAGCGAGGCGTTGGTGCCCCCAAAGCCGAAGCTGTTGTTTAATACCGCCCGGACCGGCCGCTTCTTCGCCTTGTGGGGGACGAGATCCACGCCCTCGGTGCCTTCATCGGGATCGTCGAGATTCAGCGTCGGAGGCACGATCTGATCGCGAATCGCGAGGATGCAGAAGATCGCTTCGACCGCACCAGCGCCACCAAGGAGGTGGCCGATTGCCGATTTGGTGCTGCTCATCGATGCGCCGTGAAGGTCGTCGCCGAGCACGCGCTTGACCGCGGCTAGCTCGATCGTGTCGGCCATGGTCGACGTGCCATGAGCATTGACGTAGTCGATGTCCTCGGGCTTCAGCCCCGCCTTCTTCAGCGCCATCCGCATCGCCAGCTCGGCGCCTCGGCCTTCGGGGTGCGGCGCGGTTACGTGGTAAGCGTCGCCCGATAGGCCGTAGCCGACGACCTCCGCATAGATTTTGGCCCCGCGCTTTTTGGCGTGCTCATATTCTTCGAGCACCACCACCCCGGCCCCCTCGCCCATCACGAAGCCTTCCCGCCCTTTATCGTAGGGGCGGCTGGCCTGCTCCGGCCGGTCGTTGAAGCTCGTGTTGAGCGCGCGCGCCTGAGCGAAGCCCGCCACGCCCAGCGGATTGATCGTGCTCTCGGCACCGCCCGCGAGCATGATGTCCGCATCGCCGTCCTTGATCATCCGCGCGGCGTCGCCGATCGAGTGAGCGCCGGTCGAGCAGGCCGTCACGACCGAATGGTTGGGACCCATCAGGCCGTATTTGATCGACACCTGGCCGGAGGTCAGGTTGATGAGGCGGCCGTGAACGAAGTGCGGACTGACGCGTCCGGGCCCTTTTTCCGCAAGCACCAGGGATTCGCTCTCGATGCCCGGCAGGCCGCCGATTCCGGAGCCGATCGAAACGCCCGTCCGCTCCTTGAGATCGTCGTCCATCTCGGTCAGTCCGGCGTCCTCGAGCGCCTGCCCGGCGGCATCGATCGCATAGACGATAAACGGGTCGACCTGGCGCTGCACCTTGTGGTCGACGCGTTTGTCGGGGTCGAAGCCGTAGGGATGGTCCTTGGGCTTCACCTCCCCGGCGATCTTGGCTTTCTGGTCGCGGGTGTCGAAGCGGGTGATCGGACCGATCCCGCTCTTGCCCGCGATCAGGTTTTGCCAGGTGGTCTCGACGTCTGCCCCGAGGGGTGTGACGAGACCCAGACCGGTGACGACGACACGGCGCATCATTCAAACTCCGTCATAGACTTCAAACAAACGGCCTCCCGATAGGTTCGGGAAGCCGTTCGTGCCGCCTATCGGCGTGAATGGCGGCAGGTCAGCAGACCCGATTGTTAGCCCTTGTTCTGGTCGATGTAGTCGATCGCGTCGCGGACCGTGGTGATCTTCTCGGCCGCGTCGTCGGGGATCTCCACGCCGAACTCTTCCTCGAAGGCCATGACCAACTCAACGATGTCGAGGCTGTCGGCGCCAAGATCGTCGATGAAGCTCGCGTCCTCGGTGACCTTGTCGGCTTCGACGCCGAGATGTTCGACGACGATCTTTTTGACGCGATCGGCAGTCTCGCTCATTGGGGGCTTCCTCCGTTGTGCTTTTGTGGCAGCCCTAGCGATGCGCTTAGGTGGCTGCAAGTGGCGCCCCGCGCTGCTGCCCGCTAGTCAATCACGCCATGACAAGCCGATGTCTCACACCGGGAGAAGTCGAAATGGCGCGTTCCGTGTTCGGAAACGCGATCGACTATTCGAATGTCCGCCTCCACCTCGGCAAATGGTGGCCGTTCCAGCCGCGCCGCTCGGCAATGGCACCGATGGGCGACATCTGGTTCCACCCGGAGGGCGGCGGCTGGTCCGAAGATTTCTCCAGGGAGCCGCTGAGCCAGCAAGGCTATTTCATCCACGAGCTGACTCACGTCTGGCAGGCCCAGAAGGGCGGCCGCTTCTACCTGCCGCTGATGCGGCATCCGTTCTGCCGGTACCGATACGAGCTGAAAGGCGGAAAGCCGTTCGAGCGCTACGGCCTCGAACAGCAGGCGGAGATCGTCCGCCACCGCTTCCTCGCCGACCGAGGGGCCGGCGGACCCTGCCCGCCACGCGGCCTGCTGCCGTTCGGAGAGTGCGCGGCCGTGTAACCTTACGGCAACAGCCGCTGCAGGAAAGTGACTGGCACCGGCTCCTCCCCTTCCTGTTCCGTGGCCGTTTCGGGCATATTGTATCGGACGCACAACAAAACGGGGGTTTTCATGCGCGCATCAGCTGCCTTGCTCATCGGCACATCCATCCTCGCAGTCGCTTCGCCGGCGGCCGCGCAAACGCAATCGGAAGCAGTGGCGCAAGCGGTCAATCCTCCGCCCAGCGCTCCGCCGCAGCAGCAGGACGAGGGCGCGATCATTGTCACCGCGACCAAACGTGCATCTACCGTCCAGGACGTTCCCTTCTCGATCAACGCACAGACCGCAGCCGACCTGCAGCGCGCTCACGCGCAGAGCATCGAGGACATCAGCCGCAATGTCGCCGGCCTCACAGTGCAGAACCTCGGCCCTGGCCAGAGCCAAGTCTCTATCCGCGGCGTTTCCGCTGGGCAGGTCGTCCGCGACCAGCCGGGGGTCAAGGAACAGGTCGGCATCTACCTCGACGAAAGCCCGATCTCGCTATCGCTATTCACTCCGGACTTCGACCTGTTCGATCTCAACCGCGTCGAGACGCTGCGCGGGCCACAGGGAACGCTGTTCGGGGCGGGATCGGTCGGCGGCACCATCCGCTACATCACCAATCAGCCCAAGCTCGACACGCTCGAAGGCTCGGTCGAGGCGGGTGTGGACGTCGCCAAGGGCGGCGACATGGGCTACGACGCCAAGGGCGCGCTCAATATTCCGATCAACAGCGTCGCCGCGGTCCGCGGTGTCGCATACTACTCGCATTTCCCCGGGTTCATCGACGCGGTTGGCCCGGCCGCAGGAAAGAACGTCAACGACGGGCAGCGCTACGGCGGCCGTCTGGCGGTCCTTCTCCAGCCCAACGACAATCTCAAGATCACGCCGCGAGCCGTTTGGCAGCGGGCGACGGCGAACGGCTTCAACCGTGAGGAAATATACAACCTCTACGATAACCAGTTCACCACGGGTGCGGCGGGCACCGATCTCGGCCGCCGCACGATCTATCTGAAGCTCCCGGAGCGCTTCAAGGATCAGACGTCGCTTTACGACCTAAACGTCGCCTACAACTTCGGGCCGGCGGAGCTGACCTCGGTTAGCAGCTACATGCACCGGAACATCCTCGTCAGCCGCGATGCTTCAGCGCTGACCGGATCGGTCAGCGTTGACCTCCGCTTCCCGCCCGCGGGCATCAACCTTGCCTCGAACCTGCGCGACTCAACTCGGCTCGACCAGTTGACTCAGGAGCTTCGGCTGGCCTCGACGGGGTCGGGTCCGCTGCAGTGGGTTTTCGGCGGCTTCCTTACGCGCTCCGAGAGAACGTATCACCAGCGGCTTCCAACGCCGGGTTATGATGCTTTCACCGATGCGACATTAGGAGCAGGCACCTCGGCTGCGGTCGACAACGGTTTCGGTCTTCACGACAATCCGTACCACGCTGACCTGCCGTACGTAGACACCCAAAAGGCGTTGTTCGGTGAAGCCAGTTACAAGATCAGTCAGTTCAAACTTACTGCTGGCGGACGCTGGTATGATTTCCACGAGCATCGGCGATTCCACTCGGGCGGCCTGTTTTCCAACGACGACGACCGCACGGATCGGACGAAGTCGAACGGGTTTAGTCCGCGCGGCATCATTAGCTGGCAGCCGGATCGCAGCCTCAGCGTCAACGTCCAGGTGGCCAAGGGCTTCCGCCTCGGCGGCGTCAACGACCCCCTTAACGTGCCGCTCTGCTCAGGCAGCGACATTGCTACGTTTGGCCACTTCCAGAGTTATCAGGACGAGACATCCTGGAACTACGAGGCTGGAGTCAAATATTCTAAGCACGGCGTCACCGTCAACGCAGCGGCCTTCTACAACGATCTCAAGAATCTGCAGGTCACCCTCGATGCCGGCAGTTGCTCTTCGCGTATCGTCTTCAACGTGCCCAAGGCGCACTCGGAAGGTGTCGAAGCGGAAGTCTCGGTTCACCCGCTCGACGGGCTGGAGCTGTCCTTCGCCGGGAGCGTTCTGAATTCGAAGTTCGGATCGTCGGTGACCAGCGGCGGAACCGTGGTCGAGGGCATCCGCAAGGGCAATCGCCTTCCGACGGTACCGAAATATCAGTTCGCTGCGACCGCCAATTACGAAACGCGCTTCAATTCGAATTCGGATTGGTACGTCAACGGCAGCGTTCAGCAGATCGGCAACCGATTCACTCAACCAAGCGATCAGGAACCGATTAGCGCAGGCCTGACGTGGTTCGATCCAGTAACCGGCCTTTCGAGCCCGCCAGGGGGAATTACCACCCCGCTCGGCACGTTCAAGCTGCCGGCCTATACGCTGGTGAACGCCGCGATCGGATTGAAGTGGGACAGCGGCCTCGACGTGTCGATCTACGTGAACAACATCTTCGACAGGAACCCGTTGCTGTCGCTTGATCGTGAGCGCGGTCTGCGGGCGCGCATCGGCTACAACGTCGGACAGCCGCGGATCATTGGGATGGTCGTTCGCAAGAGCTTCGGCAGCCGCGTCCTTGCGCCGCCGCCGGTTCTCGTTCCTCCCCCGCCTCCGCCACCAGCGACGCAGACCTGTCCCGACGGTTCGGTGATCGATACGACGGCGACCTGCCCGGTCGCGCCGCCGCCTCCGCCTCCGCCTCCTCCGCCCGCAACGAAGGGCCAGCGCGGCTGATTGGAGCGCGGTGAAGGGTTTGCGTATCTCGCGCCGCTCGCTCCTTCTCGGGGCGGGCGGCGCTGCCGTTTCTGAGCTAGTGGCAGCACCGATGACCAGCAAAGCGGGAGAGAAGATCGTGGTGGTCGGTGCCGGCGTGTTCGGCACCTGGACCGCGCATCACCTCCAGCAACAGGGCCATAAGGTCACCCTGATCGACGCCTGGGGCCCGGCGCACAGTCGCGCCTCGTCTGGCGGAGAGTCGCGCCTCACCCGCGCTGCTTATGGCAAGGACGCGATCTACACGCGCATGGCGATGGACTCGCTGCCGCAATGGCAGGCGCTCAGCGCGGTCTCCGGGCTGCCGATCCTGATCCAGTGCGGGATCCTGTTCTTCTTCCCGACCGACGAACCCTATGTCGCCGACAGCATCGCCGCGCACCGCGAGCTCGACCATCGCACCAACGTCATCAGACAGGCGGAAATGGCCGCGAAGTTCCCGATGATCGATTTCGACGGCGTCAGGGTCGGCTTGTACGAGCCCGATTTCGGCGCCCTGATGGCACGCCGGTCGGTGCTGACCCTGGTCGATCGGTTCGTCAAAGCCGGAGGAACCTACACCAAGGGATTTGTGAATGCCCTGGACATGACCATTTCGGGTCTGACCGACGTCCAGCTGTCATCGGGAGAACGCGTGGCGGGAGATCGCTTCGTCTTCGCCTGCGGCCCGTGGCTGCCCAAAATGTTCCCGGACGTGGTCGGCCCGCGAATCCTGCCGACGCGGCAGGAAGTCTTCTACTTCGCGCCGCCGCCGGGCGACCGCCGGTTCTTGCCCGCCGCAATGCCCGGCTGGGCCGACTTCAACGGCGGCGACATCTTCTACGGCTTCCCGGATCTCGAGACGCGCGGCGTCAAGATCGCCCATGACCAGCATGGCGTCGAAGTCGATCCCGACACGCAGAGCCGCCGCCCCACCGAGGCTGCGCTGGCGGAAATCGTCGCCTATCGGGATCGTCGCTTCCCGGCTCTCAAGGGCGCTCAATTGATCGGCGCCGAGGTCTGCCAATATGAAAACAGCTCAAACGGCGATTTCCTGATCGACCTCCACCCGAACTTGCCAAACGCGCTGCTGCTCGGAGGGGGCTCCGGTCATGGCTTCAAGCATGGGCCTGAGGTCGGGCGCTACGCCGCCGCGCGCCTGATGGGCTCGGCGAAGATCGAACCGCGGTTCAGCCTCGCCACCAAGAGCGAGAGCCACCACCGCGAAGTCCATTAGTCGGGCTTCTTGGCCACCGCCACCAGGGCCGGCCGGAGCAGTCGGTCCTTCATCACGTAGCCGCCCTGCAACTCCTCGACGATCGTGCCCGGCTCCTGATCGCTCGGCATTTCGACCATCGCCTGATGCCGATGGGGGTCTAGCGGCTCGCCGACGGACCTCACGCGCTCGACTCCGTTGCGTTGAAACACGGCATCGAGTTCGCGCGCGGTCGCCTCGATGCCGGCGAGGAAGTTGCTTGCCGTCTTGTCGGCACGAAGTTCCTCGCTGACCGCCGCGAGCGCGCGGTCGAGATGGTCCTTGATCACCAGCATGTCCCGAGCGAACCCGGCCGCCGCGTAAGCGCGCGTATCGGCCAACTCCTTTTCCATCCGGCGCCGCAGGTTCTGCGTCTCCGCCGCGGCATAAAGCGCGTTCGACTTCGCTTCCTCCAGCTGCTTTTCGAGCGCCGCCACATGGTCATGCTCTGCCAGCTCCGGCGCATCATCCGCCGTATCGTTGCGAATCTCCTCGGCTTCCTCGTGCAGCTTGTCGTTCTCAATCATGCCATCAGTCTCGTGAGTGCTTTCGCAGTGAAATCCACCATGGGGACCACGCGGGCATAGTTCAACCGCGTCGGGCCGATCACCCCGACAACGCCGACCACCTCGCCCTGGCTCCCGCGATACGGCGCGGCGATCACCGACGAGCCGGAAAGCGCGAACATACGGTTCTCGGATCCGATGAAGATTCGGCACCCCGGCGCATCGCGTGCGCTTTCCAGCAGGTGGGCGATCTCCTGCGCTTCCTCCAACTCGTCGAGGAGACGCCGGATCCGGTCGAGATCCTCGGCTGCGGACGCATCGATCAGGTTTGCCTGGCCGCGAACGATCAGCACCGGGCGCCGCGAATGGTCCTGGCTCCATGCCGCAAGGCCCGACGCAACCAGCTCGGCGGCCGCGGCGTCGACCAGCTCCTTGCGCTCTCGGATTTCGGCCCGCAGCCTTTGCTCGGCTTCAGCGAGCGTCAACCCGGAAAGCCGCGCATTGATGAAATTGCTGACCTCGGTCAGCGCCGCCGCGCTCGCCCCGGCTTCGAGCGATACGATCCGGTTTTCGACGCTGCCGTCGGCCCCCACCAGCACCGCGAGCGCCCGCGTCTCGCTGAGGGGGACGAAATTCAGCTGCTTGACTCGCAGCTCGCGCTTCGGCGCCAGCACCACGCCCGCGGCCTGGCTGAGGCCCGACAGCGCCGCCGACGCGGCGGCAAGCGCATCCTCGATCGGCTGGTCGCGGACGATCTGCCGCTCGATCTCACGCCGCTCGCTTTGGTTGGGAGTGGCGGCCTGCATGATGCCGTCAACGAAAAGCCTGAGCCCGCTCTCGGTCGGGACTCGCCCCGCGGACGTATGCGGATGGGTCAGCAGGCCGCGCTCCTCGAGCTCCTGCATCACTCCGCGGATCGATGCCGGCGACAGGTTGATCGCCCCGGTCAACGCCCTGGAGCCGATCGGGAGTCCGCGCTCGAGATAGGACTCGACCACGAGCCCGAAAATCTCGCGCATGCGGACCGTAAGTTCGCCGATCGGTTGCGTCATGCGGCTCCATCTAGGATTGACCGCCGCGCCGGTCTAGGGACGCGGCCACACCAGTACCAGGAGAGTCGATTGCCTATGCGCCCGTCCGGACGCGCCCACGACCAAATGCGTGAATTGAAGTTCGAGCCGGGCTTCACCCGTCATGCCGAAGGCTCGTGCCTCGTCAGCTTCGGCGATACCCGCGTGCTTTGTACTGCCAGCGTGGAGGAAAAGGTTCCGCCATTTCTGCGCGGCAAGGGCCAGGGCTGGGTCACCGCCGAATATGGGATGCTCCCCCGCGCGACCCACACCCGCGGCAACCGCGAGGCCGCCAAGGGGAAACAGTCGGGCCGCACGCAGGAGATCCAGCGCCTGATCGGACGGTCGCTCCGCGCCGTGACCGACCTGAGGTCCCTCGGCGAGCGCCAGGTGATCGTCGACTGCGACGTCATCCAAGCCGACGGCGGGACACGCACGGCGTCCATCTCGGGCGGGTGGGTCGCGCTTAGGCTCGCGGTCGACAAGCTGCTGACGGCGAAGGCGGTGGGAGCCGACCCGATCCGCACACAGGTGGCCGCGGTCAGCTGCGGCGTCCACAACGGCAACGCCGTCCTCGATCTCTACTATGACGAGGATTCCACCGCCGGCAGCGACGGCAATTTCGTGCTGACCGCTGACGGGGCAATCGTCGAAGCCCAGCTTACCGCCGAAGGCGAGACGTTCGACGAGGAGGCTCTTCTTCGCCTGCTTCGCCTCGCGCGAATCGGCTGCGGCGACATCTTCGCTGCCCAGCTCAAGGCGACCGGCCGAGGGGCGGCAGCGTGAGGTCAATCGGCGACAGGCTCGTTATCGCAACCCACAATCCCGGAAAGCTGCGCGAGATCGCCGCGCTGATCGAGCCGCTGGGCATGTCATGCGTCGGCGCCGAGGGGCTCGGCCTGCCCGAGCCGGACGAGATCGGCGTCACCTTTGCCGACAATGCCGACCTTAAGGCCCGCGAAGCCGCCGACCTCAGCGGCCTCCCGGCCCTCGCTGACGACAGCGGCCTCTGCGTCGATGCGCTTCAAGGCCGACCCGGCATCTTCTCCGCGCGCTGGGCCGAGGATGAAGAGGGGAATCGCAACTGGATGCGGGCAATGCGGAGGGTCTGGACCGAGACCGAGGCGACCGAGCCCGACGCCGCGCCAGCCGCCCACTTCGTGTGCGCGCTGGCGATCGCCTGGCCGAACGACGGTCAGGCCGAGACGTTCGAAGGTCGCGTTGACGGCACGCTCGTCTGGCCGCCGCGCGGGGACAGGGGCTTTGGCTACGATCCGATGTTCGTACCCGTTGGTTACGACCAGACGTTCGGGGAGTTCGAGCCCGAGCGGAAGCACGAGATCAGCCACCGCGCGGAGGCGTTCCGCAAGCTTGTGGCAGCGCTCAGGGATGAGCCGCTTCCAAAATAGGAATTCGTCTGCAAGGCTGGCCGTCATGGCGCAGCCTCGCATTCACCGTGTCTCGGGAGCGCAGAGCAACTCCATAAGTTCACGAAAAAGGCGCCGAGCCCCATGAACTTTGTGAACCTAAGCACAACCCCAGGCGAGAGCGCGCAGCTCGCTTTGTACATCCACTGGCCGTTCTGCGTCAGCAAGTGCCCATATTGCGATTTCAACAGCCATGTTCGTGCGGAAATCGATCACGACGTATGGCGTGACGCCCTGCTCGTTGATCTCGCGCATGAAGCGAGTCTCCTCGACGGACGCCAGCTGACTTCGATCTTCTTCGGCGGCGGCACGCCATCGCTGATGGATGCCGGCACCGTTGAGGCGGTCATCGCCGCCGCCAGCGCGCACTGGCCCGCCGCCGAAAACATCGAGATCACGCTCGAAGCCAATCCAAACTCCGTCGAAGCAGCGCGCTTCGCGGACCTCGCCAGCGCCGGCGTGAACCGCCTGTCACTTGGCCTGCAGAGCTTTGACGACCGTGCGCTCCGCTTCCTCGGCCGGGCCCATTCCGCGCGAGAGGGCTTCCGCGCGCTGGAGATCGCGCAGAGGAATTTCCGCCGCGTCAGCTTCGACCTCATCTACGCGCTGCCGGGCGATACCGAGGACAGCTGGTCGGCGACTCTCGCGCAGGCGATGAGCCTCGGCACCTCTCACCTCTCGCTGTATCAGCTGACGATCGAGCCGGGGACGCGGTTCGCCACAATGGTTGCGAATCATCAATTCGAGCCGCTTGGCGCTGACGCCGCCGCTGCCCTTTATGAACTGACCGACGCCATGACATCAGAGGCAGGAATGCCCGGCTATGAGATCAGCAATCATGCCCGTCGCGGGCAGGAGAGCCGGCACAACCTCACCTATTGGCGCTACGGCGACTATGCCGGCATCGGCCCCGGAGCCCATGGCCGGCGGCAGGGCATGCGCACGGTGCGCCACAAGAAGCCTGAGAATTTTCTCTCAGCGGTATCGCGCAACGGTCACGGCGTCGCCGAGGAAGCGCCACTCTCGGCCGTCG
>Ga0136846_1231117_pt1 | contig 15311 bp, 11 predicted proteins | sample HopSoiMetagenom2_FD_96841 | JGI IMG/M metagenome (GOLD analysis project Ga0136846, IMG submission 96841) | Grasslands soil microbial communities from Hopland, California, USA - 2 Assembly 2016 (version 4) | ecosystem: Environmental > Terrestrial > Soil > Grasslands | place: USA: Hopland... | reverse complement strand
TACGCGTATGTAGCCAGGTGTTCAACCCCGACCTGAAAACAAGAGGACGACTGGATGTCCGATAACGATCTGAGGGCAGAGCTCGAGCGGCTGCGGCAGGAGAACGAGGCGCTCAAGAAGGGGGCGACACGCGGTGTGTCGCTCAAGGTGAGCGAGAAGGGCGGGCTGTCGGTGTACGGGCTGGGACGCTTTCCCGTGACGCTCTACAAGGAACAGTGGGTGAAGCTGCTCGACATGTCCGATGACATCCGGGCGTTCCTCAAGGCGCACGACTCGGAGCTCAAGAGCAAGGAGTAGCCTTCCCGACGACGACGGGGTTGGCCATGACTCTCCCGATCACCTGGATCGGCACGCCGAACCGCCACAAGGGCCGTGAGGGTTTCCGGCCCGAAGCCGTCGTCGTGCACATCATGGAAGGCACGTTGGCCTCGACCGACAGCTGGTTCGGCACCACCGAATCCCGGGTTTCGGCGCACTACGGGATAGCCAGGGACGGCAGGATCCACCAGTACGTCGGGGAGTCAGACACCGCGTTTCATGCAGGACGCGTGTGGAAGCCCAAATGGCGAAGTATCAGGCCGGGCGTGAATCCGAACCTCTACACGGTCGGGATCGAGCACGAGGGCAGCGGCGAAAGCGAGTGGCCCGACGCCATGTACACCGCCAGCGCGAAGCTCATCGCGGAGGTGTGTACGCGGTGGTCGATCCCGATCGATCGCGCCCACATTGTGGGGCACCGTGAGATCTACGGACGCAAGACGTGCCCGAACGACGTCGTGGACCTCGATCGGCTGATCGCCTTGGCGAAGGCGGCGGCGGTGACGCCGGATCGGTTCAACTTCATTCCGCAAGCGGGGACGGTGCGGACGCGCACGGCGCTGCATATTCGCCGCGGCGCGCCCACGACCGCCGCTCCTGTGGTGCGAACGGCGCCGCCTAACGACAAACTCGACTACGTCGGTTGGTGCAGCAACGGTATGAGCGTGAACGGGAACCCGCACTGGTACCGCGACGAGGACGGCAACTACTTCTGGAGCGGCGCGACGAGTCGTCCGACGCCGGGCATCGTCGACTAGCTATTGGCGAAAGGGCCCCCACGACAAACGTGCCCCATACTCAGGCCGGGTTCTCCAGCCACGTTCGCAGCTCCCCATCGCTGACGATCACCGGACCGCTCTCCTTGAGACGAGGATCGATCATCTCCTCCGTGTAGCCTGTCGGCATCCCGGTCTCGCGGTTCACGATCCATGAGTACTGCCGGCCACGCTCGCGGCCGCGGAGCAGCGAGCGGGGTGAGTGGCCGAGCACTGAGGCGACGGCGCCGTAGGTTGCGCGGCGGCCGTGCCGGTCGAGCAGGTCGACGATCTCTTCGAGCGACATGGTGTGCCTCGCGGTGCGCGGTGAGGTCAGCTTCGTTCGACTCACGGAGGCCAATATGCCGACTCCGGCGACCGCATCCGTCACCGAAAAACGACTCGCCGACATCGTTGCACCGCTGTGAACGAGGCCGATGTCACCGCACCGTCGCCCGAGCTCAGCCTGCTGCGTTGAGCTCGATCACATGCCGGTCGGGATCGAGGATGAAGATCTGAGGGAATCCCGCGTTAGGCCGCCGATTCCACTTGACCCAGAGTGGGTGGTCGACCGGGAGATCGTCGCGATAGCCGGCTGCCCGCAAGTGCGCGAGTGTGGCGTCGAAGTCATCGACCCGGAGGGCAAAGTGCACGTCACGCGAGTCAACCGGCTTATCGACCCGCAGCGTCCCACCTCGGCGCTCTATCAAGTGGAGTTGACCGTCGCCCAGCGCGAACCATGCTCCGCGAAAGTCGAACGCCGCCGGCCGTTCGATCTCCGCCAACCCCATGACCTCGCGGTAGAATTGTCGCGAACGCTCCAGGTCCGAGACCGGGAGCGCGACGTGGTGGAGGGCGCTGACGCGAAAGGTCATGGCGGCACGGACGATGGTGAGGGCGCGGCCGGTTGCGTTGGCCGCACCCAATGTATCACCATCAGCGTCCGGCCACCTTCCCGCTCTCGAGAATATCCCGCGCCATCTTCGCGAGGCTGACAAACTCCGCTCGGTAGCCGAATGGGTCCGCTCCCTTGGATCGCTCACCCCGCACGATGACGCTGTCCAGCGAGCTCTTTCCCTTGTGAGGCGAGTCGCGCAGCACCAATCCGAGCTCCGCCACCGCGCTCGCGAAGGCGAAATCCGCCGACGGCCTCGCTGTCGTCTCGTCGGCGACGACGTGCGTGATCTCACGGCTGCGACTGCCGGTCGGAGGCTTGTAGCGCAGCTTCACGTACATGAGCTCCGAGCTCGCTGACGCGCTGGTGTGAGATGGCGTCTTCGTATAGCGCAGCGAGTCGGGCCGCGGCACGTTCGCGAGATCCGGCGAGCCCGGAGGAATCAGCTCGTAGAGCGCGGTCACGGCGTGTCCCGAGCCAAGCTCGCCGGCATCCTTCGTGTCGTCCTTGAAGTCTTCGTCGCGGAGCAGCCGGTTCTCGTAGCCTAACAAGCGGTACGCCCCGACGCGCGACGGGTTGAACTCGATCTGCAGCTTCACGTCCTTGGCGATCGTGAGCAGCGTGCCGCCCATCTCGGTCACGAGCACCTTCCGCGCCTCCATGAGGTTGTCGACGTACGCGTAGTTGCCGTTCCCCTTGTCGGCGAGCTTCTCCATCTTCGAGTCCTTCACGTTGCCGGTACCGAAGCCGAGCACGGTGAGGAAGGTCCCCTGCTCGCGGCGCTGCTCGATGAGCTGCACGAGCTCCGCGTCGCTCGACACGCCGACGTTGAAGTCACCGTCGGTCGCGAGGATCACGCGATTGTTGCCGTTAGGCATGAAGCTCTGTTTCGCGACGTCGTACGCGAGACGAATGCCGTCGCCGCCCGCGGTCGAGCCGCCCGCCTCGAGTCGCTCGATCGCATCGAGGATACTGTCCTTCTGGCTCCCTGGCGTGGGTGGGAGCACGACGCCGGCATTGCCCGCGTAGACGACGAGTGCCACGCGGTCCTGTGGCCGCAGCTCGTTCACGAGGAGCCGGAATGCGGACTTCAAGAGTGGCAACTTGTCCTCGTCCTCCATGGAGCCCGAGACGTCGATGAGGAAGACGAGATTGTTAGGCGGAAGCGAGTCGACGTCGATCGGCCGGCCTTTGAGTCCGATGCGCACGAGTCGATGCGCCGGATTCCACGGGGCGATGCTCACCTCGGTCGTGATCGTGACGGGGTCTTCGCCGCGTGGCGCGGGCAGATCGTAGGGGAAGTAGTTGATCAGCTCCTCCACCCGCACGGCGTCACGCGGCGGCCGCTGTCCCTGTCGCAGAAATCGGCGAACGTTGCTGTACGACGCGTGGTCGACGTCGATGGAGAAGGTCGAGCGAGGGGCGGACGCTGTCGTGAGGAACGGATTCTCGGCGATGACCTCGTAGCCCTCGGTATTTCCCCGGTCCTTGTCGCGGAGTTCGGCCATCTCCTTCTGGCGTCGTGAACCTGTTGCCGATGCGGCCATCCGCATCACGGTCGCGCCCATGGCCTTCTTCGACATGGGTGCGCCGTTCGTGCCCGTGACGACGATTTGCTCGAGCATCACTTGGGAGGCGCTCAGCGCAAAGTGCTCAGTCCGCGTCCCGGCGGTGACATGAAGCGCGCGGGTCGCCGGTTGGTAGCCGATGCGCCTAACGAGCATCACGATGTCTCGTCCCGTGACCGAGTCGACGGGGACGTCGAGACGATAGTTGCCCTGCGGGTCGGTCTGGACGTTGAGCGTTGTCTCGCGTATGGAAACGGTCGTACTGGCGAGTGGTCGGCTCGAGGCCGAGTCGACGACGCGGCCGGTGATGACGGCCATGGGCTCAGGGCCGCTGGCGGCGGCGCCCGAGCGCCCTGGTGGTGACGACAGGCTGGTTGCGACGAGGATGGAAACGGGTACCAACGTTCGCACGAGGCTCGACGGCATACGCACTCCCGCGTCAGGGGACGGCGCGGCCGTCGCGGTCGGGTGTCTCCCGCCGCGATCTCGCCGCTGACGAGGGAGACGTCGCAAGCGCGTGAATGCACACACGCTACCAGCCCAGCAGCCGCACGCAGCCAGCAGCTGCTGTTACCCCAGGAGCACCTCGAGGTCTTCTCGCCTGATTCGCGAGATCAAGCTGCTGTCCCCGCCAATGATCGCCTCGGCGAGGTCCCGCTTCGAATGCTGCAGCTCGAGGACCTTTTCCTCCACCGTATCGCGCGCGATGAGACGCGACGCGAACACCCGGCGCGTTTGGCCAATTCGATGAGTGCGGTCGATCGCCTGCGCTTCCACTGCCGGGTTCCACCACGGGTCGAGCAGGAACACGTAGTCCGCCGCCGTCAGATTGAGCCCCAGCCCACCCGCCTTGAGGCTGATGAGGAATACTCCACACGTCGGGTCCGTCTGAAAGCGCAGCACGCGCTCCTCACGGTCGCGCGTCTGCCCGTCGAGATACTCGTAGACCACCTTCTCCCGATCGAGCTGCGGCTTGAGCAGCGCCAGCAACGACGTGAACTGCGAGAACACGAGCGCCTTGTGCCCCTCGGCCACGATCTCCGCGAGCTGCGGGATGAGCAGGTCGAACTTGCTGCTCGACTCGCTCGCACGCTTTTCGTCGAGGAGCGCTGAGTGACACGCCGCCTGACGGAGTCGCAGCAGCGCCTCGAGGATCTGGATCTTCGACTTCGCGATCCCTTCCTTGTCGATACGACCGAGCAGCGCCGCGCGATAGTGATCGCGCAGGTCATCGTACCGCTTACGCTCCCTCGGCTCGAGCTCCACGTAGATCGTCTGCTCGAGCTTCTCGGGGAGCTCCGGTGCGACCTCCTCCTTCGTGCGTCGCAGGATGAACGGGCGCACCGCGCGGGCGATGAGCGACCGGCCCGACTCGCCTTCCTCGCTGGTGCCTAACGTCTTGAATACGCGCGCGGCGCCGAGCATGCCGGGGTTCAGAAACTCGAAAAGGCTCCACAGGTCGGCGATGCGGTTCTCCACGGGCGTACCGCTCATCGCGAGGCGATGCTTCGCCCTGAGCAGCCGGGACGCCTTCGCGGTCTCCGTCGTCGAGTTCTTGATCGCCTGCGCCTCGTCGAGGATCACGTAGTCGAACTCCAGCTCCGCGAGCAGTGGCGCGTCGCGGCGCAGGGTTCCGTAGGTAACGAGCACGAGGTCGTAATCGGCGAACTTCGCGGGGTCGCGCGCGCGGTCGCGCCCTTCGTGCACCAGTACACGCATCGCGGGCGTGAACCGCGTGGCCTCCTGTCGCCAGTTGAAGAGCAGCGAACGCGGAACGACCACGAGTGACGGACCCGACTTCGCGAGTCGTCGCTCTTCCAGGAGCGCGAGCGCCTGGACCGTCTTGCCGAGCCCCATGTCGTCGGCGAGGCAGCCGCCGAAGTTGAAGCGCTGGAGGAAGTGCAGCCACGCGAGGCCGTCGCGCTGGTAATGTCGGAGCTCACCGTTGAACGTCGGTGGTGGATCGACCGGCTGCAGGGTCTCGAACGAGTTGAGCTCGCGCCGTGCGTGCTCGAACGTGTCGTCGACTCTCGCGGCAGGCATCGCGGCAAGCAGCGCGTCGAGGAGACCGACCTGGGAGCGCGTGAACCGGACGGCGTCGTCGACCCCTTCACCCATGCCAGAGAGTGCGCGGAAACGTTCGCTCCACACGTCAGGCAGGATCCCGATCGTACCATCCGACAGCGTGATGCTCGAGCGTCCCTGTCGCAGTGCGGCCAGGAGCTCGGGCAGCGACGCGCGCGTGTCGCCGAAGACCGCGCCGCCGCGAAGCTCGAACCAGTCGATGCCGCTCGCGACCTCGACCTCGAGATCGCCTGCCGCGCGGACGCGACCTTCGTCGGTCTCCACGATCCAGCCGAGTCCGACGAGATGTGCCATCACGCGCGGCATGCGAGCGGCGCCGAGGCGCGGCAGGTTCCGCGACCGGCGGTAGTCGTATTCCTCGCGGAACCCCAGCGCGTAGAGCTGCTCGCGCGCGGCACGCTCGGCGTCGGGGTCGCGCCTAACGATGCGCCGGTGTTCCTCGTCGAACAGCGCCATCTGCTTCACATCGCCAGCGACGACGATGCCGGCGTACTCGAAATTCACGGTGGCGGTGACCTTGGCCGGTTGCCACGAGACGACGGGGTCGGGCTCCAGTCGCACGACCGGCGTGGGTGCGGGTCGCTCCTCGCGGATACCTAACGACTCAGGCAGGTCGAGCGGTGGAACTGCCGGAAGCGAGTGAAGCTCGCGGAGGAGCTCGTCCACCTCGACTGCCGGCACCTCGATCGAGCCTTCGTCGGCGAGTGCGACGATCAGCGAGTGATTGCCCTCGTCGCGAACCGGTGCGGCGACGCCGTGGGCGATGACGAGTCCCGGCGCGAGGATCGACGCGTCGGCGAGTGCGAGGCGCTCGTCGCCGCGGCGCAGCCATCCCTGCATGCGGAGTGCGTGGATCTCGTCAGGCGGTGGCGCACCGTTGGTGGGGGCGGTGCCGTTCGCCGGGACGACGTCGACGCGGAGCTCCCAGGCCGGACCGGTATCCCATACGAGTGGGTGCGGGTCCGACTCGCCTGTCAGGCTCACGCGGCATCGCCCGCTTTCGCACATGAGCCGCAGCGTCGTGCTGAACGCGGCCGGCTCGAGGTAATAGCGTCGCGTGACGCCATAGCCACTTCCGATGTGGCGCGCGTCGGAGCCGGCGCCCGTGAGCATCTGCGCGATCTGGCGGTCGACGGCATCCGGAGCGTCCGCCCACTGGTCCTCGCGGAGCGAGAACTGCTTGGGCGTTCCCCATTCCCCGTTGGGTGCCCGCCGTTGCGTGGCGAGGTCGACGACCAGCCCGCGCTGGTACAGGCGCGTGGCCGGGAGGTCGACGACGTACACGATCCGCCGGTCCGACGGGAATTTCGAGTCGGCCACAGTGGGATCGAACGGCGGGATCCGGTCGCGGATACGGCGGAGCTTGCGTTTCCACGAGAGGTCGGGCGCCTTGACGGCGCCGGGCCCGCGCGCGCGGGTTCGCGGGACCCCGTCGAATCGCAGCAGTCGCTGCGAGTCGGCGGCGAGCAGTGTCGCCCACACGTGTTTGCAGACGCCGTAGCTGCCCCAGGCGGGGCAGCTGCATTCGTGGACGAACTGGCCCTTGGCGTCCTGGGAGAGTTGGACCTGATAAGTCTCTGACCCGCGGACGGTTGCGCCGATGCCGCGCTCATCGACGGACGTGATGCGGACGACGCCGCGGCGATAGTACTGCTGGCCGCGGTCACGAGTATCGCTTGGGAAAGTCGCCGAGATTTCCGGCGGAATTGGCATCGAAAAAAACGTCGTTGGCAAAAGGGGAACCGGGAAAGGTCAGCGGCGGTCGTCGTGTCGGCAAGTGTCGAAAAACAGGGCGACTGGCGACTGGCGACGGAGAAAGGCGACGGGCGGCAGGCGGCAAAAGGCGCGTGTCATTCCGAGCGAGCGGCAGCGAGTCGAGGAATCGCCGTCCTCCCGGTAGAGGGCCACGGTTCCCAGTTCCCGGTAAGTAGCGGCGACCCACCCGACCCCATAGCATCAGCCCATGCCGCGCCAGGGCCTCGCCAGAGTGATCGTCGCCTCATCCGTCGGGACGATCATCGAGTTCTACGATTTCTTCATCTTCGCGAGCCTGGCGCCGATCATCGCGGCGCACTTCTACCCACCGGACAAGCCCACGCTCGGCTTCCTCAGCACCCTCGCCACCTACGCGGTGGGGTTGGCGGTCCGCCCGTTAGGCTCGCTCGTATTCGGCCGCCTCGGGGACACCGTGGGGCGCAAGACGACGTTTCTCATCACACTCCTCATGATGGGCACGTCCACGGCGGCGATCGGCCTCTTGCCGGGCTACGCGACTCTCGGCGTCGTCGCACCGCTCTTGCTCATCCTGCTTCGGGTGGTGCAGGGCATCGCCCTCGGCGGCGAGTATGCAGGTGCGGCGACGTACGTGGCTGAGCACGCGCCCGAGGGCAAGCGCGGCTACTACACGAGCTACATCCAGGTTGCGCCGACCGTCGGCCTGTTTGCGTCCTCCGCCGTCGCGGGCGCGCTGCGTTTGTCGTTAGGCCCGGAGCGATTCGCCGACTACGGCTGGCGCCTCGCGTTCATCCTCTCGATCGTGTTCGTTGCGATCTCGTATTACATCCGGCTCAGGCTCGAGGAGTCGCCGGTCTTCGCCGAGCTCAAGGCGCAGGGGCGGACGTCGCCGTCGCCGGTCCGAGAGAGTTACGCGACGCGAGAGCGGTGGCGCGTGTTCGCGATCATCCTGTTCGGTGTCGTCGCGGGCCAGGCTGGGTTGGCGCAGACCACGCAGGTCTACGTGCTGATCTTCCTGCAGCGCGTGGTCGCGGTGCCGCCTGACGTTGCCTATCGAGTCGTTGCGGGTGCGCTCCTGCTCGTCATGCCGCTCTTTCCGATCGTCGGCGCACTGTCCGACCGCATTGGGCGCATGCGGACGATGCTCGCCGGTCATCTGTACGCTGTGGCGACGCTGTACCCGATCTATCGCGCGATCGTCGCGAACGCTGATCCCGTTAGGCCCGGGATGCTGACCTTCCTCGTGTTTCTGCAGATGATCGCGCTCGTGCTCGCGTACACGCCGCTGGCGGCGTTTCTCGTCGAGGCATTTCCCGCCCGGATCAGGTACACGTCCATCTCGCTGCCTTACAACCTCGGCAACGGATGGTTCGGTGGATTTCTTCCGCTCATCGCGACGGCGCTCGTCGCACTGACCGGAAATCGGCTTGGGTGGCTCGTGTATCCGATCGGCCTGTCGGTGGTCACGCTCATCGTCGGCGGGATCTGGGTAACGGATCACATTGCCGGACGTGAGGTCGTGTTCGACGATGGACCGACCCGTCAGCGCGTTTCGGCACCGACGCAATAGACGCTATCGCTTGCGTCGTCGCGCGGATTGCTGCTTCGCCCGCCGCGTTGCGCTCTTCGAAACTACCCTCCGACATCTCATCGTCCTCGTCGTCGAATACGCCGATTGGCTCGAGCATGTCGTCGACCGCCGCGAGCGTGGCATGTCCCGCGGCGATCGTTGGTGCCGGTAGTCTCGAAACCGGCACCGTCGCCGATAGTTGGGGCTATACCGAACTGTCCGGGCGCTACCATATGAGTCATGCGTACACGACCCACTCCCGACCGCGAGCTCGCTCGCGTTGCCGGCATGATCGGCGACCCGACGCGTGCCGCGATGCTCGGCGCGCTGCTGGGTGGCGAGCCGCTTCCCGCGGGGGAGCTTGCCCGGCGCGCGGGTATCGCGCCGGCGACGGCGACGTCGCACCTGGCGCGCCTCGTGGAGCACGGCCTGCTCGTCCGTCGGCGCTCTGGGCGCCACCGATATTTCGCTCTCGCGAGCCCCGACGTGGCCGCCGCGCTCGAAGCGCTCGGCCGCATTACTCCGTCACGCCGCGGTGCCTCTGCAGCCGAGCAGGCGCCTAACGGCTCGATCCAGTTCGCGCGCACCTGTTACGATCATCTCGCTGGCCTGCTGGGTGTCATGGTGACCGACCGTCTCCTGGAGCGGCAGTTGATTGTTGGCCACGACTCGTATGAGGTCACAGCCGCCGGCACGAGCTGGCTGCGCTCGTTAGGTGTCGATGTCGAAGTGCTGCGTCGTTCGCGGCGCGTCCTCGCACGACCGTGCCTGGACTGGACGGAGCGGCGAGACCATCTCGCGGGAGGGGCAGGGGCGGCGATCGCATCGGTGATGCTGGAGCGACACTGGATCACCCGTGTCGAAGGCTCGCGCGCTGTTCGGCTGACGCTGCGGGGACGCGAAGCGCTCCGCCGTACGCTCGGCCTGGAGTGCTGAGAAGTGTGACTCAACCGCGGAGGTCGCAGAGGACACGGAGAGCTAATGCAGTTCTCCGTGTCCTCTGCGACCTCCGCGTTAAACAACTCGGCTCGTTGGGCGCGAGAGCGTGGACGCCGAGGATCACTCAGTTCTTCGGGATCGGACCACCCATCTGCACCCCACGGATTTCCCGGTCGAACGACTCGGCCAGCGTCGTCAGCTCGACTGGCGTCACCGTCGGGTCTTCCTTCCGCCCCTCCACGCGACCGAGGCTCAGCTTCGCTTTCGTGTAGCTCTCATCGGCCGCCACCGCCGACTTGAACGCCTGCGTCGCGAGCGTGAACCGGCCGGTGTGCTCCAGCGCGATTCCGAGGTTGTTCTGGAACGTTGCAACGCTCGAATCGAGCTGCACCGCGAGCGCCAACGGACCAAGGGATTCCTCGTAGCTGCCCTGCTGGATCAGGATCAAGCCCAGGTTGTTCATCGACCACACGTCCTTCGGGTCATGCGACAGCGCGAGCCGGTACGCGGCGACCGCCTCGTTAGGTTGGTTCAGGGCCGAGCGGACGCGGCCCAGCAAGCGGTACGCCTCGCCTGAGGACGAATCGAGCACGAGTGCGGCGTTCACGCGGACCAACGCGTCCTTCGGTCGCCCCTGATCGAGGTGCACACGTGTCAGGTTGAGCAGCGTCTTCACGTGCTTCGGGTCGATCTCGCTCGCGCGCACGAAGGCACTTTCCGCGCGTTCGAGGTCGCCGGATTTCCAGGACGAGAGGCCGAGCATGTAGTGGCCCCACGGGTTGTTCGGGTGTTGGTCGACGTAGGTAGCGAAAAGCGCCGCGGCGTCCGCATAACGCTTCTCTTGATAGACCTTCTCGCCCTCGGCGATCGAGACGGGCTGTGTGGGCGTGCTCGTCGAGACGACGTTGCCGGTTGACGTATCCTTGGGTCCGGGCACGGTGATCCGTGCGACGGGGTTCGCCGTATCGCCGGCGACGTCCTTTAGATCCTTCACCTCGCCTCCGCACGCGGCGGCGATGATGGCAATGGTGGGTAGCGTAAAGGTGCGGGCAATGCGGGTGTTGCGGGCAGAGCGAAGCATGACGTCCTCCTATGGACAGGCGCCTCGCGTGAGGCGCGCCTTGGTTGAGTTGCGGGCACTCGTTAGGGCAAGCGCGGGCCCACGTCTCGGGAGGATGGCTGCGATGTGCTAACTCATTACTTCGTCAGAGGATGGCTCAAAGAGGTCTGGGCGCGTGCGAGCCAGTTGTGTCCGGGTGGCCACGTCCTCGAGCGAGCCATTGTGGCCGCGTGGACACGTGGACAACGGATGACCCGTCAGTCTTTCGCCCGGCTGAGGCCATGGCGGCGCATGATCTTCAGCAGACTCGCATGGTCTGCCAGGCCGAGCTCCTCGGCCGTCCGGGTGATGTGCCACTCGTTCCGCTCGAGCGCCGCGACTACGATCTGGCGCTCCGCCTCCGCCTTCCGCTCCACGAAGGTCCTCGGCTGCGGCCGCGCCGACTCCGGCGCAGTGCTCACGAGCTCCGGCGGAACGTGCTCCGGGCCGATCACATCGCCGTCACTATCGATGACCATCCGCTCCACCACGTTCCGCAGCTCGCGCACGTTGTTGCGCGCCCAGTCGTAGCGCACGAGCAGCTCGAGCGCTGCCGGCGCGATCGTCTTCCGACGCATGCCGAATCTCTGACAGATCACGGCCACGAGATGCGCGGCCAGCTCTGGAAGGTCCGAAAGCCGATCTCGCAGCGGCGGCACGCGGATGACATGCACGTTCAACCGATACAGAAGGTCCTCGCGGAAACGTCCGCCCTTGACGTCGCCATCCAGATCCCGATGGGTGGCAGCGACCACACGGGCCGGCACATCGATGCCCTTCACGGCGCCAACCCTAACGACCGAACGTTCCTCGAGCACTCGCAGCAGCTTCGCCTGTGCCGGCGGGGGAAGCTCGCCGATCTCGTCGAGAAACAGCGTGCCCTTACCCGCGCTCTCGAACGCGCCCTTTCGCGTCGCGTGGGCTCCGGTGAACGCACCGCGTTCGTGGCCGAACAGCTCACTCTCCACGAGGTTCTCCGGCAACGCCCCGCAGTTGATCGCCACGAACGGCTCCTTCGCACGGCCGCTCAATCGATGAAGGTCTCGCGCTACGAGCTCCTTGCCAGATCCGCTCTCGCCGATGACGAGCACCGGGCTCGGAATCGGCGCTACCCGCGCGATGCCTTCCTTCAGCTTCTGCATCGCCGGGCTGGCGCCGCGCAGCGCACTGTCCTCGGCCGCATAACGCCGCAACTCGGCCACCTCGGCGAGCAGGGCACGACGCTCGATCGCCGTTTCGACCTCACGTGCCACGCGCTCCACGGGATCGGACTTGTCGATGAACGTGTAGGCGCCGAGTCGCATTGCCTGGACGCAGCGGTCGAACGTGCCGGTCCCCGTGTACACGATTACGGGAACATCCACCCCTCGCTCCTTGAGCGCGCGCAGCACCGCGAACCCATCCTTGCCCGGCATCTCGAGGTCGAGGATCATGCAGTCCACCGACTCGGCGGCGACCACCTCGAGCGCGTCGTCGCCGCTCAGCGCGATCCGCGCGTCGAGCCCGGCCAGACGCCGCAGGTCGTAGGCGTATTGCTCCGCCATCGCGGGAACGTCGTCGACGATCAGGACGGTGTACATGACGGCAGCTCGATGGTGAACGCGGTACCCTCGCCCGGCGCGCTCTCGACGCGCACCGATCCGTTGAGGTCGGTCGTCAGGCGTCGGACGACTGACAGTCCGAGCCCGGTTCCGTCCGGCTTCGTGGTGAAGAAGTCATCGAAGGCGTGAGCCAACTCTTCCTGGCTCATGCCCCGCCCAGTGTCCGCGATGACGATGCGCACCGATCCGTTCTGCGTGCGAGACGTGGTAATGGTGACGTCACCACCTCGCGCGTCGAGACTCTCGACCGCGTTACGTACGATGTTGTCGACGATGCGCCGGACGACGACGGGGTCGCCGAGGGCGCGAGGGGACGGCTCGGCCAGTCGTGTTTTCACCTTGACGGTGCCCGCGACGGCAGTGGAGGTCGCAACCTCGGTCGCGACGGCATTGACGTCCACCGCACGCCGCTCGACGCTTGGCGTTAGGCGCGCGTAGTTGCGCGCGAGCGTGTCGAGGTAGCCGACGCTCGACTCGAGCGTGGACCGACGCTCCGCGAACACGGCCGCGAGGTCCTGCGGCTGCTGTTCCTGCACCTGCACGAGGTGGCGGAGCACGTTGCGGATGGGAATGAGCCCGTTCTTGATGTCGTGGTTGACCTGTCGCGCCATGTCGCCGACGGTCGCACGGCGCTCGGCCTGCCGGAGCCGCGTAGCGCTCGCGCGGAGTCGCGTGGACATGGAGCCGAGTCGGCGGGCGAGGGTGCCGATCTCGTCATGCCGGCTGGCTGCGACGGTGAGCTCGGGGCCTTCGAGGTCGATGGTGGACGCCGCGTGCGTCAACGTCGCGAGCGGTTCACTGAGCCTGCGAGAAAGCCAGACTGCGAGCGTAAGGCCTGCGGCCACCACGACAACCAGCGCGGCCACGAACCACTGGTCGACGTCGCGCCGCAGCAGCGCGAGCTCAGGAATGTCGTAGGAGATGACGACGCGGGCGGTTGTTAGGCTGTCGTCGAGATACGGGATCGGAAGCTCGGCGACGACATTGTCAGCGACCGAGTCGACCCGAGCGACGGTGTCATTCCTCGACTCGCTGCGCTCGCTCGGAATGACAATGGCCACCGTGAGCCCCTCCTCCCGTGCGAACCGCCTGAGGAATGCACTGTCCACCCGCACGCCACCAACGAGGTCGAATCGGCGATCCGCCACGCGCACAGCGTCCGCGCGCACAAGCGCGAGGAACGGGCCTTCGGGTGCTCGCGCCCGCGTGAGTACGGCGCCCTTCGCCACCCCGAGTGCCCGTGGCAGCTCGGGCTCGAGCCGGTCGAACTCGTTGCGGAAATGCCCGGAGCTCACGATGCGCCCCGCACTATCCTGCAACTGCAACATGTCGAGCCCTGTCGTTCGCATCGCCTGCTCGGCCCAGTCGAGCAGATAGGCACGCTCACCCACGTCGCCGCGAACCGCCGCCAATCGGAAGCGATCGTCGGTCCTGAGCGCGCTCGCGAGCGTCGACAGCCTGGAGGCGATCGACGCACTCTCTCGATCCACATCCTGTGCTGCGACGCGAGCCATGCCCTCCACGCGTTGCTGGTGCTGCGCGACGAGACGTGCGGTCAGCTGTCGTCGCACGCCGACGCCCAGCATCGCGAGCGGCACGACGGTCGCAATGGCAAAGGCGATCAGGAGCCGAAATCGGAACGTCATGGATGCGCCGCCACGATGGCGACCGAACTGTCCCATGTGAAGCGAAGCGCCAGCCGATCTCGCCTGACGACCGCGCGAAGGCGCGTATCGATGAGCGGCATGATCGCACTCCGGACGCCGAGCCAAGGTGTATTCCCGAACAACTCCGCGATACTGCGGCAGCGGTCACCTGTCGCCCGCGACAGCGGAAAGACGTAGGCCTGCTCGGACCCTGACGTCAGCGCCGATGCGAACGCGTTAGGCGCGAGCCCGACGGCCGTCGTCCGGTCGCCGAGGATGGCGACGAGTCGCTCCGCCAGGGCTCGTGCGACCGCGTCGTCACGGGCGTACACAACGCCGTGCGTTGCCACCGGCGCCAGCGCGGTCCGCACCGTCGGCGTCGCACAACCGGTCGTATCGGTCCACCAGTACGGTCCCGCGGCCGCTCGTGCGTCCGCGCGCACGGCATCGCGTGCGAGTCCCGCTCGAAACGCTTGCGACGTATCGATCGCGAGCGATCCACGCGGTGTGACGACGACCCACGTCCGATCCCAGCCCAGTGGCAGCGACGTGACGTCGCGACGAGTCCCCGCGTATGCCGCGAGTGTGGGGCTGTCGGTCAACAGCAGGTCGACTCCGGCATCCACCAGGTCCCGCGCATTGGCTTCGCTGGTCGAGTGGATCGTGAGGCGCGGACCGCGTGCACCGGAAATGGGATCGAGCAGCAACGTCGAACGACCGGCATCGCGAATGCGATACGGGCCGGCGGCATCAGTCGTGGGCCGGCCGCGGCAATCGAGCTTCGCGGCGGTATCGTTCGCGAGGTCGAAGACGAATCGCTCGCCCCATGTCGTCGGACGCGGCGCATTTTGCACGTTCACAGGCGACGTCAGGACAACGGATGCCGAGTCCACCGTCGCTGAGCTGGTGGTGACCAGACACGCATCGCTCGCAGGCAGCGGCGCAGGCACGCGGGAACCCCCGCACGCCGCTGCCAGCAGCGTAGGGATCCCGACGACCACGAAAGATCGAAGCGCGCTCTGTAGAACCACCCGCACGGAAACGATCAACTTGCCCAAGGACGTCAGCGGCCGGAGCTCTGACGTTCGAGCTTCTCGAGCT
>Ga0136846_1235190_pt1 | contig 15312 bp, 12 predicted proteins | sample HopSoiMetagenom2_FD_96841 | JGI IMG/M metagenome (GOLD analysis project Ga0136846, IMG submission 96841) | Grasslands soil microbial communities from Hopland, California, USA - 2 Assembly 2016 (version 4) | ecosystem: Environmental > Terrestrial > Soil > Grasslands | place: USA: Hopland... | reverse complement strand
GGGGACCCTGGGGGCCGTTGGGCTCGTACTGTCCGGGGGGATATCCGTGCAGTTCGGCGGGGCGCTCGCCGTGACCTTGTTGCCGAGGGCCGGGGCCTTCGGGATCGTGACGCTGCGGCTGGTGGCCGCCGCCTTGATCATGCTGGTGGTGTGCCGGCCCAAGGTGCGCGGGTACTCGCGAGGGGACTGGGGCGTGGTCGTCCTGTTCGGGGTGACCATGGCCGCCATGAACGGGCTCTTCTACCAGGCCATCGGACGCATTCCGCTCGGTCCCGCCGTCACCCTGGAGGTGCTCGGGCCGCTCGTGCTGTCCGTCATCGCCTCCCGGCGCGCCTTCAATCTCGCCTGGGCCGGTCTCGCACTCGCCGGGGTCTTCCTGCTCGGCGGGGGCGGCTTCAACACCCTCGATCCCGTAGGGGTCGCCTACGCCCTTGGCGCCGGTGCCATGTGGGCGACGTACATCCTCCTGAGTTCCCGTACGGGACGACGGTTCCCGCAGGCCGACGGGCTGGCGCTCGCCATGGCGGTCGCCGCGGTGGTGTTTCTGCCGTTGGGGGTCTTCGAGTCCGGCGACAGGCTGCTCGACCCGACCACGGTGGCACTGGGCGCGGCGGTGGGCGTACTGTCCTCCGTCCTGCCGTACACCCTTGAACTTCTCGCCCTGCGGCGGCTGCCCGCCTCCACTTTCGCCGTCCTGATGAGCCTGGAGCCCGCTGTCGCCGCGACCGCCGGTTTCCTGATCCTCGACCAGGCTCTCTCCGTCCCCGAGGCCCTCGCGATCTCCCTCGTCATCGTGGCGAGCATGGGGGCGGTACGGACACAGGTGGGCCGGAAGGAGGCTCCGGCCGCCGGTGCCGAGGAGGCCGCCGGGTCGGCCCAAGTGCCCAGGAACCCGATGGAGTTGGAGGCTTAGGGGCGCTGCGCATCGGCACGGCCTGTCGGGCGGGGAGGCCCCGCCGGTCCGGTGATCCGTCCCTGAAGCATGCCCGTCAACGCTCCCTCCCGAGATCTGCGAGATTGACAGCCGCGTCAAGCGTGAGCAGTACCGGCAGCGCGCCCGCCGCACACCCCGCGTAGGCACCTCGGCGATCAGCCGGGCCTCCGTCGCGCCCCCAGTCCGGCCGGAAGAGTTCAACGCTGCGATGGACCGAGCCCTGGCGACGCTGACGGCAGGCTGAGGGGCCCTCGAGCCACGCCGGCCGCGGTCGGTTCCAGCGGGTTCCGGCGACGCGGGCCAGGGCGGGCAGCGGTACTGGCCGCGGGCTGAAGCAGCGTTGAGATTCGCTTCACCACCGGGCTGAAGCCGATGCACTGCGAACGAAACTCGGTAGCAGGCCACGTCACCGGTGGTGCGGTTGCGGCGGATCAACAGCCGGCAGGTGCCCGCCGAGGGGGTGGGGACCAGGTGCACGGCGGCCCGGCCGTAACGGCGCGGGCCTTTTGACGGCGAACGAGAGGAACCCCAGCCGACGCGCGGCTGGGGTTCCTCAAGGTGGTGAGTATCGGTCAGCGGGTGGAGTCGCCCGCGTCGTAGACCGGTCGTCTACGCGTTGGGGGACCGGGCCGCGTCGCGATCACCGTGGATCCGGTGGGTCAGCGCTGCAGGGTGAGCAGGCCCGGCCGGTACGGCAGGCTCATGTAGCCGGTGTTCGGCGGGACGTCCTTGAGGAGGCCCTGGTAGAGGAACTGCAGGTTGCAGGGATCGATGGTCATGGTCTGGTCGGGGTTGTTGCGGACCAGGTCACCGTGGCTGACGCCCTGAGCCCAGTCGGAACCGCTGTTGGCCTGGCCCGCGAAGGGGCTGCTCTCGCTGCCGGCCTGGACGGTCCACGGACCGTCCAGGCTGGAGGCGGTGAACGAGCGGAAGTAGCGGTTCGAACCCTGGGCCTCGACGATCATGAGGTACTGGTCCCGGCCCTGGACCTTGTAGACCTCCGGCGCCTCGAACAGAAGGTCCTTGTTCGTGTCGCTCATAACCGTCGTGAACGAGGAGCCGAAACTGCTGGGGAAGTCCGCGAGCGGCATGCTCGCCCGGTAGATCTTGCCGTTGTCACCGGCGAAGAACAGGTAAATGTTCTGGTTGTCGGCGATCATGGTCGCGTCGAGCTGGGCGCCGCCGTCAGCGGCGGGGAGGCTGCCGGTGAACAGCGGCTGCGGGGCGGACCAGCTGTTGGCGTTGGTGGGGTCGGTGGACGTGCTGTAGACGAACGACGGCCACTGGTACACCATCACCCAGATGTTCTTGGTCGAGAGGTAGAACAGTTCGGGCGCCACCGCGTCCCGGTTCGTCTTGGTCTGGGTGGCCGCCCCCATGTCCGACCAGTTCGTGAAGGGACTGAACCCCGTCGAGCCCCACCCACTTTCGTTGGCGGTGGTGGCGTAGACCAGGTTCTGGCCGTTGTACTTGACGGTGGCGAAGTCCTTCAGCGCGAGCTGCCCGTTCGCCGGCTGTGCCAGCGGAGCCGTCGAGGTCCAGCGGTAGGTCGACGGAAGAGCACACGCGTTGGTCGTCCCGGACAGGCCGGTCCACTTCTGGTTGGCGCCGCCGGTGCACGACCAGAGCCGCGCCTCCGTGCCGTTGGCCTTGCCCCAGCCCGAGGCTTCCAGGCACAGCCCGGACCGCACGCCGATGATCGTGCCGTCGGGGTTCACCCGCCACTGCTGGTTCTCAGTGCCGGTACACGTCCAGATCTGCACCGGGGTCCCGGCCGAGGTGCCGCCGCCCCGGGCATCCAGGCACTTGTTGTTGCCGTACACGGTCAGCTGGGCGCTGTCCGTCAACGTCCACTGCTGGTTGACTCCACCGTGGCAGTCCCACATCTGCACGTTCGCGCCGTCGGTCTGGCTGAAGCCCGACACATCGAGACACTTGCCGGAATCAACACCGCGCACGTCGCTGGTGGCGGCCGCCCCAGCCGGGCCGGCGACGAGCAGCGCCGCCAACGCGGCCAGAGCCGCGACCACGGCGGCGAACAGCGCAGACAGACGCCTGCGGCTGAGACTGTGGCTGAGCATAAGGACCTCATTATCCTTGAGCAAGCGACTCCGGTTCGGCCCGTCAAGGGCTGTCCGGAGGCGGTGTGGTGCGACCCTGGTTGTCCGATATTCCGAACAAGGGTCGAAGTGTCGAGCAATTGGATGATAAGGACCTGGTGATCAGGGTCAACACTTCTCGCAAAATTCGCGGGAAGAAACATTCGCAGGCTCAAACCAGGCTCGACCTCCCGGCTCGCGAGCGCATGCTCCAGCGACGTGACCGCGCAGATCGCAACGGACCGCGTCCGCGTCCCACTTGGCCCGCTCCAACAGAGGCTGCATGCCATCCGGCGTGGCCTCACCGGCCCACTCCGCGATCGTCCAGCAGCTCTTGCGGGGCAGGCCGGCAGTCCGTCCGGGACCGTCGTGACCTCGGACGCCTCCGCCTCGCCCTCCGCGACAGCGAACGACCACACGTAAGGGGCAACTGCCCACGGCCCGCCCGGCGTTCCGCAGCCGTCGCCGTCGCCGTCGCCGTCGCCGTCGCCGTCGCCGTCGCCGTAAAGGTGACAAACCACCGGTGCGCGCACCCTCGGCCGTTTACTGTACGTACATGCCGTGCTGCGCAACGCAGCCGTACGAGGAGGAATTCTGTGACATCGCCCTGCGATCCCCAGCACGCTCCCGTCGGTGATGTGGGCGCGGCGCTCATGGTGATCGACTCTCAGCTCAAGAGCGTTCGCGACGGCAAGACCGGGGTCGATCCCGAACAGCGCAAGCTGATGGACCAGTTCGCCGCGTCGCTGGGCCCCAAGGGCGCCAACGACCTGTTGGACGGCGCCTGCACGCTCATCTACATGTTCATGACCTGGCTGCGGAAGGCCCACGAGGAACACGAGAAGGACGTCATCGAGTACGTCGTCCCCACCCTCGTGGCCACGATGCGCATGATGCCGAAGAGTGTCAGCCCCGAGGTGATCCCCACCATGGCCGGCCTGGTCATCGCCGCCGGCACCGGCCTGAGCCCCAACCTGTGGCGCAAGCAGTACGGAGACTGGACCGAGGCGGAGATGACTCCCCTGGAGGCCACCGCTTTCCTGCTCGCGGAACACATCAACCGCATCACCGAGGACCCCGACTTCGCCACCCGTATGATCGCCGACGCCCTGTCCAGGTCGGTCGACGCGGACTGAGCGGAGCAAAGGGGGAACCAGAGGGGGAACCGGAGGGGGAACCTAGCCGGTGGGCGGCTTTTCCCACACCGACACATGCTTCGTGCTCTCGCTCGTGAACGGCTCCCGAGTCCACCCCTCCCACCGCTCGCGCAGCCGCATCCCGGCCAGCTGGGCCATCAGATCGAGCTCGGACGGCCATACGTACCGGAAGGGAATCGACCGGTACGATCCGCGCCCGTCCACCACCTCGACGTAGTTCGAGCTGGTCGCCTGGGTGGCGACGTCGTACACGTCGAAGGCCCAGCGCGTCGGGCTCGCGTGGAACGGCACGATGTTCTGGCCGGGCGGCAGGCTGCGCAGCCTGGGCAGCCCGACCTCGATGACGAAGGACCCGCCGGGTGCCAGGTGCGCCGCGACATTGCGGAAGCAAGCGACCTGGGCCTCCTGTGAGGTCAGGTTCATGATCGTGTTGAAGACGAGGTAGCCGACGGAGAAGTCACCGTCGGCCGTCTCGGCCCGCGTCGTCGAGAAGTCCCCGATCGTCACCCCGATCGCGTCCCCGCCCTCCTTGGCGCGCATCCGGGCCACCATCGCCCGGGACATGTCGATCCCGTGCACCTCGACCCCGCGCCGCGCCAACGGCAACGCGATACGGCCCGTACCGACCCCGAGTTCGAGGGCCCGCCCCTTGCCTGCCAGGCCGGCCAGGAAGTCGGCGGCCGGTTCGATGGCGGCCGGCGTGAACATCTCGGAGGAGGAGTCGTCGTACCGCGCGGCCACGGATTCCCCGAAGTAGTCGTCATCGTCATCAGCGTGGTCATCGTTGTCTGCGGCTCGGCCTTGGTCGGTTTCGGCGCTTGAGGCAGTCATCGGGCGACCGTACTGCGGTTGCTATCGCGACGCATCTGAATTTCGAGGCGGAATCGCCGGCCGAGGAGTTCGCCGAAGGGTTGACCGACGGGCCCGCCTGCCGCTGCGCGCCCCCCGTTAATGCAAGCATGCTTGCTTGTTTCTGGCGTCGCTGCCATCCTTCGGAAGCGGACCGCAGCACGCCGCTGTACGCCCCAACTCGCCGCAAGGGGCTGCTACATGCCGCACCCCGCCGCCGCATCACGCCCGCCCCGCCCGGCACACCGTCGTGCCCGAAAGGAAGCGCCTCGTGCCCGATCCGTCGGCCGATACGCGTGCCGTCATCGACGCCCTGCGTCAGGAGGGCACCCAACTCGACCAGCTGGTCGCCGAGTTGAGAACCGAGCAGTGGGCCCTCGACACCCCCGCCCCCGCCTGGACCGTCGCCCACCAGATCGCGCACCTCGCCTGGACCGACCGTGCCGCGTTTCTTGCCGTCACCGATGCCGACGCCTTCGCGGGCGAGGTCGAGAAGGCGCTCGCGTCGCCCGAGGGCTTCGTCGACGAGGGCGCCGCGCAGGGCGCCGTACAACCGCCCGCGCGACTGCTCGCCGAGTGGCGTGCGGGCCGGGCCGCGCTCGAGGCGGCCCTGCGCGCGGCTCCCGCCGGGACACGTTTCCCCTGGTACGGCCCGCCCATGTCCGCCGCCTCCATGGCCACCGGCCGTCTGATGGAGACCTGGGCCCACGGCCAGGACATCGCCGACGCGCTCGGCGTCGAGCGCGCCCCCACCGACCGGCTCCGGCATGTCGTACGGATCGGCGTACGCACCCGGGACTTCGCCTACGCCGTACGGGGCCGCACCCCGCCCGCCGACGAATTCCGCGTCGAACTCACGGCGCCGGAGCGGGAGTTGGGCAAGCAAGGCGAGTTGTGGACGTACGGCCCCCCGGACGCGTCCCAGCGTGTCACCGGCCCCGCCCTCGACTTCTGCCTCCTCGTCACCCAGCGCGCCCACCGCGCCGACCTCGCCCTGTGCGCCGAAGGCCCCGACGCCGACCAGTGGCTGGACATCGCCCAGGCCTTCGCGGGCCCGCAGGGAAACGGACGCGCACCGGGCGGGGCCCGACGGTGACGGCCCCCCTCCGGATCGGCAACTCATCCGGCTTCTACGGCGACCGTTTCGACGCCATGCGCGAGATGCTCACCGGCGGCGAACTCGACGTCCTCACCGGCGACTACCTCGCCGAGCTGACCATGCTCATCCTCGGCCGCGACCGTCTCGCGAACCCGAAGGACCCGTCAGCCGGGTACGCCCGTACCTTTCTGCGGCAGTTGGAGGAGTGCCTCGGTCTCGCCCACGAGCGGGGGGTGCGCATCGTCGCCAACGCCGGGGGTCTCAACCCTGCGGGCCTCGCGGCGGACGTCAGGAAACTCGCCGCCCGCCTCGCGATTCCGGCCCGCGTCGCTCACGTCGAGGGCGACGATCTCACCGCCGACCACCCCAACAGCCTTGCCGCACACGCCTACTTGGGCGCCTTCGGCATAGCCGCCTGTCTGCGCGAGGGTGCGGACGTCGTCGTCACCGGCCGCGTCACTGACGCCGCCCTCGTCGCCGGGCCCGCCGCCGCCCACTTCGGCTGGGGGCCGGGGGATCACGACCAGCTCGCGGGCGCGGTCGTCGCCGGGCATGTGCTGGAATGCGGTGCCCAGGCCACCGGCGGCAACTACGCCTTCTTCGCCGAGCACATGGACGCCGAACACATGGACGGCGAGGGTGTCGGCCAAGCCCCCCTTGTCCTCCGCCATCCCGGCTTCCCCCTCGCCGAGATCCACCCCGACGGCACGAGCGTCATCACCAAGCACCCCGGCACCGGCGGCATCGTCGACCTCGGCACGGTCACCGCCCAACTCCTGTACGAGACACAGGGCGCCCGGTATGCCGGCCCCGACGTCACCGCCCGCCTCGACACCGTCCGTCTCACCGAGGAGGGGCCCGACCGGGTACGTATCCACGGCGTACGGGGGGAAGCGCCCCCGCCCACCCTCAAAGTGGGCCTCAACCGGCTCGGCGGTTTCCGCAACGAGGTCACCTTCGTCCTCACGGGGCTCGACATCGAGCGCAAGGCCGCGCTCGTCCGGGGCCAGATGGAAAGCGCGCTCAGCGCGGCCAAATCCCGCCCCGCCGACGTCAGTTGGACCCTGGCCCGCACCGACCGCCCCGACGCCCCCACCGAGGAGACCGCCAGCGCCCTGCTCCGGCTCGTCGTCCGCGACCCCGACCAGCACGCCGTGGGCCGCACCCTCAGCGGCGCCGCCGTCGAACTCGCCCTCGCCAGCTACCCCGGGTTCCACGTCCTGGCGCCCCCCGGAAAGGGCGCCCCCTACGGGGTGTTCGAGGCCGCGTACGTCCCCCAGGACGCCGTGAGCCACCTGGCCGTCCTCGACGACGGGCGCCGGATCCCCGTACCCCCGCCGCACGACACCCTCGTACTGGCCGAGCCGCCACCACCCCCGCTGCCCGACCCCCTGCCGCCCGGCCCTGTCCGCCGCGCGCCCCTCGGCCTCCTCGCCGGTGCCCGCAGCGGCGACAAGGGCGGCGACGCCAACGTCGGTGTCTGGGTGCGTACGGACGACGCCTGGCGCTGGCTCGCCCACACCCTCACCACCGCCCTCTTCCGCGAACTGCTCCCGGAGACAGCCGAGTTGACCGTCGTGCGACACACCCTCCCGCACCTGCGCGCCCTCAACTTCACCGTCGAGGGCATCCTCGGCGAGGGCGTCGCCGCGCAGCACCGCTTCGATCCGCAGGCCAAGGCGCTCGGCGAATGGCTGCGCTCCCGGCACCTCGACATACCGGAGGCACTGCTGTGACGGTTCTGGCTTCCGCGCTCGACACCGCGTCCTCGGAGTACGCGTCCCACCGCGAGTCCATGCTCGGCAAACTCGCCGCCCTCGACGCCGAACACGCCAAGGCTCTCGCGGGCGGCGGGGAGAAGTACATCGCCCGGCACCACGCCCGAGGCAAACTCCTCGCCCGTGAACGCGTCGAGCTGCTCCTCGACCCCGACACCCCCTTCCTGGAGCTGTCGCCGCTCGCGGCCTGGGGGAGCGCGTACGCCGTAGGGGCATCCCTGATCACCGGCATCGGGGTCGTCGAGGGCGTGGAGTGTCTGATCACCGCCAACGATCCGACCGTGCGCGGCGGCGCCAGCAACCCGTGGAGCCTGAAGAAGGCCCTGCGCGCCAACGACATCGCGCTCGCCAACCGGCTGCCCCTCATCAGCCTCGTCGAGTCGGGCGGCGCGGACCTCCCGTCCCAGAAGGAGATCTTCATCCCCGGGGGAGCGGTCTTCCGCGACCTCACCCGGCTCTCCGCCGCCGGGATTCCCACGGTGGCGGTCGTGTTCGGGAACTCGACGGCCGGTGGGGCGTACATCCCCGGCATGTCCGATCACGTGATCATGGTCAAGGAGCGCGCCAAGGTGTTCCTCGGCGGGCCTCCCCTCGTCAAGATGGCCACCGGCGAGGAGAGCGACGACGAGTCGCTGGGCGGCGCCGAGATGCACGCGCGCGTGTCGGGCCTCGCGGACTACTTCGCCCTGGACGAGCACGACGCGCTACGCCAGGCGCGCCGGGTCGTCGCCCGCCTGGGCCACCGCAAGGCGTACGCCGATCCGAGCCCCGCCGACGTCCAGCCGCCCAAGTACGACGCGGAGGAGCTGCTGGGGATCGTCCCGGGCGACCTCCGGACCCCCTTCGACCCCCGCGAGGTCGTCGCCCGTATCGTCGACGCCTCCGACTTCGACGAGTTCAAGCCCCTCTACGGGACCAGCCTCGTGACCGGCTGGGCGACGCTGCACGGCTATCCGGTCGGCATCCTCGCCAACGCCCAGGGTGTCGTGTTCAGCGCCGAGTCGCAGAAGGCCGCCCAGTTCATCCAGCTCGCCAACCAACGTGACATCCCGCTCCTCTTCCTCCACAACACCACCGGCTACATGGTCGGCAAGGAGTACGAGCAGGGCGGCATCATCAAGCACGGCGCGATGATGATCAACGCGGTCTCCAACTCGCGCGTCCCCCACCTCTCCATCCTCATGGGGGCGTCGTACGGCGCCGGGCACTACGGCATGTGCGGGCGCGCCTACGACCCCCGCTTCCTGTTCGCCTGGCCCAGCGCCAAGTCGGCGGTGATGGGCCCGCAGCAGCTCGCCGGCGTGCTGTCGATCGTCGCCCGCCAGTCCGCCGCCGCCAAGGGACAGCCGTACGACGAGGACGCGGACGCCGCCCTGCGCGCGATGGTGGAGCAGCAGATCGAGTCCGAATCGCTCCCCATGTTCCTCTCCGGACGGCTGTACGACGACGGCGTCATCGACCCCCGCGACACCCGAACCGCCCTCGGCCTGTGCCTCTCCGCGATCCACACGGCGCCCTACGAGGGCGCCCGCGGCGGCTTCGGCGTCTTCCGAATGTAAGGAATCAACAGTGCCTGGTGAATCACCATTGATCGGCTCTGTGCTCGTCGCCAACCGCGGGGAGATCGCCTGCCGGATTTTCCGCACCTGCCGTGAGCTGGGCATCCGGACGGTCGCCGTGCACTCGGACGCCGACGAGAACGCCCTGCACGCGCGCGTGGCCGACGCGACGGTACGGCTGCCGGGGGCCGCCTCCGGGGACACGTATCTGCGCGGCGATCTGATCGTGCGGGCCGCGCTCGCGGCGGGCGCGGACGCCGTGCACCCCGGGTACGGCTTCCTGTCCGAGAACGCCGGCTTCGCGCGTGCCGTGATGGACGCGGGACTCGTGTGGATCGGCCCGTCTCCGGAGGCGATCGAGGCGATGGCGTCCAAGACGCGCGCCAAACAGCTGATGGGGCTCAAGCCGCTCACCGGCGTCACCGAGGCCGACCTGCCGGTACTGGTCAAGGCGGTGGCGGGAGGTGGCGGGCGCGGTATGCGCGTCGTACGGCAACTGGCCGAACTGGACGGCGCGTTGGAGGCCGCCCGCGCCGAGGCCCACAGCGCCTTCGGCGACGGCGAGGTCTTCGTCGAGCCGTATGTGGAGGGCGGCCGGCACATCGAGGTCCAGGTCCTGGCCGACACCCACGGCACCGTGTGGACGCTCGGCACCCGCGACTGCTCCCTCCAGCGCCGCCACCAGAAGGTGATCGAGGAGTCCCCGGCCCCCGGACTCCCGGAGGCGCTCACGGCGGAACTCCACGCACTGGCCGTACGGGCGGCCCGAGCCGTCGACTACACGGGCGCCGGTACGGTCGAGTTCCTCGTGGGGGAGGACGGCAGGGCCCACTTCCTGGAGATGAACACCCGCCTCCAGGTCGAACACCCCGTCACGGAAGCGGTCTTCGGCATCGACCTCGTGGCCCTCCAGATACGTATCGCGGAAGGCGGTGCACTCGAGACTCTTGAAAGCGGCCCCCCACGCGCGCGTGGCCACGCGACAGAGGCGCGCCTGTACGCCGAGAACCCGGCAAAGGGCTGGACGCCGCAGACCGGCGTCCTGCATCGCCTGGCGGTCCCGCAGTCCCCGGACACCCGCCTGGACACCGGGTACGCCGACGGCGACACGATCCCCGTCCACTACGACCCGATGCTCGCCAAGGTCGTCGTACACGCCCCCACGCGCGCGGAGGCGCTCCGCAAACTGGCGGGCGCCCTGGAACGCGCGACGATCCACGGCCCGATCACCAACCGCGACCTCCTCGTCCGCTCCCTGCGCCACGAGGAGTTCACGACGGCCCGTATGACCACCGGCTTCTACGACCGCCACCTCGCCGAACTCACCCACCCCACGCCCGACCCCTACGCCCCCCTGGCCGCCGCCCTCGCCGACGCCCACGGCCGCTCCCGCTTCGGAGGCTGGCGCAACCTGCCCGCCCAACCGCAGGTCAAGCGGTACGCGACGGCGGACGGCGAGGAACACGAGGCGACCTACCGCCACACCCGCGAAGGCCTGACGGCGGAGACGGAGGGGGTACGGGTCGTACACGCCGACGCAAGTCTCGTCGTACTCGAAGTGGCGGGCGTACAAAGGAAGTTCGAGGTGACGAGGTACGCGGACCAGACCCACGTCAACAACACGACCCTCATCCCCCTCCCCCGTTTCCCCGCCCCGACGGCCCAACACGCCCCGGGCTCCCTACTGGCCCCGATGCCGGGCACGGTGGTGCGACTGGCCCAGGGCTTGGCCGCAGGAGCCCCCGTACAGGCCGGCCAGCCTCTCCTGTGGCTGGAGGCGATGAAGATGGAACACAAGATCACAGCCCCCACGACAGGCACGCTCACAGCCCTCCACGCCAGAGCTGGGCAACAGGTGGAGGTCGGCATGTTGCTGGCGGTAGTGGATCCGACCTAGGGGCGCGGGGCTGTAGCGATATGCGGCTCTGCCGCGTGGGCGCGATCAGCCACAACGCACCCGCACCCACCCCTCCCACCCGAACCCCCCTCCCCCTTAGGGATTCTCATGACCGGAATCGAATCAGAAGAACACAAAGCCCTACGCACCGCGGTAGCCACACTCGGCACCCGCTACGGCCGCGAGTACATGGCCACAGTCACCCGAGAAAACCGCCACCCCACCGAACTCTGGTCGGACGCCGCCGAACTCGGCTACCTGGGCGCCAACCTGCCGGAGGCATACGGCGGCGGAGGCGGCGGCATATCCGAACTCTCCATCGTCCTCGAGGAACTCGGCGCCGCGGGCTGCCCCCTCCTCATGCTCATCGTCTCCCCGGCCATCTGCGGAACCGTCATCGCCCGCTTCGGCACGGACACCCAGAAACAGCAATGGCTCCCGGGAATCGCCGACGGCACCCGCACCATGGCCTTCGGCATCACCGAACCCGACGCCGGCTCCAACAGCCACCGCATCACCACCACCGCCCGCCGCGACCCGGACACCGGCGACTGGCTCCTGACCGGCCGCAAGGTCTTCATCTCGGGCGTGGACATCGCGGACGCCGTCCTGACAGTCGGCCGGACGGAGGACTCCCGTACCGGCCGACTCAAGCCCTGCCTGTTCATCGTCCCGCGCGACGCCGAAGGCTTCTCACGGCGCCGGATCGACATGGAACTGGACTCCCCGGAGAAGCAGTTCGAGCTGACCTTCGACGACGTACGGCTGCCCGCCGGGGCGCTCGTCGGCGACGAGGACGCCGGGCTGCTCCAGCTCTTCGCCGGGCTCAACCCGGAGCGGATCATGACGGCCGCGTTCGCGATCGGCATCGGGCGGTACGCGCTCGACGTGGCCGTCCGGTACGCCCGTGAGCGCACCGTCTGGAAGGAGCCCATCGGAGCCCACCAGGCCGTCGCGCATCCGCTCGCCCAGGCGCACATCGACCTCGAACTCGCCTGCCTGATGATGCGGAAGGCCGCCGCCCTCTACGACGCCGGGGACGACGTCGGTGCGGGCGAGGCGGCCAACATGGCCAAGTACGCGGCCGGGGAGGCCTGTGTGAAGGCCGTCGACCAGGCCGTACACACCCTCGGCGGCAACGGCCTCACCCGGGAGTTCGGCCTCGCCTCGTTGATAACCGTCGCCCGGGTGGCTCGCATCGCCCCAGTGAGCAGGGAAATGATCCTCAACTACGTCTCCCACCAGACCCTGGGCCTGCCCAAGTCGTACTGAACGGAGCGACGTCCATGTTCCGCAGCGAGTGCGCAACGTCGAACCCGTATTCCGCCATCCGCCATCCGCCAGGCGCCATCCGCCAGCTGAGGGAGAAGCAGTCGTGACACCCACAGTCGCCGCCACGCGCGCGCGTGGCATCGCCACGCTCGCCCTGGACGCGCCCGCGACCCGCAACTCCCTGTCCGCGCGCCTCGTGCGGGAGCTGGCCGACGCGCTCGCGGACTGCGGCAAGGACCCGGGCGTACGCGCGGTCGTCCTCACCCACACAGGGACCACGTTCTGCGCGGGCGCGGACCTGAAGCAGCCGCCCGACCCGGCGGCCTTCGTCGGCCTGCTCCGGCTGCTGCTGGAGCTGCCGAAACCGGTGGTCGCCCGGGTGACCGGCCACGTGAGGGCGGGCGGCCTCGGCCTGCTGGGCGCCTGCGACCTCGCGATCGGCGGCCCGCAGGCGTCGTTCGCGTTCACGGAGGTACGGATCGGAATGGCGCCCGCCGTCATCTCGATGCCGCTGCTGCCCCGCCTCGACCCGCGCGCCGCCGCCCGCCACTTCCTCACCGGCGCCCGTTTCGACGCCGTGGAGGCCGCCCGTACCGGCCTGCTGACCGAGGCCGCCGACGATGTCGACGCCGCCCTGGAGCCGGTCCTCGACGGGCTGCGCAGGGCGGCGCCGGGCGCCCTGGCGGAGACGAAGCGGCTGCTCACGGCTAAGGTGCTGGAGATCTTCGACCGGGACACCATCGGACTGACAGCCCTGTCGGCGCGGCTGTTCGCCTCCGCCGAGGCCCGCGAGGGGATGACGGCCTTTCTCGAACGACGGGACCCGGCATGGATGTTGTGACACGCGACCCCAGACGCGAACCCAAGCAGGACCGCAGCCGCGCCACCCGTCAGCGCCTGCTGGAAGCCGCCGTGGCCTGCCTCGCCGAGCACGGCTGGGCGGGTTCCACGGTCTCCGTCGTCGCCGAACGCGCCGGCGTCTCCCGGGGCGCTGCCCAGCACCACTTCCCCACCCGCGAGGACCTGTTCACGGCCGCCGTCGAGTACGTCGCCGAGGAACGCACCACCGCCCTGCGCGCCCTCTTCCCCGAGGGTGCCGCCGACCGCCGCGCGGTGGTCGCCGCCCTCGTCGACCTCTACACCGGACCCCTCTTCCGCGCCGCCCTCCATCTCTGGGTGGCCGCGTCGAACGAGGAGCAACTGCGTCCCCGGGTCACCGAGTTGGAGGCCCGGGTGGGCCGCGAGACACACCGGATCGCGGTCGATCTGCTGGGCGCCGACGAGTCCCGGCCGGGCGTACGGGAGACGGTCCAGGGCCTGCTGGACATGTCCCGGGGCCTGGGCCTGGCCAACCTGCTCACGGACGACGCGGGGCGCAGGGACCGGGTGGTGGCACAGTGGGCGGCCCTGCTGGACGAGTCCCTGAACTGACGGCGGAAGCACCCTGGTCGGTCCTGAACTGACGGCGACCGGGCCCCGGTTGGTCAGGGACTGAGCCGCTCCACCCGCCAGCTTCCGTCCGCCTCGGCCACGTACCGCAGCCGGTCGTGCAGCCGGTTCTCGCGCCCCTGCCAGAACTCCACCGTCTCCGGGGCCACCCGGAACCCGCCCCAGTCCGGCGGCACCGGTACCTGCTCGCCCTCCGGATACCGGGCGGCCAACTCGGCGTACGAGGCGTCGAGTTCGTCCCGGGAGAGGATCACCGAGGACTGCGCGCTGGCCCACGCGCCGAGCTGCGAGCCGTGCGGCCGGGTACGGAAGTAGGCGGCCGTCTCGTCGCGCCCGGTGCGGCGCGCGATCCCCGTGACGACGACCTGGCGGCCCAGCGGGAGCCAGGGGAACAGGAGCGAGACGTACGGGTTGGCGGCCAGGTCGCGGCCCTTGCGGGAGCCGTAGTTGGTGTAGAAGACGAAGCCCTGCTCGTCGTACTGCTTCAGCAGCACGGTACGAGAGGAGGGCCGCCCGTCGGCATCGGCCGTGGAGACGACCATGGCGTTGGGTTCGACGAGCCCGGCGTCGGCGGCGGCCTGCCGGAACCAGCGTGCGAACTGCTCCATGGGACCGTCGGCCAGCTCACCCTCGGCGAGGCCGTCGGCGCGGTACTGCTTGCGCATGACAGCCGGATCGGCCGGATCGGCCGGATCGAGGGGATCGAACGGATCATCGAAGGGGGTGGCGTCGCGAGCGGTCACACGGTCATCTTGCCGTATCGGCGACATCACTGTGTGGCACTGAGTGCCGCAGGGCTCCCCAAAGGTGGCACTCAGGGATATCGTGCTGTTGTCGTCCGGTTGAACGACCGATCGAACGGGGCGTCACCCAGGTGACCGTTTCGGACCGCGAGCAGTGCGTGAATGGCCGTGGAACCGAACCGGGCATGAAATCCGCGCACCCGGGCCGCACGGCCGCACAGCTGTCGCCAATCTGTCGCACATGTCGCACACATCAAGAGGAGCCGCCTGATGTCCGACTTCGTACCCGGCCTTGAGGGAGTAGTCGCGTTCGAGACGGAGATCGCCGAACCGGACAAGGAGGGCGGCGCACTCCGGTACCGGGGCGTCGACATCGAGGACCTGGTCGGCCACGTCTCCTTCGGCAACGTCTGGGGCCTGCTCGTCGACGGCGCCTTCAACCCCGGCCTGCCGCCCGCCGAGCCGTTCCCGATCCC
>Ga0136846_1243345_pt1 | contig 15313 bp, 15 predicted proteins | sample HopSoiMetagenom2_FD_96841 | JGI IMG/M metagenome (GOLD analysis project Ga0136846, IMG submission 96841) | Grasslands soil microbial communities from Hopland, California, USA - 2 Assembly 2016 (version 4) | ecosystem: Environmental > Terrestrial > Soil > Grasslands | place: USA: Hopland... | reverse complement strand
ATCAGACAAGGCATCTATCTGATGCCGGAGGACCGCAAGAAATCCGGCCTCGTGCTGGAGCTGCCGATCCGGGAGAACGTGACGCTGGCGAGCCTGCTGAATTACGCGCGGATGTGGCTGGTCAGCGGCCCGGCCGAGCGCAAGGTCGCCAAAGAGCAGGTGAGGCGGCTCTCCATCAAGGTGCCGAGCATCGACATGGAGGCCGTGACGCTCTCCGGCGGCAACCAGCAGAAGGTCGTGCTGGGCAAATGGTTGTCCATGCAGCCGCGCGTGATGTTCTTCGACGAGCCGACCCGCGGCGTCGACGTCGGCGCCAAGAGCGAGATCTACGCGCTGATGCGCGAGCTCGCCGACCAAGGCGTCGCGATCGTGATGATTTCGTCCGACATGGAGGAGGTCATCGGCGTCTCGGACCGGATCGCGGTGATGCATGAAGGCAGCGTCAGCGGCGTGCTGGAGCGGGAACAGTTCAGCGAATACAACGTGCTGCAGCTTGCCATCGGCCAGGCGCCGGACACCGTGGCAGCGGTGGCGTCATGAACAAGAAAGAACTCGGCCTCGGTCTGCTGCTCGTGGTGATCGCCGCGGTGACGGGCGCGATCAATCCGGCCTTCCTGTCGCTGGTGAACCTCTTGAACATGGCCAATCTGATCGGCCTGTTCGGTGTGTTTGCGCTCGGCGAGGGGCTCGTGATCATCACCGGCGGCATCGACCTCTCGCTCGGCTCGATGTTCGCGCTGCTCGGCGTCGTGTTCGTCGACCTTCTGACGACGTACCAAGTTCCTTGGCCCCTGGCGCTGCTGGCCGTGCTGTTGGGCGGGCTCGTATTGGGGGCCATTCAGGGCTTCCTCATCACCCGGCTGAAGATGCAGCCCTTCATCGTGACGCTGTGCGGCTTGCTGATCTATCGCGGCGCCGCCCGCTACTACACCAGCGACTCGACTCGCGGCTTCGGCTACGGCGACGAGGCCGGGGCGCTCAGCAGCATTGCCTCCGGCAATGTCGCGGGCATCCCTAACACCTTCATCCTCCTGATCGTCCTTGCGCTGATCCTCGGCGTGCTGCTGCACCGCTCGGTCTACGGGCGCTGGCTCTATGCCGTCGGCAAGAACGAGGAAGCGGCGCGATTCTCGGGCATCAACACCAATATCGTGATCGCAACCGCCTATATCATCAGCGGCGGGCTGGCCGGAATTTCGACGGTCCTGTTCGTGTTCTACACCAACTCGGTGTCGCCGAGCTCGTTCGGCAATTTCTATGAGCTCTACGCGATCGCGGCTGCAGTGCTGGGCGGATGCAGCCTGCGCGGCGGCGAGGGCTCCATTCTCGGGATCGTGCTGGGGACTGCACTGCTGCAGGTGCTGCAGAACCTCGTCAATATCCTGGGCATTCCCAATTCCCTCAACTTCGCGGTGATGGGGACGGTGATTCTGATCGGCGTGTTGGCGGATCATCAATTGCAGGCCCGACGACGGCGCAAAATCGCGCTGGCCGGCCTCGCCCGCACGATGCCGCGAGCGACACTTGAGAAACAGCAGGGCGCAGTCCCGCGCAGCGCGGACGCGCTGCCGGCGAGAACGGGCGACCAGGCATGACGGATCCAGGCTCCAGTCGACACAAGGCGGCTTCGCGGGCGCGCGGCTGCGACGGTGTGGGCTGGGGAAGGAACGCGTTCCAGGCTGATGGCTTGGGCGGGGAACGTGAGGCAAGGATGACAAGGCCTGAAATGGCGGGAGGACGAGACAAATGTTGCGCAGGTTTGTGAACACCGCATGTGCGTGCGGTGTGGGGATTGCTTTTTCATCGCTGCTTGGCGGTGCGGTATATGCGGCCGATTTTTCGACGAAGGCTGCTCCTGTTCCCTATGCGGCTGACGATTTCTGGACGAGACCGTATCTGTTCGGCGATCTCGGCAGGACCAAGCTGAAGGAGCAGGGCATCGACATCGGCCTGACGCTCGGTAACGAATCCGTCGGCAACCTGTCGGGCGGAAGCAGGAACACCGCGGCCAACGCCGGCCAGTTGTGGTTTGGCGCGAAGCTGGACATGGGAAAACTTGCCGGCATCCAGGGCGGCACCGTCGGCCTCACGCTGGTCGATCGCTTCGGCAAGAACCTGAATACCGAAGCGGGCATTCCCGCCTTGCAGCTGACCAACGAAGTGTTCGGCCGCGGCAACATCCTGCGCCTGACCCAGCTCTATTACTCGCAGAAGCTGTTCGATGACCGCCTCGAACTGAAGGGCGGCCGGCTTCCGGTCGGCTCCGACTTCTTCTTCGGTCTGTGCGAGTTCATCAACCTGACCTTCTGCGGCGGCCAGCCCGGCAACATCCAGGGCGGCTACATCTACAACTGGCCGGTGAGCCAGTGGGCCGGTGTCGTCCACTACAAGATCGCGCCGGAATTCACGATCTCGGTCGGCGTCTACGACGCCAATCCGGGTTACCTGACGACGTCGGACCCCGGCATCTACTTCCTGCCCGGCATCCCCGCCTCGAACCCCGCCAGCGGCGTGATGGTGCCGGTGGAGTTGGTCTGGACGCCGAAGGGGCCCTTGACCGGGACCTGGAGATTTGGCGGCTGGTACGACAGCGCCTCGTCGATTGATGGCGGACTTCCCGGCGTCGTCAGCACCATCCCGGGCATCGGTGGCGTGCCGGATCAAAATCTCAGCGATCAACGTGGCCGCTACGGTGTCTACGAGTCGATCCTGCAACGATTGACCGTCGATGGGCCCGGTGCGGTGGGTTGGTACACCTTCCTCAATACGACCGTTGCCGATCACCGGACGTCGTATCAGGATTACCAAATCGCCCTGGGCTTCCGGCACACCGGAACGTTCTCCTGGCGTCCCCAGGACGAAGTCGGCTTCGCGGTGGGCACCACCCATGTGAACAGTGCGGCGCTGAGCCTCAACGCCGGCGGCAACGAAGTTCCGCTCGAAGTCTGGTACGGCTGGCAGGCGACCGGCTGGCTGAACCTGAAGTTCGACGCGCAATACGTCATCAATCCCGGCGGCCGCGGCTACAACGGTGCGGGCGTGAAGACCGACAATGCCGTGGTTCTCGGCATGCGCACCGAGGTCCATTTCTGATGCTCGTCTCGAGCTGACAAAGATGAAGGCGCGGTCGCCATCAGCGATCGCGCCTTTGGTTTTCGATCTGCGCGGTAGCCTGCGCGACGTTGGAGCCGCATTTGAACCCTTGCCGGGCTGATGGCTACCAACCGGTATGGAAAAGACTGTCCACGATCTCGTTGCGCCGATGGTGCGGTCCTTCATTTCGGACCAGGGCTTCGCGCTGTTTCAGAAGCTGGCAAGCTGGCTAGATGCCAGGATTCCAAGCCGGGCAGCGAGAGTTGTCATAGGGCTGCTTCTCGGCCTGACGGCCATCGCCTCAGTGGTGACCGTCACGGCGCTCGCGGGCTTCTGACAAGACCGCCAGCGCTTCATGCTTCTATTTTTCGCGTTAGCCGGTAGGATGCGTTGAGCCCTTGGAGGCCAAGGTGACAGTGCATCATGAATCAGCCCGTACGTGACGCCGAACCTTCCACTCCCGACGTTGCCCTCATTGTCGGCGGCGGCCCAGGCATTAGCTCCAGTTGCGCCAGGCTGTTTGCTGAAACTGGCATGCGGGTCTGCGTCGCAGCCAGGAATCCCGAAAAGGCGGTTCTCGAGACTCTCGAGAAGCTGCATGGCGTGCGCCGATACGCCTGCGATGCCACGGAACCGGCGGCGGTGGAAAAGCTGTTCGAGAGTGTCGTTCAGGACGTCGGCACGCCACGGCTTGTCGTGCATAACATCGATGGCCGGGTCCCCGGCATTTTCCGCAAGAACATCATCGAAGCCGACCCGGTCATGGTGTTCGAAACCGTTCGAAACTCGGCGTTCAGCGCGTTTCTGGTCGGTCAACAGGCGGCCCGGCTCATGCTTGGAAACGAACCCGACGCCAATGGCGCGAGAGGAACCGTCATCTTCACGAACGCCAGCGCGGCGCTCAAGGGCTTCCCGTCAAGTGGCGCCTTCGCAATGGCGTGCCACGCCAAGTCCGGACTTGCGCAAAGCATGGCGAGAGAACTGATGCCGCAGGGCATCCACATAGCGAACGTGCCGATCGACGCCGCGGTCGGCTGGACCCAGGACGACGGCACTCGCGCGCACCGGCTGGCGGGCACGACTGTCGACGACAACATGGCGGACCCCGACCATATTGCGAAAACCTATCTGCAGCTTCATCGCCAGCATCGGTCGACCTGGGCGTTCGAAGTCGTGCTCCGGCCTTGGGTCGAGAAGTGGTAGTCGGCAGCGTCGCAGCGCAACTGCTCTGATCAATCTTCGAGATGCTCGCCGAGCATCGACTTGTCATCGCGAACGATAGCAGGACCGCTCAGACTGCCGCCTTCGTCTTACGCTTGCGCGGCGAACTTCCAAGCTCGGTGGACAGATCGAAGGTCTCCGTGGATACCTGATCCGCCAGTTCGCGGAGTTTTGCCGTTTTCGCGCTCCCCATGACCTCTTCGACGTGACGGTTGGCGATCGCCCAGCGCTCGATCGCCTTGGCGAGGCGCGCTCTGCCTTTGGGCGTCAACAGCGCGCGCTTCACGCGCGCGTCGAGCGCGTCCTGCATCAGTTCGATCAGCCCGTCGCGGACCAACGGCGCCAGAGCGTGCGTGATGCCGGAGACGCGCAGAGACTGCTCGGATGCGAGGTCCTGAAGCGTCGGCCCGGCCGCATTGCCTCGCTTCGTCGGCAAAGTCATCGCATCGATCTGCGTCAGCAGGCTGAGCTGGGTACCGCGCAATCCGGTCGGAGCCAAGGCTTCGTCGTAGAGTTGACCGAGGCGGCGCGACGCGCGCCGCAAGGCCGTATTCGTGCAGGCGACCTGCCGCAGGCCCGCCAGTGCTTCGCTGACGTCCGGCTTCCCGCTCGATTTCCTGGTTGTCGTACCCATGACACCTAAATGCCCTTTTGCCGCGGTCGCGGCAAGATGCGGCTCCTCGACACGGCTTGCCGGAGGAGCGTTCCGGGAATGCATGCATCACCGGAACGGCAAGTCATGATGCCGGCGAGGCCGGGCGCGAACCTGTCAGTTCACGCCGTATCGGGATGCAGGCCGTCCCGTCTGCGAGGCCGCGACAAGGCCGCCGCGAGCGGCATCATAGGCCTCCCACAGGCGCGCGTCATCGACAGAGGGAAGCGTGATGGCTTCGCCCCGATCATACCCGGCGAGCGACGCGTCGACCATGTTCTCCGCCGTCATGATCGCGGCCTGGTTCAGCTGCGACAGCGGGATGCCGGCGATGTCCCAAAGCTCGGTGGATGTTGTGGCGGGGAGGACAAGTTGCACCCTTACTCCGGTCTCGGCCAATTCCGCCTGGAGGCCGCGGCTGAAATTGAGGACATAACCCTTGGTGCCGCTGTAGACGCTGCTGATCGGCAGCGCATGCAGTGAAAGCACCGAAGCAACGTTAATGATCGAGCCCGAGTTCCTCTCCAGGAAATTCGGAAGCACTGCCTGGGTAAGCCGCGTCAGGGCGGTGATGTTCAATGCGATCATCGACGCCGCCTCGTCGGTCGAGGTGGCGGACATCGGCGCCAGCTTGGCGCTGCCGGCATTGTTGACGAGCATGCTGATCCGCTTTTCCGCCGCCAAATGCTGCTCGACGCGAGCGAGGTCGGCGGCATCCGTGAGATCCGCCGCGACGATTGCGACCTTCGTGCCGTGTTTTTCCTGAACCTCCGTGGCAAGCGCGGCCAGGCGGTCGGCTCTGCGAGCGACGAGTATGAGATCGAAGCCTCGGGCAGCCAGACGCCGCGCGTATACGGCGCCGATCCCGGCCGAAGCTCCCGTCACGACCGCGAGGGGTTTGCTCGATGAATTGTCAGACACAGCTATCTCCATTGGTTGAGTACTAAAGTATATGGATCGCCAGGTCCGGGACGCAAGTGTGCTGCAAAACTTTCGCGAGCTGCCGAACATTCGCTCTGTTCGGCGAAGTGGGTGACGCAAATTCAAGATGGCTTCGCGGCACTTCTCGTGTTCAATCGAGGAGCCAACCGCCAAGCTCGAAAAGAGAGGGCACGTTGCTCATTTGCGCTGCACCGCCAGGCGCTTGGATCAGAAATTTGCCGATCTTGCACGACGTGCGTGCCCGGTCTGTCAGGGCGCGCTTGGCGAGGAGGTCAGCAGAAACATCGTGGTTGGCTGCGCTTTCAGGTGTGAGAGCACTCGTTCGGCTGCCGAACGCCAGGTGTGGGGCGCTGCAGAGCAGTGCCTTCGATCGAATCTTCGTAGTGCTGGCCCCATCTTCGAAGCGAAAGAAGTATGGGACTAAGGCTCTGGCCGAAGGGAGAGATTTCGTATTCCACCCTCGGTGGCACCTGCGGATAAGCATGGCGCACGATGACGCCATCGGCTTCCAGTTCACGCAGTTGAAGGGTCAACATTCTCTGCGTGGCGTTAGGGATCGCTCGGGACAGCTCCATGAACCGTTTCTTTCCGGCAAAGAGATGAAACAGGATCTGGGGCTTCCAGAGCCCGCCGATGACGGACAGCGTCACTCCCACGGCACAGCCGCTCTTGGCGTCAAACCTTCTGGGGCGCACCGGATACCTCGCTAAAGCTGACGTGTTCGTCGGCGTGACAAGAACAGGCTCTCAGATCGAAGTCATCCTATCACATGATGGGTGTACTACAATACGTGCGTCATGCGTTCATATGCCAGGACCGGCTCCCCGCGCTTCGGGGACACCACGTCACCCTGCAAGGCAGCCGCGCCCGGGTGAAGGCCGTCGCGGCGCTGGATACGTTCATAAATGATAGTACCCGCTTTAATTGTGCCTTCTTGAGCTCCGGGCGGCGCGCGCCTAGGTCCGTCGACAGCAAACACTGACCCCGGGGACATTGCGATGACGTTCAAGGCACTGCTGGCAGCAAAGACGGATGAAAAGATCTCGACCGGCGTGGTCGACTTGAACGATCAGGATCTCATGCCGGGCGACGTCACGGTTGCGGTCGATTATTCAACCGTGAACTACAAGGATGCTATGGCCATCAGTGGACGCGGGGAGATCATTCGCCAGTTTCCCCTGATCCCCGGGATCGATCTGGCCGGCACGGTCGAAGCATCATCCTATCCGGGAATTGCGGTCGGAGACCGCGTCGTCGCCAACGGCTGGGCGCTGAGCCAGACCCATCACGGCGGATTCGCCCAGAGGGCGCGGCTCAAGGGCGAATGGCTCGTGAAGATCCCCGCGCCATTTTCAACCAAGGACGCCATGGCGATCGGCACGGCGGGTTATACGGCGATGCTGTCCGTGCTGGCGCTCGAGCATGGCGGCCTCACACCGCAGCGCGGTGACGTCCTGGTTACCGGCGCCAATGGCGGCGTCGGTTCAATCGCCATCGCAATACTTTCCCGCCTCGGTTATCGCGTCGTTGCTTCGACGGGACGTCTCGACGAAGCCGCTTATCTGCGCGATCTCGGCGCCGCTGAAATCATCGACCGACGGACGCTTTCGGAGCCGGGAGTTCCGATCTCGCGCGAGCGTTGGGCTGGCGCGGTCGATTCCGTCGGCAGCCATACGCTGGTGAATGTATTGGCGCAGGCGCGGTATCGCGGCGTAGTCACGGCCTGCGGCCTGGCTCAAGGCGTGGATCTTCCCGGAACGGTCCTGCCCTTCATCCTGCGCAATATCACTCTTGCCGGGATCGACTCGGTCAATGCCCCGCAGGAGGTCCGTATCGAGGCCTGGTCGCGTCTGGCACGCGATCTCGATCCGGCAAAGCTGGCGCGGACCACACAGGTGGTCGGCCTCGCAGAGGTCCCCGACGTCGTGCGCCGAATGTTCGCGGGAAAAGTCCAGGGCCGCACGGTCGTCGATGTCAACGCGTGATTTCCGCTGCAAAGGATCTCCCATGAGTTCAGCTCATCTTTTCGCTCCTCTCAAGCTTGGCCGCTACACACTCTCGCATCGTGTGGTGATGGCGCCCCTGACGCGCATGCGGGCAGCGGTCCCCGGCAATTTGCCGACGGATCTCGGCGCTGAGTATTATTCGCAGCGCGCGTCGGCCGGCGGTCTGATCGTGACCGAGGCCTCGCAGGTCGCGCCATCCGGGCAAGGCTATCCGGCGACGCCCGGCATTCATTCGGCGGAACAGATCGCGGGATGGAAGAAGATCACGGATGCGGTGCATGCGAAGGGAGGCTTCATTTTCATGCAGCTTTGGCACGTCGGTCGCGTGTCCCATACCAGCTTCCAGCCGGACGGCGCGGTGCCGTTAGCTCCATCGGCGATTGCACCTGCCGGCAAGTCGTTCACGCCGTCTTTCCAGATGGTGCCATTCGAGACACCCCGCGCACTTGAGATCGCAGAGATTCCGGGAATCATCGAGGCTTACCGCGAAGGCGCGCGCAACGCGCTTGCCGCAGGATTTGACGGCGTCGAGCTGCACGGCGCAAACGGCTATCTGATCGAGCAGTTTCTTCACAGCAAATCCAATCACCGAACGGACGCTTATGGCGGCTCGGTGGAAAATCGGTCCCGTCTGCTGATGGAAGTGATGGCCGCGCTGGTGGAGATCTGGGGTGCTGATCGGGTCGGCGTGCGGTTGTCGCCTTTCGGTACATTCAACGACGTCGGTGACGCGGACCCAATCGGGCTCTACAGCCATGTCCTGGGCCGGCTGGCTCCTCTCAACATCGCCTATGTTCACATGATCGAAGCCCGCGACACCGATGCCGGTGAAGCCGGCGCGCCGCTCGCGATCCATGATTTGCGTCGGTTCTGGTCCGGAACATTGATTCTCGCGGGCGGCTTCGTCGGTCCGTCGGCCGACGCAGCGATCCGCGCTGGCCAGGGCGACGCAGTCGCGTTCGGCAGGCACTTCATTGCCAATCCGGATCTGCCGCGGCGTCTCCAACTCGGGGCTTCCCTCAACCCCTACAATCGCGCGACGTTCGCAGGCGGCGGTGCGGCCGGCTACACCGACTATCCAGCGCTGCAATCGGCTGAAACGGCGTAGGGAGTCCGATGAAGTGCGGTGACGGTGCTGGACTGCACCATAATAGAAGACGACGGTCCGGCGAGCCCCGTATCGTCAAAAATGTAGCGAGCGCTTGATAAGAACCGTAGGGACCTGTGATCTCAACGATCTTGCTCGGCTAAGGCTCTCCCCTCAGCGAGCAACTTCATCAATTGATCCCACTCCATCACCTTGCCGCCGATATTCGGATTGAAGGACACTTCGAACAATCCTTCGTCGCTAAACCCAATATCCAGTACCGGGCTATCGTCTTCCAGAAGTTCAAACAGTGCATATTCTCGATCTATGTCGGTGGCCTTCCGCCATCTATACGTTCCAAAGCCGGTCACAGCATTCTACCTCGTTGTCGTGGGGGTGAGGAAACCAACAAAACGGCCGTCCGAGTAGCAACGAGCCCCGAAGCCCCCGGGCGAAATCGATTTCGTCGCGGTCAAGCCAGCTCGCCAGAAGTGCTCGGTGCGTCTGCGTCGCGCCTGGATGCTTTGCAATTCGAAGCGAGCAGATCGCGATAGAGCGCATAGTCGCCGTTCTCGAAGAACGTGCGCGCCCGGCCGTTGCCGCGCTGCGCGACATGGTGCGGATGACCGGGAATGACGACGCGAGCAAGACGAGCGATGCCGCAACACGCGCTGACAACCGCGCCACGTGAATTTAGTGCACTGTCACCGTAATTCTGGCTTGCGGTTCAATCCCTCCGGCCCTTGCGCCTTCCAGGCCTTGATACAGTCGTGCAGGATCATACGCGATATCCCAAGCTCGCGCGCCACATGCAGAACGCCTTCGCCCCGCTCGACACGCTTGATCGCCTTCAGTTTGTAGGCCGTCGGAAACTGACGGTTCTTCCCTCTTGCTGCCACAGGTCATCCTCGGAAATGCCCTGTCACTGAGATTATCGTGTCTCACTTGAGGGGTGCAGTCCAGCACTGTCACCGTAACATCCACCGAGACAATCCGATCTTAGACCTTCTTTTCGGCGGGTTCAGATTGAGAATAGCAAAAGGCGACGAGCCGTCCTCTCCCTTGAGGCAACGATAGATCAATGAAATCAGGTACCCGCGTTCGCGAAGGCTCACCACTAATCCAGTTCGTACCATCTATCCCGCACGTTACGACAGCGTTTGCGAGTGCGGTCAACATGACTTCTGCTCTGTCATAAAATCGTCCCCCGCTTGGCAGCGGTATTAGGCGGCGAAATGCATCCAAAGACACTTCGCCATTCTCCAATAGAAGCCAATCCTTTTCCGAGTATACGGAGTACCATGCTCCCTTGCATACGACTCTTAAGGGGCTGTCGCCCAGCAAGAGTAGAGTCTCAACGAGGCGCGCTGTGAGCAGCGCTCCTGTCACGCACTCTCCCAAATACATAGAGGGCGCCTCGCGAATTGCATCGACCGCTCGCACAATCGGAACTCGCGCCTGATCTGACTCGTCGCTCATTGTTAACTCCAATTCCTTACTTCCGCCGATCGCCTTCAATAGCGTAGCGCATTTCGATCTGACCAGAAGCTCTTAGCGCGTCGAAGACGGGAAATGCGGTTGGCGGAACAAAAACTGCATGCCCGTGAGACGAACCCTCCCTTGTGGAGTGGGCCCAAAGGTCGATCCGGCTTCGATCAGTGCATCATATGCCGTGCCTGAGACACCGACTGTCAGGACGGCGCCTGGGTCACGTCTCGCCGCATAGTAGTAGTAGGCATCGTCGAAGCTGGTGGTCCTGTAAAAACCGGGCGGACCATCTATTCTCAAGTCTGGCCTGATCATCAACGGCGCTCCAGCCATCAACGCCGCTGCAGACGACTGGCTGGTTCCATGGAAAAATCTGTACTGGCGATCCTGCCTCGATATGTCCTTATTGGTTGCAACCACAAGCGCCGCTGCGGCCGCAGCAGCGCCGGCCGACATTGCGATCGACGTTGAGGTCACAGCTGCCAATCCTGAACCTGATAGCTGTCCGCCTAACGCACCTCCCCCAAGATAAGCAGATGGTGCAACCAGAGGGACGCTCGCAAAGGCCGAGACTTGAGCGTTTGGTGTAAAGGGCGTCCCCGGCGTCGATTGCACCTGTGAGACCTGCGGTGGAATAAAGACGGGATTCTGAGCCACGGCTTGATTCATAGCCGCAAATTGAGCCGCCGTTGCAGCGTTACCGGCCTGGATCATTGAGCTTACAGACGCGCCAAGGGCATTGCTTGCTGCTACTGCATCGTACGAGGGGAGCGCGGCGCAACAGCTCATCCCAGGCAGGCCGCCCGCGACGAATGCCAACGGATCGTATCCCGGATAACCACCTCCGGAACCTCCGCTCGCGCCGTAGCCTAAGCCGACACCGACATACGCAATTACAGTAATTCGATCGACCGCCCCATCTTCAAACCCACTTGTATCGACGTTCCTCACGGGCCTGTTGCTGGCATATGAGTATCTGTTCAACCCCTGCGTACTGAGCGGCTTTGGGATGGTTGGATCCGCACTGGTCATGCGCGCCACGATCGGATCGTAGACGCGGCCGTTGAGATTGACGAGCCCCGAGACCGAGAGCTGCTCCTCGCCGGTGAAGCCGCGGCTGCTCTGGCTGGTGATGCTGCCGGTGGTGTCTTCGGTGCCGTTGGGGTTGCGCCGCTTGCCCCAAGCGTCGTAGCTGAGCCGCTCGACCACGGCGCCGGCTTCGTTGGTGATCACCGCGATCGAGCCGAGGTGATCGGTGTGGAAGTAACGAGTGGCGATGGTCTCGGACGCGGTCTGGATCGTCCGCATGCCCACCATGGCATCGCCGACCGACAGATAGTCGGTCCAGATCTGCGAGTTGGTGCCGGGATTGGTCACCTCCGCAGAAACCCCGAATGCCGACAAATAGAGCTTGGTCCCCTCCGGCGTCACCTGCTTGAAGCGCTGGTGCTCGGTATCGTCGACGAAGCTGATCGTGCGGGTGCCCTGCGTGATGCTGGAAGGCTTGTTGTAAGACGTCCAGGCGATGGTACGGCCAACGCCCGAGGTCTGGTTACCGTTGAGGTCGTAGGTGAAGGCGGTCGAGATCACCCCCGCACTGATGCTGGTCACCGCATGCGGCTGCGCCTGGCCCGCTGCCGGATAGGTGTAGCTGCCGACATCCGACTTCGACACCAGATTGCCGATCGGGTCGTAGGAGAACGTCTTTGCCAGCGGCGTCGGCGTCAGGTTGACGGTCGACGACAACAGGCGGTTAAGGCCATCATAGGTGAAGGTCTCGCTGAGATTGGTGTTGGCATCGCTCCGTGACAGCGGGTTGCCGCGCTTGTCATAGATGACGCTGAGGTTCTGCACCACAGATCCGGTGCCGGTCGCGACGCTGGTCAGCCGTCCCGTCAGGGCATCGAAGCCGTTGGCGGTGACGAGGCCGTTGCCGGTGGTCTGCTGCGTCAGGTGCAGCTCCGCATCCATCGCGTTCGCGGTCCACTGCACCTGGCTGGTTGCGTCGTCGAGCAACTGGTTGGCATCGCCAAGGCCGGTGTAGGCATAGCGGGCCGTGAAGCCGGAGGGATAGCTGACCTTGCTGAGGTGCCGTTGGCGTCGTACGCCGCCGTCATGTTGTAGGTCGCGCCGTCGATGGTCGTTCCAACCTGAGTCGGGCGGCTCAGCGCATCATAGACGACATTACGCGAGTAACCGGCGCCCGCCCCCGCGGTAATCGCGGTCGCGGCGAGCTTGCCCAGACCAGGTGCGGCCGTGTCATAGGTCCAACTGCTGGTCTTGTCCGGCTCCACGCGCTGGATCACGCGGTCTAGCTTGTCGTAGGCAAGGCTGACGGTCTGCCCCTTGGCGTCGGTCTGGCTGACCGGCAGGCCGAGCGTGTTGTAGACATAGGTCAAGGCGCCCATGTCGGGATCGGTATCGACGATCTTTGCGCCGCGCACGTCATAGCTCGCCTGCTCACGTTGCCGGAAGGATCGGTGGCTCTGATCAGATTGCCCGTTCCGCCAGATTGAGGTGAAGAAGAAGCATCCACCCGAAACGAAGTTGCGACGGTACGCGGTCACGGGTTTCGCAAGGGCTCAACCGATCCTACGGGCTCAATGATGCCTTTGTGCGCCTAGCCCTTGTTTACCGAAGCTTTGCTTGGTGAATTCGACGACACACCGTCTGCCGCTGGTGCGAAGAGCCGTTCCACTAGAGCCCTCCAGCCTTCCTGCGGCTCGCCAAAAGGACGGAGATCCCCGAGGCACGGCGCCAATCGTGACCTTTGGATCTCCAGTGAATCCTTTTTGGTTGATGCGAATGGTCCCGTCCGCATCGACCGTCCCATCGTAAGTCGCCGAATCGGGCTTGCCCAGAATGCCCGTTTGTCCGGCGAGGACTCCATTTTTTATCGTGCTTAGAAGCCGCGTTGACCAGCCCATTTGCTGGCCCACCGGATCGCAAACGACTTTCGTATCCCAAAACCCATCATAGGCCTTTACCAGTTCCGGTGCAGGCGGCTTAAAATAGATCGAGGTGTTCGACAGCGATCCATAAACATAAGGCTGCTGGGCATCCTTGGTGGCTCGCATGACCTCATCGCGCACCCTTCGAAATAAGGACGCGATTTCGAGCCCCTGTACCTCCATGTTGGCCAGTAGGGCGTTCGTGAACGGGCTGTTGCGGCCAGCGCCGTCGCTCGCGACCGTGCCGTCCTTGGCCGAGAAGGCCACCAGTACATTCGCTGCAGGCTCCGTTCGAGCGAGCCCCTTGCTCACCGAGCGCATGAGCACTTTCCGGTCGTCGGTCGTAACCGGTGGATCGGCGGCTGCGATCGGCTGCATCGAGGTTGAAAAGGGATTGTCTCGACAGGCGTCCAAAATGACGAGACCGAGCTGGCCCGCCTTGGCGACCTGCGCATTGATGAGCCGAAGGCTGACGGCTTCATTCGATGCGTCGGCCTCGGTCGATAATCTCGCGTCAACTGGTATTAGCCAGTTCTCTCCATTCGCCTCAATTCCGTGGCCGGCATAAAAGACCACGACCATCTTGGCGCTATCGGCCGAGTTGCCCAATTCAATGACGGCGTTCTTCAATTCAGCTGCGCTCGCGTTTTGCAGCCGAGTAACCTTGAACTGCATCCGCTCCAGCGCATCCGCGACATCGCTGGAATCTCGTGTCGGGTTGGGTAGCTCCGGCACATTGCGATATGCAGAGTTTCCGATGACCAGCGCAAGCCGCTCAGCAGCACGACCCTGCGAAATCATCGACAACGAAAAGACCAACATCCCAAGCGTGACGTGAAACAACCTGGTCATTGAATCGCCCTGAATCCCGAACGAAGGCTCGGTCGTTGGAACATACATCTTCAATTCGGAGTTGAACAAGAAAATGTGGTGCGCTGGCAAATTGAGCCTACTACCAAACGGAAGGACGATCTCCGGTTCGAAAGACAACGCCGGCAGAGCAGCGCGTTGATCTCCTGGAGTCCGCCAAACGCTCTTATCCAGATGATTATTGTTTTGGCTCAAACACAAGACCGAAACCGTCAGTGACCGCTTCCTGGGTCGTAGCGTCGTTCCGCCGCCACAAACGGTTCGCATGCCGCTCAGATATCGTCGGATTCCGACGGCTTGCGTTGAGGGCGATCAGGCAGGCTAGGCGGCTTTCCTGATTTGACGAATCACGCATGGATTGAGGATCGCGCGTCCGTTGGATTCGGGGACTTCACGCATTGCGCACGACGACCAACCGGTACCGCTTTCGAACGAAGGCGACGATGACATAGTGCCACTGTCTTGCCCGACGTGTCAATTTAAATTCGCAAAATACGAAGTTCATGCTTGCCTTCGATTGCGCTCAAACTGACGGCGTCGCGCTGCAGCAAGACAGACAGCGCAGGCATTGCCGGTGTGACGCTGATTTGTTCGACGCGGCAATGACTTGCCGAACGGACATCGCGCCGTTCGGCAATCGCGTTTCTACTGTGCATGGGGTTGTTTTCGACTTTTGCGCGAAGGCCACCAAAAGGAAAGGCCCGGTCGCGACGGCGACCGGGCCTTGTTCGTCGTAACGCTGTTCTCGCTTACGCGGCGGTCGACGCCTTCCGTGCGGCCTTCTCCTGCGCGGCGGCGGCTTCGTCCTTGCGGATCTCCGACAGGCGCTTCTGCACTTCGGCCGAGAAGATATACTGCGCCGGGCGCTGCTTGCTCATGTCGATCTCGGGCGCCATCGGACCCGTGGTCCTGATGCCGCGCAGCGACACCCACATCGCCTTCAGCGGGTTATTCAGGGCCGCGGTGGCCGCCGTCGGCTCGTAGCCGCAATGGGCCATACAGT
>Ga0136846_1239834_pt1 | contig 15313 bp, 13 predicted proteins | sample HopSoiMetagenom2_FD_96841 | JGI IMG/M metagenome (GOLD analysis project Ga0136846, IMG submission 96841) | Grasslands soil microbial communities from Hopland, California, USA - 2 Assembly 2016 (version 4) | ecosystem: Environmental > Terrestrial > Soil > Grasslands | place: USA: Hopland... | reverse complement strand
GCCGTGCCCTTGGTGGCCACGAGTGTCGCTCCGCAGGCGGCGACCAGCACGAGCGCCATGACACCCATGACCCGGTCGAGCAGAATCACCGTCGTGGCCAGTGTCTTGGACCGCGTGATCTTCGCCGTGTCGCTGATCCTCACGACATCCCCGCCGATGTTGCTCGGAAGCAGGTTGTTGAAGAAGAGCGCCACGAGATACGAGTTGAAGAGATGACGGGGCGGCACCGACACGTGTTGCGCCTCGAGCAGCAGCCACCAGCGCCAGACGCTGCAGAGCACCGTGCACAGATAGACCGACAGCGCGATCGCCAGCCACGGAATGGATGCCTGACGCGCGTTCGCCCAGAGCCTTGCGACGTCGATGCGCGACAGGAGAAAAGACAGCAGCGCGATGCTCACCGCGAGCTTGAGGGCCGTGAGGGCGTAGCGGCGGGGGGCGGACGTGACTGGTTGTTCCCGGGACATTCTGTGGCGAACGGAAGGCGTTACTGTACTACGGTTTCGTGCGAAAATCACCGGACCGTGCGCATCTTGATGATCGCGCCCCAGCCCTTCTTCGAGCCGCGGGGGACGCCGTTCAGCGAGTTCCACCGAATCCGTGCGCTGACCGATCTGGGCCACACCGTCGATCTCGTCACTTATCCGTTCGGCCAGGATGTGACGCTGCCCGGCCTCCGTGTGTTCCGCAGCTGGCGCGTGCCATTCCTCACGCGCGTGAAGATTGGTCCGTCGCTGGCGAAGATTCCGCTGGACGCGCTGCTGACGCTGACCGCTGTTCGCCGCGCGATGTCCGATCGGTACGACGCCGTCCATTCGCACGAAGAGGGCGGCGTGATCGGCGTTCTCCTCGCTGCCGTATTGCGCGTGCCGCACGTGTACGACATGCATTCGAGCCTGCCTCAGCAGCTCACCAACTTCGCGTTCACGAGCTCGCGGGCGATTCGACGCGTGTTCCTCGCGCTCGAGCGCCTGATGATTCGCCGGTCGCGGGTCGTCATCGTCATCTGCCCGTCACTCGAGGAAACCGTGCGCGGCATCGATGCCGCCGCGCGCATCGTGCTCATTGAAAACGCGCCTGGCTCGGCGGAAGACCAGGCTACGCCTGAAGCCGCTGTCCGCGTGAGAGTGGCGCTCGGACTTGGGGAGCGCACACCCCTGGTGCTCTACACCGGCACATTCGAGGCCTATCAGGGACTCGATCTCCTGTTCGGCGCGATGTCGATCGTCAGGCGGTCCCGTCCGGACGCGCGATTGGTGCTGGCCGGGGGCAAGGCCGATCAGGTGGCGGCTGCGCATGAACAGGCCAGAGCGGCGGGCATTGGCGAGATCACGGTGTTCGCCGGAGAGCGGCCGGCTGGTGAGATCCCCGCGTACCTGCTGGCGGCCGACGTCCTCGTTTCGCCGCGGTCCCGGGGAACCAACACGCCGCTCAAGATCTACCAGTACCTCCGCTCGGGCAAGCCGATCGTCGCAACCCGCCTGCTGACGCATACGCAAGTGCTGGACGACGACACGGCGGTGCTGACGGACGCGTCCCGGGAGGCATATGCCGATGGCATCCTGGCGGCTCTGAACGATCCTGTCCGTGCGGCGGCGATCGGCGCCGCGGCGCAGCGTCTGGCGGCGACGAAGTACAGCTACGACGCCTATCTCGAGCGTACGCGGCGCGCGTGTTCGGCGCTCGTCGCTCCAACCGGGCCGAACGCGGTGGCGAAGGACCTCGCGTGACGGAACCGGGTCCTGCCGGAGACGCCGCCCGCGATCACTACAGCTACGACTACTACGCCGATCCGGCGATGGCGCGCACGTTCGAGGACCGCCGGTTCGGCGGGCCGATCGGCCAGATGGTCGCCGCCGAACAGGCCCGCGTGCTGGCGAACATGATCGGCCGCATCAAGGATCGGACGATTCTGGACGTCGGGACGGGCAGCGGACGGGCAGCGCTGCTCCTCGCGCGGGGCGCCGCGCGGGTCACGGCGATCGACGCGTCGGAAGAGATGCTCGACGAAGCCCGCAAGCGCGCGGCCGCGCAGATGCTGAACGTCAACTTTCTCCGCGGCGACGTCCATCGTCTCGAGTTCAGGGACCGCTCCTTCGACGTGGTGGTGTGCCTGCGGGTGCTGATGCACACGCCGGACTGGCGCCGTTCGCTCGGCGAGCTCTGTCGCGTCGCGAACCGCCTGGTGATTTTCGATTACCCCGCCGCGACGAGCGCCGCGCTCTTGCAGTCTGCGACGCGGAGCCTCTTCAGCGCCCTTGGCGGCCGCACCGAGGCGTACCGCGTATTTCGCGAACGCACGATGAACGCCGCGCTCGCCGACGAAGGATTCCGCGTGCGTTCGGTCCACCGCCAGTTCGTGCTGCCGATTCAACTGCACAAGATGGTTGGATCGCGGCGGTTCACGACGCGCTCGGAGCGCCTGCTTGACCGCCTCGGCCTGCTGCGGTTGCTGGGGTCGCCGGTCACGGTCTGCGCGGAGCGGTTGCCGCCGGCGGAGCAGTCGGTGTCGGCGGAGCCGTTACGGTCCTAGTCACGGGCGCGACCGGCTTCACCGGCGGGCATTTAGCCCGGGCGCTCGCCAGCTTCGGTCCTGTACGCGTTCTCGTGCGGGATCCAGCCGGCGCCGCCGGCCTCGCAAGTTCCGGCCTGGAGGTCGTGGCGGGCGATTTGCGGGACGCGTCGGCCGTCCGATCGGCGGTCCAGGGTGTCGACGTGGTGTACAACATCGCGGCGATTTATCGCTCCGCTGGCGTCCCCGCCGAGACGTACCGGGCTATCAACCGGACCGCTGTGGGCAGCCTCGTCGACGCCGCGTCCGCCGCGGGGGTGCGACGCGTCGTTCATTGCAGCACCGTCGGCGTCCATGGCGACGTGGAGCATCCGCCTGCCAACGAGGACGCGCCGCTGAAACCCGGTGACATCTATCAGGTGACGAAGCTCGAAGGAGAACAGCTCGCGAGGGAGATCGCGGATCGACGCGGAATCGAGCTGACCATCGTACGGCCGAGCGGCATTTACGGTCCGGGAGATCGACGCCTGTTCAAGCTGTTCAAGAACGTGGTACGCGGGTTCCCGATCCTCGGAAGCGGGCAGATCTACTACCATCTCACCTACATTGACGACCTGGTCGAAGGGTTCCGTCTCTGCGGCGAGCATCCTGGAGCGCGAGGCCGTACGTTCATCCTCGCCGGGGCGGAGGTCACCACGTTGTCGGACGTGATGAAAATCATCGCGGAAACGGCGGGGGTGCGCCCGCCGTCTCTGCACCTGCCTGTCTGGCCCTTCTGGCTGGCGGGTGCGGCATGCGAGGCCGTCTGCGTGCCGCTGGGCATCGAGCCGCCGATTTACCGGCGTCGCGTCGACTTCTTCACCAAGAGCCGCGCATTCGACATCACGCGGGCGCGGCGCGAGATCGGGTATGCACCGCGCGTCGGTCTCCGGGATGGCATTGCGCGCACGTTGAACTGGTACCGTGAACATGCCTGGCTCTAGGATTCAGGACGAGCTCTTCTCGTCCCGTTCCGCACGGGGCAAGTACGCCAGCCTCGTCGTGGGCCGCCGCGGTCTCGGAGCGCTGCTGCAGTACGAGTTCGTGATCGCCCTGGCACAGGCGCGGGCCGGCGCCCTGGGCCTCGTGCTGAGGAAACAGCTCTATCCCTGGCTGCTCGGCGGGTGCGGACGCAACGTGATCTTCGGCCAGAATGTCGTGCTCCGGCACCCCCATAAGATTCACATCGGCAGTAACGTCGTGATCGACGACAACTGCCTGATCGACGCGAAAGGCGAGTCGAACCAGGGAATCCGGATCGGCGACGGCGTATTCGTCGGCCGCAACAGCATCCTGTCGTGCAAGAACGGTGACATCGAGCTGAAAGACGGCGCGAACATCGGCTTCAACTGCGAAGTATTTTCCGCCAGCCGCGTCACGATCGGCGCCGGGGTCCTGATGGCCGCTTACGGATACGTGATCGGCGGCGACCACGACTTCTCGGATCCGGGCAGATCCGTGCTGGACCAGTCCCGCACGTCTGCGGGCGTGATCGTCGGCGACGGCGCATGGCTGGGCGCTGGCGTCAAGATACTCGACGGAGTGACCATCGGCAGCCACGCTGTCATCGGCGCCGGCGCGGTCGTCCGCGACGCCATACCAGATCGGGCAGTGGCCGTCGGCGTGCCCGCGCGGGTCGTGTCGTCCCGCGACGCCTGACCGTCCCATGGCCGTCCTCGCCGTCGTCACGTCGAGTCCGCCCGGCATCGAAGGCGGGCATCTCGTCATCGCCCGATCGCTGGTGACTGCCGCGCGCGAGCAGGGACATGTCGCGCACCTGGTGGTGACGCCCGACTACGGGTTCGGCCGCACGCTGGCGACGTATCGCAGCAACTGGTCGGCGGCGCTTCCCGATGTCGACCAGGTGATTTCTCTTCGATACCCGAGCTACGCCGTCGGCCACCCCGCCCACGTGTGCTGGCTCAACCACACGATGCGGGAATACTACGATTTGTGGCCGGCATTCGCGGCGTCGATCTCAGCTCGATCACGAATGAAGGAGCGCGTGCGAAAGTCGCTCATCCACGCGGCCGACTGGTGGCTGTTGCGATATCGTGCCGGCCAGGTCGTCGCGCAGTCGCGAACCATCCAGCGCAGGTTGCTCGACGACCTGGGCATCCGCGCCGACGTGCTCTGGCCGCCGCCTCCGCCGCGTTCGTATCGATGCGAGCCGTACGGCGACTACATCTTCGCGGTGTCCCGCTTGACGCGGACGAAGCGGGTGGATCTTCTCATCCGCGCGCTCGCCGAACCCGTTGCGAAGCACGTACGGGCCGTGATTGCCGGCGAAGGGGAATGCCTCGCAGAGCTCCAGGCGATGGCCTCAGACCTGGGGGTCGCGACCCGCGTGCAGTTCGCCGGGCGCCTGGACGAGGATGCATTGACGCGTCATCTCGGCCAGTGCCGCGCCGTATGCTTCACCCCCTTTGGCGAGGACTACGGCTTCGTGACGACGGAAGCATTTGCTTCCGGCAGGGCGGTAGTCACGTGCGCCGACAGCGGCGGCCCGACGGAGCTCGTGCGCGACGGCGGGACGGGCCTTGTCACTGCGCCAACGCCCGCCGCCCTGGCGACGGCACTCGCCCGGGTCGCCGACGATCGCGGCCTGGCCGAACGACTCGGACGGGGCGCCGCCGCGCAGGCGGCGACCATGACGTGGGCCGACGCATTGAAGCGGCTGGTCGTCGTTTAGCTCACGGCACCGCCGCGTGTCAGCACCCTGCTAGAATCAGCCGATGGCGTATCGAAGCGAGATCGAGTCGCGGCTGGCCAAGCGCACGACCAAGGCCATTACCGACTACGAGATGATCGAGGACGGCGATCGAATCATGGTCGGGCTCTCCGGCGGGAAGGACAGCTGGGCGCTTCTCCAGGTGCTCGACGTGCTGCGTCAGCGGGCGCCGATCCGGTTTTCGTTGATCGCCGTGAACGTGGACTCCGGCTACAAGGACTACAAGCACGACGTCATCGCGCGAACGTGCGAGGCGCGCGGCTGGGAGTACCGAATCGAGCACACCGCCATCGGCGAAATCATCGAGGATGTCCTGGATGATGACAAGACGCCGTGCTCGCTGTGCGCGCGGCTGCGACGCGGTGTTCTTTATCGCATCGCCGATGAAGTCGGCGCCACCAAGATCGCGCTCGGGCACCACGCAGACGATTTCATCGAGACGCTGCTCCTCAACCTGTTCTTCGCCGGCGCTCTGAAAGCCATGCCGGCCAAACTCGTCTCGGACAACGGCGCGCACGTGGTGATTCGCCCCCTCGTCTACATCGGGGAAGACGAGGCGCGCGTGTATGCGAAAGAAAGCGAACTGCCGATCATCGGCTGTTGTTGCCCTGCGTGCGGCGACCTCAGTTTGCAGCGGCAGCGCATCAAGCGCCTGCTGATGGATCTCGAGGTCGAACATCCCGGCGTCAAACAGTCCATGCTGAAGGCGCTCGGCAACGTCGCGCCTCGCCACCTGCTGGACAGGCGGCTCAACCCCCCGGCCGATCTCCGCGCGCAGATCGCCGAAACCCTGTCGCTGTCGGAACCGCTTCGGCTGCGTCCCGTTCTGACCTGAGCCCGATGACGTCTCGCGGCCTCATTGCGGCCATCCTGCTTCTCGTCTGGGCTGGTGCCGCCGCCGCCCAGCAGCGGCCGCTGACGACAGAAGACCCGGAGTCCATCGGCGCCGGCCGCGTGCTGTTCGAGGGCGGCCTGGACTACGTCCACGACCTCGAGTACACCGTGTCGGGGCTGACGGGCAACCTCACCAGCGTGCCCACGCTGGGCCTCAGCATCGGGATCAGCTCGATTGCGGAAATCCAGATCGACGGAGGTCTCTACAACCACCTGGCGATCACGAGCGTGAAGCCCGCGCCGCTTTCATCTCTCCTCACGGTGACCGGCGACTCGACCCACGATATCAGCGACATCGTCATCGGGACCAAAATCCGCCTGGCGCCGGAGGGCGACGCGAGGCCTGCCTTCGGGTTCCGCTTCGTGACAAAGCTGCCCAACGCGAAGAATGAAACCGGCCTCGGCCTTGACACGACGGACTTCTACGCGTCGGTGCTGGTCGCCAAGACCATCAGGTCCACCCGCATCGTCGGCAACATCGGAAGCGGCATCCTCGGCGACCCCACCAACGGCCAGCGACAGAACGACGTTGTGACGTACGGATTGTCGCTCGCGCGCGCGCTGACGGACCGCGGCGAGCTGGTTGGGGAGGTGAACGGGCGCGTGAATCTTCGAGACGAGGGCCCGCTGCCGGGCAGCGAAACGCGGGGCCTGCTGAAATTCGGCGGCCGGTTCACGCGTGGACCGGTGCGTTGGGACGCCGCGGTGCTTTTCGGGCTCACGGCGATCGACCCGACGTTCGGGTTCACGGCCGGCATCACCTACGTCTTCAACGCCTTCACGGTGCCATGAGATCGCGCGTAGCTCTCACCCCGTGAGCGCATAGAACCGTCGAACGTCGGCGATCTCCTGTGCGGTCTTCTCTGGCGACCATCCCAGTTCCGCACCGACGACGCCCGCTGCCCGGGTCAATTCATCGTCGGTGGGACAACCGACCGCGCCAAGTGGCGTTCGCCGCAGAACCGCGTCCGCCAACGTGACCACCATTTCATCGCGAACCGCGTTCACCAGTTCGACAGCGCGCCTGAAGGGGAGCGGGGTGACGTCGGTGCGGCATGGAACGGCAGGCCGCCCGAGTTTCCTGAATACGCTGTCGGTGACACGCTGCGCGACCGCGCGGGCCGTCGTGTATTTTGTCCCCGCCACGGTAATCAGGTTGTCGTTTCTATCGATCACGCGCTCGTGCCGCGCCAGCTCGACACGTCCGGGCCTTGGGCCCAGCGCCGCCGGCACCAGGCCCCGGTGCACGAGGGTGACGTCCGACAGCTTCAGGCCCAGAGCGGGGAACGCCTGATTGATCTCGCTGAGGAACGCGGACACATCGGACTCGAGCCCCGCGTCGGTGGAATCGCTCAGCCGTCCCGCCTCCCACGTTCCGAACAGCTCACGATTCTTCCACGGCACCTGGAACAGGTTCCGTCCCGATCTAGACCGCCCGCCCACCGCGACGTAGCCCGCCTCGCGGCGTGTCACGAGATTCATGGCGCGCACGAGCGGGATGGCGGCGCGGCCGCTTGCGCCGAGCCATTCGTTGATTCCCGCGCCCGCGGCATTCACCGTCACCCGTGCAGCAATCTCGAGCGGCCGGCCGGTCGGACCGTCGCTGGCGCGTGCCCCCGACACCCGGCCGCCTTCTTTCAGCGGCGCGGTCGCGCCCACGTAGTTGAAGAGCACCGCACCGCAGGCGATGGCCGCCTGCCCGAAGCTGAGCGTGAGCCGATCGGACTCCGTGCTCACGTAGTCGTGCCACATGGCCGCGCCGGTCAGGCCCGGCGCATCGAGGTTGGGAAAGCGGCGAACCGTCTCGGTGCGCGACAGCACCGCACCGCCCGGCACCTGCAGATTCGCTGCAACGCCCTGGTTCCGATCGAAGGCCACGAGTCTGTCGAGCGCAAACCCCGCACGCATCGCGTTCACGCCGCGGGTAAGGGAACGCCTGAGCGGCAGGACGAACGGCTGCACACGGACCGCGTCGGGCGCAATTCGCGCGAACGTCCGGCGTTCGCACACAGACTCGCGGGCCCTCCCGATGTCCAGCGACTGGAGATATCGGAGCCCGCCATGAAGCGTGCGGAGATGATTGAACGACGCGCCGCTCCCGAAATCGGCGCGATCGACGAGCGCCACCGTCAGGCCGCGCTGGGCGCAGTCGTACGCGATCGTCAACCCGTAGACGCCGCCGCCGACGACCAAGACGTCGAACGTCCGCGCAGTGAGGCGGCCCAAATCCCTCGTCATTGCGTCCTGATCACCGTCATACCGCGGGCCATGGCCAGCCGCGATAGTATAGTGGCCTGCCGTGGGTGACGCCTCGACCGTTGCAAACACCGACCGTGTACGCGAGTACTGGAACCGCCACATTCACGATCTCGAAATCACGACGCATCCGGTCGGCTCGCGCGGTTTTTTTGACGACCTCGACCAGTATCATTTCGAAAAACTGCATCACCTGCTGCGCCTGGTGGACTTCGATGGCTATCGGGGGCGCCGCGTGCTCGAAGTCGGCTGCGGGGCCGGCGTCGATCTGGCGCGGTTCGCCAAAGGCGGCGCCGACGTCGTCGGCGTGGACCTCGCATCGTCTGCCATCGATCTGGCGCGGGCAAATTTCGCCCAGCAGGGGTTGTCTGGCGACTTTCGCGTCGCCGACGGCGAAGCCCTGCCGTTCCCGGACAACTCCTTCGACCTGGTCTACGCGCACGGAGTCGTGCAGTACACAACCGATCCCCAACGGCTCGTCGGGGAATGCCGGCGCGTGTTGAAACCGGGCGGCGAAGCGGTTTTCCAGGTGTACAACCGCATCTCGTGGCTCAACGCGTTGTCCAAGCTGATGAAGGTCGGGCTCGAACACGACGATGCGCCCGTGCTGCTCAAGTTCAGCATCGCGGAATTCAAGACGCTGGTGTCCGGTTTTCGGGAAGTCCGCATCGTACCGGAACGGTTTCCCGTTCGCTCGCGGCTTCACGGAGGGTGGAAGGGCGCTGTCTACAACGGCCTGTTCGTCGGGACGTTCAACGCGCTGCCGAGATCGCTCGTGCAGCGCTTCGGCTGGCATCTGCTTGCATTCTGCCGCAAGTGATCGCGTGACGAGATGATTCGATTCGCGAAGGCGCACGCGTACGGCAACGACTTCCTCTACGTGGACGAGGCACAAGTCGCGGGCGCAGCCCTGCCCGCGCTCGCGCGCCAGATGTGCGACCGTCACGCCGGCGTCGGCGCCGACGGCCTCATCGTCTATGTCCCGACCTCGGGCGGCGCACGCATGCGGCTGTTCAACGCGGACGGAGGCCGCGCCGAGGTGTCGGGCAACGGCGTTCGCGGACTTGCCGCGTGGCTGCTCGCCGACGACGACCAGGTCGCGGGCACGGTCACGATCGAAACCGAGGCCGGTCCCAAGGAAGTGGTCAGGCTCGAACGCGCGGCGAGTCGGCAGACGTTTCGAACGGAAATGGGGTCGCCGGCGGACCTGCGGCAGGTGATGCTGCAGGCGGATGGCGCAGGCGATGCCGTCGAGGCCGTCGTCCTGAACTTCGGCAATCCTCAGTGCGTGCTGCTCGGTCCCTTGCCCTCCGACGATCGATTTCGCCGCCTGGGGAGCGCCCTCGAGCGGCACCCGATGTTTCCCGATCGGACGAACGTCGAGTTCGCCTTCGTCGAACGCCCCGACCTCGTGAGGATAGTCATCTGGGAGCGGGGCGTCGGTCCCACGACGTCATCAGGGACAGGCTCGTGTGCCGCGCTCGTGGCCGCCGCGGCCTTCGGCGGCGCCGCCCGCGACGCGACGGTCGTCGCCCCGGGTGGACCGCAGCGGGTCGAATGGCGCGACGCCGGAGTTTACCTGACCGGGTGGGCCGAGGTGGTCTGCGAAGGGGAATGGCTGCTCGCCTGACGTGGCACTTTCTTCCGAGCCGGCGTCGTCTAACGCGTCATTTTCTCCTCTTTGCAATCCGATTCGCGCGCACGGTCATGGCAGCGCCGATGCGTCGCTTCTTGCACGTGACAGCGCGGGACCGTGTAGTACGATGAGGGAACTGGCGCTCAACGACCGCCCGCGCGAAAAGTTGATCGCGCACGGCGCCGCGGCGCTGGGCGACAACGAGCTGGTGGCGCTCGTGCTCGGAAGCGGACGCCGCCATTCGGACGCCCTGGCCGTCGCCAACGAACTGCTGGCGGCGCGCGACGGCGTGCACGGGCTGTCGCGGTCGAGCGCCGGCGATCTCGCGCGGGCGCCTGGCGTCGGTCCGGCAAAGGCCGCGCAGCTGCTGGCGGCGGTTGAACTGGGCCGGCGGACGCTGACGCACGCGCCGCGCTCGCGCGTGCAGCTGATGACGCCGCGAGACACGGCCGCGTACCTGATGCCGAAATTCGGGGGCCGGCCGGTCGAACAATTCGGCCTCGTCCTGCTGGACACGAAATACCGCGTGCTGAGGACGACGGTGCTGGCAATTGGCACGTTGAATACAACAGTGGTGCAGCCGCGCGATGTGTTCCGGGAGGCTGCGCTCGGCTCGGCGGCCGCGATCGTCGCCTTTCACAATCATCCCTCCGGCGATCCGAGCCCGAGCCCCGACGATGTGGAGCTGACGCGGCGGCTGGCGGCGGCCGGCGTCTTGATGGGAATCGATCTGGTGGACCATTTGATCCTCGGCGACGCGCGCTACTGCAGCTTCAAGGAGATGGGACGGTTGTGAGCCGCCTCCTGTATTTCGATTGTTTCTCGGGCATTTCCGGAGACATGGTGCTCGGCGCGCTGCTCGACGCGGGCTTGCCGTTCGACGAGCTGAAACGCGCGCTCGGCAGCCTGGCCGTGTCGGGTTACCACATTCATGCGGCCCGTGTTCTCCGCGCCGGCGTCTCGGCGACGAAGTTCACCGTTCACGATCACGGCCACGCATCCGACGAGCACGGACACGAACACCGCCATCACGACGACCATTCGCACGCGCACGCTGCGGGACATCCACACCGGACCCTGCGCGAAATCTTCGCCCTGATCGATACATCGGCCCTGTCCGCGGCGGGCCGCGATCGCGCGAAAGCGCTGTTTCAGCGTCTCGCCGAGGCTGAAGCGGCGATCCATCAGATGCCCGTCGAGCAGGTCCACCTTCACGAGGTGGGCGCGCTCGACTCGATCATCGATATCGTCGGCGCGGTATTCGCGATCGAATGGTTTGGCGCCGACAGAATTGTCGCGTCGCCGCTCAACGTCGGCGGAGGCACTGTCCAATCGGCCCACGGCCTCTTTCCGGTGCCCGCGCCGGCGACGGTCAGACTGCTGGGGGCGGCGCCCGTCTACAGCGGCACCGTCCAGAAGGAACTGGTCACCCCGACCGGCGCGCTGATCGTCTCGTCCTACGCGGCGGCCTTCGGTCCGCTGCCTGCGATGACGATCGAACAGGTGGGCTACGGGGCCGGCGACAACGACTTTGCGTCGACGCCCAACGTCTTGCGCGTATTCGTCGGCCGCCCGACCGCCGCCTCGAGTGCCGGCGAGCGGGTGGTCGTCATCGAATGTGAAATCGACGACATGAACCCCCAGCTGTTCGGCGCTGCCATGGATCGCCTGTACGCGGCCGGAGCGCTCGAAGTGTTCTACGTGGCGGCTCAGATGAAGAAGAACCGCCCTGGTACGCTGCTGACAGTGGTCGCGCCGCCGGATCGGCGTGAGGCGCTGTCGGAGGTCGTCTTCCGGGAAACGACGACGATCGGCCTGCGGTACTCGGAAACCGATCGGGAGTGCCTGCAGCGGGAAATCGTGAGCGTGCAGACACCTATCGGCCCGGTACGGATCAAAGTTGCCTGGCGCGGCGGGCGCCTCGTCAATGCCGTGCCCGAGTTCGAGGATTGCGCGGCACTGGCGGCGGAGAAGAATCTGTCCGTCAAGGAGGTGCAGGCCCTGGCGGCGAAGACCTTCGACCCGCGGCAGTATACAGAACCGTCCGGAGGCCGCGCATCGTGAGCCGTTTCTACATTACGACGCCGATTTACTACATCAACGCGGAGCCGCACCTCGGCCATGCGTACTCCACGATGGTGGCGGACGCAGCGGCCCGCGCGCATCGCCTGATGGGCAATGATGTGTTTTTTCTGACGGGGACCGACGAGCACGGCCAGAAGGTCGAACGGGCGGCCAGGAAAGCCGGGATGCCGCCATCGGCCTTCGCGGACACCACGTCGCAGAAGTTCCGCGAGCTGTCGCCGCTCTTGAACATCTCGAACGACGATTTCATCAGGACCACCGAGCCGAGACACTTCCTCGCCGCGCAGGAGCTCTGGCGCCGCGTGAAGGCGCGCGGCTACATCTACAAGGGATCGTACGAAGGCTGGTACTGCACCGTCGACGAGGTGTTTGTTCCCGACACGCAGCTCGTCGGCGGGAAATGTCCCACGTGCGGGAGCAGTGTCGAACGTCTCGAGGAGGAGAGTTACTTCTTCAAGCTCTCCGCGTTTCAGGACCGGCTGCGCGACTACTACGCGCAGCATCCGGACTTTGTGACGCCTCCGGGGCGGCGAAACGAGATTGTCGCCTTCATCGAGAGCGGACTGTCCGATCTGAGCGTCAGCCGGACATCCTTCACCTGGGGCATCCCGGTGCCGGACGATCCGGCGCACGTGATGTACGTCTGGTTCGACGCGCTGACCAACTACATGACGGCTGTCGGCTTTGGAACGTCGCCGACCGATGCGTTCGCGAAGTACTGGCCGGCCGATGTGCACCTGATAGGAAAGGAGATCGTCCGGCAGCACGGCATCTACTGGCCGGCATTCCTGATGGCGGCCGACATCGACGTCCCGAAGAAGCTGGTGAGTCATGGCTGGTGGCTGATGGACGGGGCAAAGATGTCCAAGTCGCTCGGCAACGTGGTGCAGCCTGCGGCTTACGTCCGGCAGTTTGGGGTCGACGGGCTCCGATATTTCGTCATGCGGGAAATGGTGTTCGGCCAGGACGCCGATTTCACCGATGAGACGATTCTGGGCCGGTACAACGCCGATCTTGCCAATGATCTCGGCAACCTGGTGAGCCGCGCGACCACGATGATTCACCGGTACTGCGAAGGGATCGTCCCCCTCCCGCATGAGCCGCTGCTCGCCAGGCCGCCAGAGGCCGAGCTACGGTCCGCCGTCGGCGCCCTCGTGACCCGCGTGAGTACCCTTGTCGAGTCGTTTCAGTTCAGCCAGGCACTGCGCGAGATCTGGGATGTCATCGGCGCGACGAACCGGTATATCGTGACGCGCGAGCCATGGGGGCTCGCGAAGGATGCCGCGAAGCGTCACGAACTCGATACGTCGCTGTATGTCGCAGCGGATACGGTCCGCGTCGTGGGCGAGCTCGTGCGGCCGTTCATGCCAGCCACCGGCGAGCGGATCCTCGAGATGGTGGGCGTCATGCCGTCTCCGACGTCCTGGATGGCACTTCGGGCCGGCGCGCTCGAACCGGGCCGGCGAATCGGCCATACACAACCGTTGTTTCCACGCATCGAACACTCCGTGGAGGAGTTGAGAATCATGTCATCCGATCCGACCCAGCCTGCGTCGCCTGCCGTTCCCACGGAGTCCCCGGTGCCTGCCGCTCCCGCCACACCACCTCCTGCGGCCGTCCCGCCCGAGCCGCCGCGCATCGCCATCGACGACTTCATGAAAGTCGAATTGCGCGTGGCGAAAGTGCTGACGGCGGAGCGTGTTCCCAAGTCGAACAAGCTGCTGAAGCTCCACGTCGACGTCGGCACGGAGCAGCGGACACTGGTTGCCGGCATTGCCGAAGCCTACGAGCCGGAAGCGATTGTCGGCCGCACGGTCGTCATCGTGTTCAACCTCAAGCCCGCAAAGCTGATGGGCATCGAGTCCAACGGAATGGTCCTCGCCGCGAGCCCCGACGGCGGAAAGCCGACCCTGCTGGGGTTCGACGAGCCGCCCGCGCCCGGAACCAGGGTCCGGTAATGCGGCGGGGCGCCAGCGCGGGCCTCGCTGCCGCGCTCGCGGTCGCGAGTGCAATCGGGCCAGTACATCTACGCGCCGACGAGGCGGGGAACGCGGCCGCCACGGCACGGCGGCTGGCTGCCGTTCGACAGCAGCCGCTCCTGCTCGAAGCGTTCCTTCGCGAGATGCCGAAGGGCGGGGATCTCCACAACCACCTCTCCGGTTCCATCTACGCCGAGAGCTATATCCGGTGGGCGGTCGAAGATGGCCTCTGCCTGACGACGGCGACGCTGACGCTGGTCGGCGGCGCATGCGACGCGGCGGCAGGCCGGCCGCCTGTGACGGCTGTCCTGCAGGACTCGGCGCTCTACAACGCCACCATCGATGCCTGGTCCATGCGCAACTGGCCGGCGGACCGCAACGGCCACGATCATTTCTTCACGTCCTTCGCCCGGTTCAACAGCGCCACCATCAATCGCCTCGGCGACATGCTCGCGGAGATTACCGCCCGCGCGGCATCAGAAAATATCAGTTACGTAGAGCTCATGCTCACGCCGGACGGGGGCGTGGCAACCCGTCTCGGCCGTGAGGCTGGATGGAATCAGGACTTCGCCATGATGCGGAGCCGGCTGCTCGGAGCGGGGTGGGGCGAGGTCCTCACGCAGACCAGGCAACGCCTCGATGCGGCGGAATCGCGGCGGAACGAACTGCTCCGGTGCGGGACGCCCTCGCCTGATCCCGGCTGCCGCGTCACGGTCCGATATATCTCCCAGGTTCTCCGCGCGTTTCCGCCCGAGCAGGTGTTCGCACAGATGCTGGCGGGCTTCGAGCTGGCGATGGCCGAACCGCGCGTCGCCGGCATCAACCTCGTGCAGCCTGAAGACGATCCCGTCGCGGTGCGCGATTTCTCATTGCAGCTGTCGATGCTGGATTTCCTGCACGGGTTATATCCGGGCGTCCACATCGCGCTCCACGCCGGTGAGCTGGTGCAGGGACTCGTGCCGCCGGAGACGTTGAGCTTCCACGTGCGCGACTCGGTCCGCCGCGGCCACGCGGTTCGCATCGGTCACGGCACCGCCATCATGCACGAAAGCGATCCCGTCGCGTTGCTGCGCGAGATGGCCGCGAAACGGATTCTGGTGGAAGTGGCTCTGACCAGCGCGGATCTGATTCTCGACGTGAGAGGCCCCGCGCACCCCCTGGCGATGTTCCTCCGGTACGGC